>Ga0196958_10000352_pt1 | contig 14962 bp, 15 predicted proteins | sample S1v_10metaG_FD_148654 | JGI IMG/M metagenome (GOLD analysis project Ga0196958, IMG submission 148654) | Soil microbial communities from Anza Borrego desert, Southern California, United States - S1+v_10 | ecosystem: Environmental > Terrestrial > Soil > Desert | place: USA: California | collected...
CTTCGGCGACGTCGCGGGCGCCGACGAGGCGGTCGAGGAGCTGTACGAGATCAAGGACTTCCTGCAGAACCCGGCCCGCTACCAGGCGCTCGGGGCGAAGATCCCGAAGGGCGTGCTGCTCTACGGGCCGCCCGGCACCGGTAAGACGCTGCTCGCCCGTGCCGTCGCCGGCGAGGCGGGCGTGCCGTTCTACACGATCTCCGGCTCCGACTTCGTCGAGATGTTCGTCGGTGTCGGTGCCTCCCGCGTGCGCGACCTGTTCGAGCAGGCCAAGCAGAACTCGCCCTGCATCATCTTCGTCGACGAGATCGACGCGGTCGGCCGCCAGCGCGGCGCGGGCCTCGGCGGCGGCCACGACGAGCGCGAGCAGACGCTCAACCAGCTGCTCGTCGAGATGGACGGCTTCGACGCCCGCGGCGGCATCATCCTCATCGCGGCCACCAACCGGCCCGACATCCTCGACCCGGCGCTGCTGCGCCCCGGCCGCTTCGACCGGCAGATCCCCGTCGCCGCGCCCGACCTGGCCGGCCGCAAGTCCATCCTCGGCGTGCATTCGAAGGGCAAGCCGTTCGCGCCCGACGTCGACTTCGAGGGCCTGGCCAAGCGCACCGTCGGGATGTCCGGCGCCGACCTGGCCAACGTCATCAACGAGGCCGCGCTGCTCACCGCCCGGGAGGGCGGCACGCTGATCACGGGGGCGGCGCTCGAGGAGTCGGTCGACCGGGTCGTCGGCGGGCCCAGACGCAAATCGAAGATCATCTCCGAGCAGGAGAAGAAGATCACCGCCTACCACGAGGGCGGCCACGCGCTCGCCGCGTGGGCGATGCCCGACCTGGAGCCGGTCTACAAGCTCACGATCCTGCCGCGCGGGCGCACCGGCGGGCACGCCCTCGTCGTGCCCGAGGACGACAAGGGCCTGATGACCCGCTCGGAGATGATCGCGCGGCTGGTCTTCGCGATGGGCGGGCGCAGCGCCGAGGAACTGGTGTTCCACGAGCCCACCACCGGCGCGTCCAGCGACATCGACCAGGCCACCAAGATCGCGAAGGCGATGGTGACCGAGTACGGCATGAGCGCCCGGCTCGGCGCCGTGCGCTACGGGCGCGAGCAGGGCGACCCGTTCCTCGGCCGCTCGATGGGTGCCCAGGCCGACTACTCGCTCGAGGTCGCCCACGAGATCGACGAAGAGGTGCGCGCCCTCATCGAGGCGGCGCACACCGAGGCGTGGGAGATCCTCAACACCTACCGAGACGTCCTCGACGACCTGGTGTTCGAGCTGCTCGAGAAGGAGACGCTGACCCGCACCGACCTCGAGCGCATCTTCGACCAGGTCGAGAAGCGTCCGCGGATCACCGCGTTCAACGACTTCGGTGAGCGCACGCCGTCGGACAAGCCGCCGATCAAGACGCCGGCCGAGCAGGCCCGCGAGCGCGGTGAGCCGTGGCCGCCGCACGCCGAGCCCGTGCGCGAGCCCGCGCCCGTCGGGTCGTACCCGGGCGGCAGCAACGGCGTGCCGTCCCCCGGCCCGAACGGCGGCGGTCCCGTCCCCACGCCGGGCCCGCCCGGCGGCGGGTACCCCGGCGGCGGCCCCGGCCAGCCGCCACCGTTCCCCGCCGCTTATCCGGGCCAGCCGGTGCCGCAGCAGTCCTGGGGCGGCGGCCAGCACCAGCAGCAGCCGAACTCGGTGCCGCACAACTACGGTGCCCCGCCGGACTGGCGCCCGGCCACCACGCCGCAGGGCCAAAGCTGGCCGCCGCCCGGCCACCAGCAGCAGCCCACACCGCAGTGGGGGCCGCAGCCGCCGCCGCCCGCCCCGCCCGCGTCCAACGGCAGCGGCTCGCCCGAGGCCCGCGCGGTTCCCGAGCAGCAGGTGCCGCAGCAGCCCGAGCGCCCCCGCGAGGAGAACGACCCGGACAAGGGTGATCCGCGCTGAGTGCAGCAGCACCGGGGGGCACGACGTCCGCGAGGGCGTCGGTGAACGGTCGGCCCGCGATGGACCGCGCCCGCGCCGAGGCCGCGGTGCGGGAGCTGCTCCTCGCGGTCGGTGAGGACCCGGACCGGGAAGGCCTGCGGGACACGCCCGCGCGCGTCGCACGCGCGTACGAGGAGATCTTCCAGGGCCTCTACTCCGACCCGGACGACGTGCTGGACCGCACGTTCGACGAGCACCACCAGGAGCTGATCCTGGTCAAGGACATCCCGATGTTCTCGGTGTGCGAGCACCACCTGGTGCCGTTCCACGGCGCCGCGCACGTCGGCTACATCCCGAACACCGACGGTCGGGTCACCGGGCTGTCGAAGCTCGCGCGCCTCGTCGACCTGTACGCCCGGCGGCCGCAGGTGCAGGAGCGGCTCACGGCGCAGGTGGCCGACGCGCTGATGCGCAAGCTCGAGCCGCGAGGCGTCATCGTCGTGATCGAGGCCGAGCACCTCTGCATGGGCATGCGCGGCATCCGCAAGCCCGGGTCGCGCACCACCACCTCCGCGGTGCGCGGGATGCTCCAGTCGTCGCCGACCTCCCGCGCGGAGGCGCTGTCGCTGATCCGGAGCGGCTGACCCGTGCCCACCGGGCTCCCGCGTCCGGGGCGGTGCGTCGTGATGGGCATCCTCAACGTCACCCCCGACTCGTTCTCCGACGGCGGCCGCTTCGTCCACCGCGACCAGGCCGTGGCGCACGGTGTGGCGATGCGGGACGCGGGCGCCGACCTCGTGGACGTCGGCGGCGAGTCCACGCGGCCCGGTGCCGGGCGCGTGGACGCGGACGTGGAGCAGGCCCGCGTGCTGCCGGTCGTGCGCGAGCTCGTCGCCGAGGGCGTCCCGGTCAGCATCGACACCACGCGCGCCGCGGTCGCCGAGGCGGCCGTGGGGGCGGGGGCCGCGGTCGTCAACGACGTGTCCGGCGGCCTGGCCGACCCGGCGATGGCGGCCGCGGTGGCGGCGGCGGGCGTCCCCTGGATCCTCATGCACTGGCGCGGGCACAGCGACCGCATGGGCGCGCTCGCGAGCTACGGCGACGTCGTCGCGGACGTGCGGGCCGAGCTCGTCGCCCGCGTGGACGCCGCCGTGGCGGCCGGCGTGCCGGAGTCGAGGCTGGTCCTCGACCCCGGCCTTGGCTTCGCGAAGACCGGCACCCACAACTGGACGCTGCTCAACCACCTCGACGTGCTCGTCGACCTCGGCTTCCCGGTGCTGGTCGGGGCCTCCCGCAAGCGGTTCCTCGGCGACGTGCTCGCCGGACCCGGCGGCGCGCCCCGCCCGGCGTCCGGCCGGGACGACGCCACCGCGGCCGTGAGCGCGCTGGCCGCGGCGGGCGGCGCCTGGGGCGTGCGGGTGCACGACGTGGGCAGCACGCTCGACGCGGTGCGGGTGGCGGCGGCGTGGCGCCGCGGGGCGCCGGTGCAGGAGGTCGGATGACGGACCGGATCGAGCTGCGCGGGCTGCGCGTGCGCGGCCGCCACGGTGTGTACGAGCACGAGCGCCGCGACGGGCAGGACTTCGTCGTCGACGTCACCGTGTGGATGGACCTCGGCGCGGCCGCCCGCTCCGACCAGCTGTCCGACACCCTCGACTACGGCGCCCTCGCCCGGCGCGCGGCCGAGATCGTGGGCGGCGAGCCGTGCAACCTCATCGAGGCCGTCGCGGGCCGCGTCGCCGACGAGGTGTTCGCCGACGCGCGGGTGCAGGCCGTCGAGGTCGTGCTCCACAAGCCGCAGGCGCCGATCCCGCTCGAGTTCGCCGACGTCGCCGTCGTGGCGCACCGCTCGCGGGCCCGGCCGGGACGGGTGGTGCCGGCGTGACGCGTGCCGTGCTCTCGCTCGGCTCGAACGTCGGCGACCGGTTCGCGCACCTGGCGTCGGCCGTCGCGGGGTTCGGCACGGCGGTGCGCGCCGCCTCCCCGGTCTACGAGACCGCCCCGTGGGGCGGCGTCGAGCAGGACGACTTCCTCAACGCCGTGCTGCTCGTCGAGGACCCCGACGCCGACGCGTGGAGCTGGCTGCGCCGCGGCCAGGAACTCGAGCGGGCGGCGGACCGCGTCCGCGACGTGCGGTGGGGGCCCCGCACGCTCGACGTGGACGTCGTCACCGTCGACGGGCCGGACGGTCCGGTCACCAGCGCGCACCCGGAGCTGCTGCTCCCGCACCCCGGCACGCCGCAGCGGGCCACCGTGCTGCGCCCGTGGCTCGACGTCGACCCCGCCGCGGTACTGCCCGGCCACGGACCGGTGGCGGCGCTGCTCGCCGCGCTGGGCCCGCGGGCGGAGGACGGGATGCGCCGCCGCGACGACCTCGTCCTGCTCGGTGCGCGCCCGTGAAGCCGACCCGGCCGCGCGACCTGTTCGGCGTCGCCCTGGTGGTGGCGGTGCTGGCGAACCTCGTGGTCCGACTGTCCTACGGCTCGCTCCCGTCGATCCCGCTGCTCGCCGGCGCGACGTTCGGCGTGCTCGGCATCGCGGAGGCGATCGCGGGCAACGCCCTGCGCGCCCGCATCCGCCGCCGCCCCGGCACCCGGCCCGTGCAGCCGCTCGTGGCGGCCCGCGCGGTGCTGGTGGCCAAGGCGTCCGCGCTGGCGGGCGCGATCATGACGGGGGTGTGGACGGGACTGCTCGTCCACGCCGTTCCGCAGGCCGGCTACGTCACGGCCGCCACGAACGACTCGGTCGCGGGCGGGGTCGGTTTGGCGTGCGCCCTCGGCCTGGTCGCCGGCGCGCTGTGGCTGGAGCACTGCTGCCGCACCCCGGACGACGAGCCCGGCGGCGAGTCGAACGGCGGCTACACCACCGGGGCCTGACCATCCGGGGGCCCGCGGCCACCACGCAGCCGGTCCCGGCTCCCGGAGGGTGGCGCGGCGAAACGGTGTCCCGCCACGCGGACCTCGGCCCCCGTAGGCTGCCGCCCCATGGATCAGGCGACGCGCGTCGGGCCGATGCCCACGCCGGAGCGGCAGCGGCGCGCGGTGCTCGCGCCGGTCCTCGGGCTGATCGGGCTCGGCGTCTGCGGCCTCGTCGTGCTCGGCCTGGTTGGCACCAGCGTGGGGGTCGCGGGCGTGGTCGTGGGCGCCCTCTGCGCGCTGCTGCCGGTCGGCCCCGTCGTCGCGACCTTCCTGTGGGTCGACCGCTGGGAGCCGGAACCACCGCGCACGCTGCTGGCCGCGTTCCTGTGGGGCGCCTGCTTCTCCGCGCTCACCGCGCTTCTGGTCAACTCCAGTGCCAGCGTCGTCGTCGACCAGGCGTTCGGCAGCGGCAGCGCCGACCTGCTCGGGGCCGTGGCGGTCGCGCCCGTCGTCGAGGAGGCGGTGAAGGGCGCCTTCCTCGTGGGGCTGCTGGTGTTCCGGCGCCGCGAGTTCGACGGGGTGGTCGACGGGATCGTCTACGCCGGGCTGGTGGCCGCGGGCTTCGCGTTCACCGAGAACATCCTCTACCTCGGCCGCGCGTTCGCCGAGCACACGGGCGTCGGGCCCGCCGCAGGCGTCGTGGCCGTCCTGCTGCTGCGCGGCGTGCTCTCCCCGTTCGCGCACCCGCTGTTCACCGCGATGATCGGGATCGGGGCGGGGATCGCGGCCCGCAGCGCCGGCGCAGGTACGCGGTTCGGCGCGGTGGCGCTGGGCTACCTGCTGGCGGTCGCGCTGCACTCGCTGTGGAACACCTCCGCCTCGGTGCCCGGCGGTGGGCTCTTCGTGGTGGTCTACGGCTTCGTCATGGTGCCGGTGTTCCTGGCGCTGATCGCCGTGGTCGTCTGGCAGCGCAGGCGCGAGCAGCGCATCGTCGCGGCGCAGCTGCCCGGGTTCGCGGCCGCCGGGTGGATCGTGCCGAGCGAGGTGCCGCTGCTGTCCAGCCTGGCCGGCCGGCAGGGTTGGCGCGCCGCCGTGCGCAGGCGCTCGGGCCGCCAGGTCGCGAAGGCCGTGTCCGACTACCAGGGCGCCGTCACCGAGCTGGCGTTCCTGCGCCACCGCATGGCACGCGGCACCGTCGGCCCGTCGGGCCCGTTCTGGCACGCCGAGGCCGTCGAGGCGGTGCGCGCGGCCCGCGCCCGCGCCGTCGGACACCCGGAGGCCCTGACCGTGGCGATGCGCCACCACGGCCCGCCCGGCTGGGCCCCGCCGCCCCCCGGCCCACCCCCGATGCCCCCGGGTGACTACCCCGGCCACGGCCCGCGCTGAGGCCACCCCCCTCCGGCGCTGACCCGACCCGCGTTGCCCGGACGGCACCCGGGGCGGTGAAGAGCGTCACCGGCGCTCCCCTCCGGCGGTCGCCGCCATTAGCCTGGGCGCGCGCCGCCCGGCGGCGCATCGTCTGGTACCCGCGTGCGGGACTGGAACGAGCGAGGAGTGGACGTCGATGACTGCAGGCAGGCCTGCGCGGCTGGCCGTGGGTGTCGTGTCGGCGGGGCGCGTCGGCGCCGTCGTCGGCGCGGCGTGGGCCGCGGCCGGGCACCACGTCGTCGCCACCTCCGGGGTCTCCCGGGCCTCGGTCCGACGCGCCGAGGCGCTGCTGCCCGACGTCCCGCTGCTCCCCCCGGACGAGGTCGTGGCCGGCGCCGACCTGGCCCTGCTGGCCGTGCCGGACGACGTGCTCCCCGGCCTCGTGCGCGGCCTCGCCGCGGCGGGCAGCTTCCGGGCCGGCCAGATCGTGGTGCACACCTCCGGCGCGCGCGGCGTCGCGGTCCTGGCGCCCGCCGTCGAGCACGGGGTGCTCGCGCTCGCCCTGCACCCGGTGCTGACGTTCACCGGCCGGACCGAGGACGTCGCCCGGCTCGCCGGCGCCAGCGTCGGCGTCACGGCCGCGGCCGGGGACGAGGCCGCGTGGAGCGTCGGCGAGGCGCTCGTCGTCGAGATGGGCGCCGAGCCTGTGCGGGTCGAGGAGGAGGTCCGCCCGCTCTACCACGCGGCATTGGCCCACGGGGCAAACCACCTCGTCACGCTGGTGCGCGACTGCGTCGAGACGCTGGAGCGCGCCGGGGTCGGGCCGGCCGGGCGGCTCGTCGCGCCGCTGCTCTCGGCGGCCCTGGACAACGCGCTGCGCCACGGCGACCGCGCGCTGACCGGCCCGGTCGCCCGCGGCGACGTCGAGACCGTGCGCCTGCACCTGCAGGAGCTGGGCGCCGCCGACCCGGACCTCGCCGAGACCTACCGCGCGCTCGCCGCCCGTACCGCGCGCCGCGCCTCGGCCGCGGGCCTGCTGCCCGACCACGCCGCGCACGAGGTGCTCACCACCCTCCAGGAGAAGCCGTGACCCGACCGATGGCCGCCTCGTCCCTCGGCGGCGGTGCCCGCACCCTCGGCGGCTACGCCCCCGGCGCGCTGACCGTGCACCGCTCGCCCGCCGAGATCGCCCCGGTGACGCGCGCGCTACGCGCGGCGGGTCGCAAGGTCGCGCTCGTGCCGACGATGGGCGCGCTGCACGAGGGCCACCGCGAGCTGATCCGCCACGCGCGGCGGGCCCCGGGTGCGGTCGTCCCGGCGGTGTCGATCTTCGTGAACCCGCTGCAGTTCGGGGCGGGCGAGGACCTCGACCGCTACCCCCGGCCCCTGGAGGCCGACCTGGAGGTCTGCCGGGAGGAGGGCGTCGAGCTGGTGTTCCTGCCCGGGGTCGCGGACATGTACCCCGAGGGCGCCGACACCGCCGTGACGCCGGGGCTGCTCGGGGACCGGCTCGAGGGCGCGGTGCGGCCGGGCCACTTCGCCGGCGTGCTCACCGTGGTGGCGAAGCTGTTCCACATCGTGGGGCCCGACCTCGCCTTCTTCGGTGAGAAGGACTACCAGCAGCTGGTCCTGGTGCAGAAGATGGTGCGGGACCTGGACTTCCCGCTGTCGGTGGTCGGCGTGCCCACGGTGCGGGAGGAGGACGGGCTGGCGATCTCCTCGCGCAACGCCTACCTCTCGCCCGACGACCGGCGTCGCGCGCCCGCGTTGCAGCGCGCGCTCGCCGCGGGTGCGGCCGTCTCCGCGCGAGGCCCGCGGGCCGTGCTGGACGCCGCCCGGGCCGTGCTCGCCGACGCGCCCGCGCTGCAGCTCGAGTACCTCGAGCTCACCGATCCCGACCTCGGGCCGGACCCGGGGGAGGGACGCGCTCGGCTGCTGGCCGCCGCGCGGATCGGCGGCACCCGTCTGATCGACAACGTGCCCGTCCGGCTCTGAGGAGCGCGCCCGTGCAGCGCACCATGCTGGTGCACCCCGGCGACCTGGTCATCCTGCTGTCCTACGCCCAGCTGGACGAGGCGGAGCCGGCTTCCTACGCCCCGCACGTGGTGTTCGTGGACGACCGCAACCGGATCGTCGAGCTCGCCGCCGACCCGGCGCGGGCCCCGGAGGGCAGCGGCCTGCTGTCCGGCGCCGGGTAGGCCGCGGTGCTGCTCTGCGTCGACATCGGCAACACCCAGATCGCGTTGGGGCTCTACGCGGACGAGCCCGGCACGGCCGGCGTGGTCGAACTGCCGCTGGTGCGCGACTGGCGCATGCGCACCGACCCGCGGATGACCGCCGACGAGCTGAGCGTCGCGTTCGACGCCCTGCTGGGCCCGTACTCGGCGCAGGTCACGGGCATCGCGGCGCTCTCGACGGTGCCCACGCTGCTGCGCGAGCTGCGGCTGCTCATCGACCGCAGGGACGTGCCCGCGGTCGTCGTCGGGCCGGGGGTGCGCACCGGGGTGCCGCTGCTGGTGGACAACCCGCGCGAGGTGGGCGCCGACCGCGTGATGAACACCCTGGCCGCCCACCGGCTCTACGACACGGCCTGCATCGTGGTCGATTTCGGCACCTCGACGAACATCGACGTCGCCTCGGCCAAGGGCGAGTTCCTCGGCGGCGCGCTCGCACCCGGGATCGAGATCTCCCTCGAGGCGCTCGCCACCCGCGCCGCCGCGCTGCGCACCGTCGAGCTGACGCGCCCGCGCTCGGTGATCGGGAAGAACACGGTGGAGTGCCTGCAGTCCGGCGTGCTGTACGGGTTCGCGGGCCAGGTGGACGGGCTCGTGCGGCGCATCGTCGCCGAGCTCGGCCCGAAGGCGGGCCCGGTGACCGTGCTCGGCACCGGCGGGCTGGCACCGCTGATGGCCGGGGAGTCGGAGACGATCACCGAGTTCGTACCGGACCTGACCCTGCTCGGCCTGCGGCTGACCTACCTGCGCAACGCCGGCGCCTCGCGGGCCCCGAGTGCGGTGGGCGCGGACCGCCCCTGAGCGTTCACCCGGACAGGGAGCGGTCCTTCGTCTCCGCGGCCCCGACGACGCACAGCAGGCTGATCAGCGCCAGAGCCGCGATGAACAGGCCCACCGCGAACGAGCCGAGCGCCGTGGCCTGCAGCGGGACGGCGATCAGCGGCGGCACCGCACCGCCCAGGATGCCGCCGAGGCTGTAGCTGAACGCCGCGCCGCTGTAGCGGTAGCGGGTGGCGAAGAGCTCGGGGAGGAAGGCGCCCATCGGGCCGTAGGTCAACCCCATGAACGCGAGCGACACGGTGACCGCGAGGGTGGCGCCGACGACCGACCCGGTGTCCATCAGCGGGAAGATCGCGAAGGCCCACGCGACCGCGCCCGCCGTGAAGACCAGCAGGGTGCGGCGGCGGCCGATGCGGTCGGACAGGGTGCCGGAGACGACCACGCACAGGGCGAGCGCCACCATTCCGACGAGGGTGGTGGCGAGCATCGTGGGACGGGAGAGGCCGGCCTGCTCGGTGCCGTAGCTGAGCAGGTACGTGGTGGCCGTGTAGAACAGCGCGTACTGGATCACCATGATCCCGGAGCCGAGCAGGAGCTCCCGCCACTGGCGAGCGACCAGCCCGGCGAACGGCACCTTCGCCCGCTCGTGCTCCCGCATGGCCCGCTCGAAGACGGGCGTCTCGGCGATCCGCACCCGCACGTAAAGCCCGACGAGGAACAGCACGATGCTCGCCAGGAACGGGATCCGCCACCCCCACGCGAGGAAGTCCTCCTCGCTCAGCGCGGCGCCCAGCAGCAGGAACAGCAGGTTGGCGAGGATGAACCCGGCGGGCGCGCCGAGCTGGGGGAACAGGGCGTAGAGGCCCCGCTTGCCCGGCGGGGCGTGCTCGGTGGCCAGCAGGGCCGCCCCGCCCCACTCCCCGCCGAGGCCGATGCCCTGTAGGAACCGGAACGCGGCCAGCAGCGCGGGCGCGGCGACACCGATCGCCGCATAGCCCGGCAGCAGGCCGATCGCGAACGTCGAGACGCCCATGAGCAGCAGCGAGGCGATGAGCACCGACTTGCGCCCGATCCGGTCGCCCCAGTGCCCGAACAGCACGGCGCCGATCGGCCGGGACACGAAGGCCACCGCGAACGTGGACAGGGCCGCGAGCAGCGCGGCGGTGTCGGAGAGCTGCGGGAAGAACGCGTCGCTGAGCACCAGGGCGGCAGCGGTGCCGTAGATGTAGAAGTCGTAGAACTCGATGGCAGTGCCGATGAAGCTCGCCACCGCGATGCGCGACAGCGGCACCGGCTCGGCGGCGCCCGGCCCCCCGCTCATGATCCCCCTCACTCGCCGGCCCGCGTCGATCGGGTTCGCGCGCGGCCGCACCACGATCTCAGGTCGGACCGACGAGCTCGGCGACGGCCTCCCGGGATCAGGCGCGCGTGCCCCGCGGCAGCATCCGCACCACGTCGGTGACGAGCGGCAGCTCGAACTCCTCCGACGCGGTCTCCGGGCGGGTGGCGAGGTAGGCCCGCACCCGGTCGAGGGAGGCCTCCCGCTCGCCCGCGTCGGCCGTGAGCGCCCACGAGTGCGTGCGCAGCGACGCGACGAGCCCGTCGACGGTGGTGGGCACGAGGTGGGCGAACTGGGCGTGCCCGTCCTGGACGAACGCGGGGTGCTCGGGCAGGCGGGGCTCGTCGTCCGGCGCCCGCACGACCGTGGGCTCCCACGCACCCGCCACGTGGAAGCCGCGCACCCATTCCACGTGCGCGTCGTCGCCGTTCCAGAGTGCGGCGAGCACCCCGCCGGGCCGCAGCACGCGCGCGATCTCCGGGTAGGCGCGGTCGGGGTCGAACCAGTGCCACGCCTGCCCGACGAGCACGGCGTCGACGCAGGCGTCGGGGAGCGGGATCCTCTCGGCGGCGCCCTCGTGCGCGGGTACCTCCGGGAACCGGGCCTGCAGCTCGGCCCGCATGGCCGGGTCGGGTTCGACGGCGGTGACCCGCCCGCGCCCGACCAGCCCCTCGGTGAGCTTGCCGGTGCCGGCGGCGAGGTCCAGCAGGTGCACGCGCTCGCGGCCGGCCAGCGGCGCCAGCGCCCAGTCGACGGCCGCGACGGGATAGCCCGGCCGGTGCCGCGCGTAGGCCGCCGCCGCGGCGCCGAACGAACGAGCCCGGGCCAGGTCCATGATCCGACCGTACGACCCCGACCCCACTTCGCACACCCGGTACCGACCTCACACAGGGCCCGCCTTGTGCGAAGTGCGTGCTGGGTGTGCGGAGTGGGACGGTCGGGCGAGCGGAACTCGGTCGAGGCGCGTTACTACCCTTGACATGTGAGCAACGAGCCCTCCACCGGCCCCGAGGACGACCTGCCCGAGCAGATGCGGGTGCGCCGGGCCAAGCGGGCGGCGATGCTGGAGCAGGATCGCGACCCGTACCCCGTCGCCGTCGAGCGCACGCACACCCTGCGCGAGGTGCGCGAGGCCCACCCCGCCCTCCCGCCGGACACCGCCACCGGTGACGTCGTCGCCGTCACCGGACGCGTCATGTTCCTGCGCAACACCGGCAAGCTGTGCTTCGCCACCCTGCGCGAGGGCGACGGCACCGAGCTGCAGGCGATGCTGTCCCTCGCGCTGGTCGGGGAGGACGAGCTGGCGCGCTGGAAGGCGCAGGTCGACCTGGGCGACCACGTGGCCGTGCACGGCGAGGTGGCCACCTCCCGCCGCGGCGAGCTGTCGGTGATGGCCGACCGGTGGGACATGGCCGCGAAGTCGTTGCGGCCGCTGCCGGTGGCGCACCGGGAGCTGGCGGAGGAGACGCGGGTGCGGCAGCGCTACGTCGACCTCATCGTCCGGCCGCAGGCGCGGGAGATGGTGCACCGGCGGGCCACCGTCGTGCGGACGTTGCGGTCCGTGCTGCACGAGCGCTCCTTCGTGGAGGTCGAGACGCCGATGCTGCAGCTGCTGCACGGCGGGGCCACCGCGCGTCCGTTCGTCACCCACGCCAACGCCTTGGACGCCGATCTGTACCTGCGGATCGCCCCGGAACTGTTCCTCAAGCGCAGTGTCGTGGGCGGCATCGAGCGGGTCTTCGAGATCAATCGGAACTTCCGGAACGAGGGGATCGACTCCTCGCACTCGCCCGAGTTCGCGATGCTGGAGGCCTACCAGGCCTACGCCACCTACGACGACATGGCCGAGCTGACGCGGGAGTTGGTGCTCGCGTCCGCACGTGCCGTCTTCGGCTCGACCGTCGTCCGCCATGCCGATGGCGGCGAGCACGACTTGGGCGGGGAGTGGCGTTCGGTCACGCTCCACGGGGCGGTGTCGGAAGCGGTCGGTCAGGATGTGACGCCGGACACGAGCGTGGAGGAGCTGCAGAAGCTCGCGATCGTGCACGACGTCGAAGTGACGCCTTCGCTGACGGCCGGGCAGATCGTGCTGGAACTGTTCGAGAAGCTCGTCGAGCACACCCTGCAGAGTCCGACGTTCGTGCGGGACTACCCGTACGAGGTACGCCCGCTGACCAGGCGGCACCGGTCGGACCCGCGCCTCGCGGAGGCCTGGGACCTGGTCGCGTTCGGCACCGAACTGGCCACCGCGTACTCCGAACTCGTGGATCCGGTGGACCAGCGGGAAAGGCTTACCGCGCAGGCGGTGCAGGCCGCGGCGGGAGATCCCGAGGCGATGCAGCTCGACGAGGACTACCTGCGCGCCATGGAGTACGGATTGCCGCCCACCGGCGGCATGGGAATGGGCATCGACCGGCTCCTGATGACACTCACCGGTCTCGGAATCCGCGAAACCATTCTGTACCCGCTCGTGCGTTCTGAGTGACTACCACGCGACACCGGACAGGGTGACTCGACGGAGCCGCAGCAATGGGTTTATGGTTCCGGATGCGGCGTCGCCGCGAGGCACTGCAGGTTCGAAGTGGGTGGAGGTTGCGGCGATGGCGCAGATCCGTGAGGTCCGGCTGGTCGATGACCTGGACGGAGAGGCCGCCGACGAGACGATCGAGTTCGGTATCGACGGCAAGAACTATGAGATCGACCTGTCGAAGGACAATGCGGGGAAGCTGCGCGACGCACTCGCGTCCTACGTCGCCGCGGCCCGGCGCTCCGGCGGCCGGCGCAGGGGCGGCTCGAGCGGCGGCGGGGCCGCGCGCCGCCCGTCCATCGACCGCGAGCAGAACCAGGCGATCCGGGACTGGGCGCGCAAGCGGGGCATGAAGGTGTCCGACCGCGGCCGCATCCCCGCCGAGGTGCTCGAGGCCTACCACCAGGAGAACTGACCGTTCCACCGCCGCCCCCGCTCGCCCCGGCGCGCGGGGACGGCGCTTGGTTAGGCTGTCCTCAGTACCGACGACGAGGAGGCCCCGTGGCGCGCAGGACGACCACACTCGAGGTGCGCCGCACCGAGCGGCTCACGCCGCACATGATCCGGGTCGTCGCCGCGGGCGAGGACCTGTCGGCGTTCCCCGACACGCCGCACACCGACCGCTACGTCAAGATCCTCTTCCCGCGGCCCGGTGTCGCCTACCCCGACCCGTTCGACATGGACGTCATCCGCGCCGAGCTGCCGCGCGAGCAGTGGCCGGCGATGCGCACCTACACGGTGCGGGACCTGGACCACGCCGCGGGCGAGCTGACGATCGACTTCGTCCACCACGGCGACACCGGGCTCGCCGGCCCCTGGGCCCTTGCGGCACGCCCGGGCGACGTGCTGCGCCTCGCCGGGCCCGGCGGCGCCTACGCCCCCGACGCCACGGCGGACTGGCACCTCATGGTCGGGGACGAGAGCGCGCTGCCGGCGATCGGCGCGGCCTGCGAGCGCGTACCCGCCGACGTCCCGGTGCTCGCGGTGCTGGAGGTGGCGGACGCGGCCGAGGAGCAGCCGCTCGGGTGCCCCGGCCGGCTGCGCACCACATGGCTGCACCGCGACCCGGGAGCACCGAACCAGCTCGCCGACGCCGTGCGGGCGCTGGAGTTCCCGACCGGGCGCGTGCACGCGTTCGTCCACGGCGAGGCCGGTTTCGTCCGCGACATCCGTCGGCACCTGGTCAACGAGCGCGGCGTGCCGCGCGAGGCGCTCTCGGTGTCGGGTTACTGGCGCCGTGGCGTTGACGAGGACGGCTGGCAGGCCGAGAAGGCGGCCGAGCGCGCCACGGCGACGTCCTAGCGCGCACGGGCGGCGTGAGCAGTACACGACGGCGCTCGCCACCGCGCTCCTGTACGTCTCGCGCCCGGCCCGAGCGGCCCGTGATCAGATCGACCGAGCATCGTGGTCACCGTGACGGCCGTCCCCGGCCCAGGGCGATCGGAGGGCGTTGGCGGGTGAACGGAACACCACGGTCCTCCAGAGTGGTGATCGAACAGCCCTGGTGTTCCGCTCACCCGCAGAACGGGCCGCTGGAGACCTCCCTCGAACCGAACCTGCGCTGCTACCGTCGGCTCGGCTTCGAGGTCACCGCCGAGGTCGACCTTCCGGGCGGCGGGCCGCGGACCTGGGCGATGCGCCGGGCGGTCGACGCGGCACCGGACGGGTGTACGAGCGCCCCTGACCTGGGAATTCGCCATGTGGCGGAATCTCGCCGCGCGCGAACACGTTGACGGTGATACATGCGAGCCGGGCGACCGGTGGCCCCGGGCCGATACAGTGGAGGGCGGGGTTGTACCCGGCGCAGTGCGCGCCGGCGCATGGCGCAGCAGGCTAGGAGCGTAAATGTTCGAGAGGTTCACCGACCGAGCGAGGCGGGTTGTCGTCCTGGCCCAAGAAGAGGCCCGGATGCTCAACCACAACTACATCGGCACCGAGCACATC
>Ga0196958_10000354_pt1 | contig 14949 bp, 16 predicted proteins | sample S1v_10metaG_FD_148654 | JGI IMG/M metagenome (GOLD analysis project Ga0196958, IMG submission 148654) | Soil microbial communities from Anza Borrego desert, Southern California, United States - S1+v_10 | ecosystem: Environmental > Terrestrial > Soil > Desert | place: USA: California | collected...
CCGAGCGGGTCGGTCCGCGGGTCGGCAAGCCGTACCCGCCAGCGGGGCAGGACCACCACCACGGCGAGACCCGAGGCGACGGCGAGCACCGCCGGGACCGCCCCGACGCCCGCGACGCCGGCGGCGAGACCGACGACGACCAGCGCCGCGCCCGGCACGCGTCCCTCCCGCGCGGCCGCCGCCCGTCGCGGGTCCCGGGGAACCGCCCGGTGGTGCGCGGTGACCGGGCCCGGCGCCACGAGCAGCGCGGCGGCCAGGGCGAGCAGGGCGGCGGCCACCGCGTCCGCCGCCGTCACCGTGCCACCCCGGCGACGATCCGCTCGGTCCACGCGAGTCCCGCGCAGACCAGACCGACGCCGACCACGAGCAGGCCCTGACCGATCGACCCACCCGTGAGCACCGCCGTCGGCCGCGCCCCGATCCCCTCCCCGAGCAGCACCCCGAGCACCGGTAGCCCGGCGAGCACGGCGGCGGTCGCGCGCGGCCCGGCCAGGCGCGCCCGCAACCCGCCGGCGACGCGTGCGCGGGCCCGCAGGTCGTCGGCGACCGCGCCCGCCGGCCCGGCCAGGGCGATCCCGTGGCGCTCGGCCAGCGCCCACGCCCCCGCGAGGCGGTCGAGGTGCTCGGCCACCACCGGCTCTCGTGCCCGCGCCGCCCGCAGGGCATCCGGGACGTCGCCGCCGAGGTGAGCCGTCGCGCTGACGAGGGCCATCACCCGCGCCGCGGTCGAGTGGGCGTCGGCGCCCGCGGCGCCGGCCGCGGCGGCGGGTGGCGCACCGGCGCGGACCTCGGCGGCGAACGAGGAGAGGGCCTCGGCGAGACCCGCGGTGGCCGCCGCGCGCTCACGCTCGGCCCGAGCGGCCGCCCGTTGCCGGTGCAGCGTCGCGACCAGGACGAGCGCGGCGGCCGCGCCGCCCGGCCCGGCCAGCAGCGCCCCGAGCACCGCGGCGCCCGGCAGCAGCACCCCGCGGCGCCGTCCGAGCACCGACATCGCCGCCAGGCCCGGTCCAGCAGACGTGCCACCCACGACCCGTCCCGACACCCGCAGGGCGACGCGGGGCGGCGGCCAGCACGCGAGGGCCGCCGCCAGCAGCAGGAGCGCGGTGGGCAACGGCCCGCTCACGCCGACTCCCGGTGCAGCAGGGACACCCCGGCCGCGACCGGCACGCCGCGGGAGGCCCCGGGCGCCGACGCCGCCGGAGGGGCCGTCGGGTCCGGAGGGTCTGTGGGGTCCGTGGGGTCCGTGGGGTCCCGCGGGTCGGTCCACGGCGGCGCCACGCCCCGCTCCCGCAGCACGGCGGCGAGGTCGGCCCGGCCCACCGCCCAGCCGTCGGCGCGCGACCACGCCGGCACGACCTGGACCTCACCCACGCCGTCGCGTCGCCGCAGCACGCCGACCGCGTCGAGCACGCGCACGCCGTCGCGGTTGCGGCGCATCTGCAGGACCACCTGTACCGCGGCCGCGAGCTGGCTGTGCAGCGCCGCCGGGGCCAGCCCGCCGAGCGCGGCCAGCGCCTCGAGCCGCGCGGGCACCTCCCGTGGAGCGTTCGCGTGCACCGTGCCGGCGCCGCCGTCGTGGCCGGTGTTGAGCGCGGCGAGCAGCTCGACGACCTCGGCGCCCCGGACCTCGCCGACGACGAGCCGGTCGGGCCGCATCCGCAGGGCCTGGCGCACGAGGTCGCGCAGCAGCACCTGCCCCGCACCCTCGACGTTGACCGGGCGGGCGACCATGCGCACGACGTGCGGGTGCGCCGGCCGCAGCTCCTCGGCGTCCTCGACGCAGACGATCCGCTCGGTCGGGGCGACCTCGCCCAGCAACGCCGAGAGCAGCGTCGTCTTGCCCGACCCCGTGCCCCCGACGACGAGGAAGGCCAGCCGCGCCGCGACCACCGCGCGCAGCAGGGCCGCGCCGCCGGCGTCGACGGTGCCGCCGGCCGCGAGCGCGGCCAGATCGTGGCGGGCGGGACGCAGCACCCGCAGCGAGACGCACGTCCCGTCCGCGGCGACCGGCGCGAGCACCGCGTGCAGGCGCACGCCCGAGCCGGGCAGGCGGGCGTCGACGTACGGGCTCGCGTCGTCGAGGCGGCGCCCCGCCGCACCGGCGAGCCGCTGCGCGAGGCGGCGGACGGCGTCCTCGTCGGGGAAGGACACCGAGGTGCGCTCGAGCCCGGCGCCGCGGTCGACCCACACCGCGTCCGGGGCCGTGACGAGCACGTCGGAGGTGGCCGGGTCCCGCAGGAACGGTTCGAGCGGCCCGGCGCCCACGAGCTCGCGCTGCAGGCCCCGCACCGCGGCGAGGACGTCCGCGTCGCCCACGACGCCGCGGGCCTCCGCGCGGACCGCGGCCGCGAGCTCGGTGACCCCGGCCTGCCCGCCGGACGTCACCAGGCGCGCCCGCACCCGCTCGACGAGCTCGGCGGGGGCGGCGCCCGTGTCGGGGGCGGTGCTCACGCCGCCCGCCCCCGGTCGGCGAGGGCGTCGAGCGCGTCCAGCACGGCCGCGGCGGCGTCCTGCAGCGGGCCGCGGCGCAGGCCGGGCACGCGCCCCCGGTCGAGGGCCGCGGCGAGCCCGGGTTCGGGGGCCACCGATGCGAGCAGCTCGATCCCGAGGGCGTGGGCGACGTCGTCGCCGTCGAGACCCCCGGGTGCAGGCCCCCGCACCACGAGCCGCAGCGGCACCCCGCGCTCGGCGAGCGGCTCGGCGACGCGGGCGGCCGCGGCGACGGCCCGGACCTCGGCCGGCACGACGAGGACGACGAGGTCGGCGGCGTCGGCCACGGCGAGCGCGGTGTCGGTGGTGTGGCGCGGCAGGTCGCACACGACCACCTCCCCGGCCCGCCGCCCGGCGTCGACGACGGCCACCGCCGCGCCCGGGTCGGGGCCCGCGCCACCCCGGTCGCACGAGAGCACGGTGAGCAGGCCGTCGGGGGAGGGCAGCGCCTCGTGCAGCGAGGTCGCGCCGACCCGGCCGCCGCCCCCGCCGCCGAGCGCGAGCCCGCCCCAGCGCAGGCCCTCGAGCTCCTCGGCGCCGGCGACGAGGTCGAGGCCGCCGCCGAGGGGGTCGCAGTCGACCAGCAGCACGCGGGTGCCCCGGGTCCGGGCGTGCGCCGCGACCGCCACCGCGAGCACCGATGCCCCGGCCCCGCCGCGGCCCCCGACCACGGCGACGACCCGGCCGGTGCCCGTGTCGGGGGTCGGTTGCGCGTCCGCGAGCGCGCCGACCAGCCAGTCCTCGCCCTCGGGCAGCGACACGACGTGCTCGGCGCCCACCCCGACCGCGCGCTCCCAGATCGATCCCGGTGGCTCGTCACGGCAGAGCAGGACGACCCCGTCGCGCCGACCGAGCCGCAGCGGGCCGACGGCGCACGCGGCGGCCTCGTCGAGCAGCACCAGCCCCGCGGTGTGCCACCGGCGCCGCACCCCCGCGGCGTCGGGCACCCGCTCGAGCTCCACCCCCGCCGCGGCGGCCAGGCGCACCACCTCGTCGAGGAGGTCCTCGTCGTCGGTCAGCACCACCACGCGCCGCGCGCCCGTCCCACCCGTCCCGCCCATCCGCCGGCCCTCCTCGCTCCCGACGCGCGCCGCGTCGGCGAGGAGGACGCTGCCGCGCCACCGGGTCGGGACGGGAGCACCGCGGAGGCGCCTGGGGACAGGTCGGAGGGGTGGGGACCGAGCTGTGCTCCGCTGACGGCGACGCAGGGCCGGACGCCGCAGCGTCAGCCGGCGCCCGCGGCCTCCGCGATCCCCAGGCCCTCGCGCGCCCCGACCTGCCAGGCCTGCGCGCAGTGCGCGAACCACCGGGCCAGCCCCTCGGCCTCGCCGGTGGCGAAGGCCGCGGCCGCCTCCCGGTACTCGCCCGCCGCGCGGTAGTGCCCGACCTCGGGCACGGCGAGGCCCTTGGGGTCGAGGCCGGTGCCGACGGCGGTCAGCCGTGCCGCGGCGCGGGCGACGACGCCGGCGGCCGTGGTGAAGGGCGCGAGGGCGAGCAGCTCGCCGTGCACGACGGCGACGAGCACCGGCGCGGGCACGGCCGTGCCCCCGGTGACCAACCCCGCGAGGGCGTCGAGACGCTCGCCGACCCCGGGCTCGCGCCGCGGCCGCCCGAGGTCGTCGTCGGTCACCCCGGGCAGGTCGGCGGCGGCGAGCACGTGCAGCCGCGCCAGCGCCTGCCGCGGCGCCGACCGCCACGCCGCCAGCAGCCCGCCCAGGGCCTCGGCCACGCGCAGCGAGCCGGCGAGCACCGGGTCGGTGACGGGACCCTCCGCGGGCAGCTCGGCCGACCCGCCGTCGAGGCTCGCCGAGGCCCGGGCCGCGCGCACCGAGGCCTCGGCGGCCGTGGTGGGCCAGCCGCGCCGGTTGGTGCGGTGGTTGTGCACGCGCGTCAGCGCCTCGCGCACGGCGTCCGCGTCGGCGGCGACGCCGGGCAGGCGGGTCAGGGGCTCCAGCGGGTCGGCCACGACGGGATCGTCCCAGCACGCCGGAGGCGCACGATGCACCTCCGGACGCTTCACTCCGTTCACCCGAGCGGAGGCAAGCAGGATCGATTCGGATGACCGCCCCGGCATGGAGGAACCGGCTGCGCGGGCACAAGGGCGCAACGTGTTCGGCACCACAGTGGCACGGCTGCGGCAGGGCCGCAGTCGGGAAGGAGCGACCCATGAGCAGCTCGACGGACGTCCGCGAGCAGCGCCCCGGCCAGGGGGATCCGACCGCCGCCAACACGGACCCCACGCGGGGCATCGCGGACCCGGGTCCACTCGGGCTGGCCGCGTTCGCCCTGACGACCTTCGTGCTCAGCCTGTTCAACGCGGGGATCGCCCCCGAGAACCTCGAGCCGCTCGTGGTGCCGCTCGCCCTGTTCTACGGTGGGCTCGCGCAGCTGCTGGCGGGGCTGTGGGAGTTCCGCAAGGCGAACACCTTCGGCGCCACCGCGTTCGTCTCCTACGGCGCCTTCTGGCTGGCCTTCGCCGTGTACTTCCAGTTCATCGAGCCCGAGCTGCTGTCCAAGGGCATCCCCGAGTCCTCGATCACCACCGCGACCGGCATCTTCCTCATCGGTTGGGCGGTGTTCACCCTCTACATGCTCCTGGCCTCGCTGCGTACCACGGCCGCGCAGATCGCCGTGTTCGTCACACTGTTCCTGACCTTCCTGCTGCTGGCCATCGGTGACCTCACCGGCGTCGACGGCATCGCCACCGTCGGCGGCATCCTCGGTCTGATCTCGGCGCTCTGCGCCTGGTACGCCTCGGCCGCGGTGGTCACCAACACCACGTGGGGCCGCACCGTGCTCCCGGTGGGTCCGCGCAGCTGACCGGGCACCCCGCGGGCGTGCAGCCCGCGGGCGACGACGTCGCGGGTGACCTGGTGGTCACCCGCGACGTCGTGCTGTCCGCCGCCGACCTGCACTGGCGCTTCTCCCGCGCCGGTGGCCCCGGCGGGCAAGGCGTGAACACCACCGACTCGCGTGTGGAGCTCTCGGTCGACCTCCGCCGGGCGCCGCTGCCCGAGCGGCACCGCGACCGGCTCCTCGCCCGGCTCGCCGCTCGGCTGCACGACGGCGTCCTCACCGTCGTGGCGGCCGACGACCGGTCCCAGCGCCGCAACCGGCGCTCCGCACGTCAGCGCCTCGCCGCCGTCCTGCGCGACGCGCTGGCTCCCGACCCGCCCGACCGCCGTCCCACCGCTCCCTCCCGCGCCGCACGCCGGCGCCGCCTCGAGGCCAAGCGCCGGCAGGGCGAGGTCAAGGCCCTGCGCCGGTCCCCACGCGGCGAGTAGCCCCTTCCGGGGGAACCGGCGGAGTACGCGGTGGAGGCACGGGGAAGACCCTGGCGGCCGTGATCACACGACGGGGCCGCTCGTCGCGGCCCACCGCCGGTGACGTGGCACGATGACCGACCTCAGCACCGCTCGCACCGCACCGCACCGAGCGACCCGACCCCGCCAGGAGGGCCCGTGTCCCGCCCCGAGCAGCCCGCCAGCGGCTCGTCCGCCCCGCCGGTCGTGCCGTCGATCCCCCTCAACGCCGAGCCGGTGCGACAGGAGGGCGACGCCTCCGTCGGCTCGCTGGTCAAGGAGGTCACGACCCACGTCTCGACGCTGGTCCGGGCCGAGGTCGAGCTGGCCAAGACCGAGATCACCGCCGAGGTCAAGAAGGGGGTGCAGGGCAGCGTCTTCTTCGTCGTCGCCGGCGTGATCGCGCTGTTCAGCCTCTTCTTCCTCTTCATCGCGGTCGCCGAGGCCCTCAACCTCATCTGGCCGTCGCAGCAGTGGGCGGGCTACGCGGTCACGTTCGTGCTGATGATGCTCGCCGCCGGTGGCGCGGGCTTCCTCGGCTACCTCAAGGTCCGCCGCATCCGGAAGCCGGAGCGGACCATCGAGTCGGCGAAGGAGTCGGTCGAGGTCCTGCGTCGCGGCCGCACCGACGCGCGTCCCGACGCCGCCTGAGCAGCGCCGGCCTGAGCACCGTCACCCCGGGGTCCGCGCTCGAGCTCCCGGGGCCCTGGACCCACCGCACGGTCTCGGCCAACGGCGTGCAGCTGCACGTCGCCCTGGCCGGACCGGAGGACGGGCCGCTGGTGCTGCTCCTGCACGGTTTCCCCGGCTTCTGGTGGGCCTGGCGCCACCAGCTGCCGGCCCTGGCCGCGGCCGGCCACCGCGTGGCGGCCGCCGACCTGCGCGGCTACGGCGACTCCGACCGCCCGCCCCGTGGCTACGACCTGTGGACCCTCGCCGGCGACGCCGCCGGGCTGGTGCGCTCGCTGGGGGCGCGCGAGGCGGCGATCGTCGGCGCGGGCTGGGGCGGCGCGGTGGCGTGGACGCTGGCCGCGCTGCGACCGGGCGTCGTCTCCCGCGTGGCCGTCCTGGCCGCGCCGCACCCGCTGGCCCTCCGCGCGGCCGTGCGGCGCCGGCCGTGGGCGCGGCCGCTGCGCACCCTCGCCGCGGCCCAGCTGCCGCGCCTGCCCGAGCGGCGGGTGCGGCGGGACGGCGCGGCCTGGGTCGCGGACTTCCTGCGTCGCGGGGCGGGTGCGGGCTGGGCCGCGGCGCCCGAGTTCGCCGAGGTCGCCGACCGCCACCGCGCCGCGATGCTCCGGCCCCGCGTGTCGCACACCTCGCTCGAGGGCTTCCGCTGGAGCGTGCGCTCCCAGTTCCGCCCCGACGGTGCGCGCTACGCCGCCGCCGTCGACCGGCGGGTCACCGTGCCCGTGCTGCAGATCCACGGCGCCGACGATCCGTGGGTGCCCGACCGCGTCGCCCGCGCCTCGGCGCGCTGGTGCGGCGCCGGGCACGCCCACCGCACCCTCGCCGGCGTCGGTCACTTCCCGCACCAGGAGGCGCCGCAGCACGTCACCGACGCGCTGCTGGACTTCCTCGATCCGTGACGCTGCGCCTCGGCGCGCCGCGACGGCGAGGATGTGACGAGCCTGGCGTCTGATGCAGGCGAGGCCGCACCGCTGGCACACCCCGTGTGCCACACCCCGGCCGGGCGTCAGGCCGCGCAGGACCCCGTGCTCACGCGGCCGGTGGCGGTGGGCGAGGCGTCGAGCGCCGGGCGGACCTGCTCGGCGGTGAGGACGAAGCCGGTGTCGCCCTGGTCGACCGCGGCGCCGAACACCACCCCGATCACCCGGCCCTGGGGGTCGACCAGCGGCCCGCCGGAGTTCCCGGAGCGCACCTGCCCGCGGATCGTGTAGACGTCGCGGGTGACCGTCTCGCTCTCGTAGATGTTCGGGCCCCGCAGCTGGATGCGCTGGCGGACCTTCGCCGGCGACGACGAGAACGGCCCGTCGAGGGGGTAGCCCAGCGCCACGGCGTTGTCGCCGGTCTCGGCGCCGGAGAAGTCGAACTCGAGCGCCTCGGCGTCGAGGCCGGGCACCGCGAGCACGGCGACGTCGACCTCGTCGTCGTAGTAGACGACGCGCGCCGGGCGGGTGCGGCTGTCGCCGTCGGCGGTGGGTACCTCCACCGACACCTCGTCGGTGCCCGCGACGACGTGCGCGTTGGTCATCACCCGGTCGTCGCCGACGACGAAGCCGGTGCCCTCCAGTGCACGCTGGCACGACGGCGCGCGCCCCCGGACCTTGAGCACGCTGGCGCGCGCCTGCTGCACCACCGGGTCCTCGACCAGCGCCTGCTCCGGCGGGGGCACCTCGGCGATCGGCGTGGAGGAGAAGGGGCTCAGGACGTCGGGGAAGCCCGAGGCGTCGAACAGCGCCCGCAGCTCCGAGGGCAGCGCGCGCAGCGGGTCGGGCATGACGGCGTCGACGCCCCCGAGCACGCGCGAGTCCTTGAGCGCCGAGGCCAGCGCGGTCTGCGACGAGCTGGCCAGCGGCAGGGCGATGAGCCACGCGACCATCAGGGCGGTGATGGCCTGCAGCACCGAGCCGAACGCCGAGTCGACGGTGCGCACGGCGGGCAGGCGCATCCGGTCGCGCAGCGCCCGCCCGAGGTAGACCCCGAGCGTCTCGCCGAGCGCCACCAGCGCGACGACGATGAGGACGCTGACCACGATGCGCGACGTCGTGCCCTCGAACGCGTCCACCAGCGCGGGCGCGATCTTCAGCCCCAGCAGCGCCCCGCCGAGCACCCCGAGGAAGCTCAGCGCCGCGACGGCGAGCCCGTGGCGCCAGCCCGAGATGCCCGCGGCGATCGCGAGCAGCACCACGACGACGTCGACCCAGCTCACCGGACCGGACCTCCTTCGGCGGCCGCGTCGGGCCGGCTCGGCGCGGGGGGCGCAGTGCTCGCCGTGCTCAGGTCGTGCCGCTGCGCCCACGCCTCGTCGAGGTCACGCACGTCGGAACCGTCCCAGGGTCTCGCCCACCCGCCCAGGGTGAGCATCCAGTCCACCAGACCCGCCGTGAAGCCCCAGACGAGCAGTCCCCCTGCGGCAAAGGCGGGACCCGTGTAGCCCGACGGCCCCGTGACGCGGAACCGCGTGGCCGGGTCGGCCAGGGTCGCGATGGGGACGCGCACGACCGCGGCCGTCTCGCCGGGGTCGACGACGCGCACCGGGCCGGGCCGGGCCCAGTGGGCGAGGACCGGTGTCACCGCGAAGCCGGTGACCGGGATGGTCAGCGGCGGCAGCGCCAGCAGCGGCACGACCCCGTCGGGGTCGAGCCCGGTCTCCTCGCGGGCCTCGCGCAGCGCGGCGGCGACCGGGCCGGCGTCCTCGGGGTCGATCGACCCGCCCGGGAACGCCGCCTGGCCGGCGTGGGAGCGCATGTCCGGCGCGCGTTCGGTGAGCAGGAGCTCCGGTCCGTCGCCCTCGTCGGCGAAGAGCATCAGCACCGCGGCGCGGCGCCCGTTCCCCGCGCCGCGGCGGCGGAACGGCACGTCGTCGGGCCCGAGGCGCCGGCAGGCGGCCACCAGCGGCGCGAGCCAGTCCGGTGCGGCCTCGGGTCGGCAGGTGGCGGTGTCGTCCCGGTCGTCGGTCACCCGGCACCGCCCCGGGCGGCATCCACGGCGGCGCGCACCTGCTCGGGCGTGCGCAGCACCTGCGGCGGGATCTCGACGACGGTGCCGTCGGCGCGCACGAGCACGCTCGCGGGCAGGATCGGCGGCGCCCCGACGCGCGGCCCGACCACCTGGGCCGGGTCGCTCACCGACGGGTAACGCGCGCCCAGGCTCTCCATCAGCGCCAGCGCCGAGGTGGCCCGGTCGGCGGCGTCGACGCCCAGGACCGCGACGGCGCCGGGCTGCGCGGCGTAGGCCTCGAGCGCCGGGATCTCCTCGCGGCACGGCCCGCACCACGAGGCCCACAGGTTGACCAGCGTGTCCCGCCCGGCGAGCGCGGCGCCGAGGTCGACCGCGCCCGGCGCGCCGAGGCACTCCAGCGTCAGGCCGGCCAACGCGGGCACGGGCGTGGTGCCCGGGATCGGGGAGGGGCAGGGGGCCAGCCGGGCGGCGTCGCGGGCCGCGGCCAACGCGCCCGGGTCGTCGGGCCCCGCCACGGGGGCGGGCTGCAGCACCGACGACGGGTCCGCAGCCGGGGCGGACGCGGTGTCACGCGGCCACAGCGCGATCACCCCGACCACGGCCAGCACCACCACCACGAGCGTGGCCCGCACCTCCGCACGGGTCACCGTTCGAGGCCGACGAGGGCGAGCAGGTGCGCGGCGTCGGGACCCTTCACGAGCTTCGCCGCCTTCGCCGGGTCGGTCTCGCCGACACCCGCCGACGGGCAGTCCCGCCGCAGCGAGCACGCCCCGCAGGCCGGCTTCTTGGCGTGGCACACGCGCCGGCCGTGGAAGATCATGCGGTGGGAGAGCATCGTCCAGTCCTTGCGCGGGATGAGCTCGCCCACCTCCTTCTCCACCTGCACCGGGTCCTCCGACGCGGTCCAGGCGAAGCGGCGCGCCAGACGCCCGAAGTGCGTGTCCACGGTGATGCCGGGGACGTCGAAGGCGTTGCCGAGCACGACGTTGGCGGTCTTGCGTCCGACGCCGGGCAGGGTGACGAGGTCCTCCAGGCGTGCGGGCACGACCCCGTCGAAGCGCTCCACCAGCGCCGCGCCGAGCTTGGTGACCGACTCGGCCTTGGCGCGGAAGAAGCCGGTGGGCTTGAGCACCTCCTCCAGCTCGGCGCGGTCGGCGCCGGCGAACGCCGCGGCGTCGGGGTAGCGGGCGAACAGCGCCGGGGTCACGCGGTTGACGGTGACGTCGGTGGTCTGTGCGGAGAGCACCGTGGCCACGAGCAGCTCGAACGGCGAGGTGAAGTCCAGCTCGCAGTGCGCGTCGGGGTGCGCGATCGCGAGGTCACGGTGCATCCGCCGCGCCCGCCGCACGAGCGCGAGGCGGCTCTCCTCACCGACGGCGCGCGCTGCCCTGCTCACCCACCCAGGGTAGGACGCGCCCCGTCACGGCTCGGGCGGGCCCGGCCTCGCGGGCACCCGCGGCGGGGCGGACCCGTCCGCCGGGCCCCGGCCGCGCGACACGCCGGGGGTGACCCCGATGCCCGGCGCCGCGGGGCGGTGCGCGACGATGCGCGCACCATGACCGCCTGGCTCTCCATCCTCATCCCGCTGCTGGTGATGGTCTTCGCGCTCGGCATGGAGCGGCTGGAGACCCGCCTGCGGTCGGGCACCGTGCGCGAGGACGAGGTCGAGGACTTCCTCGAGCGCGCCCGACCGGACGAGGTCAAGGCCCTGTTCCGGCAGGGCATCGGCGGTGCGCTGCAGATGTTCCGCCTCCGCAATCTGGGCAAGCGGGGCGGCCTCGGTCCCCGCCGCGCCAGGGATCGCACCTGACGCTCACGCAGGGCAGCGACCCTTCGGATCTCGGGCGCTATAGTGGTCCGAACGGGCGAATGACGGCCACGAGATCGGACGACACACCCCGATGCGGTGAGTTCCCGGTTCGCCGTGGCGTGATCACGGGAACCGACGTGACTATGCTGCGGCGGACGTGACTGGTGACACAGAGGTGCGGAATCGGGCCGACGGCCCGGATCCCGCGCGCGGTCGAGCGAGAGTCGGCGAGGAGCGGACGGTGGACGAGGTACTGGCGCGGGCCGGGATCTTCCAGGGGGTGGACCCCGCCGCCATCGAGGTGCTCACGGAGTCCCTCGAGCGTGTGGAGTTCCCGCGCGGCACGGTCATCTTCAACGAGGGGGAGCCCGGCGATCGGCTCTACATCGTCTCGACCGGCAAGGTGAAGATCGGCCGACGGTCCCCGGACGGCCGGGAGAACCTGCTGTCGATCTTCGGCCCGTCCGACATGTTCGGCGAGCTCTCGATCTTCGACCCGGGTCCCCGCACGTCGACGGCCACCACGGTCACCGACGTGCGCGCGTACACGATGGACCGCAACGCGCTGCGCGAGTGGATCGCCGCGCGCCCGGAGATCGCCGAGCAGCTGCTGCGGGTGGTCGCCCGCCGCCTGCGCCGCACCAACAACCTGCTCGCCGACCTCATCTTCACCGACGTGCCCGGCCGCGTCGCCAAGGCGCTGCTGCAGCTCGCGCAGCGCTTCGGGTCCCAGGAGGCCGGCCTGCTGCGCGTCACCCACGACCTGACGCAGGAGGAGATCGCCCAGCTCGTGGGCGCCTCCCGCGAGACGGTCAACAAGGCCCTCGCCGACTTCGCCGCCCGCGGCTGGCTGCGCCTCGAGGGCAAGAGCGTCCTCATCCTCGAGCCCGACCGCCTGGCGCGCCGGGCCCGCTAGGACCGCGTTCGCCGCAGGTGGGCGAGCTGGGCGGCGACCGACTGGTCGGCCGCCGGCCACAGCGACTCGTCCACGTCCGCGTAGACGATCTCCACGACCCGGCGCGGCGTCGGGTCGGGGCCGAGCTCGTGCAGCGCCGCGCGCACCTGGTCGAGGCGCTGCTCGCGGTGCCGCAGGTAGGAGCGCGCCGTCTCGCCGGCGTCGGGGAGGTCGGGGCCGTGGCCGGGCAGCAGCGTCGTCCCCGGCGGGAGCTCCGCGAGGCGGCGCAGCGAGTCCAGGTAGTCGGTCAGCGCGCCGTCGTAGTCGCCGAGCACCGTGGTCCCGCGCCCGAGCACGGTGTCACCGGTGAGCACGCTGCCGTCGTCGTCGACCACCAGGCACAGCGAGTCGTCGGTGTGGCCCGGGGTCACCAGCACGCGCAGGTCCAGCCCGGCGACGGCGAGGCGCTCGCCCGCCCCGAGCCCCTCGGCGCCGAGCACCAGCGTCGGGTCGAGCGCGCGCACCGGCGCCGAGACCCGCTGGGCGAACGTGCGGGCGGCCTCGCTGTGGTCGAGGTGGCGGTGGGTCAGCAGCACGAGCTCGACGGGCCCACAGCCGGCGAGGCGGTCGAGGTGCGTCGCGTCCTCGGGACCGGGGTCGACGACGACGCAGCCCGCCTGGCCCGGCGCGCGCAGGATCCAGCTGTTGGTGCCGTCGAGCGTCATCGGTGACGGGTTCTCGGCCAGCACCACGGCCGCCGCCTCGGTGACCGGGCGCAGCTGCTCGTAGGCCGGGTGTCCCGGCGCGTCGCCGGTGGGGCCCGGCACGGGCCGCCCGCTCACCGGGCCGTCCCGAGGGCGTGCGGCGGGACGACGAGGCCGACCCGGTCACCGCCCTCGCCCGATGGGCGGAAGCGCGGCGTCACGGGCTGCGGGCGGCGCCCGGCCGCCGCGTCGAGCAGCTCGGCGGCCGTGCCGTGGGTCTCGGCGAGCTCGGTGAGCACGGCCCAGGTCGGCGGCATGAGGGCCCGCGCGCCGTCCTCCCACTCGCGCAGCGCCCGACCGGGCGCACACCACCCCGCGCCGACGGCCTCGGTGGTCGCCCCGTCGGGCTCCTGCCCCGCGGGCACGGTGGCCAGGAAGAACGCGGTGTCGTAGCGCCGCGGCATCGCCTCCGGGGTGATCCAGCGGGCCCACGGCCGCAGCCGTCCGGCGTCGAGGCGTCCCACGACGTCGCCCAGGCCGACCTCGCCGGCCACCAGGCGCTGGCGGGACCCGGCGGCCGGGGTCGCGTCGGCCAGCAGGACCCCGGTCTCCTCGTAGGTCTCGCGCACCGCGCAGGCCAGCAGCGCCGCGGCGCTCGCGGGGGTCGTCGCCCAGCTCCGCGCGGCGTCGTCCGCGGCCGCCTCGTCCACCAGCCCCTGGGCCAGCGCCTCGCCGTCGGCGGCGTCGAGCCCGCCGCCGGGGAACACCGACATGCCCGCCGCGAACGCCATCCCGCCGGCGCGCTCGAGGAGGAAGACCTCGACGCCGCCGGCGTCGGCGTCCCGGACCAGGACCACCGACGCGGCGCGACGCAGCTCGCCGGGCGGGCGGCTCCCGAGCCGGTCGAAGGCGGGCCGGTCCATCCCGAACCGCGGGGGCAGGTCGACGAGCTCGGTGGTCACCCGGCGACCCTAGGCGTCGCGGGGCGCGCCGTCCTCGCCGTCCTGATCCCCGTGCCGGGGCAGACCGTGGCCGTTGACGTGCCCGTTGGTACCCCCCGAGGCCGGGGGCGGGCCGGGCGGGCGGGGGCCCGGGGGCGGACCCGTGGGGCGGGGACGGGGCGCCGTGGCGTCGTCGGAGCCCGGCGGTGGCGCCGGGGCCCGACCGGTCAGCGGGTCGGGCGCGCCGGCCTCGAGCCGCTCGCGGGAGGCCAGCTCCTCGTGCAGCCGGGCGAGCAGCTCGCGCTCGCGGTCGGAGAGCTGCGAGTCCACGGAGTCCGGGCCGGCCGGGTGGTTCGCCGACGCGGGGTCGGGCGCCGGGGGCATCAGCGCCGGTGGCTCGGGCAGCGGCCGGTGGACCGGCTCGGTGACGGCGTCGCCGAGCCCGTCCGGACGGCCGGGACCGTGGTGGTGGCCGTTGGTCGGGGCGGGCGGGGCGGCGTCGGGGACGTCGACCGGCGCCTCGAACTCGCCGGTCTCGCTGCGGCTGTGGCGGGCACGCCGCACCCGGGCCTCGTCCACCGCCGGCCACTCCGTGCCGGGGGGCGCGGACGCGGACGACCCGCCGGCACCGTGCCCCCGGCCCACGACGGGGACCTCGCCGGTGGCGGCGTTCGGGTCCACCGACGCCGGCTGCCTCGGTGCCGGGGACGGCTGCCACGGACGGTCCGGGACGGGGTGGGTGGGCGAGGCGGCCGCCGGCGAGGGGGCCGCCGAGGTGGCCGGCGAGGTGTCGTCCGTGCCGAACGAGACCCCCAGGGGACCCTCGGTCCACGAGGAGATCGGGTGCTCGTCGGAGAGGATCTCGTCGGGCGGCGGGGTGCGCCACAGCGCGGCGATCCGCTCGGCGGTGGTGTCCGGGTCGAGATCGACGGGCGTGGGCGCCGGCGGCTCGATGCTGCCGGCCCCCGCGCCGAGCAGCTCCGGGTCGGGACCGGGGCCGGGCTCCGGTTCCGCGGTGGAGGACGTCGTCGGGTCCGGGCCGAGGGCGTCGCCCGCGTGCTCGGCGCCGGGTGTCGCCCGGTCCGCCCGCTCCAGCGGGTCGCGGCCGGCCGCGGCGACCGTGCGGTACTCCTCCTCGACCGGCTCGGCCGGGGGAGCCGGCTCG
>Ga0196958_10000355_pt1 | contig 14942 bp, 13 predicted proteins | sample S1v_10metaG_FD_148654 | JGI IMG/M metagenome (GOLD analysis project Ga0196958, IMG submission 148654) | Soil microbial communities from Anza Borrego desert, Southern California, United States - S1+v_10 | ecosystem: Environmental > Terrestrial > Soil > Desert | place: USA: California | collected...
TTACCCCCGCTGCGGCGGCGGCCCGGGTGACGGCCAGCCCGCTGCGGGCGACGGTGCTGGCGGTGGTGTTCGCGGAGGTGTCGGCGGTGGGCGGGATCGTGCTGTCGCTGGCCCCCGGGGCGCCGGTGAGCGCCTTCGTCACGGCGATCTCGTTCCTGATCTACCTCGTCTGCTGGCTCTTCGGCCGAGCCCGCCGCACCGCCCTGGCGTAGTCCGGCAGCCCACCAGCTCAGCCCAGCAGCAGCAGGACCTGGAGTTCGCCGACCAGGGCGCCGATGACGGCGCCCACGGCGATGAGCTTCCACTCGTCCTGGCGGAACGCCGGGCGCAGCAGGCCCTCGTACTCGACGCGGCTGAGCTGGTTCATCTTGGCCGCGATCGTGTTGCCGATGTCCAGGGCCTCGCGGGCGTAGGGCTCGGCGGCGAGGGCGGTGGCGGTCAGGTGGGTCATGGCCTTCTGGGCGGCGGCGACCTTGATCTCCTCGAACCGGTGCGAGCCGACCGCCACCGACACGAACGGCCGGGCCAGGCGCGCCTGCGCCTCCACGGAGTCGGCCACCAGCTTCTGGATCGAGGTCAGCAGCTTCTCCGACCGGGGGCCGCTGAGCACGCCCTCGACCAGGTTCGGGACCGTCATCACCTCGCGGGCGATCAGGTCGCCGTACTGGCGGGCCACCTCCACCCGCCTGCGCTGGAAGACGCCCTGGAAGCCGAGGACGGGGGAGCGGGGGAAGAAAACCAGCTTGATGGCCAGCCAGTCGGTGAACCAGCCGATGGCGGCGCCGAAGACGGGGAGGACCCAGGGCTGTTGGGTCAGGGCCCAGACGACGGTCTGGACGACGCCCAGGGCGAAGCCGAAGTAGATGCCGCAGCGGGCGATGAACGCCATCTCCGGGCGGGAGATGTCGCGGACCAGGCGGACCAGGAGTTCCTTGTCGCGCTCCAGGGCGGTGACGGCGACCTGCTGGACGTCGAGGACCTCGCCGATGTTGCGGCGGACCTCGTCCATGACCCGGCGGACCAGGTCGGGGGTGCCCGCCTGGACCTGCTTGACCACCAGGTCCTGGGCCAGGACCGGCAGCATCTCCCAGAGCTGGGGGTGGTGTTCCTCCAGCACCTCGCGGGCGATCCGGTCGACCGTGAGCAGCAGGGGGGTCTGGATCTGGCGGGCGATGGCGTCGGAGTCGAGGCGGGCGACGATCTCGGCGGGGTCGACCAGCTTGCCGGTGATGAGGTCGGCGGAGACCCGGATCATCCTGGCCGAGTTGCGCGGGACCACGCCCTGCCAGCCCAGGTAGGGCTCGGCGATGCCGATGAAGCGCAGCGGCCGGAACATCATCTCGATGGCCACCCGCTTGGTCACGTACCCGATGACCGCCGCGATGAACGGCATCGACGCGTAGACCGGCCAGTTGGCCGCGAAGCCGCCGAGGAACGCGTCGATGTTCAAGCGGACCCCTTTGCCTGCGGGCTTCCAGGCTAGTGCAGCACCAGCAGGACCTGCAGTTCACCCACCAGGAACCCGATGATCGCGCCGACCGCGATGAGCTTCCACTCGTCCTGGCGGAACGCGGGTCGCAGCAGGCCCTCGTACTGGATCGGCGTCAGCGCCCGGATCTGGGCGACGATGGTGTCGCGGATGTTCAGGGCGCCGGTGGCGTAGTCCTCGACGTGGCGGACGGTGTCGGGGATGCGGGCCACCGCCTTGTGCGCCGCGGCGCGCTTCATCTCCTGGTAGCGGCGGGAGCCGACGGCGGCGACGACCAGCGGTTTGACCGTGCCCGCCTGGGCGTCGATGGAGCGGCGGACCTCGCGGTGGATGAGTTCGAACAGCCGGTCGGACTTGGGGCCGGTCAGCACGGCCTCCAGCACGTTGTGGACGGTCAGGACCTCCTTGGCGATGAGGTCGCCGTAGTCCTCGGCCACCTCGGACTTGCGCCGCTGGAACATGCCCTGCCAGGTCACCAGGCCCAGGAAGCGCTTGGGCTGCCGGGGGAAGAAGATCATCTTCAGGGCGAGCCAGTCGGTCAGCCAGCCGGTGAGGCCGCCGAAGACCGGCATCACCCACGCGCTCTTGGTCAGCGCCCACACCGCGACCTGCACCAGCCCGATCACCAGGCCGAACCAGATGCCGGACCGGGCGATGAACCGCATCTCCGGGGTGGCGGTGTCGCGGATCAGCCGGTTCAGCACGGCCTTGTCGCGGACCAGGTTGCGCACCGCCATGTCCTTGACGTCGAGCACCTGGTCGATGTCGGCCGCCAGCTCGCGCATCACCCGCTCGACCATCCGCGGCGCCTCGGCGCGGACCCGGGCCAGCAGCAGCGCCCTGGCCCGGTGCGGCAGCCGCTCCCACAGGTTCGGCTGGTACTCGCTGACCAGCTCGGTGGTGATCTCCTCGACCACCCGCTCGATGGGTTCCCGCAGCTCGGCCACCACGGCCTTGGGGTCGAGCCGGGAGAAGACCTCCTTCGGGTCGATCAGGTTCGTCGTCATCAGGTCCATGGCGACCGAGGCCATCCGCTCGGCGTTGGCCGGGATCACCCCCTGCCACCCCAGCCTGCCGATCCCGACGAACTCCAGCGGCTTGTACATCATCTCGATCGCCGCGCGCTTGGTGACGTACCCGATGACCGCCGCGATGAGCGGCATCGTCAGGTACACGTGCCAGTGCTCGCCGATGTCGTCGGCGACGGCCCGCCAGTCCACCCGATCACCCCCTCGCCGCCGGGTCAGTTTCGCACGCCGCGGCACCGGCGCGGCGGAAGTGGACCCGGCGGGAGTGGACACAGAGGACCGGCCCGCCCCCGGGCGGGGGACGGGCCGGTCGGGGGTGCCGGGGTCAGGCGTTGCAGGCGCTCGGGTTCACCACGAGCTGCGGGTTGTCGCCCTTGACGCCGAAGATCGGGATCTGCGAGCTGGGGGTGGCCACCCCGCCCGCGAACCGGTAGGAGGCGAGGGTGCCGATGAAGTCCGGGTTCGGGTCCGCGCTGCTCGCGACCGCGAACAGGATGGTGAACTCGCGGGTGCCGAAGAACTCCTTGCAGGTGTAGCCGGAGCGGGCGCCCGGGCCGCCGCCCTCGAAGAAGCGCAGGGCCTGCCCGTCGGGGGTGGTGGCGACGCGGAAGCCGCCGGGACCGAGGTCGACGATGTTGAAGGTCGTGGTGCCGTCGCCGGTGCTCTCGGTGACCAGGAGCTCGGCCTTGCGGTCCTTGTTGATGTCGACGACGCGGATCGGCTGGGCGCCGTCGGTCGAGGACAGCGGCAGGACCAGCGTGCGGGTCTGGCCGCCGACGGTGGCGCTGAGCAGCTGCTCGGTGCCGTCGGTCTGGGTGGTGAGGGTGATGGCGTCGGCGGTGCCGTCGCCGTTGAGGTCGGCCCGGGCGGTGACCGACGGGGCGGCGAGGGCGGGTGCCGCGCCGACCAGGCTGATCAGCCCGGCGGCGATCAGCCCAGCGGTGGCGCGCGAGGTGGGAAGCATGCGCACGGTGGATCTCTCCCTTCGCGCGGACGCCTCTGTCCGCGCCGTCACCGACCCCCTGGTCAGGGCGCCGATTCACCGGAATTGACTGCTCAAGGAAACATAACCACCGGTACCGGGCAGTTTATGAACAGTGATCCAGATCACATTGGGCGTGCTAAAACTGGTAGTACAAGAACGGGCTGAACGTGCCGGATGCGACAAGAACCGCCGCCCACAGCAGCCCCGGCACCATGACCGCCACCCGCAGCACCTGCGCCAACCGGCCGCGCGAGGACTCCAGCAGCGGCCCGGTGACCGGCCCCGCGGGCAGCGCGAAGATCACCAGCGCCAGCAGCAGCGTCACCAGCACCTGGTTGCCCAGCGCCACGTCCACCTGGTCGGTCAGGCCGGTGAAGTCCGGCAGCAGCATGTGCCCGACCACCACCAGCGCCTGCCCCAGGTCGGCGGCCCGGAAGAACACCCAGCCGACGACGACCAGCAGCATCGTCAGCACCCGCCTGCCCAACCGAGGCCACCGCCCGGTCGGCGCCCGCTCCAGCCCGAACCCGCGCTCGACCACCAGCAGCGCGCCGTGGAAGACCCCCCAGACCAGGAACGTCCAGTTCGCGCCGTGCCAGAAGCCGGTCAGCACGAACACGATGCCCAGGTTCCGGTAGGTGCGGGCGGCGCCACCGCGGTTGCCGCCGAGCGGGATGTAGACGTAGTCGCGGAACCAGCGCGACAACGACATGTGCCAGCGGCGCCAGAACTCGGTGATGGTGACCGACGAGTACGGGCGGGCGAAGTTCTCCGGCAGCCGGAAGCCCAGCATCCGGCCCAGCCCGATCGCCATGTCCGAGTAGCCGGAGAAGTCGAAGTAGAGCTGCATCGTGTACGCGATCGCCCCCAGCCAGGCCACGGCGAAGGTCATCCGGTCCGGCGGGGTGGCGAAGCACTGCTCGACCAGCGGGCTCAGCGAGTCGGCGATGATCACCTTCTTGCACAGGCCGAGGGCGAAGCGCGGGAAGCCGGAGGAGATGTCGTCCAGGCGGTGCGTGCGCTGCTGCGGGAGCTGGTCGGCGATCTCCCGGTAGCGCACGATCGGACCCGCCACCAGCTGCGGGAACATGGCGATGTAGGCGATGAACGACACCGGGTCGCGGCTGGCCGGGCGCTCGCCGCGGTACACGTCGACCACGTAGGAGATGTGGTGGAACGTGTAGAAGGAGATGCCGATCGGCAGTGCCAGGTGGACTACGGGGAAGTCGCCGCCGAAGATTTCCGCGAAGCCCGCGAGCTGCTCGGTGGCGAAGCCCGCGTACTTCCAGACCACCAGCACCAGCACGTCGAAGCCGATGACGCCGACGAGGACGTTGCGCCTGCGCGCGCGGTCGGTGTCCCACTCGTCGGGCTCCAGCCAGGGGCCCACCAGGTAGTTGACCACCATGCAGGTGAGCAGCAGGAGCGTGGTGGACCCCGCCCCCGCCGAGTAGAACAGCAGGCTGGCGACGGCGATGATCGCGTTGCGCCAGGAGCGGGGGCAGAGCAGGACCGCCAGGAGGACGACCGGGGTGAAGTACCAGAGGAACAACGGACTGGCGAACGACATCCTCTGCCCCCTCGGCGCGCCAACGGCTCCCAGACCCTAACGGGTCCACTGCCTGGTCACTGCGCACGCTCCGCCGCGGGGGCGGCCCGTGGGGGACCGCTCACCCGCGGTCACCGGGGCGCGGTCAGGTGCGGCCCGCCGCCCGGCGGCGCCGGGCCACCTCCGCCAGCACGACGCCCGCGGCGACCGAGGCGTTGAGCGACTCCACCCCGGCCGACATGGGGATGCTGATGGTGGCGTCGCAGGCCTCGCGGACCAGCCGCGACAGGCCCCGGCCCTCGGAGCCGACCACGACCACCAGGGGACCGGTGGCCAGGTGCAGGTCGTCCAGCTCCATCGTCCCGTCGGCGTCGAGGCCGACGATCATCAGGCCCTTGGCGGCCAGGGCTCGCAGCTCCCTGGTCAGGTTGGTGGCCACCGCGACCGGGATCTTCGCGGCCGTGCCCGCGCTGGTGCGCCAGGCGACGGCGGTGATGCCCGCGCTGCGGCGCTGCGGCAGCAGCACGCCGTTGGCGCCGAACGCCGCCGCCGAGCGGATGACCGCGCCCAGGTTGCGGGGGTCGGTGACGCCGTCCAGGGCGACCAGCAGCGGGGGCTCCGCGGTGGCCGCGGCGGCTTCCAGCAGGTCCTCGGGGTGGGCGTACTCGAACGGCGGCACCTGGAGGCTCAGGCCCTGGTGCATGGCGCCCGCGGTCAGGCGGTCCAGCTCCGGGCGGGAGACCTCCAGGACCGAGATGCCCCGGTCGGCCGCCAGCCGGATGGACTCGGCCACCCGGTCGTCGGGTTCGACGCCGATGGCGACGTAGAGGGCCGTGGCCGGGATCTGGGCGCGCAGGCACTCCACCACGGGGTTGCGGCCCGCGATCAGTTCGCTGGTCGGCTTGTCCTTGCTGCCCGCGACGCGCTTGGTGGTGGGCTTGCGGTAGTTCTTGTGCCCGGGGCGCTCCTCGGCCTTCGGCGTCGGGCCCTTGCCCTCCAGCCCCTTGCGCCGCTGGCCGCCGGAGCCGACGACCGCGCCCTTCTTGGTGCCCGGATTGCGCATCGCGCCCTGGCGCCTGGAGTTCCCTGCCACGTCAGCTGTCCTTCAATGTCCACAATGGACCGTCGGGGGTGTCCTCGACGGTGATGCCCGCGCACTGCAGGCGGTCCCTGATCGCGTCGGCGGCCGCGAAGTCGCGGTCCGCCCTGGCCTGCTGCCGCTCGGCGAGGAGGCCGTCGGCCAGGGCGCCGATCGCCTCGCGCAGCCCGTTGTCCACTGTGGAGGTGTCAGACCACTTGGCCGACAACGGGTCCAGGCCCAGCACCCCGGTCATCCCGCGCACCGCCGCCGCCGCCGCCCGCGCCGCGGCGTCGTCACCGCCGTCGAGGGCGGTGTTGCCGGTGCGGACCGCGCTGTGCACCGCGGCCAGCGCGGCCGGGGTGGCCAGGTCGTCGTCCATGGCGGCGGCGAACTCCGGACCCGGGTCGCCCTCGGGCACCACGCCCGTGCGCTGCACGACCTTGCGCAGGAACGACTCGACCCGCTGGTAGGCGCGCACCGACTCCTCCAGCGCCGCCTCCGAGTACTCGATGTTCGAGCGGTAGTGCGGGCCCACCAGGTAGTAGCGCAGCTCCTGGGCCCGCACCCGCTTGAGCATCTCCGGGATCGACACCGTGTTGCCCAGCGACTTGGCCATCTTCTCGCCGCTGATGGTCACCCAGGCGTTGTGCATCCAGTACCGGGCGAACCCGTCACCGGCCGCCCGCGACTGCGCCTGCTCGTTCTCGTGGTGCGGGAACACCAGGTCCTGGCCGCCGCCGTGGATGTCGAACTCGGCGCCCAGGTACGTGCGCGCCATCGCCGAGCACTCCAGGTGCCAGCCGGGGCGGCCATCGCCCCACGGGGTGGGCCAGGACGGCTCACCGGGCTTGGCGGACTTCCACAGGGTGAAGTCGCGCGGGTCGCGCTTGCCCGCCAGGGCCGGGCCCTCGCCCTGCTGCACCTCGTCCGGCTTCTGCCGCGACAGCTCGCCGTAGGCCGGGTAGGAGCCGACCGAGAAGTACACGTCGCCGTCGGCGGCGTACGCGTGGCCCGCGGCGATCAGCCGCTCCATCAGCTCGACCATCTGGGTGATGTGGCCGGTGGCGCGCGGCGCGATCGACGGGGGCAGGCAGCCCAGCACGTCGTAGGCGTCGTCGAAGGCGCGCTCGTGCGTCGCCGCCCACTCCCACCACGGCCTGCCCGCCTCGGCGGCCTTGGTCAGGATCTTGTCGTCGATGTCGGTCACGTTGCGGACCAGCCGCACGTCGTTGCCCCGGTGGGCCAGCCAGCGGCGCAGCACGTCGAAGTTCAGGCTGCTGCGCACGTGCCCGATGTGCGGGATGCCCTGCACGGTGGCGCCGCAGACGTAGATGGAGACGATCCCGTGCTCGCGCGGCGCGAACTCGCGCAGCGAACGGCTGGCGCTGTCGAAGATGTGCAGGGACACGGTTATCTCCTGGTGGGAGCATGAGATTTCTTGGGAAGAATGGTACGGGCAACGCCACGCGCGGTCGTGCCCGGTTTGACTTGACTTACCCCGCGATGCCGTGGGCGCCCACCGCGCGCAGCAGCGCGTCGGGGCGGTTCGCGGTCGCCTGCGGCTCCACCCGCTCGAATCGACAGCCGATCCGGGTGGCCGCGCCGTCGGCCTCGGCGCTGTCGCCGACCATCAGCGCGTCCGCCGGGTCGACCCCCAGGCGCTCGCAGGCCAGGCGGAAGATCTTCGGGTCCGGCTTGACCACGCCCTCGGTGAAGGAGAGGACGAACTCGTCGACCAGGTCGAGCAGGCCGTGCGCGGCGAAGGTCGGGCGCAGGTCCCAGGCGATGTTGCTCAGCACGGCCACCCGGATGTCCCGCTCGCGCAGCAGCCGCAGCACGGCGCCGGTGTCCGGGTACGGCCGCCAGGACTGCGGGTCGAGCATCCGGTCGTAGAGCCTGCTCGGCACGTCGGGGGCCAGGGCCAGCGCCGGGGCGCCCAGGGAGGCCTCGTAGCCCGCGCGGTGCGCCTGCGGGTCGAGGTCGCGGCGGTGCCAGGTGTCGTGCAGGTCGGCGGGCAGGTGCTCGGGCACGCCGGTCGGGATGGTCATCAGCGCGAACAGCTCGACCACCCGTTCGGGGGTCAGCGGGCTGCCGTCGAGGCTGGAGAAGCCGTCGTCGGGCCGGGCACCCGGCTCCAGACGGAACAGGGTGCCCGAGAAGTCCAGCAGGACGCCGCGGATGCCCACGGCGTCCACGCTAGAGGGTCAGGCCGAGTTGCCTGTAATCCGGTCCGGTGTGAGGCGTACCACAACGCGCACGGTGTCCTCCGGCTCCTCGGGGTAGGACTCGCCCCGGTAGGCCTGCGACAGCTCCTCGATCAGCTCCCGGCCGCCCTCGTCGGTGAGCGACACCGACCCGCGGATCTCCACGTAGCTGTACGGGTTCTCCCGGTCGTAGGCGGTCAGGCTGACCCTCGGGTCGCGTTCGAGGTTGCGGGCCTTCTTCCTGCCGCGCACCGTCGAGAGCAGGATGTCGTCGCCGTCGCGCTTGGCCCACAGCACCGAGGTCTGCGGGCTGCCGTCGGGGTTGATCGTGGCCAGGACGACGTAGTTGTGGTCGTCGAAGATCTTGCGTGCGGTCTCGCTCAGCGCTGCCATGGCTCGAACCTACGGCCGCGCGCGGCGTTCAGCCCGCCGGGACGAGCAGCGCGGTCGCCACCGCGGCGATGCCCTCGCCGCGACCGGTCAGGCCCAGGCCGTCGGTGGTGGTGCCGGAGACCGACACGGGACCGCCGACCGCCGCCGACAGCGCCCCCTGGGCCTCCGCGCGGCGCTTGCCGATCTTGGGCGCGTTGCCGATGACCTGCACCGCGGCGTTGCCCACGCGGTACCCCTCGGCCTCGACGAGCCTGCGCACCTCGGCCAGCAGGACCGCGCCGTGCGCGCCCGCCCAGCGCGGGTCACCGGTGCCGAAGACGGCGCCCAGGTCGCCCAGGCCCGCCGCCGACAGCAGCGCGTCGCACAGGGCGTGCGCGGCGACGTCGCCGTCGGAGTGGCCCGCGCAGCCGTCGACGCCCTCCCAGAGCAGCCCCGCGATCCAGCAGGCGCGGCCGGGCTCGATCGGGTGAACGTCGGTGCCGATGCCCACCCTCACCGCGACCGCTCCCCGGCGAGGACGGCCTCGGCGATGGCGAGGTCGAACGGGGTGGTGATCTTCATCGCATGCGGGTGGCCGGGGATCGCCAGCACCGGCACGCCGAGCTTCTCGACCAGGCCCGCGTCGTCGGTCGCCGAGTCGCCCGCGGCGGCGTAGGCCCTGCTCAGCGTGTCGACGGCGAAGCCCTGCGGGGTCTGCACCACCCGCAGCGCGGCCCGGTCGGGGGTGTCCTGGACGACCTCGTCGATGTCCACGCGCTTGACCGTATCGGCCATCGGCAGCACCGGGATCACCGCGGGGGCACCCGCCTCAACGGCCGCGATGACGGCGTCGACGACGGCGGGCGGGGTGAACGCGCGGGCGGCGTCGTGCACCAGCACGACCCGCACGTCCGGGTGCACGGCCAGCGCGTGCCGCAGCGCCAGCCGGACGGACTCGGTGCGGTCGGCGCCACCGGGCACGACCTCCGCGCGCAGGCCGTGCTCGCGCAGCAGCGCCGCGGTGGCGCCCACCTCGGCGGGCGGGGCCGCGACGACGACATGCCGCACGCGGCCCGCGTTGAGCAGGCCGCGCACGGCATGGACGAGCAGTGCGACACCGCGCACCGGGACGAGCGCCTTCGGCATGCCGTGGCCGAGGCGTTCACCTCGGCCCGCGGCGGGCACCAGGACAACTGTGCTCACCTGGACGTCATCCCGCAGGGTGTCAGCTGCGTCACGATCGGGCCGGATTCGACGGTGGCCCGGTCATGACTGCCAGGTCTTTCGCCAAGGATCAGACGGCCGCGGTGGACAGGACCTCGTCCAGCAGGACTTCCGCCTTGTCCTCGTCGGTCCCCTCGGCCAGCGCCAACTCGCTGACCAGTATCTGGCGCGCCTTGGCCAGCATCCGCTTCTCACCAGCGGACAGGCCCCGGTCCTTCTCTCGCCGCCAGAGGTCTCGCACCACTTCGGCCACCTTGTTCACATCGCCGGAGGCGAGCTTCTCCAGGTTGGCCTTGTACCGACGCGACCAGTTGGTCGGCTCCTCGGTGTGCGGCGCGCGCAGGACATCGAAGACGCGGTTGAGGCCCTCTTGACCCACGACATCCCGCACGCCCACGATCTCGGCGTTGTCTGCGGGGACGCGAACCGTGAGGTCACCCTGGGCGACCTTGAGGACGAGGTACTTCTTCTCCTCGCCCTTGATCACCCGGGTCTCGATCGCTTCGATGAGTGCGGCACCGTGGTGCGGGTAGACGACGGTCTCTCCGACCTTGAAAACCATGTGTCCTCTGCCCCTTTCGCTGACTCCATCTTAACACGGGTCGGGCGGTGCCGGTGATGGACCTGTGATCCGTCTTCGCAGGTCAAGGGCCAAATGGGGGAGATGTTCGGGGTTGACAAACGCCCCCGTCGCGTACTCAGCTGTCACCCGATCGGGGCTGCTTGATCCACTGTGGACGGTGTGGTGGCGGCCCCGGCGGGCCACTATGGCGGACCACACGCGGCTCCGATCCATTGCGCGGGCTAGGCTTCGCCCGGCAATGTCGGCAGCGGACGCAGGAGCCCTTCATGAGTCGTGGACAGCAGAACCTGACCGGTGGGCGGCGCCTGGCCCCGGCCCTGGCCGGCCTCGGCCTGGCCGCGGTCCTCGGGGTGGCCGGGTGCTCGGCGGGTCAGATCACCCAGACCGACTCGCAGCTCCCCGCGGTCAACGGCGCGGAGCACACCCAGGGCGCCATCGCCCTGCGCAACGCGGTGCTCGCCTACCCGGAGGGCGGCTCCTACCCCGAGGGGTCCGAGGCGCCGCTGGTGCTCACCATCGTCAACACCGGTTCCGCGGGTGACACGCTGACCGAGGTCACCAGCCCGGTCGCCGCCTCGGCCACCGTCACCGGGAGCAAGGACCTGCCCGGCGGCTTCGCCATCGAGGTCGGCACCCCGGGGGAGAACGCCGAGGTCGGCGGGCACTCCTCGGCCGCCCCCACCCCGACCCCTTCCGGCGCCCCCTCCTCGGCGCCCGGCAGCACGACCGCGCAGGCGCCCGGCTCGGTCGCGCCGACCACCTCGGCCAAGGCCCCGAACCAGAGGCTGGGCGAGCTGGAGATCGTGCTCGAGGACATCAACACCAGGCTGTTCCCCGGCAAGACCGTGCCGGTCACCTTCGTCTTCGCCAACGCGGGCCCGGTGACCGTCGAACTGCCGATCGGGGCCAGCAGCGAGCCGCGCGAGGAGCAGCACGCCGAGGAGCACTGACCCACCGGTTGTGGACGGGCGGGCGCCGACTGTCGGTGCCCGCCCGTAGCTTTGTCCCGTGGCCACGACCAAGACCCCGAAGCCGAACTACCGCTGCGCCGAGTGCGGGCACGGCGTCGCCAAGTGGTTCGGCCGCTGCCCGGAGTGCCAGGCCTGGGGGACGCTGGAGGAAGTCGGCGCCCCCCGTCCCGGCCTGGCCCGGATCGCCGCGGGCGCGCCCAGCACCCCGGCCCGCCCGATCGACGAGGTCGACGTGGAGGCGGCCCGCGCCCGCCGCACCGGCGTCTCCGAACTCGACCGCGTCCTCGGCGGCGGCCTCGTGCCCGGCGCGGTGGTGCTGCTGGCGGGCGAACCCGGGGTCGGCAAGTCCACCCTGCTGCTGGAGGTCGCCTACCGCTGGGCCGCCCGCGACGGCGAGTACGGCCCCACGCTGTACGTGACGGGCGAGGAGTCGGCCGGGCAGGTGCGGCTGCGCGCCGAGCGCACCGGCAACGTGCACGGCGCCATGTTCCTGGCCGCCGAGAGCGACCTGTCCGCCGTCCTGGGCCACGTCGACGCCGTCAAGCCGGGGATGCTGGTCGTCGACTCGGTGCAGACCATGTCCTCCCCCGCCGCCGAGGGCACCCCCGGCGGCGTCACCCAGATCCGCGCGGTGACCGCGGCCCTGGTGGCCCTGGCCAAGGAGCGCGCCCTCCCGGTGGTCCTGGTCGGCCACGTCACCAAGGAGGGCTCCATCGCGGGCCCCCGCGTCCTGGAACACCTGGTCGACGTCGTCCTGCACTTCGAGGGCGACCGCCACTCGTCCCTGCGGATGCTGCGCGGGGTGAAGAACCGCTTCGGCCCCGCCGACGAGGTCGGCTGCTTCGAACTGGTCGAGGGCGGCATCGTCGGCGTCCCGGACCCCTCCGGCCTGTTCCTCAACAAGCGCGAGGCGGGCGTCGCGGGCACGGCGGTGACGGTGGCGGTCGAGGGCAAGCGCCCCCTGCTCGGCGAGGTGCAGGCCCTGGTGGCCAAGTCCCCCCTGGGCACCCCCCGCCGCGCGGTCAGCGGCCTGGACTCGGCCAGGGTCGCGATGGTCCTCGCCGTCCTGGAACGCCGCGGCGGCGTCAAACTGGGCGACGCGGACGTGTTCACCGCCACGGTGGGCGGCATGAAGATCCCCGAACCCGCCGCCGACCTGGCCATAGCCCTGGCCGTGGCCACGGCGGCCCGGGACGTGGCGCTGCCCCCGGACCTGGTGGTGCTGGGCGAGGTCGGCCTGGCGGGCGAGGTCCGCCGGGTGAGCGGCGTCCGCGCCCGCCTCACCGAGGCGATGCGGCTGGGCTTCACCAAGGCACTGGTGCCCCCGGACCCGGGCGAACTGCCGGAGGGAATGCAGGTGCGCATCGTGCCCGACCTGGGCTCGGCGATGAACAACCTGTCGGTGCTGCGCCCCTAGGCCACTCCACCCGGGCACCCACAACAAAGTCCCGAGCCCGAAAGCCCGCAGTACCAATGTGACACCACAATGGACGGCCACAGTGGACCATCGGCGGTGGCGCGGTGCCGCCCGGCATGGGTCCCTCCCCCTGGGTGGAGTCCCAGGGGGAGAGACTGCCGACGCATCCCGTCAGTTCCTCGACATCCGCGCACTTCCCCCGATCGGGGCAATCACGCCGAGAGCAACTGCGCGCAGCGGATCAGACCGAGGTGGGAGTACGCCTGCGGGTGGTTGCCCAGCGAGCGCTCCGCGACCGGGTCGTACTCCTCCGGCAGCAGACCCGTGGGGCCCGCCGCGTCGACGATCTGGGCGAACAGGTCCTCGGCCTCGGTGCGGCGGCCGGTGAGCAGGTAGGCCTCGATCATCCACGCCGCGCACAGGTGGAAGCCGCCCTCGTCGCCGGGGAGGCCGTCGTCGCGGTGGTAGCGGTAGACGGTGGAGCCGGAGCGCAGTTCGGCCTCGGTGGCGGTGACCGTGGCGACGAAGCGCTCGTCGGTGGGGTCGATGAGGCCGACCATGCCGATGAGCAGGGTGGCCGCGTCCAGGTCGGTGCCGTCGTAGGCGGTGGTGAACGACTTGATCTCGTCGTTCCAGCCGTTGGTCAGGACGTCGTCGGCGATCTGGGCGCGCAGGGGTTCCCAGGTGGCGTCGACCTCGCGGCCGTGGGCCTGCCCGAGCTTGATGGCGCGGTCGATCGTCAGCCAGCACATGACCTTGGAGTACACGTGGTGGCGCGGGCGGTGCCGCTCCTCCCAGATGCCGTGGTCGGGCTCGTGCCAGCGGCGGGTGACGGCCTCGGCCATGGCGCAGACCATGGTCCAGTCGCCGTCGGTCAGGGAGCCGCGGGCCTCGGCCAGGTCGGCCACCAGGTCCACGACCGGGCCGAACACGTCCAGCTGGACCTGCTGGTTGGCCAGGTTGCCGACCCGGACCGGGCGCGAACCCGCGTAGCCGGGCAGCGTGTCGATCACGGCCTCCGGGCCGAGCGTGGTGCCCGCGATCGTGTACAGCGGGTGCAGCCGCTCCGGCCCGGCCACGGTCTCCAGGACCCCGTGCACCCAGCCCAGGAACGCCTCCGCCTCCGCGGTCGACCCCAGCGACACCAGGGCCTTGGCGGTCATCGACGCGTCGCGCAGCCAGCAGTAGCGGTAGTCCCAGTTGCGGACGCCGCCGATCTCCTCCGGCAGCGACGTGGTGGCCGCGGCCATGATCGCGCCGGTCTCGCTGTGGCACAGGCCGCGCAGCACCAGCGCGGAGCGGGCCACGAGTTCCTTCTCCACCGGGGGCAGCACCAGCGTGTCCAGCCACGTCGACCAGTACCGGCCCGCGACGGCCTTGCGCTCGGGCTCGGTCTGCGCCTTGGGCGACAGGTCGTCGGTGCCGCAGCGCAGCTCGAACACCACCGGGGCGTCGGCGGTGGGCTGCACGACCGCGCGCGCGGCGTCCCACATGCCGTCGGAGGTGATCTCCCAGGTGACGCCGGGGGAGCGCAGGGCGATCGGGTCGGAGGTGCCGAGCACCCGCAGACCGTCGCCGGTGGCCTCCAGGCGCACCTGCACCTGGCCGAACTCCGGTCGCGGGGCGAACTCCACCACGGCCGCGGAGGTGCCGGACAGCACCCGGGTCAGGTCGGTGCGGTACTCCTCGGCGCCGTGGTCGAGGTAGTCGGTGACCAGCAGGCCCGACCAGCGGGTCTCCACGGTCATGGTGCCGGGCAGGTAGCGCTGGCCCAGCGGCAGCCCACCGCGCTCGGGGGAGACGGAGAAGTGGCCCGCGGTCGGCCCGCCGAGCAGGTCGGCGAAGATCGCCGCCGAGTCCGGCTCCGGGTGGCACAGCCAGGTCAGCCGGGCGTCCGGGGTGACCAGGGCGACCGAGCGCTCGTTGGCCAGCATCGACAGCCGCTCGATCGGCGGGGCCTGCTCGCCGTAGAGCCAGTTGCGCCGCTCCTCCAGCAGGAACGCCAGCATCTTGGCCACCGCCACCGGGTCGGCGATGCG
>Ga0196958_10000356_pt1 | contig 14922 bp, 16 predicted proteins | sample S1v_10metaG_FD_148654 | JGI IMG/M metagenome (GOLD analysis project Ga0196958, IMG submission 148654) | Soil microbial communities from Anza Borrego desert, Southern California, United States - S1+v_10 | ecosystem: Environmental > Terrestrial > Soil > Desert | place: USA: California | collected...
GATCAGGTCACCGGCCGGAGCGCCGGAGCTGCGGGCGCGGAAGAGGCCGGCGGCGCCGAGGGGCGTGCCACCTCCATGAGCGCCGATCGGGGCGCCGGCAACGGCACCGCCCATCCCGGCGCGGCCTTGCACCCGCCCGGGGCCGATCTGGCGGCGTCGTACTCCTCGGGAACCGCTGTCGGCCCGGAGCCCGTCCCCGGGGCAGCCTGGCACCCCGCCGGCCCGCCTGGTCCGGGACCGTACCCGCCCGGGCCGTACCCGCCCCTCACGCCGGGCGCGAGCCCCTATCCGCCACTGGGGCCGTACTCCCCCCAGCCCGCCGCCCCGCCGCCGCGCCGCGGCCCCTCGTGGGCGGCGCCCTCGCCGAACCGCACGCACCGCTGGGGCATCGGGGCGTACCTGATCGCCGAGGCGGTGTTCCTGCTCACGTCGGTCCTGGTCGGGCTCCAGGTCGGCGACGAGGCGAGCGCGAGCGCGCTGGCCGTCGCCCTCGCCGTCCCCACGGTGCTCGCCGCCGCCACGGCCCTGCTCATCACTCGGCTGCGGGGCAACGGCCCGCGCATCGATCTGGGTCTCGTCTGGTCGTGGCGCGACGTCGGCCTCGGTCTCGCGTTCGGCTTCGGCGGGCTGGCGCTCACCATCCCGGCGTCCCTCGTCTACGTGGCTGTCGTCGGCCAGGACGCGTCGTCGGCGGTGGGCGACGTGTTCAGCGGCATCCGGGCCGGCCCGGCGCTGGCCGTGCTGGTGCTGGTCTGCGTCGTGCTCGTCGCACCGCTGTGCGAGGAGATCCTCTACCGCGGCCTGCTGTGGGGCGGCCTCGAGAAGCTCGCGGGGCGCTGGGTGGCGTTCGTCGTCTCGACGCTGCTGTTCGCGCTGGCGCACTTCGAGTTCACCCGCACGCCGCTGCTGTTCGTGGTGGCGATCCCGATCGCCATCGCCCGGCTCTACACCGGCAGGCTGCTGGCGAGCATCGTCGCCCACCAGATCAACAACCTGCTGCCGGGGATCGTGCTCGTCCTCGGACTGCTGGGCGTCGTCCCGATGGCCTGAGCCCCACCGCGCGCACGCATCTGGCAGAATGGCCGATCGGCCCCCGCGGCTGGCCCTCCACCGTGCCGCGGACGCACCACAGACGCCGAGGAATGCGCAGCCCGTAACCCCACGCGAGCCGCGCGGACCCACCGAAGCACACGATCCGCGAGGAGCACCGACCAGCGTGGCCGTCAAGATCAAGCTGATGAGGCTGGGCAAGATCCGCCAGCCCTACTACCGCATCGTCGTCGCCGACGCCCGCTCGCGCCGCAGCGGCCGGGCGATCGAGACCATCGGCAAGTACCACCCGAAGAACGACCCGAGCCTGATCGAGGTCGACTCGGAGCGTGCGCAGTACTGGCTGGGTGTCGGCGCGCAGCCGACCGAGCCCGTCCAGCACCTGCTGGAGGTCACCGGCGACTGGCAGAAGTTCAAGGGCCTGCCCGGCGCCGAGGGCACGCTCAAGCCGCAGAAGGAGAAGGACGACAAGCTGGCCCGCTTCCAGGCCGCTCTGGCCGCTGCCGGCGAGGAGCCCACCACCGAGGCCACCACGCCGCGGAAGAAGGGCGACCGCCGGCCGAAGGGCGAGTCCGCCGAGGCCGGCGCCGAGGCTCCCGCAGAATCGTGAGCGTCCTGGCCGACGCTCTCGAGCACCTCGTCCGGGGGATCGTCGACCACCCGGACGACGTGCAGGTGGAGCTCGTCACCACCCGCCGCGGCCGCACCCTCGAGGTCCGGGTGCACCCGGACGACCTCGGCAAGGTGATCGGTCGCGGTGGCCGCACCGCCACCGCGCTGCGCACGGTCGTCGGCGGCGTCGGTGGCCGGGGCGTGCGGGTGGATGTCGTCGACACCGACCGGTGACACCGGCACCGAGTACCTCGTCGGGATCGCCGTGCGGGCCCACGGCCTGCGCGGCGAGCTCGTCGTGGAGCTGCGCACCGACTCGCCCGACGAGCGGTTCACCCCGGGCGTGTGCCTCATCGCGCAACGGCCGGGGGAGCCGGCGGGCACGCTGACCGTCGAGTCGGCCCGCCCGCACTCCGGTCGCCTGCTCGTCCGGTTCGCCGAGGCGCCCGACCGCGACGCCGCCGAGGCGCTGCGCGGCACCCGGCTGCTCGTTGCGGCCGACGCCCTCGAGCCGCCCGCCGACGACGAGGAGTTCCACGTCCACCAGCTCGAGGGCCTGCGCGCCGAGCTGGAGGACGGCACCGTCGTCGGCACCGTCCGCGAGGTCGTGCACGGGCCCGGCGGTGAGCTGCTCGTGCTGGCCCGCCCGGACGGTCCGGACGCCCTCGTCCCGTTCGTACGGCCCATCGTGCCGACCGTCGACCTCGAGGGCGGCCGCCTCGTCCTCACCCCGCCGGACGGCCTCCTCGACCCCGCCTGACCGGCGAGTCCCCCGAACCGACACGGCGAGTCTCCCGAACCGACACGGCGAGTCTCCCGAACCGACGGGCCGCTCGATCCGCCCCGGGACACCTTTGCCGGACGGGTGATCGTGGTTCGGTGCATGGACGGCCACATCCGGCGTCCGTGCGCCCGGCGCGTGATCAACGGGACGAAGCCGTCCGCGCGGTCAGTTCGGGAGCCGTGCAGCGGCGTGGCGTGGACCGCACCGGCGTACGCCTCGCAGCGATCATCGTTCGCCGCCCTCGTGGCGACGTCCTGGGTCGGTCCTCGGAGAGCCGTGCACGCATCCCGCCCGCCGGTGCCGATCGACGGGGCGGAAGCTCAGACGCACGGCACAGTTCGGTCGGCCGCGGCTCGGCATGCCGCCGACCTCCACGGTCGTCGCAGGACGCTCGCTCCCGGCCCGCGCTCACGCCCTGGTCGCCGCTGCCCCCGTGAGCACCTCCCGCAGCACCTGGGGAAGGCGCCCGACGTCCGTGCCGCGCCACGCCACCACGTCGTCCGGGCGCAGCAGCTGGGCCGACGACCCCGGCCGGCTCGACCCCGCGCCGCAGTCGTTCGAGCGGATCCTCGAGTGGCTGCTGGACGGCATCGAGAAACAGTCTCGTCAACCACGGTTGACAGCGGCTGCGTGTCAACGTAGGTTGACGGCATGAGCGATGCCACGAAGGTCGCGGCGGCGGCGTCCAGCAGGGACCCGGCCGTCGGTTTGGCGGCGGTGGCGTCCCTGCGGGGGCTGCTGGAGTCGCTGGAGGAACTGCAGGTCTCGAACGCGCGGGAGCAGGGCTGGTCCTGGCAGCAAATTGCGGACGCGCTGCGCGTGAGCCGCCAGGCCGTGCACAAGAAGTACCGCCGGTACGGGTTCTGAAGGGGAGGCGATCATGTTCGAGCGATTCACCGGCAACGCCCGTCAGGCGGTCGTCGAGGCCCAGCGCGAGGCGCGCGAGCGGAACGCGGAGGCGATCCGCAGCGAACACCTGCTGGCCGGGATCTACGCGGTGCCGGACACCCTGGCCGTCACGGTGCTGGAGGCGTTCAGCGTCGACCGGGACGCCGTGGTCCGGGAGATCGACCGGCTGCGGCCCGGCGGGCGTCCGGCGATCGACCCCGAGGCGCTCTCGACCCTGGGGATCGACCTCGACGAGGTGCGCCGTCAGGCCGAGGAGGCCTTCGGGCCCGGTGCGCTGGACCGCACCCGTGCCGCCCGGGGTGACAAGGGCGGCTGGTTCGGCGGGCACATCCCCTTCGAGCGGAGCGCCAAGAAGGCCCTGGAACTGGCGCTGCGCGAGGCCATCAACCTCGAGCACAACTACATCGGCACCGAGCACGTCCTGCTCGGGCTGCTGCGCACCGAGGACGGTGCGGCGCACCACGTCCTGTCCGCGCACGGTGTGTCGCTGGCGCCGGCGCGGGTCATCGTCGAGGAACTGGTGCGACGGCGCCGCAAGGCGGGCTGACCAGGTCCGCCCCGGCTCGCTCGTGCTGTCCGCGCGCGGGGGCCGGCGTCGGCGACACCCCCGGTTGCCCCCATTGCGCCCGATCCCGGTGCGAAGATCGTCGAGGTGCATCCGGGCGCCCCGAGCAGGGCGTGTTGCACGACCTCGCTGCGATCAGCTGCCCATGATCGTCGCGAGATCCAGCTGAACGCCCTCGCGAGGGCGCGCACATCGATCTCGCGCCGATCGAGCCACCGCGTGCGGCAGCCGCGCCATTTCGCGCGTCCCGCCTGACTGCACGCGCCGTACGGGTCTGCCGGCGCCCGCGGCCGGAGGGGTGCCGCGGGCGCGGGGGCCGCGCCGGCTGGGAGCATCCCGGGCGTGCGGATCGACGTGGTCACCATCTTCCCGGGCTACCTGGCCCCGCTGCGGGAGGCCCTGCTGGGGCGGGCGATCGCGGCCGGGCTCGTCGACCTCGCCGTGCACGACCTGCGGGACTGGACGCACGACGTCCACCAGGCCGTCGACGACGCCCCCTACGGCGGCGGGCCCGGCATGGTGATGCGCCCGCACGTGTGGGGCGAGGCCCTCGACGCGGTGCTGGCGCAGGACGAGCGCCCGGTCCGGCTGGTCGTCCCCACCCCGGCGGGAAGGCCGTTCACGCAGGTCACCGCCCGGGAATGGGCCGCGGAGGAGCGACTGCTGTTCGCGTGCGGTCGGTACGAGGGCATCGACCAGCGCGTGGTCGACGACGCGCGCGGCCGCGGCCTCCCGGTCGACGAGGTGAGCATCGGCGACTACGTGCTCGTCGGTGGCGAGGTGGCGGTGCTCGTCATGGTGGAGGCCGTGGTGCGGCTGCTGCCGGGTGTGCTCGGCAACCCGGCCTCGGCCGAGCAGGACTCCTTCTCCGACGGGCTGCTGGAGGGCCCCGCGTACACGCGGCCGGAGACCTGGCGCGGGCTCGCCGTCCCCGAGGTGCTGCGCAGCGGCAACCACGCCGCGATCGCCCGCTGGCGTCGCGACCGGGCCCTGGAGCGCACCGCGCAGCGGCGGCCCGACCTGCTCGCGGCCCTGCCCGAGGACGCGCTCGACGACGCCGACCGCGCCTTCCTCGCGGGGTTGCGCGACGGGTGAGTGCGCGGCGTCGCGGGGCGTCTGGCACTATGGACTGGTTGCCCGCGCCCGACGGGCCTGCCCGGCGCCGTACTGCTGAACAGTACGTACGCGCCCACCGCACGACTGCTCAACGGACCGAGGACGGATCTTCGCGATGAACACCCTGGACGCCCTGGACGCACAGCTGCTGCGCTCCGACATCCCCGCCTTCCGCCCGGGTGACACGCTCAAGGTGCACGTGAAGGTCATCGAGGGCAACCGGTCCCGCATCCAGGTCTTCCAGGGCGTCGTCATCCGGCGCCAGGGGGCCGGGGCCCGTGAGACCTTCACCGTCCGCAAGATCTCGTTCGGTGTCGGCGTCGAGCGCACCTTCCCGGTGCACTCCCCGAACATCGACAAGATCGAGCTGTTCACCCGCGGCGACGTCCGCCGGGCGAAGCTCTACTACCTCCGTGAGCTGCGCGGCAAGGCCGCGAAGATCAAGGAGAAGCGCGAGACCTCGTCCGCGTCCTGACCGGCCCGGCGCGGTTGCCGTAGCCTCGTGGGCGTGGCCCTCCCCGAGCTCCCCGACGACCGGCGGCTCGCCCCGTCGCCGTACGAGCCGGGCGCAGGGCGCAACCAGGGCCCCGTCCCGCCGGGGCAGCGCCCTGACCTCCCTCCGCGGAACTTTCCGCCGGGGCCGGCCCGGCCCGGGGCGCCGAACGGTCGTCCGCCGGCCAACGGTCGTCCCCGGGGCGGCGGGCCCGTGAACGGCTCCTCGCCGAACGGTGCGCCCCCGCCGCGGGGTGCGGTGCCGCCGCCGCGCCGCTCCGGCCCGCCGGCCGCAGGCCGCCCGGTGCCCCCGCGCCGTCCGGATCCCGCCGACGACGAGCCCACGGTCGCCCATGGAGACCTGCTCGGTGGTGTCGCCGACACCGGGGAGGCCCCGGGTCGCCACCGCCGACGGGCGGGCGCCTCCCCCGAGGGGCGTCCCGCGTCGGAGTACCGCGAGCAGGTCGAGGCGAGCGGCCGCAAGGCCCGTCCCGGCCGGCGCAGGCGCCCGACGTTCTGGAAGGAACTGCCGCTGCTGATCGTGGTGGCGTTGGTGCTCACGTTCCTGATCCAGACGTTCCTGGCGAAGGTCTACGTCATCCCCTCGGGTTCGATGGAGACCACGCTGCACGGGTGCACGGGCTGCAACAACGACCGCGTCCTCGTCGACAAGCTCACGTACCGCTTCACCGACCCCGCACCCGGCGACGTCGTGGTGTTCCGCGGGCCGGACAGCTGGAGCAGCGAGATCGACATCCCCGAGCCGAGCAACCCGGTGGTCCGCGGGCTGCAGGTGTTCGGCTCCCTGATCGGGCTCGCCCCGCCCGACGAGAAGGACTTCGTGAAACGGGTCATCGCCGTCGGTGGTCAGACCGTGCAGTGCTGCGACTCCCGCGGCCAGGTCATGGTCGACGGCGAGTCGCTCGACGAGCCCTACATCTACTACCTGCCCGAGGCGGGGCCGCCCAAGCAGGCGCCGTTCGGACCCGTCACGGTCCCGGAAGGGCACCTGTGGATGATGGGCGACAGCCGCAACAACTCCGCTGACTCCCGGGTCCCCGACCACGGCGCCGTCCCGGTCGAGAACGTCATCGGGATCGCGCGGCTGATCGTGCTGCCGTTCGACCGGTTCGGGTGGATCGAGTCCGACAACCCGCAGTCCACGCCCGTCGGGATGCAGGGCCCGCCCGAGGGTGCGCCGCTCGCCCTCGGGCTGCTCGGCACGCTGCCGCTCGCGACCGCCCGACGCCGACGGCAGGCCGCCGAACTGCGGTCCCCGGACTTCCTCCCGTACCGGCGACCCTGAACGCGCGCTCCCGGAGCGCCTGGCGGAGACTGCTCGTCGATGGCCGCACGACCCGTACCCCGCAGGCGCACGCGCCGCCCGGTGCGCCCCACCCTGCCGCCCGAGCTGCGCCCGACGCGCGCCGTCGTGCGCCGGTCCGGTAGCTGGACCCTGCAGAGCACGCTGCACCGGCACGGGCTCGGGCCCGTCGCGGGCGTCGACGAGGCCGGGAGGGGGGCCTGCGCGGGACCGCTCGTCGTCGCCGCGTGCGTGCTGCGTCCGGGCGACGCCAAGCACCTCGACGGCCTGACCGACTCGAAGCTGCTCACCGCGGCGGCCCGCGAGGAGTACTATCGGCTGATCACGCGACGGGCCCAGGACTCCGCGGTCGTCGTCATCCCGCCAGAGGAGGTCGACCGACGCGGGGTGCACGTCGCGAACGTCGAGGGGATGCGCCGGGCGGTCGCCGGGCTGAGCAGCCGGCCCGGCTACGTCCTGACCGACGGGTTCGCGGTGCGCGGGTTCGGCAGCCCCGCCCTGGCCGTGCCGAAGGGCGACCAGGTGGCCGCCTGCGTGGCGGCGGCATCGGTGCTGGCCAAGGTCACGCGAGACCGGATCATGGTCGCGCTCGACGCCGAGTTCCCCGAGTACGGATTCGCCGAGCACAAGGGCTACTGCACGCCGGTGCACGACGAGGCGATGCTCGCCCACGGGCCGAGCCGGGTGCACCGCTACTCGTTCGTGAACGTCCGCGCGGCCCGCGACGGCGTGCGCCCGCCGGCGGTTCCGCTCGACGACGACACCATCGAGGCGGGGCTGGGGGAGGACCCCGAAGGGGGTCTGGTCCACAATGGGGCGCTCGCCGTCGGGACGTCCGAGGGTGCCGGAGGAGGGGTAGGACAGTGAGCGCCGAGGATCTCGAGAAGTACGAGACCGAGATGGAGCTCACGCTCTACAAGGAGTACCGGGACATCGTGGCCCAGTTCTCCTACGTCGTGGAGACGGAGCGGCGCTTCTACCTGGCCAACTCGGTCGACGTCGCGGCCCGCAACGCCGACGGGGAGATCTACTTCGAGGTGCGGATGTCCGACGCGTGGGTGTGGGACATGTACCGGCCCGCCCGCTTCGTGAAGAACGTCCGCGTGCTGACGTTCAAGGACGTCAACGTCGAGGAGCTGGAGAAGCCCGACCTGCGCCTGCCGGAGGGCAACCAGTTCGGCAACTAGCTTCCTTCCGGCGATCGTTGCGACCAGGACGCCGGTGCGCCCGCTGGAGCGGTGCGGTGCTGCGGGGGACGATCTGGACGCGGTGGTCGACCCGGGCGACACGTCAGCACCGTCATGACGACCGTGCCGCGCTGCGCGCAGCGATCCGGTCACGATGATCGAGCCGGGGTGATCGCGCCGACGGGCACGCCGTGCCGTCCTGACGACCCTGGCGTGCGGCTCGAGCCGATCACCGCCCCGACGCTCCGGCCGACGAGCAGGCAGCGCGGCAATAGCCGATCGCACCGACAGCGCCGATTCCGCCGGGTCGGGTTGTCCACCTCGCCTCCCGGTTGTCCACAGTTCTCCGATCGGCCTGTCCGGCCCCGCCCACCTCGCCGATCGTGGGTGCATGGCAGCGAAGGACGTGCTCGGGCGCCGCGGTGAGGACCTTGCGGCGCGCTACCTCGAGCAACAGGGGCTCGTGGTCCTGTCCCGCAACTGGCGGTGCCGCCTGGGGGAGCTCGATCTGGTGGCCACCGACTCCGAGCGGCTCGTCGTCTGCGAGGTCAAGACGCGCTCGAGCACGAGGTTCGGCGCACCGGCCGAGGCCGTCGACGGGCGCAAGGCGGCCCGCATCCGCCGCGTCGCACACGCGTGGCTGGCGGCCCACCACGTCCGCTGGTGCGAGGTCCGGTTCGACGTGCTCGCGGTGATCGCCGCGCCGGGCGCACCGGTCACGGTCCAGCACTACGAGGCGGCGTTCTGATGCCGCTCGCTCGGGCCCACTCGGTGGCGCTGCTCGGCGTCGACGGGCACGTCGTCGAGATCGAGGCCGACGTCGGGGGCGGGCTGCCCCGGTTCAACCTCGTGGGGCTGCCCGACGCCGCGCTGAACGAGTCGAAGGACCGCGTGCGCGCCGCGATCGTCAACAGCGGGCGGATCTGGCCCAACGAGCGGATCGTGCTGGCGCTCTCGCCCGCGACGCTGCGCAAGGCCGGCAGCGGCTTCGATCTCGCCCTCGCATGTGCCGTGCTCGGCGCGAGCGGCGTGCTCCCGCAGTCCGGGTTGGACGGCACCGTGCTGCTCGGGGAGCTGGCACTCGACGGCAGGCTGCGGTCGGTCCGCGGAGTGCTGCCCGGGCTGCTCGCCGCCCGCGATGCGGGGATGCGCCGGGCAGTGGTGCCGGAGTCCGCCCTCGTCGAGGCCGCCCTCGTCGACGGCATCGAGGTGCACGGGGCCGCGAGCCTCGGTCAGGCGCTGGCGTTCCTGCAGGGAGGGTGCACACTGCCCCGGCCCGGCCCGGTCGAGCACGACGCGGCGCCCGAGCCGCCCGACCTCGCCGATGTCCTCGGGCAGGAGGACGCACGGCACGCCGTGGAGATCGCCGCGGCCGGCGGGCACCACGTCCTGCTGGTGGGCCCCCCGGGAACCGGCAAGACGATGCTCGCGCAGCGGTTCGTCGGGCTGCTCCCGCGACTGACCGCCGAGGAGGCGCTCGGGCTGGCCGCGGTCAGGTCGGTGGCCGGGCGGCTGCCCGGCGGGGGAGCCCTGAGCACGGTGCCGCCCTTCGTGGCGCCGCACCACTCCAGCTCGATGGCCGCGCTCGTCGGCGGGGGCGGCGGGATCGCGCGGCCGGGCGCGGTGTCGCTGGCGCACCTCGGGGTCCTGTTCATGGACGAGGCCCCGGAGTGGGGCGCGAGCCTGCTGGACGCGCTGCGCACCCCGCTCGAGGAGGGCGAGGTGCGGCTGGCGCGGGCGGAGGGCACGGTGCAGTACCCGGCGCGGTTCCAGCTCGTGCTCGCGGCCAACCCCTGCCCGTGCGCGCCCGCCCACGACCGCGACTGCGTCTGCCCGTCCCTGATACGGCGCCGCTACCTGGGGCGGCTGTCGGGCCCCCTGCTCGACCGGGTGGACCTGCGCGCCCGCATGTTCCCCGTCACCGGGCTGGCGGCCGCCACCGGCGCCGCGGAGGACACCGCCACCGTACGGGCCCGCGTGCACGCCGCCCGTGCTGCGGCGGCTGCACGCTGGGCGTCACTGGGGTGGCGCACCAACGCGGAGGTGCCCGGGCCGGTCCTGCGCACCCGGTTCGCCCTGCCCCGTCCGGCCGTCCGCCCGCTGGACGCCGGGCTGCGGGCGGGCGAGCTCACCGCACGAGGCGCCGACCGGGCGCTGCGCGTGGCCTGGACCCTCGCCGACCTCGCCGGGCGGGACCGGCCCGACGAGGACCTGGTCGAGACGGCGCTGTTCTTCCGCGACCGGAGGGCGGCATGAACGACGCGATCCTGCTGGCGCGGGCCTACCTGTCCCGGGTCGCCGAGCCGCCGGCACCCGCGCTGGCCGAGTTCGTGGCGGAGGTGGGGCCGGTGGAGGCGGCGGCGCGCGTGCGCGACGGACGGGTGGGCGAGCGGGTGGCCGCCGAGACCGGGGTCCGCCGGGCGGTGCACCGGGCGGAGGACGACCTCGCGGCCGCGGCCGCGGCCGGGGCCCGGCTGGTCGTCCCGGAGCACGCGGAGTGGCCGGCCGAGGCGTTCGCCGCCTTCGCGGCGTCCGGGTCGGCCGAGCTCGCACCGCCGGTCGCGCTCTGGGCGCGCGGGCCGGTCTCCCTCCAGGCGCTCTGCGCACAGGCGGTGGCGGTGGTCGGCGCACGCGCGGCCACCGGCTACGGCGCGCACGTGGCGGCCGAGCTGGCCGCCGGTCTCGCCGACCGGGGCCACACGGTCGTGTCCGGTGCCGCGATCGGCATCGACGGTGTGGCGCACCGCGCGGCGCTCGCCGTCCACCGGCCCACCGTGGCGGTGCTCGCCTGCGGGGTGGAACGCGCCTACCCGGCGTCGCACCAGCTGCTGCTCGAGCGGATCGCCGCGAGCGGGCTCGTCGTCAGCGAGTACCCGCCGGGCAGCGTGCCGGCCCGCCACCGGTTCCTCGTGCGCAACCGGCTGATCGCCGGGCTCGCGGTGGGCACGGTCGTCGTGGAGGCCGGGCTCCGCAGCGGTGCCCAGCGCACCGCGAACGACGCGGCCTCGCTCGGCAAGGCGGTGATGGCCGTTCCCGGGCCGGTCACGTCCGGGATGTCGGCCGGCTGCCACCGGCTGATCCGTGAGGGCGCGCTCCTGGTCACGCGCAGCGAGGAGGTGGTGGAGGCGGTCACCCCGATCGGGATGCACCTCGCCGAGCCTCCGCCTCCCGGCAGCCGCCGGCCCACCGACGGACTGAACGAGGCGGCCGCGCTCGTCCACGACGCCCTGCCGGTCCGGGCGTCCCGCGACACCCGCTGGCTCGCGCTCGAGGCCGGGGTGCCGATCGGTGCCGTGCGCGCGGCGCTCGTGGTCCTGGAGCGCCGGGGGCTGGTGGAGCACCGCGAGGGCCGGTGGCGGCGCCGGATCGTCGAGCCGGCGTGAGGGCGGCTCGCGGGGGCAGCGGGGTGAGGGGAGGTCGGTTGAGGAGGTCGCGTGGGGCGGCGGGGTGAGGGGTGCGCCGAGGGCGTGGGCCGAGGAGGTCGCGTGGGGCGGCGGGGTGGGGGCGCCGAGGGTGGTGGGGGAACCGCGCCGGTGCGGGCGAACGAGGACGGGCCCGAGCGTCGCGACGACGGCTGTGGGCGGCGGCTCGTGCCTGCCGCCTCGTGGTCGGACGCCGCGTGATCGTCGGACGCCGCGTATCGTCGGACGCCGCGTGATCGGCGGTCGGGGAGTGATCGTCGGCCGGGTGCGTCGGCGGCCGGATGTGGCCGTACCTGCACCGGCCCGCTGATCATGGCAATCCTCGGGGCCAGGCGGGCGGGTCGACCGCTGGTGATCGCGGTTCGGGTGCAGGGGCGGCCGCATCCGGCCGTCCGTGCACCGGCTCGACGATCACCACGGACCCGGGGTGGGGAAGGGGCGGGCGCGGGTGGGATCGGGCGGGGGGACCTGCGCCTCGCCGTTCTGACGAGCGCCGAGGAGGATCCACCCAGCCGCAGAACACGAGGAGTCGCCCGGTCCGGGCCCGGGGTGAGGAGTGCGCTGCGGCACGGCCGGCGCGCCGGGCGCTCCGTCCCGACACGCGACCCCGGTGCTTGACCGGCAGGCCCGACCCGCGAACGGTCGATGCATGCCCTCGCACGCGGAGCTCGCACCCGGTCCGGCTGCGGCTCTGGAGGCGTTCCTGCGGCACCTCTCGCTGGAACGGGGGCGTTCGCCGCACACGGTGCGGGCGTACCGCGCCGATCTGGTGGGCCTGCTCGCCGGCCTGCACGAGCTGGACGCGCTCGACCTCCCGCTGCTCCGTCGCTGGCTCGCGGCCGGGCAGGAGGCGGGGCTGGGGCGCGCCACGCTCGCGCGGCGGGGGGCAGCGGCACGCAGCTTCACCGCGTGGGCGCACCGGTCCGGGAACATGCGCACCGACCCGGGGACGCGGCTGGTCTCACCGCGGCCGCGCCGGGCGCTGCCCTCCGTCCCGACCGCGGAGCAGGCCTCCGACGTGCTCGACGCCGCGGGCAGCGGTGCCGCCGAGGAGCACCCGGTGGCGTTGCGCGACCTGCTCGTGCTGGAACTGCTCTACGCCACGGGCGTGCGCGTCGCCGAGCTGTGCGACCTGGATCTCGACGACGTCTCGCCCGATCGGCGCGCGCTGCGGGTCGTCGGCAAGGGCGACCGGGAACGCACCGTCGTCTACGGTGTCCCGGCCGCCGACGCACTCCGGCGCTGGCTGAACCGGGGGCGCCCGGCGCTGGTGCGCCGCGGTACGCCGCCCGCCCTGCTGCTCGGGGTGCGCGGCGGCAGGCTGGACCCGCGTGTCGCCCGCGCGGTGGTCCACCGGGCGTCGTCCGCGGTGCCCGGCGTACCGGACCTCGGGCCGCACGGCCTGCGGCACGCCGCAGCCACACACATGTTGGAAGGCGGCGCGGACCTCCGTTACGTACAGGAGTTACTCGGTCACGCTAAGCTAGCAACCACTCAGCTCTACACGCAGGTGACGGTCGAGCGGCTGAAGGTGGTTCATGAGCAGGCGCATCCGAGGGCATGACGTCGACGCCTCCTCGTCCGCGCAGCTCAGAGCCGTCTCCGGGTCGGTCGTCCACGCGTCGGTGCTGCCGGGCCCGCCCAGTGGGGCGATCGACGAGCTGTGGGCGGAGTACGTGGCGCAGCGCGACCGCGCGCTCCGCGACCGGCTCGTCGTGCACTACACACCGTTGCTGCGGGCGGTCGCCCACCGGCTGGGGAGCGCGCTGCCCTCGTACGTCGACGTCAACGACCTGGTGCAGTGCGGGGTCTTCGGGCTGATCGACGCCGTCGAGCGCTTCGACCCGGAGCTCAGCCCGCGGTTCGAGAGCTACGCGATCCCGCGCATCCGCGGGGCCATCCTCGACGAGCTGCGTGCCCAGGACTGGGTCCCGCGCACGGTGCGAGGCCGGATCCGCGAGCTGGAGCGCGCGCAGGAGCGGTTGGAGGCTCGGCTGCTGCGGGCGCCCACGGACGCGGACCTCGCCGGCGAGCTCGGCGTGGGCGTCCGCGAGCTGCGCACGCTCACGCGGCAGGTCCAGCTGATCAGCGTGGAGGCGCTGGACGAGAACAGCGGCGGGGTCTCGGAGCTGCTCGCCGACGACACCGCCCCCGACCCGGTGGCCGCCGTCCAGGCCGCCGAGACCCTGCGGCAGCTGGCGTTGGCGGTCGGGCAGCTCGGCGAGCGCGACCGGGCCGTGGTGCGGCTGTACTACCTGGAGAACCGCACGCTCGCGGAGATCGGCAGGCTGCTCGGGGTGACCGAGTCGCGGGTGTGCCAGCTGCACACGCGCCTGGTCGGCCGGTTGCGCGGCAGGCTGGAGGAGTTGGCGGCCGGGTGAGCGCCCGTCGCCCGAGCCGTGGTGTCGCCGGGTGTGGGTGGCGCCGCGGGCGAGGTTCGGACCACTGATCATCGGTCCGGCGCGCGGACGGCCGGATGTGGCCGCCCCGGCACCGACACGGTGATCACTCGCCCACCACGTCCGGCCCGGCAGGGGCCAGGTGTCGGGTACCGGCAGCAGCCGCACGTGGGGCGGGCGCAGCAGCACGAGCGGGTCGAGGTACTCCAGGCGCTCCCGCCGCACGCCCCAGTGGAGGCAGACGCCCGGGGTGCACCCGCCGTGGCCCGGCAGGAGCCGGCCGAGGACGTCGCCCGCGCGCACCACGGCGCCCGCCGCCACCCGCGGTCGCACCGGCTCGTAGGTGGTGCGCAGGCCGTCGTCGTGCTGCACGGACACGACGCCTCGGCCCGCGACCGGCCCCGCGAACACCACCGTGCCGCCGCGTGCGGCGAGTACCGGCTGCCCGGCGGCCCCGGCGAGGTCGACGCCCCGGTGGCCCGGCCCGTAGGCGTGCGGGGGCGCCCGGAACGGCGCGGCCACCGCCGGCGGCGGCAGCAGCGGCCACGCGTAGCGCGCCCCCGGGGCCGGCACCCCGGCTCCCGGTGGGGCCGGCGGGGTCGGGGCCGGCGGGGTCGGTGGGGGCGCAGCCCCGGCGTCCGGCCGAGGCTCCGCTGCCGGGGCCTCCGGGAGCGGCGGCTCAGGTGGGAGCAGGCGCGAACGGCTCGCGGCCGGCTCGGACGCGCGCGGTTCGGAGGACGCCTCCCGCGGCGGCGGGACCGCGCCGTCTCCAGCCCCGTTCGTGCGGGCCCCGTTCGCGCGGGCCCCGTTCGTGCCGGGCCTGGTTGTGCCGGCCCCGTTCGTGCCGGCCGTCTTCGTGTCGGGCCTGGTTGTGCTGGTCCCGTTCGTGTCGCCCGTGTTCGTGTCCATCCCGTTCGTGCTGGTCCCGTTCGTGCCGGTCCCGTTCGTGCCGGTCCTGTTCGTGCCGGTCCTGCTCGTGCCGGTCCTGCTCGTGCCACCTCGACTCGTGGTGCGGCGTTCCCCGGCGGGCCGATCCGTGACGGACCGGTCAACGACCGGCCC
>Ga0196958_10000357_pt1 | contig 14893 bp, 12 predicted proteins | sample S1v_10metaG_FD_148654 | JGI IMG/M metagenome (GOLD analysis project Ga0196958, IMG submission 148654) | Soil microbial communities from Anza Borrego desert, Southern California, United States - S1+v_10 | ecosystem: Environmental > Terrestrial > Soil > Desert | place: USA: California | collected...
AGCAGCGCCGCGAATGCGGGATCGAAGCGCGCGCACATCCCGTACAGCGAACCGTCCCACGCCTTGAGGTAGATGTTGGAGTGATGGTCCCAGTCGCCCATCGTGACCTGCACGAACCGTGTGCCCAGGTCGGCTTCGAGGAGATTGCGCGCGACGACGAGGGAGTCGCCGAAGCCGGTCGCGCCGTACCGCGCGTGATCGTCCTCACCGAACCGGAAATGCTCGTTGATGCCGGCGACGGCCATCAGATCGCGCGCCTGGTCGACGAAGTCGCTCATGTCCGCGGCGGACTTGCCGAGCGTTCCTGCACGACGCTGCGGCTCGAGCTTCTCCAGCAGTCTCCACCTGCGGCGGAACCGCTCGCCGCCATCCGAATGCAGCAGCGTCGGCAGCCCTTCGCGCGAAGGCGTGATGCGAAACGGCGCGTGCTGCGCGGATAGATATCCGGAGCCCGGAATGGCGGAGGAATCGAGGGCGATGAACGACGGCAGCACGTCGGAAGGACGGCGCGCCGCCGCCGTCTCCAACGCGACGACGGAGCCGATGTGCGGCGCGATCGAGCCTTCGACTCCGGCAGGGTTGCGCGTCACCTGCGCCCACGCCCGCCCCAGCTCGTGCACGGCAGCCCACGCGGCGGCGGTGCGCACGATGTGGAGCCGCGAGAGATGCTCCGCCGTCTTCGGCAGCAGTCCGCGCGGCCAGCGCACGTCGCCGTAACTCGTCGGCTCGAAGTCGGACGGCGTCCACGCTCCTTCTTTCAGGTCCCAGAGATCGACCTGACTCGGCGCGCCGCTGAGGAAGATGAAGATGCAGTTGCGCGCGCTGCTCTGCAGCGGCGGCGCGAGCGACGTCGCCGATGCCCAAAGCGTCGCCGGCTCGAGCAAATACGAGGCGACGATGCCGCTGCCGGCCGCGCGCAGAAAACGACGGCGAGTGAGCTCCTGCGCCTTCATCGGAAGAGGAACTCCAGGCTGTTGAGCAGCGCGTACTGCAGATCCTCGGCACGTTCCCGCAGCGGGCCTTCGCGCAGTTCGGCGACCGCGATCTCCCGCTCCGTTTCGGTGGGCCTGCGCGAAAGCGTGTGCAGGTAAATCTCGTCGGCGACGGCCGGCAGATCGGATGTGGTGCGAAGCACGCGGCCGACCGTCCCTTCGGTGCCGGCGATGCCGTTCGTGATGAGGCGGTCGTTCATGATGCGCAGCGACTGCAGGATCGAGCCGCCGGCGTTTCGTTCGACGAGGTCGCGGTTGCCGCGTCCGAGCTCGTCGAGAAAGCGGCCGATCGACTGCGGCGCGTCGGGCTCACTCGGATCGGGCAACTGTATCGCGCGTTCGACCGCCACGCCGCCGCGCACCTGCAGCGGCTCGCGCACGGCCGTGGCTTTCGCCACCGCGTCGTAGATCATCTCCGCCGGCAGGCGCGTGGGGTAGTGACGCGCGTACTGCGGCACGCACGCTTCGCTCCACGGCCCCGGCGTGTATCGCGACGAGAGCTGATACGTGTTCGACAGCGCGATGAGTCGCAGCAGCGCGCGCAGGTCGTAGCCGCTGGCGATGAAGTGATCGGCGAGCGCTTCGAGCAGGCGCGGATGCGTCGGCTGCGTGTCGAGCTTCGTGAGGTCGAATCCGTCGAGCGGCTCGACCAATCCCACCCCCAACATTTCTTTCCAGAGGCGGTTCACGGCGGTGCGCGCAAACTGGCGATGACTCGTGAGCATGCGCGCGTACGCTTCACGCCACGGCTCGTTCGCGCGTGGCGTCTCGCCGGTGAGCAGGAACGCGGGGAGCACGGTCGCCACCTCGCCGGCGCGCGGCGTACGCGGAGGGCGGTTGCCGTCGACCGTGTTGAGCTCGTACGCGCCCGTGCTTTGGTCGTCGAGCGAATAGACGCTGACGATGCGGTTCGCGTCGAGCGGATCGGGCGAGTTTTTCCACGACAGTTTCGTGCGCGAGAAGAACGCCGCGGTTTCCCAGAGCTGGCGGCGCGTGCGTCCGCGCAGATACCAGTTCACCGCCTCCAGATGTCCGGCGCCGTCGTGACAGGAAACGCAGAGGGTGCGGATGCCGAGGAACTGGCTGAAGGAGGTGGTGGCGGTGTTGTCCCAGATGTCGTGCGGCGGGCCCACGACGAACTGACGGGCGACGTAATTCGGCGCCGGCGTCTCGACGCCGCTGCCCGTGCCGGTGAGGAGCTCGCGCACCATCGCGTCGTACGGCGCGCGCGCGGCGATGCGCTCGCGAATCCACGCATGCCACGCATTGCGTCCGGGATAGAAGAGATCGATCGAGCTCGCGGTGCGGACGTTCTGCGTCAGGTCGCCGAACCAGAGCGTCCAGCGATCGGTGAACGCGTCGGAGGCGAGCAGGCGGTCGACGAGCTTCGCGCGTTTGTCCGCGTCACGATTGTCGGTGAACGCCACCACCGCCGCGGCATCGGGAATCGCGCCGGTGAGGTCGAGCGAGACGCGGCGCAGGAACTCTTCGTCGCCGGACGTCTCGGTCGGCGCACACGCGGAGGTCCGCTTTTCAACGACGTACGCATCGATCGCGTTCGCGATCACCGCGCGTCCCGGCGAAACGGCCCGTCGCTTTGCCGGAGCCGTCGGCGCCACCGCCTCGGCATTCGCCGACAGGAGGCGAAAGAGCGCCTGCCGGTCGTTCGGCGCGGCGGGATACGGGCAATCCTGCGCAAGCGCGGCAACGGTCGACGTCATCGCCGCGACGGCGAGCGCCATTCTCATCAGATTCATCGGTTTTGCGGACCGGGCTCTAGTGTAAGCGATCTCACCGACGCAACCCGCGCCGCGAACGTCCGTAAGAGCAGGTACACGACGGAGGCTTTATGCGCAGACTGCTCGCAACGACTTTTGCCCTGCTGATGATCACCACCGCGGCCACGGCCACGGAGCTCAACGAAACGATCGACCGCACGTTCGACGTCCGCCCCGGCGCGACGCTGACGCTCACGAACGTCAATGGCCGCGTGACGGTCGGCGCATGGGACCAGCCCCGCGTCCGCGTGATCGCGTACAAAGAGGTGAAGGCCGATCGCGACGAGGCGCAGAAGGCGCTGAAGGAGCTGCGCGTCGAGATGACGCCGCGCGACGGCGGTCTCGTCGTCACCACGCGCTACCCGCGCCAGGGGGACGCGTCGTCGATCGTCGACTGGCTCTTCGGCGATCACGTGCAGGCGCAGGTGCGCTACGAGCTCACCGTGCCGCGCTCGATGAACGTGGACGTGGAGACGGTCAACGGTTCGATCCACGTCGCGGGGATCAACGGCAATCACGAGCTGGAAACGACGAACGGGAAGATCGAAGTGGCGCGCTGCGCCGGCTCGCTCGACGCGTCGACCACGAACGGGGCCATCAACGCCGAACTGACGAGTGTCGCGAAGAATCAGCCGCTGCGCTTCGAAACGACGAACGGGCGCATCGCCGTGACGCTGCCGTCGAGCCTGGCCGTCGACGTCGACGCGGGGACGACGAACGGTTCGATCCACAGCGATCTGCCGGTCTCGACGACGCGCATCAGCAAGAACTCGCTGCGCGGCTCGATCAACGGGGGCGGGACTCCGCTCCGCATGCGCACCACCAATGGCGGGATCGAGATTCGTACGGTGGGGCGTTCGTAAGGAACGACAGAACGTCGGAGGGGCGGACGCGGACCGTCATCGCGCGGTTCGCGACCGCGCGTGCTTCGACTAACGATGCCAGCCGTGCCGGCTCCGCCGGGAGGCCTCTCGCGGGTCCCCGGCGCAGTGCTCCGCGCGGCACACGCGACCGCGGCGCGCGCGCAGGATCAGTACGATCGCGGGCACGCGGAGGAAGCGGAAGATGTCCACCGGCGTCGCGGGGATGAAGCTCATCGCCGCGGCGAGCAATGCAGCGCGTGTGTTCGAGCCTTTCGCCACGCGCTTGCCAACGGCGTCACTGCGTCGAATATTCGGGGCGCGTCACGCCTGTTCGAAGTAGCGGCGCCGTTCGTAGTCGGTGATCACCGCGTCGAACTTTCGCTGTTCGGTGCGGAAGAAGTGCAGGTAGTGCTCGACCACGTGTTCGCCCAGGACCTCGCGTGCAAACGTGCTTTGCTCGAGCGCCGCGATCGACTCGTTGAGTGAGTGCGGGACCTGCGGCAATTCGAGTGCGCCGTACACGTCGCCTTCGAATGCGGGGGGCGGCTCGATCTGCTTCTCGATTCCGTCGAGACCCGCGGCCAGCGTGGCGGCGAAGGCGAGGTACACGTTCGCGTCCGCACCGGCGGTGCGGCATTCGATGCGCAGCGACGAGCCGTGACCGACGATGCGGAAGCCCGCCGTACGGTTGTCGTAACTCCAGGCGATGCCGGTCGGCGCGAACGAGCCGGGCACGTAGCGTTTGTACGACGACGGGTATGGCGCGTAGAACGCGAACAGCTCGCGGATGTGGGCCATCCAGCCGCCCAGAAACCAGCGGAAGAGGGGAGAGCACTGGATGGGACCGAGCGACTCCTCGCCGGCGAAGAGCGGCTTCCCGTCCGGCGACCAGAGACTCGCGTGGATGTGGCAGCTCGAGCCCGCGTAGCGCTCGTCCCATTTGGCCATGAACGTGACCGAGCGTCCCTGCTGCCACGCGATCTCCTTCGCCGCGTGCTTGTAGATCGTGTGGCGGTCGGCCATCTCCAGCAGCTCCGCGTAGCGCAGCCCGATCTCCTGCTGCCCCGGCCCCCATTCGCCTTTCGACGACTCGACCGGCACGCCCGATTTTTCGAGATGCCGGCGGATCGCGCCGACGAGCTGCTCTTCCTTCGTCCCCTGGAAGATGTGGTAGTCCTCGATGAGGCGGCCGATCGGCTCGATGTTGATGAAGCCTTTCTTCGCCACCTCCTCGTACGAGTCCTTGAACACGTACAGCTCGAGCTCCGACGCGCCCATCGCCGTGTAGCCGCGCTCGGCGGCGCGGGCGAGCTGGTTGCGGAGAATCGTGCGAGGCGCGTACGGCACGAGTGCGTCGCTTTCCTCTTCCTGGATGTCGCAGAGCACGAGCGCCGTCTTCTCCAGCCACGACGCGACGCGCATCGTGTTGAAGTCCGGCACGGGATGAAAGTCGCCGTACCCCTTCGCCCAGCTCGTGAACTGGTAGCCCGGCACCGGGTCCATGTCCATGTCGCACGCGAGGAGGTAATCGCACGCGTGGATGCCGTGCTCGGTCACTTCCTCGAGAAAGAAGCGCGCCACGATGCGCTTGCCGACGAGCCGCCCGTACATGTCGGGAAACACGACGAGAATCGTGTCGATCTCGTCATTCGTGACCGCGCGCCGGAGCTCTTTGAGATCGATTCGTCCTTGCATGCTGGAAGGGCCGAGGGCCGAGGGCTGAGGGCCGAGGGAAAAAGCTCCCGGGCCTCTCTGCCCTCAGCCCTCGGCCCTCGGCCCTCCAATGTCGATGTAAACCGTTTTCCACTCGGTGTAATGGTCGAGCGCCTGCAGGCCCAGTTCGCGTCCGAGGCCGCTGCGTTTGACGCCGCCGAAGGGGCCTTCGAGATGCACGCTGCTGCCGGAGTTGATCGAGAGATTGCCGGTCTCCACCGCGCGCGCGACACGCATCGCGCGGCCGATGTCGCGCGTGAAGATGGAGCCGGAGAGGCCGTAGATCGAGTCGTTGGCCAGGTGGATCGCTTCCGCTTCGTCGCGGAATGGCATCACCGTGACGACCGGTCCGAAGATCTCCTCGCGCACGATCGTCATCTCCGGTTTCGCGTCGAGGAAGATCGTCGGCTCGAGGTAGGCGTGCTGGGACGAGCTCCCACCGCACGCGAGCGTCGCCCCTTCGCTGCGGCCGGCCTCGATGTACTTCATCACGCGCTCGCGATGCGAGGAGGTGACGAGCGGTCCCATCTCCGTCGCGTCGTCGAGCGGATCGCCGACCTTCATCGCGCAGAATTTTTCGGTGAGTGCTTTCGAGAAGCGGTCGTAGAGCGATTGCTGGACGAAGATGCGGCTGCGCGCGCAGCAGTCCTGCCCCGCGTTGCCGAGTGCGCTCGACGCCGCGGAGTCGACGGCGCGATCGAAGTCACAGTCTTCGAAGATGAGGTTCGCGGACTTGCCTCCCAGTTCGAGCGACACGCGTTTGACGTCGTTCGCCGCGAGACGCATGACGTTCATGCCGACTTCGGTCGAGCCGGTGAAGGCGATCTTGCGCACGAGTGGATGGGTGACGATCGCCTCACCGATCTCCGATCCCGAACCGGTGAGCACCGTGAACACACCCTCGGGGATCCCCGCCTGCAGCGCGAGCTCGGCGAGGCGCAGCGCGGTGAGCGGCGTCTGTTCGGCCGGTTTCAAAACGACCGTGTTTCCCATCGCCAACGCGGGCGCGGTCTTCCACGCCGTGATGGCGACCGGAAAGTTCCACGGCACGATGATCCCGCACACGCCGACGGGTTCGCGGAACGAGAGCAGCACGCCCGGAGCGGCCGCGGGGATGGTCTGTCCGCCGACCTTGTTCGTCGCGCCGGCGTAGTACTCGAACACGTTCGCCGCGAGGCCCACTTCGTCGCGCGAGTCGCGAATCGGCTTGCCGACGTTGCGCGTCTCGAGCTTTGCCAGCTCGTCCGCGTTTTCACGGATCAAGGCGGCGAAGCGATTGAGGAGTTGTCCGCGCGTGCGCGTGTTGATGCGGCGCCACTCGCCGCGAAAAGCGTCCTCCGCTTTGCGGATGGCGCGATCGGCATCCGCGGCCGTCGCTCGCTCCACCGTCGTCAGCGGCTCCCCGGTGGCGGGCTCGATCAATGTCGTGGGCATGGAGCGTTCTGTTCTGCAAATCCTAATCCGGGGGCGGCATGTCGCTGGCGGGCTCGCCCTGCGAGGTGTGCCAGGCAATGGCGGCGAGCACCACGATGCCGCCCGCGATCGCGTAGGCCGAGGGGTATTCGCCGAGCAGCAGCACCCAGAGAGGATTCGCAATCGGTTCCAGCATCCCCGTCAGCGAAGCCTCGGCCGCCGTCACGTGCTGCAGCCCTTTGACGAAGAACGCATACGCGAACCCGATCTGGAACACGCCGAGGAACAGGAGGGCGAGCAGCGATTTCGTGGTGAGGCCGAGGTCGTGCATGACGAACGGGAACAGCACCAGCGAGAGCACGATGTTTCCCCAGATCACCGCCGCGCGTGAGGACGCGCGCTCGAAGCGCAACGCGAGGATCATCATGGCGAAGAAGACGCTGGAGACGAGTGCCAGCGCGTTGCCGGCCATCCCGCGCGCTTCGAACTTGCCGACGAAGAAGAGCGCCATGCCGGAGAGCGCGACGAGGATGGCGATGACGTCGCGCCGCCGCATCGGCTCGCGCAGCACGAGCGGCGAGAGCAGCAGCACCCACACCACGCCCGCGTACTGGAGAAAGATCGCGTTCGCGGAGGTCGTCCACTTCGTGGCGGTGACGAACGTCGTCAGACACGCGCCGTACGCGACGATCGCGGTGAGAAACGCGGGCGACGGTTTCACGCGGACGTCGCGGCGGAAGATGAGCAGCAGCGTGACGGCCGCGAAGATCGAGCGGTAGAACGCCACCTTCAGCGGAGGATCGACGATGGCCTTGATGCCGATGCCGCCCGTCGACCAGAGCAGCGCGGCGATGACGATGTAGAGGATGCCTGTGCGACGGTCGTGCAAAGCGATGAGGAGTGTATCGGCGTTTGCGGCTCTGCGGTTACGTTCCCGGTTCTGGGTTCTGCGTTCTTTTGTGGCGGACCGTGATGCCGTATCCTACCAGTCCATTCAGCACCATGATCCCGTTCGTCACCGCGAACACCCAGTTCTTCACGAGCAGGCTGTAGATCGTGAAGCCGACGGAGGCGGCGAGCTGGCCGACGAAGAGCCAGGTCGAGACGCCGGCGCTGGTGCGGTCGCGCCACTGTTTGGCGATCTGCGTGGCGATCGTGAGGATGAGCACCACGGAGCTTGCCCACCCGATGACTTCGATCATCGGGGGGCCCCGGGAGAGTTAGTTCGCAATGTAGGGCCCTCGCTCCATCCGCGCGCGAATGTCGCTGTCGGCAGGCGGACAGTGGAGGGGATCCGCGGGCGGCGGGACGACGTTCGCGCATTCGCGCACGAGGTCCGCCAGCAGGTCGATCTCCAGCGGCTTGTTGAGCACCGCCGAGACGAGCGCGGGATCGAGATAGGCGTCGTTCTTCGGGTCGCGTACCGCGAGGAGGAACGTCGTTGCCTCCGGACGCTGCTCGCGGAACTGGGTGATGAAAAATTCGCCGCCGTGGTTTTCCATGTCGATGTCGACCACGGCGAGCGCGTAATCGCACTGACTGACTTTCCGGAGCGCTTCTTCAGCCGTGGCGGCAATGTCGACGCTCACCGGCTGATGACGAAGAATCGTGAAGAGCATCGCGCGTAACGCGTCGTTGCTTTCGACTACCAGGACTCTCGGTTCGCTGTCACTACTCATGACTCCTCAAAAGTCAAAAGGCATGCCATCAGTTGGCTTTGTCGACGTCTGCGACGCCGGTTTTCAGCGGTTCCGGACAGTCGTTTTCCGGCGCTTCGTCGGTCGCCGTGATGCAGCCCGAGACGGTGTCGACGAGCAGCTCGATGTCGAACGGTTTCTGGATCAGGCCGACCACGAGCTCCGAGTCGAACCTGCGCGGCTCGATGCCGGCGGTGAGCACGAGGACGAGCGGGCGTTGCGCGAGCGTCAGCGCACCGACGTGATCGAGGACGTCCCACCCGTTCATGATCGGCATCATCAGGTCGAGCACGAGCAGCGCATACCGGCACGAGGCCATCCGCTCGATCGCCTCCGCGCCGTTGCGTGCGGTCTCGACCTGATACCCGCGGCGTCGCAGCACGGTCTGCAGCAACGCGCGAATGGCATCGTCGTCGTCGACGATCAGAATTCGTTTCCCAGTCCGCCCCATCGATCCAAATAACATCGATGAGCAAGGAGCGAGCCCGTTGTGGATCAGTCACTTGACGAGACGCGAGATTGCCCGAAATTCGTCCGTTCCCGACACGACGGTCAGCTCGAAGAGCGCCATCTCGGTCGAGCTCAGTGTCACGCCTTCGCTGACCATGCGCCGCAACGCGATCTCTTTGTTCGCCTGCGTGCGCGAGGAGACGGCGTCCGCGGCGATCGTGACCTGCATCCCGATCGACAGCAGATCGCGCACGGTCTGGTAGACGCACACGTGCGCCTCGACGCCGGCGACGATCACCTGACTGCGCTCGAGCGCGGCGAGTTGCGCGGCGAACGGTTCGCAGCCGTGCGCGGAGAAGCACGACTTTTCCAGCGGGCGATAGCCGGACGTTTCTTCGAGCGCGTGGCGCAGCAGTTCGACGGTCGGGCCGAGGCCTTTCACGTACTGCTCGGTGACGATCGCCGGAATCCCGAGCACGTGTGCTCCGCGAATCAGGCGCTCGACGTTGCGCACGACTTCGTCCGCGCCGTCGATGACCGGCATCAGTTTCTCCTGGACGTCGATCACGACCAGGACGGCTTTCGCACGATCGAGTTTCGTCAATGGCGTACGCTCCTTCGTCTCGATTGCAGGCACGTGGAATCGATCCGGTACGGCCCGTTGCCGGCGGAGAGGAGCAGCGTTGGTGCCGCATGCGGAGTGAGGCGCGCGAGCACGGGCCGTCCGCCGATGAAACCGTGCGACCAGCGTCCGCTCTCGACGAGACCTTCGCGCGTGCCGAGGGTGAGGAGGAAGGAGTCGAACTTCACGCCGAGGAGGTCGGTGATGCCGTCGCCGTTCACGTCGCTCGCGGCGAGCCAGGTCCCGCCCGCCGCGGGGATGACGGTCTGCATCGCGGTGAAGTTGCCGGCCTGGCCGTAGATCACGCGCGCGTCGTCGTCGTACGTGGTGAACGCCAGGTCGCGTTTGCCGTCGCCGTTGAAGTCGCCCGTCACGAGATCGCGCGGCGACTGATCGGTGACCGGTGTGGCCACGCGCGTGAGCCCGCCGCTCGTCGAGCCGGCGAAGATCGTGATCGACCCGTTGCGCAGCGGGATGCCGCCGACCTGCGGATATTGCGGCGTACCGCTCAGCGCGAACGCGAGGTCGGGCACGCCGTCACCCGTAAAGTCGTCGAGCGCGAAATCGAAGTGGTCGTGCATCGCCGGCGAGGGGAGGAAGGTCGAGTACAGCACGCGTCCGTCGTCACCCGCGCGAACGCGCATGGTGTAGCCCGCGGCGGCCGTTCCGATCGACACGAGCTCGTTCTTCGCGTCGCCGTCAAAGTCCGCCGCGCGCGCGATGCCGACCTCCTCGAGCTCGATGGTGCGTTTGTGCCACGCGCCGTCGCGGCGCGCGAACGTGACGACGGTCGTGCCGTACTGCGTGACGATCTCGTCGTTCGGCGCGACGTTCACGCGGATGGCGGCCGAAACGTAATGATGATCGAGCTGCTCGATGCGCGCGCCCCATGCGACGGAGAGACGCGCGTTGCGGAAGAAGAGGACCTCGTCGACGCCGTCATGGTCGAAATCGCCCGCGGCGTGATCCCAGCTCTGCGGGAGGGCGTGCAGGGAAGGCGCGAAGAAGCGGCCGTTGCCGACGCCCGGGATCACGGCGATGCCGAGGGCGACCGGCAGGACGAGATCGGTCCTGCCGTCGCCGGTGAGGTCGCCCGCCGAGAGCTCGTAGATCGAGTCGAGGTTGAACTGCGTCTTCTGCCGCAGCGTGCCGGTGCCGTCGTTGAAGTGGATCGTCACCGTGTCGTTGTAGCCGCCGCGATCGCCGACGAGGACGTCGATCGCGCCGTCGTTGTTGAAGTCCGCGACGAGCATGCGGTTGCCCAACTGCGCGTAGGGGCCGACGAGCATCTTCGCGATCCTGCCGTCGCCGTAGAAGATGTCGAGCTGCGCCCCCTCGGCCTGGAGGTAGACGACGATGTCGTCGCGTCCGTCGCGATCGAGGTCCGCGGTCTCGACGAGCATCGGCTTGCCGGACGTCGTGTGCGTCGCCGCGACTTCGAACCTGCCGCTGCCGGCGTAGCGGAACACCCGCACCGAGGTGTCGTTGACGCCGATCACTTCCATCCGACGATCGCCGTCGACGTCGCCCGCCGCGGACCACGGCGTGTACGCGCCGGTGTCGCTGCCCGGCAGTGATTCGAGGCGGCCGTTGGGCATGCGCTCGAGCATCAGCAACTGGTTCGGCGTGGAGCCGATCACGAGATCGTTGCGCCCGTCACCGGTGAAGTCGTGCGTGAAGAAACGTCCGTTCCGCGGCACGCCGACCGGCGCGCCGAACTCGCGGCCGCCGAGGTTTTCGAGAATGCCGCCGGTGGTGAAGAGATCGGGGAGCGCGTCGCCGATCGCGTCGCCCGCGGCGTAAACGGGCGTGGGAATCGTGTGCGGCGCGGAGAGGGTACCCCCCGGCTCGCCGTAGCGGATGAGGAACGGCCCCGTCGTTGCGCCATATCCGAGGTCGTTGTGTCCGTCGCCGTCAAAGTCGGCGATCACCGCGTCCCGGCTGAACGGGGACGGGTGCTCGTAGACGCGCGGCGCGTCGAACGAGACGGAACTGCACACGAGCGCCAGGAGGGGGAGGAGGGACATTGCGACGCGTAACGCCGCCTTTCAGCCGGCTCTTCCGCGGGCGTTACACGACGCGATGGAGCGGCTCGCGTCCGCGCAGGAAGAGGAGCACGTTCGTGGCGGCGAGGCGCGCCATCGCGTTGCGCGCTTCTTCGGTCGCCGAGCCGATGTGCGGAACGATCACCGCATTCGGTGCGCGCAGCAGCCGCGGGTTCACCTCGGGCTCGAACTCGTACACGTCGAGGCCCGCGCCGCGCAGGTGTCCGCTTTCCAGCGCGTCGCACAGGGCGTTTTCGTCGACCAGCGCGCCGCGCGCCGTGTTGACGAGATACGCACCGGGCTTCATCTTCGCCAGCGCGTCCGCGTCGATGATGTGATGCGTTTCGCGCGTGAGCGGTGCGTGCAGAGAAAGGACGTCGCTCGTGGCGAGCAACTCTTCGATCGATTCCCCGCGGCGCACGCCGAGCACTTCCATCCCGAACGCCCGCGCGCGCGCCGCCACCGCGCTGCCGATGCGGCCCATGCCGATGATGCCGAGGCGCTTGCCCTGCAGCGAGGCCCCGAGGAGCGCGAGCGGCTCCCATTCGCAGCGCCCTTCGGCGCGCAGCTCGCGATCGCCTTCCACGATGCGCCGCGTCACGGCGAGCATCAGCGCCAGCGTCAGATCCGCCGTCGCCTCGGTGAGCACGCCCGGCGTGTTCGTGACCGTGACGCCGAGCTCGCGCGCGGCATCGACGTCGATGTTGTTGTAGCCAACGGCAAAGTTCGAAACGATGCGCAGGTTCGGATTCGCCTCGAGCACGCGACGCGTGATCGGATCCTGCAGCAGCACGACCGCGGCATCCGCCTCCGCGAGCAGCGTGATCACGTCGTCTTCCGTCCGCCCATGCTCGGTGGGATGAGCGACGACGTCGAAATGCGGCGCGAGGATCTCCGTCGCGATCGTCGGAAAGTCGGCGGTGAGAACGACGGTGTAGCGCATCACAGAAGGGATGAGGGACGAGGGCGGAGGGATGCTGGCGTCATCGCTTTTCTCGCGAGACGATCCAGCCGAGCACGAAGAGGAAGCCGCCGAGTGCGAGCAGCTTCACCTCGGTCTGGATCTCGCCTTGGATGAGGCCGTACGAGAGCCCGATCGGCAGGATGATCATGCCGGCGAGCTGCAGCAATCTCCCAAGCAGGGGCGTCATCCTTCATCCCTCATCCCTCAGCCCTCCGGTCACTGCCTCGCCACGATCGCCAGCAAATCATCCTCGAACACCCCGCTCGGCTTCTCCTCGATGCGTCCGAGCTCTTCGTCGCCGCGGTAGTAGATGAACGTCGCCACCTTGCTCACGTTCTTGCCGGCGAGGAGTTGTGCGGGCTCGTGTTTGGAGCGGTCGACGGCCACGAACGTGTACGGCAGGTCGACGCCGAACTGCGACTTGAGGTCGTCGGCGATGCGCAGGAACTTCGGCACTTCGCGTTCGCTGTCGTTGCACCACGTGCCCATGTACACCTCGACGCGGTCGCCCGCGCGCACGTACGACTTCATCATCTCGATGACCGTGAGGTCGGGCGTGTACGTGGTCTTGCGCTCCTCGTACGTCGGCACGGTGGCGAGCAGTTTGTCCGGCGTCATCGCGCCGACGACGAGCGGCAGCGAGACGTTGGAGATGGACATGTCGGCCGCGCTCACCGGCGGGCGCTCGTCGATGGTGATCGTCGTCACGCGGTCGCCGCGCTCGGTCTGGTCGACGACGCCGCTCATGCCGTCGTACACGCGCGCGAAGATCGTGTAGCCGCCGTCGAGGTGCGGCTGCGGCGAGTGCGCGATGAAGAACTGCGAGCCGCCGGTGTCGGGTCCGGAGAGCGCCATGCCGACCGCGCCGCGCGTGTATTTCTGCAGGTTGATCTCGTCGCGGATCGCGTAGCCGGGACCGCCGTTCTGGTCGTTGCGCGGATCGCCGCCCTGGATCACGAAGTTCGGCACGACGCGCATGAACGAGGTGTTGTCGAAGTACTTCTTTCGCGCGAGCTGCGCAAAGTTCCACGCCGTCATCGGCGCTTCGTGCGCGAGCAGCGCGAGCTCGATGCGGCCGCGGGTCATGTGAATCGTCGCGGTGTGCGGCGTGCGCGACCAGCGCACGATCTCCTCGTACTCCGCCGGAGTTTTCGCGACCGGCAGCGGCGTGTATTTCGGACGCGGCTCGCCGAGCTTCGACGCGACAAAGTCCGCGGCCACGCGCCGCACGACGGGATCGGTGTCATCGAGCAGTCCGCGCAGGAACGCGGCGCGCTCGGGACGGTCGACGTTCGCGAGTGCGGCGATCGCGGCCAGACGCGCGTCGTTGAGGAACTGTCCGCGCTCGCGCTGCTCCGCCGCTTCGAGATTCGCGATCCACGTCGCGCGGTCTTCGCCCGTCGCGGTCGCGTATTTGTTGATCGCCTCGGTGCGCACGATCACATCCGTGTCGGTGAGACCGCGGCGGATGAGATCGAGATGCTCGTTGACGCGATCGTCCGGAATCGTGCTCAGCGTCGTGAAGCGCACGAGCGGCGTTTCGTGCGCGATGAGGCGGTCGCGGAACGTGCGCGACGCGCCGATGTTCTCGAGCACGCGCACGAGTCCCCAGGGCGACTGTTCGTACGGATGCGTGGCCAGGTACGGCTCGCCAAGGAACCGCGCGATGACGCCGGTGGCGATCTCGCGCTCCGCCTGCGTGCCGTTCGTGGCGAACTGCTGCAGCCGCTGCGCGGCCGACGGATCTTTCGAGTAATGGCCGAGGAGCGGGATGGTCATCGCGCGTACGCCGGGATCGGAATCCTCCGCGACGGCGAAGATGCGCGGCAGGTGCGCGGAGGACACGCGGTCGGGATTCTTCGTGAAGATCGCGTTGAGCGCGACCGCCGCGTTCGTGCGCACCCACGGATGCGGCTCGTTGAGCGCGAGCAGGACGACCTCCGTCGAGGCGGCGTCGGCGATCTGTCCGAGCGCTCGCGTGGCGTACGCGCGGGTGAGCACATTGCGGTCGGAGAGGAGCAGCTCGAGCTGCCGCGCCGCTTTCGGATAGCCGCCGGCCGGCAGGCGTCCGAGCGCGTACGCACCTTCCTGGCGCACCGCGGACGAAGGGGACGCGAGCGCGCGCAACGCCGCATCGCGGGCTTCGTCGCGATCGATGCGGAAGAGGTAGCGCGTCGCCCGCGCCCGCAGTCCTTCCGGTTTCGACTCCTCCGTCAGTCCGAGGTAGCGCGTCAGTCCGTTGGTGAGAAATGCGGCGTTGCCGCCCAGCTTCGACAGCGCCTCGGCCGCCTCCGCCGCCACGGCGAGGTCGGCGTCGTTGGCGAGCGTGAACAGCGGCTCCATCCCCGCGGGGTCG
>Ga0196958_10000358_pt1 | contig 14844 bp, 20 predicted proteins | sample S1v_10metaG_FD_148654 | JGI IMG/M metagenome (GOLD analysis project Ga0196958, IMG submission 148654) | Soil microbial communities from Anza Borrego desert, Southern California, United States - S1+v_10 | ecosystem: Environmental > Terrestrial > Soil > Desert | place: USA: California | collected...
TAAGCGTTCTGATCGGTTGTCGCAGGCGTCGTCGTCGGTGATGTTCTGCCCGGACATCGCTCCGTTGCGCGATCGTGGGTCCATCTCGGTCGCCGGGTTGCGATCAGACGGTCGACGCCATGTTGAGGTCGCCGAAAGCCGCCGCGGCACGGCGTGGATCGTCCCCTGGCTGGCTGAGCGGGTCGCAAAGTGGGACGCCCTCGGTGTCGCCATCGACCCGGGCTCACCGGCTGGCGTACTGATTCCGGATCTCCAGAAGGCCGGGCTCGAGCCGATCCTGATGACCCAGCGAGACGTTCAGCAGGCGTGCGGCATGTTCTACGACTACGCGGTGGACGACAAGCTGCGCCACCTTGACGATCCGCGGCTGAACACGGCGCTGTCGGCGGGCCGCAAGCGCCCCGTGGGTGACTCCGGCGCGTGGGTGTGGCACCGCAAAGACTCATCCACGGACATCACGCCGCTGGTGTCGGCGACTTTCGCCCTGTGGGGGCTGGAGTCCCGACTACCGGAGCAGAAGAAGACATTGACTCGCGTCTCCGGGCGCGTCCGTAGCGGTTAGGAGGCCCTCGTGCGCGATGCGTTCGTCGATGTCCTCCTCGAGGTCCCGGTGCGCGAACTTGCTCGACTGGACGACCCAACCGCGGCGCTGTACGAGCGGATGCGCGAGGGCGCGGACGCCAAGTGTGCCGAGGTGGGCGCCAAGCTCCGCACGGACCGTCACCCGGAGGTTCGGGTGCAGGAGGCGCGGCACCCGTTGCTCGGTGACATGACGCTGGTGGCGTCGCGCTGGGCCGTGCTGGCACCGGAAGGCGTCCTGTGACCCAGCCGCTGGTGGTCGTCCCCAATGGCCCGCTGGTCAACCAGTTCGCGGCGGCGCAGATCCAGTCGCCCGAATGGTGGCTGCGGCGCCTGCACGCGGAGATCGTCAACCGGCTGCCCGACTTGGTCCTGTACGACGACTACTACAGCGGGGACCATCCCCTGCCGTGGTTGCCGGAGCGTGCTCGCGGCGAGTTCCGGCGCATCTTGGCGATGTCGCGGGCGAACCTCATGGGCCTGGTTGTGGACGCCACCGCCGAGCGGCTCGCGCTGGAGGGTTTCCGGCTGGACGGCGCGGACGGGTCCGACGAGGACACGTGGCGCATCTGGAAGGCCAACAACCTCGACGAGGACTTCGACAAGGCCATCCTCGAGGCACTGATCGGCGGCACGTCCTACACGCTGGTGCAGCCCAACGGCACCGACACCCCCGACGTGTTCATCGAGCACGCTTCGCAGGCGATCGTGGCCTACCAGCCGGGCTCCAACCGCCGCCGCAAGGCCGCTGGGCTCAAGCTGTGGGTGGACGACTGGACGGGCCTGCTGTGCGCCACGCTGGACCTCGGCGCGTGGCTGTTCAAGTTCGAGGCGTCGCTGCCGAAGGGCCCGTATGACGCGGCGAAGGTCGAGTGGCGTCAGCGCCTCGTGCGTGGTGAGTCTTGGCCGGCGGTCAACCCGCTCGGCGAGGTCGCACTCACCGAGCTCCCGAACAACCCGCGGCTGATGACCGGCGGCGTCTCGGAGATCGCGGACGTCATCGACAATCAGGACCGCATCAACAAGACGCTGGCCGACCGGCTGATGACGCAGGACTTCGGCGCGTTCCCGGCCGTGTTCGCCTCGGGCTTCCCCGACGACGGCGACGAGGTCGAGATCGGCCGCGACCGCATGGTCACCACCGACGTGGTCGAGACCAAGTGGTGGCAGATGACCGCGGCCCCGCTGGACCCGTACTCGGCGGCCAAGCGTGAGGACGTCAAGGACATTGCGTCCCGCACGCGCACGCCGGCCCAGTACCTACTGGGCGAGATGAGCAACGTGAACGGCGAAACGCTCAAGGCGTCGGAGTCGGGGCTGGTCGCCAAGTGCCGTCAGCGGATGCGCCCGTTTGGTGGTGGCGCGGTGGGGACGATGATGCTCGCCCGTAAGGCCGCTGGTCTGCCTGCGCCGGACGCTCGCATGGAGTCCATGTGGCGCAATCCCGAGTTCCGCACCGAGGGTGAGACGACGGACGCCGCGGTCAAGCAGCTCCACTCGGGCATCCGCGACCTGCGGGCGGCTCGGGAGTTCGTGGGCATCTCGGAGACGGCCATCAAGGAGATGGAGGGCCGGGCGGACACTCTCGACCCGGTCGCTTCGCAGATCGCCCGCCAGTTCCAGGCTGCCGCTGGGCTGACCAGTGACGTCGCCAGCGCCTGAGCTCGTCGCCGCTGCTGCGGTTCCTGCTGCGGCACAGGAGTTCTACACGACCATGCAGCGGTTCCAGCTGCTGCTACTGACGGCCGGTCGTCGGCTGTGGCGCGGGATGCGCCCGGCAGACTTCGACGGCTCGTGGCAGCGCAGCGTAGGTCCGCAGATGGTGGCGTTCACGGCTGGCGCGCAGTTGGCGGCGGCTACGGCGGCCACGCAGTACGTGCCAGCGGTGCTTGCCGAGACCGACCAGCCCGACGAGCCACTTGCCGCTGTCCGCCCCCAGGCGTTCGCGGGGGTGGCCTCGGATGGTCGAGACCTCGGGAGCCTGCTGGAGGGCTCTGTGCGGGTCTCCAAGATGTATGTCGCTCGCGGTTGGGATGGCGGGGACGCTCTCGCGCAGGGTCAGAGATGGCTCGAGCAGGCGTTGCAGACAATCGCCACCGATGCTGCGCGCGATGCCGTCGCAGCGGAGATCATGGTCCGGGAGAAGGCGCGATGGGTGCGAATCGTCAACCCGCCCTGCTGCTCTCGGTGTGCGGTGCTCGCTGGTCGCACCTATTCGTGGAACGCGGACTTCGCGCGGCATCCTCAGTGTGATTGCTTCGCCCTGCCAGTGATCGTCGCCAACCCAGAGGCTTTCCAGGCTGACCCGCGCGAGCTTTACAAGCGTGGGCTCATTACCGACCTGACTAAAGCGCAGCGGCAGCGCCTCGACGAGGGTGCGTCGATGTCCAAGGTGCTCAACGAGTCCCGGGATCGCTGGCGGGCCCGGCTGACCGAGCAGCGCAATTCTGACGAGGAAGCCGCCAAGCGCGCCTCGTGGGGGACGCCGACCGATCTTCCTCCGGCCGGCACCTCGATCCACGACCTGTTCGACCGCCTCACCAGCCGTGTCGATGCCCTCGCGGCCCTGCGCGCCGCCGGCATCGCCGAATAGACCACCCCGCCGCCGCACGGCACCGGGGCATCCCGCATGGGAGCACATCGCATGACCGAACCGACGCCCGACCCTGCCTCCGAGGCGGCTGCACAGCCGACCGAGGACACCACCGACCAGGCCGCCGACACGACGGACTGGAAGGCCGAGGCTCGCAAGTGGGAGCAGCGCGCCAAGGAGAACAAGGCCGCTGCCGCCGAGGTCGAGAAGGCGCGCAAGGCCGCCATGAGCGAGTCCGAACGGGCCGTTGCCGAGGCTGAGGAGCGGGGCCGCATGGCCGTCCGCACCGAGTACGCCCAGCGCCTGGCCCGCGCCGAGTTCATCGCCGAGGCCGCCAAGCGCAACCCCGGCTACGACACCGCGGCGATCCTCGACGACCTCAACCTCGCCCGCTACATCGGCGAGGACGGCGAGCCCGACTCCAAGGCCCTCGCCGCCGCCGTGCAGCGCCTCATCCCCGAGGCCAATGCAGGCGCCCGGGTTCCTCCGTCTTTCGACGGTGGCACCCGGCAGTCGACCGCCCCGGGGGCGTCGATGACCCAGCTCATCCGCCAGGCCGCCGGCCGGGCGTAGTCGCAGCACCCGTCGGCATGGCGGGGACCGCTGCTCAACCCACCCCCTAACGGAGGTCCCCCATGCCGTACAACAATCTCGTCACGCGGGCGAATGTCGCCGCGCTGGTCCCGGAGCAGATCAGCACGCAGATGCTGACCACCATCGGTGAGCAGTCGGCCGTTCTGGCGCTGGGCAATAACATCCCGCTCGCGTCCAACGCGGTTCGGTTCCCGATCCTGTCGGCGCTGCCCACGGCCTACTTCGTCTCCGGCGACACCGGCCTTAAGCAGACCACCGAGGCCGCCTGGGCTAACAAGTACCTGTACGTCGAAGAGATCGCCACCATCGTGCCGATCCCCGAGGCCGTGCTGGACGACGCCAACTTCGACGTCTTCGCCGCGATCCGCCCGCTGATGGAGACCGCCGTCGTTCGGGTCCTCGACGCGGCCGTCATCTTCGGCACCAATGCGCCGACCACCTGGGCCACCGAAGGCAACCTCGTTGGCAAGGCTGTCGCTGCGGGCAACATGGTCGCTCGGGGCACGAACAACGCCGCGGCTGGCGGGTTCCACCAGGACATCCTGGACACGGTCGGCGCGCTGGAGATGGACGGCTACATGCCGACCGGTGCCATCGGCTCCATCGCCGTCCGCGGTCGCCTTCGCACCGTCCGGGACACCACCGGCCAGGTCCTCCCTCTGCCCGCCGACGTCCCGGTCATCCAGTACCCCGGCTCGCTCGCGGGCCTGTGGCCGACCGGCGTCAACGCGGCCGAGCTCCTCGTCGGCGACTTCTCGCAGCTCGTGGTTGGCGTCCGTCAGGACATGACCTACAAGCTGCTCGATCAGGGCGTCATCACTGACGGCGACGGCAACATCCAGTACAACCTGCCGCAGCAGGACATGGTCGCTCTTCGCCTCGTCTTCCGCGCCGGTTACGCGGTCGCCAACCCGCTGAACCTCCAGAACACGAACGCCAGCACCCGCTCGCCGTTCGCCGTCCTGCGTTCGCCGGCCTCCTGATGATCCGCTGGCGGGGGCGGGGCTGCGACCAACCGCAGATCGCCAACGCGCGCCAAGGCTTCCTGGACCTGGCCCCCGTCAGCGAGGCGCCTGCGACGCAGACGCGCACCAACTGGGCAGCCCTGCTGCCCGACTCCGACGACGTTCCACTGATCTGGGAGGACATCCGCTATGGCGATCGCGAAGGACGAGAAGAAGGCCGCTGCTGAGGTCGGTGCCGATGAGGTGCAGGCCAAGTTCGACAAGGCCGAGGACAAGGGCTACTTCGGGGAGACCCCCGACGAGACCCCTCGGGAGAACTACACGCTCAAGGGCGTGACCTCGGGCAAGACCACGCCCGAGACCGACGGCAGCCGCATCAAGTGACCCGACGGTAGGAGGCCAGCCATGTTGTTCACCGACGAAGAGCTGGCCTCCTACCCGGGCGTCGAGGGCATCACCCCGGCCACGACCGCGCTGCTGCGGACGCTGGCGCAGGGGCGCATCTACGCCGTCGTGCCGCAGGCCATCGCGGACGCCTCAGACGTCGCCAAGGGCATCGCGCTCGAGGTGGTGGCCCGCGCCTTCCGCAACCCGAACGGGTACGCCGCGGAGAATGTGGACGACTACGGCTACCGGCGCCCTACCGCGACCGGGGCTGCGGGCGTCTATCTGACGGCCGAGGAGCGATCGGACCTGACCTCGCTCGACCCGGAGGCCAGCGGTTCGCGGGTCCGGTCGATCAAGCTCAAGTCTCTGGCTCAGCGGTATGAGCGCAGGTAGCGCACTTGCTCGTGGACGGGCGTTCGTCCGCACGCGAATGACGGGTACCTGCACGGTGTTCGGCACCGGCGAACAGGTCACCGACCCGCAGACTGGCGAGGTCACCACGTCCCCGGCCGTCGTGTGGTCCGGGCCCTGCTACGTGCGCCCGAACGACGCTCAGGCGCGCTCATCGGACATCGGCGGCGCGGAGACGTTCGTTTACGACTACCTGTTTGGCCTGCCGTTCGATGCGACGGGCGTCATCGAGGGCCATCGGGTCACGGTGACCGATTACCCCGAGGACGCCGAACTCGTCGGGATCACTGTCGAGGTGCAGAAGGTCGCCCGGGGAAGCGTCACCGCCCGTCGACTGCTGTGCCAGGAGGTGTCCTGATGCCCACCTACTCGCCTGACGAGTTCGCTCGTCACCTGCTCAATGCTGGCGGCAATACGATGCCCAAGCAGACGGTGCAGGTGATCAAGCGCGGCCTGTTGAACGTCAAGAACGACGCCCGACGGAACGCGCAGGCATCGTCCGGCCGGTCGGCGGCGCTCGCACCGAAGACCATCGGCTATGACGAGATCCACCAGCAGGGCCTGACGCTCTACGGCGCCGTGGAGTATCTCGGCGAAGGCCAAGCAAATCTGGGCACGCTGCTGGAGTTCGGCGGCGGCCGGGACCACTCCCCGCCTCACCATGACCTGCGCCGTGCGTTGGAGACCGAGGAGCCAAAGTTCGTTGAGGCGCTCGCTGACGCGGCAGAGAAGGCGCTCGAGTGACCGTCCAGGTGGTGGACTCGCATCCCGTCGTGGCTGCTATCGGCTCCGCTGTGACAACTGGCGGTGTTGCGTTCGGCGACGGCAAGAAGCCCGCGAACGTCGGATCCAAGCCGTACGTGGTGGCGTTCTTCGATGCCGGCACGGTCACCGACCGGTCGTTGGCGTCCCGCGATGGCTGGGAGCTCTACTGCTCGTTTCAGTGCGCCGGCCTGTCTCCCGAGGCGGTCCGCATTGCCATCCGCAAGGTGCGAGCTGCGGTGCTGGGGCTACGCAGGCAGGTGCTCGGCGGTCGCCTGATACTGATGCCGACGCACGAGTACGGGGCGCCGATGTCCCGCGAGGACGACGCCGATCCGACGCTGTTCATTCAGATCGACGAGTGGCGCATCCGCACTAGCCCTGCGTGAACGCGACCGCCCCCAGGATCCCGCCGACGACGACGATCAGCACCAGCACGCCGAGCAGCGCCCGAATGGTCTCCAGCGCTGACGTCTGCCGCTCAATGTGTCCGGCGTGGAACTCGCGGAACGCCTGCGCGTACTGCTCCTCGGTGAACTGCCCGTCCTGAGTTGTCATCCGCGCATCGTCCGTCATCCCGGCTCCGAAATCCACTACTCCACCGCTCCGGGCCCCGGTGCGGCTGTTTCCCTGCCCAGAAAGGGGCCCGTCGTGGCCGAGACCGTGACCATCACGCATCCCCAGCACGGGGAGCGCGTCGTCGGGAAGAACGCCGTGCCGTTCTTCGAGAACCAGGGCTACGAGGTCGTCAAGACCGCCAAGGCCGCCACCTCCACCAGCAAGGACAAGTGACATGGCTGACCTCGGTTTCGACGGCTTCATCAAGGTGGCGTTCGTTCCGACGATTGTCGACATTGCGGCTCCCACGGTCGCCGAGCTGAACGCTGGCGTGGATCTTGAGTGCCGCCTGCTGCCGGACGGTCTCGCCACGCCCTCGGACACTGGCGAGGTCGACAACTCGAAGCTGTGCTCGACGTTCTCCACCGCCATCGTCGGCCGACGCTCCTTCTCCGGCGTGATGGTCAAGTACGTCCGCGGACCGGAGTCCGACACGGAGGCTCAGGCCGTCGAGGAGGCCCTGGTCTACCGGGCCACCGGCTACCTCGTGGTGCGCCGCGACCTGCTCGCCGAGACTGCGTGGGCGGCGTCGCAGAAGGTCGAGGTCTACCCGGTTCAGCTCAAGCAGCCGAACCCGGACAGCCCCGCGCCGGACACCCTCCAGGCCGTTGAGGTGGGCATGACGATCACCGCGTCGCCCAAGGCGTTCGGCGACTTTGCAACCGTCTCGGCTGGGGCCTGATGGCTTCTATTGAGGAAATCCTCAAGCGGGCCAAGCCTCGCACCAAGGTCGTCTCGATCTGTCTGGACGGCGAGCTGCGTGGCGAGCACGAAGCGCTGTCCGCTGAGTTGGAGCGTGTGCAGCGCGAGTCGATCGGCAAGATGGCGGGCAGCGCGGAGGCCCGCCAGGTCGCTGAGCGCATCCAGGCTGTCGAGGCGGACATTGCCAAGGCGATGCAGGAGTTCCGCTTTCGTGGGCTGTCGGATTTCGTGCTCGACCAGCTGATGGAGGAGTTCCCGGCCCGCGAGGGCAAGCGGGAGGCGTGGAACTTCGCGGCGGCCAGCCCCAAGCTGGTGTCGCTGTCTGCGGTTGAGCCAGCAATGACTGCTGAGGAAGCGTCCGAGCTGCGGAAGTCCCTGGCCCACGCCGATTGGGACACCCTCACTTCTGCGGCGTGGGATGCGTCGGCGAAGAAGGAATCGGTCCCTTTCTCCGTGCGCGCCTCCGCGTTGATCTCAACTTCCGCACCGAAGTAGAGCAGGCGCGCGCACACGGCACGTCGCACTCGGTGTTCACGGGCCGGGTGCTGGGCTTGGGCGAGCCGGTGTTCCTGCCGAGCGACACGGCGAAGGCCGTCGCGCTGGCACTCGAGGAGGCTGACACCTGCCCGACGTGCGGCTACCCCAAGTCATGGTGCCGTGGGAAGGGCAGTCAGTTCACCGACTACGAGGTGGCGCAGGAGACGTGCCAGGCAACGTACCGCCTGGCGCTGTTCCGCGAGTCGGACGACTGGAAGAACAAGCACGACGCGACGAAGCAGGCCGTGCAGTTGTCGGCCCGGTTTCGTCCTGGACACGAACCTCCGATCGACGCCGGACTGGATACTGACTAGGGGGACGGCTGGTGGCTGACCGCACCGTCTCCGTCAAGCTGCGAGCCGACATCTCGGACTACACGTCCGGGTTGGCGAAGGCTGCCGCAGCCACCCATGCACTGTCCGGCGATGTCGGCAAGGCGGGCCAACAGGCCGGGGTCCAGTTCGGTGCCGGTATCGCGCAGGGCGTCGACTCTCCCGCCGGCCGGACGTCGATGCGACTCGCTGGGGAGCGCTCCAGTGGGGTTCTCGCACAGGGAATCCGCGGCGGGCTCATCCGCAACTCGCCGCTGATCGTCGCTGGCATCAGCGGAGCTCTCGCTGCTGGTGCTCCGGCGGTGCTCGCGGGCGGCACGGTGCTCATGGGTGGCCTGGCGGCTGCGATTGCCGCGCAGTCGCCGCAGGTCCAGGCCGCTTTCAGCACAATGTGGGAGAAAGTCAAGGCTGGCGCCCAGGAGGACGCTGCCGGGCTCATCCCCGTCTTTGAGCGGGTTGCCGCTGGGATCGGCGACTCCTTCGACCGGATGCGCCCCTACCTTCGCGAGGCGTTCGCCGCGCTGGGTCCGCAGATCGAGGACTTCTCGCGGTCGGTCACCAACGCCGCCGAGCGGGCGCTACCTGGCCTGGTCGAGGCGGTCCGCAGCGGTGGGCCGGTGATTGAGGGACTCGGCACATTCCTCGAGTCGATCGGCCAAGCGACGGGCGACTTCTTCGCGCAGCTGTCGCAGCACGCTCCCGCGGCGGGAGAGGCGTTCGCGGCTCTCGGCGACATCTTTGCCGAACTCATGCCCATCCTTGGTGAGCTGCTTGGGCAGGGTGCCGAGCTGGCCGCCGACGTGCTGCCGATGATTGCCGATGCGCTCGGGGTGGTCCGAGACCTCGTCGGGGCGATCGGTCCGATGCTGCCCGCACTCGTTACTGGCTTCGCCGCCCTGTCGGTCGCTGGTTCCGGGCTGGGCAGTGTCAGTCGCGGGATGCAGGACCTCGGTCGACACCTCGGGGGCGTCGACAGCGGGTTCAGCAGGGCAGGGCGAGCTCTCGGCGGATTCAGCGCCGCCCTCCCAATCGTCGGCGCCGGCGTGGGTCTTCTGATCAGCGCACTGGAGGAGTCCGACCGGAACATTGAGCGGAACACTGCGCTCTACTCGTCGTGGCATGACGCGCTGGCTCAGGGTGGAGCAGCGGCGGAGAAGGCCGCTGGCCAGTTCGCCATGCTTGAGGCGGCCCAGTCGGACCCATCGTCGGCGCCGTGGTTCATGCGCGAGGAGTTCCGCAACGGCGACGTGAGCGAGGCGCTTGACGCCGCCGCGACCGCCGCGCATGAGTTCTGGGAGTCTCTGTCGCCGCTGGAGCAGGCGACCGCGAAGGTCGCCGAGTGGACGAGCACCCTGTCGTGGCGCCTCGGTGAGTATGGCGCCAACTCCGAAGAGGTCCGTATCGCCCAGGAGCGGCTGGCGTACTGGACAGGTCAGCAGGCGGTAGCGCAGGAAGAGCTCGACGCGGCCACTGCCGCTTCCATGAGCGGCCAGGAGCTCTTCGCGCAGCAGATTGAAGAGACCCGCGAAACGGTCGACGAGGCGCAACAGGCGGTCGACGACTACAAGCTGTCCCTGGACGTCCTCACCGGCGCCAACGTGTCCATGATCCAGGTCGAGGCCGAGTTGCAGGAGGCCATCGCCGACGCAAACGGCGCGCTGGAAGGCATGAACGGCACCGTGCTCGACGGTGCCGGCAACCTCGATCTCCAGTCCGAATCCGGCCGGGCGGCTAGTGAAATTCTGCTTGAGGTCCGCGATTCCGGAAACCAGCTGATCGCTACCATGATTCAGCAGGGCAAGAGCACCGACGACGTCCGCGCCGCAGATGCCCGGCTCCGCGAGGACTTCATCCGCACCGCCGGGCAGATGGGCATCAACCGTGAGGCTGCCGAGGGACTGGCTGACCAGATCCTCGGCATCCCCGCCTCCCGGAACACAACGATCACGGCGGACACCTCACAGGCGCAGCGGGACATCGACAACTTCGTCATCTCCGCGTCGGGTCGCCGTATTCAGCTCGGCGTCTCGGTCTCCAACGAGGCAACCCAGTTCGCCAACCGCGCGGGTCGCGCACAGGGCGGCGTTATCTACGGGCCAGGGGGCCCGACGTCAGACTCCATCCCGGCGTGGCTGTCCAACGGTGAGTACGTCATCAAGGCCGCTTCGGTCAGCAAGTACGGACTGGCTTTTCTCGACGCGGTGAACAGTGGTCGGATGGCTCAGTTCGCTGAGGGCGGGCCCATTTCGCCGACCCCAGCCGGCCGATTCCCCGTGCCGGTCGACGCCTCCACGGCAGGTGCGGCGACGTCGTTCTCCGACATCTTGCGCGGCCTCCAGTCGTACTTCACGGCGATCAGCGAGCCCGCGCAGAGCGCGTCGGGTGGCTCGTCGAACGGGCTGCTTCCCATCATGGCGGCGGCCCGGCAGTACACGATGGACACGTACGGCGTGCGGAACATTGGCGGTTACGCGAACCGGAACATCGCGGGGACCAACGTCAAGTCCGATCACGCGATGGGCAAGGCCATCGACATCATGACCACCAATCTCGGGCTCGGGTGGCAGATCGCGAACGACTTCGCCTATGGCTACGCGCACAGGAAGTTCCGCGCGGAGAACGTGATCTGGCAGCAGTCGATCAGCAGCAACGGTGGCCCATTCAAGGGCATGGCCGATCGCGGGTCGCCCACGCAGAACCACCGCGACCACGTCCACGTGGACACGTTCGACACGGGCGGCTGGCTGCGACCGGGGCTGACGTTGGCCTACAACGGAACCGGCGAGAACGAGCGGGTTCTGACCGGCCGCGAGTGGTCGGGGATGTCTGGAGGGGGCGCTGTGACCGTGGCGGCGCCGGACCTGGACGGCATGGTCATCACGGGGACGCTCGACTTGGGTGACGGGCTGGAGGCTCGGATCGACGGTCGGCTGGCGAGTGTCGGAGGTCTGGTGGCTTCCACTGCTCGCGCCGGGGTCCGCTGATGGCAAAGGTGTGGACCCCGAATGGTGTCCGTTACTGGGACACTGCGTCGACAATTGCCGCGCTGTCGGCAGCGAGCACGCTGGCGCAGATGGATGCGGCGCTCGCTTCGTTCGGCACTGCTTACGGACTCGACATCGAGTTCCCGGCGACCGGAGACAACGGCGCCGGCATCTTGTGGACCGGGGTTGCGGAAAGCGACATCGTTACCGCCAGGGCAGCAGCGGCGGCGACTGTTGAAGAGTTCGCCAAGTACCCGCCCGAGGCGGTCCTTGCAAGCGATCTTGCGCTGATCCGACTCACTGGCTCGCTCTTCATCCAAGATCCTGTCGACAACATTCCCGCCGCCGGCTTGTGGCTCGGCAATGAGCAGGCCATGTACGTCGACGTGACGATCGACGTGATCGTCACGCGGAACATCGTGAATCACGAGTTTGCGCACTGCATCGAGGACTCTTCCCCGATCTGGAACGACTCGCTCAAGGCGACATTCGCCAGCCTCAACCCGTACCCGTATCCGCAGAAGCCCGCTTTTTCGGGGTTGCGCCCGGCGGGGTATGTCACCGATTACGCTCGGACGAACGTCCGCGAGGACTTTGCGGAGACGCACTGTCAGCAGATCAGCAACGTGGTGGGGGCGACCTATCAGGGGTTCGCTGTCAGTGATCCCGTCGTTGCGCACAAGACGGCGATCGTCCGCAGCGTGTTCGCTTCGGTTCATTCGTCGCTCGGCGGGACCGCTTTCTATGCGGAGGCGATTTCGCCGCCGCCGGTTTCTGCCGGGCCTCTGTCGTTGTCCGCCGTTGCTCAGCCGGACACGTGGCCGCCGTCGGTTCGGCTGACGTTGACGAACGGGCAAGCCTGGCCTGCGGTCCGCTTCCGGCGGTACGTCGGGTCGGCGATGTCGGATGTGCATACGACCAACGGTCAGCCAGTGCCGGTGTCTGGCGGCACGGCGACGCTGGTGGACTACTGGGCGCCGTACGGTGAGTGGGTCACCTACCAGGCGGTCGATGCCGCGTCTGGTGGTCTGCTGGCGGCGTCGCAGCCCATCCAAGTGTCGGCGGACGACCCGTGGCTGGTGCATGTCGGGTTTCCGGCGCGCTCGGTGCCGTTGGTGTTGCGGGCGGGGAGTTTTCAGTCGCGCACGCGGGGGACGACGCGGACGACGCTCCGTCCGTTGGGTCGTCGGCTGCCGCTGGTGGTGAGTGGCGGTGTTCGGCCGTCTCACGAGTCGTCGATGATCGTGCAGACGGCGACGTCGCAGGAGTTGTCCGCGCTGGACACGTTGCTTGCGGATGACTCGGTGCTGCTGCTGAACATCCCGCGGGACACGGGGCTGTTGTTCCCAACCTGCTACGTGTCGGTCGGGGACGCGGAGGAAGTTCGCCTCACTGACATCGGTGAGGATGTGGAGCGGGACTGGCGGCTTCCGTTCCTGGTGACGTCGGCGCCGATCCCCGGCACGGGCATCTCGACCGGTCCCGACCCTGATGGTGGCTGGGATCCCGGCGGTGGCGGCGAGAACCCCGGCGGTGGTGGTCGGACGTACGCCGACGAGGCGGTCGCGCACAACACGTACCAGGCGGCCAAGGTCGCGCACGCAACGTTCGCGGATGCGTTCAACGGGGAGGACTAGTGCGCCCCGAGGTTGACGCGCAGATGTCGGCCGCCCTGCGACACCCCCACAAGACCGTCGTCCGCGTCGAAGCCTGGCGCGACGGGCAGCGCCTCGACACCGCCGCCAACGGGTTCCCCTTCGGGCTGGTCGTCCTCGGTGGCGAGGTGAAGCTGGACGCCAACGCGAAGGTGCGCCGGCAGATCAACGTCACCGTCGAGGCGTCGGACACGCTGCTACGGCTGCTGTCACCGATCGCGGAGCTGCGCCCGTACCGGGGCATCCGCTACCCGGACGGGTCCACGACGATGGTCCCGCTCGGTCGCATGGAGATCGAGACGCAGCGACTCGGCTACTCCCCCGACGGGACGCTGACCCTGTCCGGTGGGGACGCGTGGACGCGGATCCAGGCCGCCGAGTTCCTCACCCCGGCGTCGTCGGTGCTGGGCACGCGGATCATCGACCAGCTGTCGGCGTTCCTGACCGGCGCCATCCCATCCCTGTCGGTCGTCCTCGACCCGGCGCTGCCCATCTGGGCGATCGGGTCGAAGGTGTGGGAGACCAGCCGCGCCGGTGCCATCGAGGAGATGCTGTCCGCGCTCGGTGCGGAGCTCGCGTTCAGCGCCGAGGGTGACGCCGTGGTCCGGCCGATCCCCACGCTGGGGGATGCGGTGTGGACGGTGGACGCCGACAGCGAGTCCGCGGTTCTGCTGTCTGCCGACCGTGACCAGTCGGTGCAGAACACGCGCAACGTGGTCGTGGTGACCGGTAGCGGCGCTGACGGTGGCGACCCGGTCGAGCCGCAGATCGTGTGGGACAACAACCCGCTGTCCTACACGTTCGCGGGGCTTGACCCTGTCAACTCGCCGGTATCGGCGGGTCCGTTCGGCGTTCGGGTGCATCGGTACTCGACGTCGTTGACGCGGGGCGCGGCTGAGGCGTACATCATCGCGACGGCGCTGCTGCGGAAGATGAACGGCCTGTCCCGCCAGTTGTCGCTGACGGCGGCGGTGAACCCTGGCCTGGAGCCTGGGGACACGATCGCGGTCCGGCTGCCCACCGATCCGAAGACGGCGGCGCGGCTGGTCGAGCGGCACATCGTGGACTCCGTGACGATCCCGCTGACCCCGGACGGCGTGCAGCAGATCGTCACCCGTACCACGGGGGCGTCGGCTTAGTGCCCACCGCGAGCGACTGACGTCTCGGTCTACTCCGCAGGCCCTCGGGGGTCGACGCCCACGAGCTCGCCTCAATCTTAAACCGCGACGTGACACGGAGGCGCCGTGAACCTGGCCGATGTCTGGGTCGACGCCGTCCGCCAGATCGTCCGCGAGTCCCAGGCCGCAGCGCCGAACGGGATCACCGGGTTTCAGGCCGAGGTCGTCGCCGTCGATGCGGGCGCCGCTGCAGACGGTCGGCCGCTGGTCACCGTCGCATGGAACGGCACCGAGTTCCCCGCCGCCTACAACCGCGACGTCAGCAGCTACATCGTCGGCGACCAGGTGCTTGTCGTGCTCATCGCCTCCGACCCCGTCATCCTCTGTCGCCTCGGCGGCACCCCGCCCATCAGCTAGGAGCCGCCCGTGTCCTACTCCACTCCCCTTGGCGGCTTCCCGGTCCCCGAGAACGGCGACCCGTACGACATCGAAGCGATGATGACCGCGCTCGTCCGGGACAACCTGGACGGCCACGTTCCCGGCATCTTCGCCACCGCCAACGAGCGGGACATCGCCTACTCCCGCTGGGTCGCTGCCGGGCACGCGC
>Ga0196958_10000359_pt1 | contig 14839 bp, 15 predicted proteins | sample S1v_10metaG_FD_148654 | JGI IMG/M metagenome (GOLD analysis project Ga0196958, IMG submission 148654) | Soil microbial communities from Anza Borrego desert, Southern California, United States - S1+v_10 | ecosystem: Environmental > Terrestrial > Soil > Desert | place: USA: California | collected...
CTCGTCGGCGAGGTCCTCGAAGCCGCGGAAGAACAGCACCCCCAACGCGAACGCCCCGCCGCACAGGCCCAGCGAGACCAGCAGCACCACGCCGACCACGATGGTGGCGAGCATGCCGCCACTCATCCCCTGCCTCGGCGGTGGGGGCGCCGGGTACGCCGGGGCCTGACCGTAGGGCGGGTACGGCGGCACGCCCGGCGTGGTCGCGCCGTACTGCCCACCCGACGGCTGCTGTGGGCCGGGCGGTGGCGGCGGTTGCTGCGTCACGAGTAGGTCCTTCCCTCTCCGCGCCCAGCCAACCAGAACTCAGCGGCTGCGACGCGGCAGCCGGGTGTCGACGTGGCCGAGCAGCAGGTCGTCGAAGGCCGCTCGGAGGGCGCGCCTCTCGGACCGCAGGGCCTCCCGGTCCGCACCGGGCGCCAGCCACAACCACATCGAGGTGCGGACGTGCGGTTCCGTCTCGACGTCCTGGGTCGTCACCTGGGCGAGGAGCCGGCCGCGGCCCACCAGCCCGGCAGCGGCGAGCGCCGCCGCACGGACGGCGTCGGCGTCGGCGCGCGGCTCGAAGGACCGCAGCTCGAGCGTGTCGTCGTGCCAGCGGACCTCGAGGTTCCCCTCCTCCTCGGCGTGCTCGTCGAGGAATCCGTCGTAGGCCGCCACGAACACCTGCGCCACCTGCTCCGTCGTCGCGTCGTCCGCCATCCGCACTCGCAGGTCGACGTCGGCGGGGTCGAGCGCGACGCCCTTCTCGTAGTGCAGCTCGGCGGCATCGACGCCCGGCATGCCGGCGACGTCGCTGCGGAGCGCGTCGGCCTCCGGCCGCTTGTCGGGCGGGTCGAGGCACCCGCTGAGCGCGAACGCTGCGAGGACCATGACGGTGACCACGGGGAGTCTCATGCTTCGATGCTCGTCGCCGCCGCGGGAGAGCGCCTGAGCCTCGGTACTCAACCGATGTCCCGCCCGGGCTCACCGAGCAAGGTAGCGGGCGACCTCGGGGATCCCGTCGGTGAACGACAGCCTCGCTCCGTACATCACCCGTCGCGCGTCCGGGCCCCGGTGGCCCGCCCGGAACGGCGGCTTCGGCGGCCTCGTCGTCCCGTTCACCGCCCATCCGTGGAAGTAGAGGAGGGTGCGACGACCGGCGGTGAGGACGTCCCCGCCGGCCGGGCCGCACAGACCGTCGGTGGACGCGCGGGTCAGCAGCACCTCCGACTCCACGTCCGCCCACGACCACAGGTCGGTCGAGCTCCGCCACACCTGGCGGTAACCGCAGCGCGCCCACGGCCCCTGGGAGGTGAACAGGTGGTAGTCGTCGCCCTTGCGCAGCACCACCGGGTTCTCGACCACCGCCTTGTTCCGCAGCAGCTCGCTGCTCCTCGCCCCAGCCGCGGGCGCCAACCCCCGCGGACCGAGCGGCAGCATCCGGATCGATGACGGCATGCCGTCGGTCTTGTAGAGGAGGTACGGCGTGCCGTCGTCGTCCACGAACAGCGACGGGTCGATGACGCCACGCTTCGGCAGCCCCTTGTCACCGGGGACGGTGTCGAGCGCCCGCGGCGTGTCCGCGCGCCGGTGGCAGACCAAGGGTCGGCGTCCGACGGGGCGGAACCGGTCGAAAGCGGTCGGCGCTGTGGCGACCCCGATGCAGCGCCGGTTGACGCCCAGCCCCGGCGCCTGGGCTGCGAAGTAGAGCACCCACCGCCCGTCCAGCCGGCCGAGGTCGGAGGCCCAGACGTCGCCGGGCCGCGCCCACCCCGGAAGCCGGGCGAGTGCCGGCTTCGTCCAGCGCCAGCCCTCGCCCTTCTCCCACCGCGCCCGCGGCGCCAGCGGACCGGTCGCGACGACCACGAGACCCGTCGCGGTCCTCACCACCGCGGGGTCCCCCAGCCGGCCGCTCGAGAGCACGGGGTCGGGCCGGTCTGCCCGAGCCGCCGCGGGGAGCAGGGACGCCGCGACACTGAGGAGCAGGAGGACACCCACCAGGGCCCGTCGCCAGCGCATGCGCGGAGGCTAGTGGCGACGACCGGTCCTCCGTGGGCAAATGTCGACGGCCGCCCCGGATGCCCGGGGCGGCCGTCGTACGTCGCTCGGTGAGACGTGCTCGTCAGAAGGCCGACTCGTCGAGGTCCATCAGCGACAGGTCGGTCGCCTCAGCGATCGCCCGCTCGGCGGTGAGCCGCGGCAGGTTGGTGCGCGCGAAGAACTGCGCGGCCGCGACCTTGCCCTCGTAGAAGGCCTTGTCGGTGCTCGAGACGACGGGGTCGCCAGAGGACAGCTTCTCCAGCGCGACCTCCGCCTGACGCAGCAGCAGCCACGCGCAGACCACGTCGCCGAGCAGCATCAGCAGCCGGGTGGTGTTGAGGCCGACCTTGTAGATGTTGCGCAGGTCGCCGCCGCTGCTGGCGTCGGCCGACATCAGGTCGTTGATCATGTGGCCCACGACGGCGTTGGCGTCCTCGAGCGCAGTGGCGAGCAGCGCGCGCTCCTCCTTCAGCCGGCCGTTGCCGGCTTCGGAGTCGATGAACGACTTGATCTCGCCCGCGAGGTGGCCGAGCGCCTTGCCCTGGTCCTTGACGATCTTGCGGAAGAAGAAGTCCTGGCCCTGGATCGCGGTCGTGCCCTCGTAGAGGGTGTCGATCTTGGCGTCGCGGACGTACTGCTCGAGCGGGTACTCCTGGAGGAAGCCGGAGCCGCCGAAGGTCTGGAGCGACTCGGTGCCGAGCAGCACCCAGGATCGCTCCGAGCCGTAGCCCTTGACGATCGGGAGCAGCAGGTCGTTGACGGCCTCGGCGAGCTTGTCCTCCTCGCCGGCGGCCTCCGCGATCATCACCCGGTCCTGCCAGGTGGCGGTGTAGAGCACCAGGGCCCGCATCGCCTCGGCGAAGGACTTCTGCACCATCAGCGAACGACGGACGTCGGGGTGGTGGGTGATCGTCACGCGCGGCGCGGTCTTGTCGGCCGCCTGGGTCAGGTCGGCGCCCTGGATCCGCTCCTTGGCGTACTCGAGCGCGTTGAGATAGCCGGTCGACAGGGTCGCGATGGCCTTCGTGCCGACCATCATCCGGGCGTTCTCGATCACCTGGAACATCTGCGCGATGCCGTTGTGCACCTCGCCCACCAGCCAGCCCTTCGCCGGCTCGCCGCCGCCGACCTGGGGGTCGCCGAACGTGACCTCGCAGGTGTTGGACACCTTGATGCCCATCTTGTGCTCGACGTTCGTGACGTAGGCGCCGTTGCGCTCACCGGTGAGCTCACCGGTCTCGTGGTCGAAGTGGTGCTTCGGCACGACGAACATGCTCAGGCCCTTGGTGCCCGGGCCGCCGACGCCCTCGACGCCGACCGGGCGGGCGAGCACCAGGTGGATGATGTTCTCCTGCAGGTCGGACTCGGCGCTGGTGATGAAGCGCTTGACGCCCTCGATGTTCCAGGAGCCGTCGTCGTTCTGGACGGCGCGGGCGCGCCCGGCGCCGACGTCGGAGCCGGCGTCCGGCTCGGTCAGCACCATGGTGGCGCCCCAGTCCTTCTCGACCATCAGCTGCGCGATCCGCTTGTCGCGGTCGGTCCCGTTGCGGTTGAGGATGCTCGCGAACGCGGGGCCGCATGCATACATCCAGATCGGCGCGTTGGCGCCGAGCACCATCTCGGCGATCGCCCAGTTCAGCGACGACGGCGCCTGCTGGCCGCCAATCTCCTCGGGGATCTGCAGCCGCCAGAACTCCGAGGCCATCCACGCCTCGTAGCTCTTCTTGAACGACTCCGGCAGCGGGGCGGTGCTGGTCGTCGGGTCGAACACCGGCGGGTTGCGGTCGCTGTCCTCGTACGACGCCGCGAGGTCCTCGCGCGCGATCCGTTCGACCTCGGCCAGGATCTCCTTGGCCGTGTCGACGTCGTACTCCGCGAACGGGCCGGTTCCGAGGATCTGGTCCCGACCGAGCACCTCGAAGAGGTTGAACTCGATGTCGCGCAGGTTGCTCTTGTAGTGGCTCACGGTTCCGCCGTTTCTTGCTCGGGGATCGGCGCGAGCAGCCGGGCTACCGTCTACTACTCGCGAGTAACTTAATGATACGAGCGCTGCTAGCCCGAAGCAAGCAGACGTGGCGTACGACGCCTTTCGCCCAGCGGCCGAACACCCCTAGATCGACTGATCGGGTCGAGAAATCTGACAGACTGGCGCCATGCGTGTCTCCGCGAAGTCCGACTACGCGCTGCGGGCACTGATCGAGATGGCGGGGCGCGCGGACGGCCGGGCGGTCAGTGCCGAGGAGCTCGGCCGCCTCCAGGACATCCCCCACGGCTTCCTCCAGGCGATCCTCGCCGACCTCCGCCGTGCCGGCATCGTGATGTCGCAGCGCGGCCAGTCCGGCGGTTGGCGGATGGGACGGTCCGCCTCGGACGTCTCCGTCGCCGACGTGATCCGGGCCGTCGACGGCCCGCTCGTCTCGGTCTACGGCCTGCGCCCGGAGTCGGTCAGCTACAACGAGTCGGCCGGAGTGCTCCAGCACGTCTGGATCGCGGCCCGCCGCTCGCTGCGCGAGGTGTTCGAGGAGGTCTCGATCCAGCAGCTCGCCGACGGCGTGCTCCCGGACGAGGTCACCTCGAGGACCGCGGACGAGGACGCCTGGCAACCACACTGAGCTGGATCTGCCGAGCGCGTCTCCGGCGCCAGAAGGGAGGAAGCAAGCTTCCGGCGAGCGCCTCCCGCCGCGCTGCCGGCTGCGCTACGCCACGACCTCGACGCGCTTCCTGAGCTTCCTGCTGCTGCGTTCGATCTCCTCCAGCCGGGCCTCGAGGTTCTCGTTGCACCGGCGCAGCCTCTCGACCTCGCGGAGCGCGTCGTGAAGGACCCCGTCGAGGCGGCCTGGCCGGCCGGTCGGCTCGGCGACGACGGGCGGCACGGCGAGCACGGCTTCGACGTCGCCGTGCACGCAGTAGCCGCCCGCCCGGAGCCGGTCGGCCCAGGAAGTGGCGACCGCTCCCAGCACCCCGGCGCGTTCGGCAGGCACGCTGGGCACCAGCGTCAGCGGCCGGGGGAGGACCGGCCGAGCGAGCGAGTCGAGCCCGAGGGACGCCGTACCGAACCCGACGACCTTGCCCACCGCCTTCCAGGCGTTCCTCGCCGCCGCCTCAGGATCCTCCGCGTCGGCGTCCACGAGCACGACGTGCAGCCGCTCGGGCTTGCGCACCGCTGCCCGCCAGCGGTCGAGCACGACGCCGAGGTCGGTCTCCGGGTCGCCCGGCGTGGTCCACGCGTGCGGCGCGCTGGTCGTGACGACGACGTGCACCTCGAACCCGGCCAGGCCGTCCAGCAGCAGCGCGACCTGCTCGCTCGTGGCGGAGGACAGCAGCGGCTGGCTGAACGCGACGGCGGCGCGCCCCGACTGCACCCGCCGGCAGAGCTTGGCCCACTGCCCTTCGACCTCGCTCCGCCGGAAGCCCCACTCCTTGTGGGTGCGCATGACCTCGACGGCCGCCCGGAACGCCTCCTGGGAGCTCTTCGCGGGAACAGCGATCCCCAGCTCGACGAGGGCTCTGCGGTGGTGCACCAAGGCCGCCTCCACGACGTCCCCGACTCCTGGCATGCCGACATGGACGTACGCCTTGCGCTTCTTCGCCATGCCCGCACCGTGCCAGTGGTGGATGAGCGGACGGTGAACCCCCGGCATCGCCGAGGTGTGGGTGGGGACAGAGGTGAGGTCGGACGGAACGCACTAGAACGTGTTGCAGTTCCCGCCGTACGATCCAGTGCATGATCACCTCCGAAGCCGTCGTCTGGAACGCCCCGAAGAACGACCCGCACCCGGCGCGCGACGCCTCGCAACGGTCGTACTCGGCAGTCGCGAAGGGCGACCTGGAGGAGTGGCTGACCGTCTACGCCGAGGACTGCGTGCTCGAGGACCCGGTCGGGCCGTCGATGTTCGACCCCGACGGCAAGGGCCACCACGGTCACGACGGGCTGCGCGCGTTCTGGGAGAAGGCGATCGCGCCGATCGACCGGTTCGAGTTCGACGTCTACGACTCGTTCGCGAACCCGGGCAGCAACACCTGCGCCAACATCGGCCGGATCAAGACCACGTTCCCCGACGGCAGCTACACGGTCACCGAGCTGATCATGGTCTACGTCGTCGGCGACGACGGCCGGGTGCGGTCGATGAAGGCGTTCTGGGAGCCGGACCGCACGATGGAGAGCTTCACGAGGGCCTGAGCAGCACGACGCCTCAGCCGGCGTGGTCCGCTACCCACTGGACCAGCGGACGGAGCCGACGCCAGTCCTCGCGGACCCGCTCCAGCAGGTCGGCGCTGTGGATGAACGGCTCGAAGCCGTAGCTCTTGCCGGCCACCAGGCTCTTGTGGCGCAGGAGGGAGATCCGCGGGTGGTCGGCCGCGTACCCCCGCGGTGTGGTCTTCAGCTTGTCGCCACCGATCTCGAAGCCGCCGCGCCCGAGGTCGCGCAGGATCCGCTCGAGCACGTGCCCGGACGCGTCGGCGGCCATGCCGGCCCGGATCCCGGCCAGCCGCTCGCCCGAGGCCTCGTAGAACCCGCCGCCGACGCGGACCCCGGGTGCGCCGACCTGGACGTAGAAGCCGGTCGCGGGCCCGACGCCCACGAACGCCCCCTGCGCGGCCTTGTACGGCGTCTTGTCCTTCGCGAACCGGACGTCGCGATAGGGCCGGAAGACCTTGGCGTCGCCGAACTCCGGGGCCAGCGCGTCGCAGAGCGCGACCATCGGCTTGCGCACCTGCTCGGCGTAGACGTTCTTGTGCGCCTCCCAGAACGACCTGGTGTTGTCGACCTCGAGGTCGTCGTAGAAGTCGAGCGCGGCGACGGGGAACCCGGTGAACTCCACGGACGAAGCCTAGGAGGGTCCGGGATGACCGTTCCCCCGGCGTTGGAGGCGATGGAGCGGATGACGAGGCTCGAACTCGCGACATTCAGCTTGGGAAGCTGACGCTCTACCAACTGAGCTACATCCGCAGTGCGCCCGGCAGCCGGACGCGCGGGGAATGTTACCCGATCGGGTCGCAGGCCGGTCGCTTCGGCTGGACCCCGTCGCCGGACGAGCGCCCGGTGAGCCGCCGGTGCACCCACGGGAGGGCGTGCGTGCGCGCCCACTCGAGGTTCTGACGGCGCTGCTCGCGGCGGGTCAGCGTCGGCGACTCGCGGACCGGCAGCGGCTGGAGGGGGTGACCGATACCGAGCGCGTCGAGCACGGCGATGGCGATCGCGTTGTGACCGACGGCGTTGAGGTGCAGCCGGTCCTCGTCCATCACCTCCGACACCTTCCAGCCGCGCATCCGCCACATGTCGACCAGGGTCGCGCCGTGCTTCTCGGCTATCTCGCGCGCCCACTCGTTGAAGATCGCGGTCCGACCGCGGATCACGCGGAAGACCGGGTTGATCCCCGGGTCGGCGATCGTGAACATCACGACCTGCGCGCCGCTGCCGACCAACCGGCCGATGCCGGCGTCGTACTGGTCCGCGAGGGCGTCCAGGTCGACCTTCGGTCGCAGCACGTCGTTGCCACCGCCGTGGATCGTCACCAGGTCGGGCCGCAGCGCGAGCGCCGGCTCCACCTGCTCCGCGAGGATCGCCGGCAGCTTGCGGCCGCGGATCGCGAGGTTGGCGTAGCCGAAGTCCTCGGTCCGGGTCGCGAGCACCTCCGCGACCCGGTCCGCCCAGCCGCGGCAGCCGTTGGGGCGGTCCGGGTCGGGGTCACCGACGCCTTCGGTGAACGAGTCGCCGAGGGCGACATAGCGGTGGAGGGCCTGCCGGGTCGGAGCATTCACGCGGCCATTCTCGCCCTGCCCCCTCGCAGGAGGATGCCCTAGGGTGCCGTGCGTGCTGATGAGCGACCGGGACATCCTGACCGAGATCGACGCCGGACGGATCGTCATGGAGCCCTGGGAACCGGCGATGCTGCAGCCGTCGTCGATCGACGTGCGGCTGGACCGGTTCTTCCGGGTGTTCGAGAACCACCGCTACCCGCACATCGACCCCGCGGCCGACCAGTCGGACCTGACCCGGGTGGTGGAGCCCGTGGGCGAGGAGCCGTTCATCCTGCACCCCGGCGAGTTCGTCCTGGGGTCGACGTACGAGGTGGTCTCGCTGCCCGACGACATCGCCGCCCGGGTCGAGGGCAAGTCGTCGCTCGGGCGGCTCGGCCTGCTCACCCACGCCACCGCCGGCTTCGTCGACCCCGGCTTCTCCGGGCACGTGACGCTCGAGCTGGCCAACGTCGCGACGTTGCCGATCAAGCTCTACCCCGGCATGAAGATCGGGCAGTTCTGCTTCTTCCGGCTCTCCTCGCCCTCCGAGCACCCGTACGGGTCGGAGAAGTACGGCTCGCGCTACCAGGGGCAGCGCGGGCCGACGCCGTCCCGATCGTTCCAGAACTTCCACCGCACGCAGATCTGAGTGGAAGTTAGGTTAGCCTGGCCTGCATGACTACGAACGAGTACGTCGCGAGCCTGCCGATGATCCTCGACGAGGTCGAGGTGTGCTCGGTGCAGCGGATCTCGCCGTCGTACGTGCGGGTCGAGCTCGCCGGCGCCTGCCTCGCCGAGCTCGGTGTGACCGGCAGCTACTACGACCAGCGGTTCAAGATGATCTTCCCCAACGCCGCCGGCACGCTGCCGTCCTTCGCGGAGATGGACGACTCGTGGTGGACGACCTGGCTGCAGATCCCCGAGGCGGAGCGCGGCTCGATGCGCACCTACACGATCAGGGACGTGCTGGGCGAGGGCGCCGACACCCGGCTCGTGGTCGACATCGTGGTGCACGAGGACGGCGAGCACACCGGGCCCGGGAACGACTGGGCGTTGCGGGTGGAGCGGGGCGAGCGGGTGCTGGTGCTCGCGCCGCGCAGGGGCATGGACTTCGGCGGGATCGAGTGGCACCCGGGCACGGCCAGCCGGCTGCTGATCGTGGGCGACGAGACCGCCGTACCCGCCGTGCACGGCATCCTGCGCGACCTGCCTGCCGACGCGACCGGCGCGGTGTTCCTCGAGGTGCCCTACGACGCCGACGTGCTCGAGGACGTCGTGGGCCCGCCCGCGGTGGAGGTGCACTGGCTGCCGCGCAACGGGTGTGCCCGCGGGGTCGACCTGCACGCGGCCGTCATCGAGCACCTCGTCGGCGAGCGGCTGCCGGCCGCGCCGGTGCTGACCGACGACGAGATCGACCCCGCCCTGTGGGAGACCCCCGTCCACTCCTCCTCCGGCGACGACGTGCTCGACGACACCCATGTGCCCGAGGAGGGCGCCCCCTACGCCGGCCTCTACGCCTGGATTGCCGGCGAGTCCAAGCTCGTCACCGGTCTGCGCCGGCACCTGGTCAACGAGCTCGGCGTCGAGCGCGGCCAGGTCGCCTTCATGGGCTACTGGCGCGAGGGCGTCGCGATGCGCTCCTGAGTGCGGGAGCGCGCGCAGGTATCACCGCCCGGGCGGTGAGCAACGTCAACGCACGGGCAGGGTCAGGACCGACCGCTGGCCAGGGCCCGTGTGCACCGTGATCGGCACCGTCTGCCCGAGCAGGTCGGGCAGGGTCGGCAGCAGGTGCGGGACGTCGTACCCCTGGACGCTGATCCGCAGCCGGTGGCCCTTCCGGATGGCAGCCGCGGTGGGGAACACCTCGACGTCGACCGGCGCGATCTCGCCCGCCGGGAGCCCGGCCTTTGCGGCCTGCGTGAACGGGTGGAACGGCTGGATCAGCTGCCCGTCGAGGTAGCGGGACCGGGAGCGGTCGAGCGCACGGTGGGCGATGACCTGCCAGCCCCCCGTGACGTGGGTGACCGTGCCGTCGGGAGCGACGTCCTCCACGATCACCGCGAGCATCCCGTCGCCGCTCGGCGTCGAGACATGGAGCCGGGCGTTGATCGGACCCTGGAACCGGACCGCCCGCCTCACCGGCCGAGTCTCGAAGACCAGGGCGCCCAGGTCGTTGAGGCTGTTGTCCTGGAAGCACGGGTTGTCGGCCCAGAGCATGTTGAGGATGCCGGCGGTCCACTGGTTGGTCGAGCGGGTGCAGAGGCCGGTGACCGGCAGCGGCTGGAGCACGGACTGGCCGGACGTCGGCCTGCCGACGGTGAGCCGGCCGGCCTTGCCGCCCATCGCCGCCGAGCCGGAGAGCGCGTAGGACCGGGCGCTGAGGTCGTCGGCGACCCAGGACGGCGCGATGCGCCAGCGGTCGGTGCCCTGCTCGTAGTAGGTCATCGGCGCGATCTGGCCCAGCCTGCCGTTGCGGCCCTTCATCCAGTGGTCGAACCACCGCAGCTGGAGCTCGGGGAGGCTGCCGTGCCCGGCATCGCCGATCGCGGCGCCGGATGATCCCTCGAGGTGGTCCCAGGGCCCGAACACGAACTTCGTGGGGACGCCGTTCTGCTGGAGACGCTCGAAGAGGAGCGGGGTGCCGCGCTGGAAGAGGTCGCGCTGACCGCCGACCAGGAACGTCGGCACGTCCACCCGGTCGATCACCTCGATCGGCGAGCGTTCACGGTAGAACGGGCCGTCGTACGCCGGCTCCCCGCCGAGGATCGCCTCGAGCATCACGGGGCCGGTGAAGGTGGTCGCGGTGAGCAGCCGGTCGAGAACCCACTGCAGGCCGTTCTGCGGCTCGGACAGGCCGAACGCCGGCGGGACCAGGCCGGTGCCGGTGACCAGGCCCATCCACAGCGGGATGAACCCGACGTCGATCTGCCCGCCGGAGGCGACGACGTCGCGGTAGACGTCGGCCGCCGGGACCTGGGGGAAGATCGCCTTCAGGCCGGCCGGTCGCTGACCTGCGGCGAAGATCTGGCTGATGCCCATGTAGGACGGACCGGTCATCCCGACCTTGCCGTTGCTCCACGGTTGGCGGTGAGCCCACTCGACCACGGCCCCCGCATCCTCGTTCTCGCGGGCACTGAAGGTCTGCCACACGCCCTCGGACGACCCGGTCCCCCGGGCGTCGACCACGAGCTCGGCGTAGCCCCGCTTGACCAGGTAGTCCGGCTCGCCGCCGTTGAGCACGGATCCGCCGCCGTTGGCGAGGACGGTCTTGTTGTAGGCGGTGATCGTCACCAGGACCGGGAGCGGCCGGTCGACGGCCTCGCCGTCGGCATCGGCCGGGAGCGTGAGGTCGGCACGCAGCGTCACGCCGTCGTCCATCTCGATCGGGATATCGGTGGTGGTGACGGTGCCGGCGTACTGCTCCGGACGCGGCTCCCAGGTGTCGCGCCTCGCCGCGGGGGCCGGGCCGGAGGCGACGGTCGTCGCCGCGTGACGGGCCTGGTCGGTGGGTACGGCGGCCGCACCGGCGGGGGCGCACAGACCGGCGGCGATCGCGGCGGTGGCCGTGGTGCCGGCGAGCAGCCGGCCGAACGAGCGGCGGTCGTTCATGTCCCTCCTGGGTCCGAGAGCAGGAGTCTGGCGCGCCCGGGTTCGATGCCACGCGGTGTCTCGCTGAGCGGTCGGTGCCTGCGGAGGGACAACGAGCGGGCCGCGACGACGGTCACGGCCCACTCCCAGGGAGCCTCAGTCAGTACTGTGGCTCGGTGCCGTTGCGGCGGCCGCGGGACTTCGGGTGCGCGCGAGCCTCGAGCCGACGCTGGCTGGCCTTGCGCACCCGCTCGCCGATCTCCTGGCGGACGCGGAGCTCGTTCATCCTGTCGATCATGGCGGTTCCTCCTCTCGGGACTCGTGCGCTGGATGTGGTCTCACTCAACCACTGAGCACCGACAACGGCGGTGCCGTGGGACAGGGCTCAGGCGCGGCCGAGGACGACGTCGCCGGAGACGGTGGTGGCGCGGACCTCGACGTACGGCTGGCCGTCCTCGGGCTCGCCCCCGCCGCGGATCCCGGACCGGACGCTGCCGCTGACGGTGGTGATGTCCGTCCAGACCGCGACGCCCTCGGGGATGCCGACCTGGACGTCGCCGGAGGCGCCCTTGACGCTCAGCCGACCGCGGTGGGCCGTGTGGATCACGGTGTCGCCGGAGCCGGTCGACATCGCGAGGTCGGTCTCCGCGCGATGGACCTCGAGGTCACCGGAGCCGGTCTTGACGACGACCGGAGCGTGACTGTGCTCGATCCGGACGTCGCCGGAGCCGGTGGAGATCGAGGCCTCGCCGTGGAGCACGTCGAGCGTGACGTCACCGGAGCCGCTCCGGACCCGCAGCTCGGCGAGCGCCTCTGCGATCCGGAGGTCGCCGGACCCCGTGTCGACGACGGCGGACGCGGCCAGCCGGTCGAGGCTGACGTCCCCGGACCCGGACTTGACCTCGGCCTCGCCGACGGTGCCGTCGACCGAGACGTCGGCGCTGCCGCTCTTGACCATCACGCTGCTCCGGACCGGCACCACGATGTCCATGTCGAGCTTGGCGTCGTTGCTGAAGAACCCGCGGTGCTTGGGGGCGGTCACGGTCAGCCGGCCGCCCTCGAAGTGGACCACGACGTCGTCGGCGTGCTTGCCGACCACGCGGACCTCGGCCTGCTGGGTCTCGGTGGCGGTGATGTCGACGTTGCCGGCGCCGTTCTCCACGTAGAGGAGGACGGGTTCGGTCGCGGCGAAGGTGTGTTCGGGCATGGCGCAGCTCCTGACGTGCGGTGCGGGGGAGTTGGTGGGGTCTCTGGAGTGGGGTGGGATGTGCGGCAGGTCAGAGCCAGCCGGTCATCCGGCGGTTGCCGCGCTTGCCGCCGAACGGGAAGTCGGGGCCGAACGGAAGGCTCGAGAGGTCGACGTCGACGTGGATCGCGCGATCGTTCGTGGCGCCGCGGACCAGGTTGACCAGCCAGGTGTTGAGCGACTGGCCGGCGGCCGCCGCCGCCTCCTCGGCCTTCGCCTTCACCGACTCGGGGATCCGCAGGCTGACCCGCGCCATCCCCTCCTCGATGTCACCGGGGGCCGGCGGGGGCGGAGGCGGCGGCGGGGCAGGTGGCGCGGCGGGCGTCGGGGCCTGGACGACGAAGTCGAGCTGGCGACCGTCGAGTCGTACGTCGACGCCGCCGGCCGGCATCGCAGCGGTGATCTCGCTCGCCGCCTGGCTGATCGCCTCCATGAGTGCCAGCCGGGCGGCCGGGTCGAGTGCGAACCCGAGCCGCTCGGCGACTTCCCGTGCCTCCGGCCCGCTGCTCTCGGCCGCCGCGAGCAGATCGCGGCGGAGGCTCTCGACATAGGGGGTGATGTCCATGTGCACCACTATGGCGTCATAGTGATGTCATGTCAACCCCTCAGTGGTGTCACATTGTCGTCATGGTGCCGCCACGGCGAGGTTGACGGCGTAGATCCGGCCCTGGCCGTCGATCCACAGCTCGACCGCCCACGCCTCGGCGCAGCTGGCGGGCTCGGGCTGGTCCAGCCGGACCAGGTCGGTCGCGACCGCCTCGGTCAGCTCGGCGGGCACGGCGCCGCCGTCCGGGCAGGTGGCGCGGGTCGGTGTCTGGGCGACGCGGCCGTCGTGGTGGTCGAGCACCCAGCGCGGATCGAGCCCGCACCGGCCCGCGGGGAGCCCCGAGCACGCCGCCCACTGCTCGGGGTCGGTCGGGTCGGCGACCCAGGTCGGAGCTCCGAAGGGAGCCTCCCCGTCCACGAGGAAGCGGACCCGGGGCGCGAAGTCCGGCGGACCGCTCTCGCCGCGGGACCACGTCACGAACCTGGTGGCGCTCGCGGTCCGGTCCAGCGACTGCTCGAGCTCGACCTCGTCGAGCTCCTGCGGCGGGTCCGGCGGGAGGCGCAGGCCGACGCGCTCGAGCCGGCCGTCGTCGTCCACGCCGAGGAGCAGCGACATCGACGGGCAGGAATTGCCGTCGACCAGCGTGCTGACCCAGAGGTGGTACCGCCAGCCGCCCTCGTGCCATGCGGGCGAACCGCCGGGCAGGCAGAGGGGGCCCTGGCTCTGGTTCAGGAACGGCAGTCGGCCTCCCTCCCAGACCGCCGGGTCGGTCAGCATCTGCTCGAGCCCTGCGAGCGGAGAATGGCAGCTCTCCTCGCCGCACAGCGCCCAGCCGTCGGGGGTCGACAGCTGCGCGCCTGACCGCTCCGTCTCGGCGATCGGCGAGCCGTGGCGCTCGACCGACAGCTGGACGGTCTCGGCGACCTGCGGAGGGTCGCCCAGTCCCCGCGCGAACCGCACGACGTCCCACAGCAGTGGCCACTCGGCCTCCCCGACACAGTCGATGACCGGGGCCGCCTCGGTCACCCGGATCGTCACGACCTCTCCCGGTGACAGCGTGCTCCCGACGGGGGTCCTGGAGCCGGTGACGATCCCCGGCACGTTGCAACCGTCGCGGTCCGGCCGCACCCGGACCTTCATACCTTCGGACCGGAGCAGCGCGACGGCCTCCTCGCGGGTGTAGCCGATCAGAGACGGCATCTGATCGGCGCCGTACACGTGCTCCCGCTCTACCGGCGCTCCTTCCGCCGTGACGTCGGCCGGCCCACGACCGTCCTGGCCCCCGCCGACCTCGCGTCCGACGAGGAACCCCGCTCCCGCGATCCCGGCGACGAGCACGCCGACCGCCGCCACCACCCCGACCCGGTGCATCTCGACACCCCAGGGGCGCCGACCCGGCCCGTCTCGACGCGGCGGTCCGTCCTCGCCGACCTCGATCGTGCCGGCGGCGCGGGCGAGGAGGGCCCGGGCTTCGTGTTCAGTGACCATCGGGACTCCCGACGAGGGGGGACAGCGCCTGGAGGGCGCGGGACGTGCGGGACTTGACCGTGCCGGGAGCCACCCCGAGTGCGGCAGCGGTGTCGCGCTCGGACAGGTCGGCGTAGAACCGGAGGACGAGGACCTCGCGGTGCTCGGGGGTCATCACGGCGAGGGCGCGGCGTACGGCGATCCCGCTCGTCGGGTCGCTGTCGTCG
>Ga0196958_10000360_pt1 | contig 14835 bp, 15 predicted proteins | sample S1v_10metaG_FD_148654 | JGI IMG/M metagenome (GOLD analysis project Ga0196958, IMG submission 148654) | Soil microbial communities from Anza Borrego desert, Southern California, United States - S1+v_10 | ecosystem: Environmental > Terrestrial > Soil > Desert | place: USA: California | collected...
GCGCTCCCGCAGGAACTCGACGAGGCCGCGTTCCGGAACGGCGCGTTCGGCGGTCGCCTCATCCTCTCCACGCGCGCCGGGCACCCTGAGTACGTGCTGGCCGGTCCGGTGAGCGAGTTGCTCTTCGATCTGGTCGAGGAAATCGTCGACTTCGCGTTCGTCGTAACCGCGCTTGCCGATCAACGGGCGCGAAAACATGACGTGGTGAACCTCGGCGGCCGTCAGGTCGTCCCGGTCCGAGATCGTGTCGGCGATCCGCTCCAGAAACGCGTCGACCTCGTGTTTGGCGTATCCGCGCCGCCCGATCGGGGCGTTGGGGAAAGTGGCGCCGGTGATGTCTTCGGCCGTGAACGACATGTAACTCTCTCCGGTTTCGGTGGGGAATGCGATCTCCGCATTCCGTCCTAACGGGTTTGAGAGTTCCCCGGAAGAGCTCGCGCTATCCCACGACTCGATCAGGGGCGTGGTGAACGCCTTCGGGTGACAAGGTGTTACACAAAGCCACGTGAGTGGTTCACCCAGCGTGGAAGGTGTTCTGGGCCGCGACGAGTCCGGTGCTGATAAGCGCTTCAACGGCGTCGGCACAACGATCGATCTCGAAAGCGAGCTCTTTGCGTTCGATCGTCGAGAAGTCTTTCAGCACGAAATCCGCCGGATCCTGCCGTCCCGGCGGGCGGCCGACGCCGAAACGGACACGGTAGTAGTCCTTCGTGCCGAGAGATTTGGTGATCGAGCGGAGACCGTTGTGCCCGTTGTCGCCGCCGCCCAGTTTCAGCTTGAGCGCGCCGAAGTCGACGTCCAGCTCGTCGTGGATGACCACGACACCGGTCGGGGGGATCTTGTAGAACCGGGCCGCGCCTACGACGGGGCCGCCCGAAAGGTTCATGTACGAGCGCGGCTTGGCCAAGACGACCCGTCGCCCAGCGAGCCGTCCTTCGAGGATCTCGGTACCGCTTTTGTGGGCCTTGAACTTGCCGCCGACGCGGTGGGCGAGCTCATCGAGCACCATGAAGCCGACGTTGTGCCTGTTGCCCGCGTATTGGGGGCCGGGATTGCCGAGGCCGGCGAGCAGGATCTGCTCGCCGGCCCCAGGAAGTACTGCTTCGGTCACACCAGTGACTTTATTCGGCGTCCTCGGCGGAGGTCTCGGCCGCCTCGCCGGTGCCCTCGTCGCCCTCGAGCGCGGACTCGGACGGCGACTCGTTCACGGCGACGACCAGGGCGTCGGGGTCGGTGACCAGCGAGGCGCCCTTCGGCAGGACGACATCCGAGGCGTTGATCTGGGTGCCGGCGACGACGCCCTCGACCGAGACCTCGACCTGCTCGGGGATGTGCAGCGCCTCGACCTCGATCTGGATGGCGTCGAGGTCGGTGGTGACCAGGGTGCCCGGGCCGGGGGTGCCGGTGACGACGACGGGGATGTCGACGGTGACCTTCTCGCCGCGGATGACGACCAGCAGGTCGACGTGCTCGATGTAGTTCTTCAGCGGGTGGACGACGATGGTCTTCGTCAGCGCCAGCTCGCTCTTGCCCTCGAGGTCGAGGGTGATGACGGCGTTGCTGCCGTTCTCACGCACGACGCGGGCGAACTCGATGGCGGGCAGGGCGTAGTGGCGCGGTTCCGAGCCGTGCCCGTACAGCACCGCGGGGATCTTGCCGGCGCGACGCGTGCGGCGCGCGGCACCCTTGCCGAATTCGGTGCGGGGCTCGACGGACAGGCGTACCTCGGACACGGTGTAGCACTCCTTCAATTCACCAACATGTTCAGCGAAATCATGCTGAGGTGGGGATGGTTCGGGGCGGTTCTGGTGTTCGGCGGCGAATTCCACAGGCGTGCTCGACCGCGTGTGGCCACTCAAGCCGCCGCGTCGATCACGTCGGGCACCAGGTGCTCACGGAACCCGCCTCGCCGAGACCGGGAAAGTGTAGACCAAGCGGTCGTGCGGGGGTCCCGCCGGGTGGCTCGTTCAGGTGACAAGTCGGTGACAGCTGCTTCGGGCACCCGCGAATGCGGTGGTGCGTGCCCCCTTTCCTAAGGTGTGATCTCCTCGCACGTGAGACAAAGGGGGCGGAATGCCGGTACGACGGTCGAGGATCGGCGCGATCGCTGCCCTGTGCTGCCTCGTGGCCGGTTGTGATGTCGCGATCGACGGCGCGGCGAGGATCTCGCCGGCCGAGCAACAGCGGGTCGACCGGCGCGCTGAGCAGCGCGGCGCTGTCGAGAGCGCGCTCAAAGCGCTGGAACAGGGACCAGCCGTTGTCTACAAGTCGACAATCAAAGATGCTTCGGGTCAACCCGCCGAACTGCAGTTCCGGATCACTCGTAACGGCAGCGCGCACGGTGCGCTGCCGGTCGACGGCAAGGCAATCCAGGTCATCTCGGCAGACAAGCAGCTGTACGTCTCGGCGACGCCGGAGTACTGGAAGGCGCACGGGCTCGGCAACAGCGACCTGTACGGCACCGGTTGGGTGCGCACGGACAGCTCGGACCTGCCGGTGAACGTCGTCGAGGTGCTCAATCCACGCAAAGCCGCGTCGACACTCCGGACCGCGGTGGCCGGGATGAACCCGCTGACCGATCCGGTCCGGTCGAAGTTGCCGGACGGGACCGAGGTCTACGACGTCGGGAGTGGGCTCGGGGTACTGCGGGTGACCGCCGCGGCGCCGCACCGCGTCGTCAGTTTCGCGCCTTCCCTCGTCGCGGCGGCGGGCGGCAAGACGCTCGGTGCCGAGATGCGGGTCGAGCCGCTCGCGGGGGACGCGCTCAAAAAGCTCCAAACCGATCTGGACGGCGCGGTCGGCGGGATCGGGCAGCCGTTCGACGCGCTCACCCAGGTCAACGTCAGTGTCGTCAACGACAAACTGGACTGCGCGGACTTCGTCGGAACCTGCCGAGCGACCATCGATGTCGCCAACACCGTCATCGGCGGGGCGAGCGGGACACCCGTCCACCTGACGCTGACCGTCGACTTCACCGCGCAGTCTCTCGGCGCGCAGTCTTGCACGGCGGCCGCCGACGCGGCGCCGGACACGACGACGAGCATGACCTGCGAGGTCAAGTTCAAACTGCCGAATCGGAACGCCAGCTATCAAGTCCAGGCGAAGCCGTCGGCTCGCGGGGAAGTCCGGGTGCCGGTCGACGTCAACGGCGTTCGCGAAAAGCTCAAGTCCGAGTTCGCCACGCTGGGCGGTTGACCTGCACACTCACCTCGGGGTGCGTTGCGTACGTTGAAGTAGCCGAACTCGCGTTCTTAGCATCGGCGTGGTCGCCGAGAAAAAGGGAGAAACGCGAATGGCGAAGTTGGTTGTTTTCGGAGGAACAGGATACGCGGGCGGGAAGATCGTGGAGGAGGCTCGTGGTCGCGGTCACGAGGTCTTGGCGGTGTCGAGGAACGCCGAAGGCGAGGGGACCCGGGCGGGGTCGCTCTACGACGAGGCATTCCTCGCCGATGTCGCCAAGGGCGCCGACGTCCTGGTCATCGCGGTGCACGGGCAAAGCGGTCTGCGCGACGCGGTGCCCTCGATCGCCCAGGTCGCGAAGGACAACGGCGCGCGGATCGGTGTGGTCGGCGGGGCGGGCAGCCTGCACGTGGCCGAGGGCGGGCCGCGACTGATCGACACCCCCGAGTTCCCGGACGAGTACAAGGGTGAAGCCGGGGCGCACGCCGAGGTGCTGGAAGCTTTCCGGAAGCTTCCCGAGGACGTCGACTGGTTCTACGTCAGCCCGGCCGCGGAGTTCGGCGCGTGGGCCGAGGGCGAGCGGACCGGTGAGTTCCGGCTCGGCGGCGACGTGCTCCTCGCCGACGAGAACGGAAATTCGAAGATCGGCGGCGCCGACTACGCGATCGCGTTCGTCGACGAGATCGACAAGCCGGAACACCGCCGTCAGCGTTTCTGTGTCGCTTACTGACCGGACAGTTCCTTCACGACCGACGCGAACGTTTCCAGCATCGGCTCGAACACGGTGATGTAAGAGAAGCCGTACCGCTCGCGACGCTCCTGGAGCTGGCGGACGATTTCGGCGACGGTGCCGAGAAGCAATTGAGGTGTTTCGAGGAGGACGTCGACGTCGAGGCCGTCCTGGTCTTTGACTTCTTCGCGCCAGGCTTCGGCGGCCGCGCGCCGGTCGTCCGTGACCACGACCCGCTGGACGAGCATGTTCAGTTCGGGAGCCCGGCCGTTCGTGTGCGAGTGGAAGAAGGCGACGCGTTCGTCCATGCGATCGGCGTCGTCGAGTCGGAAGGTGCCCGGCGGCTTTCCCGGTGCTTGACGAAGGCCCGCGAAGCCGGCGATGTCGGCTTCCCGGGCGGCTAGGGAGAGCACGCCGTCGCTGTTGCCCGCGAGGAGCAGCGGCGGGGGCGTGATCCCTTCTTCAGCGAAGTGTTCGCGCAGGTGGGCCAGGCTTTGGGAGAGGTGCTCGATCCGTTCCTTGGCCGGAATCCACGGCAGGCCGGCACGGTCGAATTCCGATTTCATATGGCCGGAACCGAGGCCGAGGTCCAGTCGGTCGCCCGTCATCTTCACCGTCGTGACGACTTCGCGGGCGAAGAGCGCTGCGTTGTAGAAGGCCATGTTGGTGACGAGAGTGCCGACGCGTGGCCGTTGGGTCACGGCGGCGGCCATGGTCAGCGCCGGGAACGGCGCGTTCCGTCCTGGCCCGAGATGGTCGGGCACCGAGATGACATCGAATCCGAGGGCCTCGACGCGGCGGCACTTCGCGACCCAGTGTTCGCGGTTCTCGGCACCCCACAGGTTCACGCCGAACTTGAATTTCCCCATGAACGGCAACGTAGCCCCGTCGGGTTGCCGGGCGCGCGCCGTTTCGCGAGGAGCCGAAAACGCAGCAAGGGACCTTTGCTGTCACTCTCCGAAAGAGAGCGACAGCAAAGGTCCCTTGCTGCGATGGGGTCAGGCGTTGCCGTCGAAGAGGGACGTGACCGACCCGTCCTCGAAGACCTGCTGGATGGCCTGCGCCAGCAGCGGCGCGATGGACAGCACGGTCAGGCCCGGGAACCGCTTCGCCTCCGGGATCGGCAGCGTGTTGGTGACGATCACCTCGCGCGCCTTGCAGTTCGACAGCCGCTCGGTGGCGGGGTCGGACAGGATGCCGTGGGTCGAGGCGATGACGACGTCGGCCGCGCCTTCGTCGAGCAGGGCCTCGGTGGCCTTCACGATCGTGCCGCCGGTGTCGATCATGTCGTCGATCAGCACGCAAAGCTGGCCGCGGACCTTGCCGACGACGCGGTTGGCGACGGCCTGGTTCGGCTTGTCCGGGTCACGGGTCTTGTGGATGAAGGCGATCGGCCGGTCACCCAGCTGCGCCGCCCACTTCTCGGCGAGCCGCACCCGGCCCGAGTCCGGCGAGACGACGGTGATGTTCTCGTTCTGGTAGGTCTTGTTGATGTGCGCGGCCAGCACGTTCTGCGCGAGCAGGTGGTCGACGGGGCCGTCGAAGAAGCCCTGGATCTGCGCGGTGTGCAGGTCGACCGTCATGATCCGGTCGGTGCCCGCGGTCTTGAACAGGTCCGCGATCAGGCGCGCGGAGATCGGCTCGCGGCCCTTGTGCTTCTTGTCCTGCCGCGCGTACGGGTAGAACGGCATGATCACGGTGATCCGCTTGGCGCTCGCGCGCTTGAGGGCGTCCACCATGATCAGCTGCTCCATCACCCACTCGTTGATGGGCGCCGGGTGGCTCTGGATCACGAACGCGTCGGTCCCGCGCACCGATTCGTTGAACCGGACGAAGATCTCCCCGTTGGCGAAGTTGTGCGCGGTCTGCGGAACGACCGACACGTTGAGGTGCTTGGCGACCTCTTCCGCTAGTTCCGGATGTGCGCGCCCGGAGAAGAGCATCAGGTTCTTCTTCGGTGTTCCGGACTTCGAGCTCATGCTGGCGACTCCCCGTCGTTTCCCTTGTTCGAATCGGACACGGCGGTGGTGTCCTGCTTCGCGGCGGAAGCTGCTTCCGCCGCGGGTGTGCCCGGCCTGCGCCGGGTCACCCAGTCTTCGATGTTGCGCTGCGGCCCGGTGGACACGGCGAGCGCGCCCGGGGGCACGTCTTGCCTGATCACGGTGCCCGCCCCACTGTAGGCGCCGTCACCGATGGTCACCGGGGCGACGAACGTGTTGTCCGCGCCGAGCCGCACGTGGGAGCCGATCGTGGTGTGGTGCTTGTTCACGCCGTCGTAGTTGACGAAGACGCTGGAACACCCGATGTTGCTGTCCTCACCGATGGTCGCGTCGCCGACGTAGGTCAGGTGCGGAACCTTCGTTCCGGCGCCGATGTCGGCGTTCTTCGTTTCGACGAAGGCGCCGAGTTTGCCCTTGGTCCCCAGTCTGGAACCGGGGCGCAGGTAGGTGAACGGGCCGACCTTCACGCCGTCGCCCAATTCCGAATCGGAACCGTGCGTCCGCACCACCGACGCTCCCGCGCCGACGGACACGTTCTCCAGGGTGCTGTCCGGGCCGATCTGCGCGCCCTCGCCGACCGACGTCGAACCCTTAAGCTGTACGCCGGGCTCGATGACGACGTCGCGCGACAGGGTCACGCCCGCCTCGATCCAGGTGCTTGCCGGGTCGACGACGGTGACACCCGCCCGCTGCCAGCCGCGGACGATCCGGCGGTTCAGTTCGACGCCGAGGACGGAGAGCTGCACGCGATCGTTGACCCCTTCGGTCACCCACGGGTCGTCGATGACCAGCGCGCCGACGCCCTTGCCGTCACCGCGGGCGATGCCGAGGACGTCGGTGAGGTAGAGCTCGCCCTGCGCGTTGTCCGTCGAAAGCCTCGACAGCCCGTCGACCAGGATCGAGGCGTCGAAGGCGTAGACGCCGGAATTGATTTCGGCGATTTCGTGCTGTTCGGGGGTGGCGTCCTTCTGCTCGACGATCGAGGTGACGACGCCGTTCTCGTCGCGGACGATGCGGCCGTAGCCGGTCGGGTTTTCGACGACCGCGGTCAGCACGGTGACCGCGTTTCCGGTGGAGGTGTGCTCGGTGACCAGGGAAGACAGCGTTTCGGTGTCGAGCAGCGGGACGTCGCCGTAGCTGACGACGACGGTGCCGGTCAGTCCGGCCGGCAGTGCCGAGAGCGCGCACGAGACGGCGTGCCCGGTGCCCTTCTGTTCCTCCTGGACGGCTGTGACGACCTCGCGGCCGAGTGCCTCGCCGACCTTCGCCAGCCGTGCGCCGACCGAGTCGCGACCATGGCCGACGACCACGACCAGATGGTCCGGGCTCAGTCCCGCGGCGGCCCGGACCGCGTGCTCGACCAGGGGGCGGCCGGCGATCGGGTGCAGCACCTTCGGGGTGGACGAGCGCATGCGGGTGCCTTCACCCGCGGCGAGGATCAACGTGCTCAGCGGGCCGGTCACGGCACTCCCAACATTTCACCAACGGTGGTTGTCGGGCATTGATCCTACGTGGGCTGCCCGGCGTCCCACGCGGGGTCGGTCGGAGCATCCTCACCGGGCCATCCGGTCGTCGGATCGATGGCCATCGAGTTCACCGACGAAACCTGGTTCCCGCCACCGCGTTTCGCCTGGTACATGGCCGCGTCGGCGCGTGCCAGGACCTGCTCGGCCCGCTCCTGCGGCCGAAGGGAAACGAGCCCGACGGAGAGGGTGACGCCGTGCGAAAGGTGGTGCGGCAGAGATGCGACGGCATTCACAGAACGACCGAGCGCCTGCTTCGCCGCCGAGGCCGGAGCCCCAGGTAGAAGCACGATGAACTCGTCCCCGCCGTAGCGGGCGACGACGTCGTCCCCGCGCAGGGCGTCGCGCAGCGTGCTCGCGATGACACGGAGCACGTTGTCCCCCTCGGCGTGCGACTGCTTGTCGTTCACGTCCTTGAATCCGTCGAGGTCGACCAGCGCGACCGCGAGCGGCTGGGCGTCGGCGGACGACGCCAGCGAACGCAGCTTCTCGTCGAGCGCGCGCCGGTTCGGCAGCCCGGTGAGCGGATCCTGCAACGCCTGCTGGGTGATCGCGCCGTGCTCGGCGGACAGGCGTTCGTGCTCCCGGCGCGCGTTGAGCGTGGCGATCTGGGATTCCCGCAGCGACCACATCTCCGTTTCCAGGATGGTGGCGTAGTCGATCAGCGACTGGCTCGCCCCGGACGCGTAGTCCGGGGTGGTGTCGAGCCTGGCCAGCTCGCGGGCGAGGTTCAACCGCATCGACGGCAGCGAGCCTTCTTCGTTGTCCTCGCGAACGTCTTTGAGCACCCGCAGCGCGTCTTCGCGGCGACCCTCGTTGTCCAGGCAACGGGCCAGCGCGATGGCGATGATCTCGCGTTCGTGCGGGAACACCAGTTCCGGATGCAGCAATGAGCTCAACCGCTCGATATGGGACGAATCGGGTGACGCCAGCGCGGCCGCCGCGGCGAGGACGCCGACCTGGTCGATCGCGGGCACCCCGGCCTTGCGCGGGAACAGCGACTCGGTGAACGGGCCTTCGGCCGCCTGCGCCATCGACGCCGCGGTGCGGAACTTGTCCGCTCCTTCGTCGTAGCGCTCGATGCGTTCGAGCCGCAGGCCCCAGCCCAGCAGCATCTTGACCCGGTTGATCAGCTGGAGCGCGATCTCGTGCGGGCTCGCGCTGTCGCGGATCGCCTGCGCGGCGCGGGCGATGGCCTCCTCGGCCGCCTCGTAGACGCCCAGCTGGTTCAGCACCAGCCAGCAGTCGACCAGGGTCGTGGAGAGCATCCGGTCCCAGTTGCGCCTGCCGACCTGGCGATCCGGGACGGCGGAGTCGTCGAGGATGGCCAGTGCCCTGGCGATCTCGGTGAGGGCGGCATCCTCCTGTTTGGCGATCACCAGACGGCGGCCGCGCATGGCGTGCGCGTCGGCCCGCATCAACGCGAGACCGTGCCGCCTCGTGTGTGCGAGCATCTCGTCGAGCCTGGGTTCGGCTTCGGCGGCGAGACCGCGGGTGACCAGCCTCGCCATCGCCGAGTAACGCAGCAGCTGGGCGACCAGCAAGGGTTCACCGCGGCGCTGCGTCTCGTCGAGGAGTTCGTCGAGGCTGGTGACGATGTCCAGCTGTTCGGCGAAGCTGACGCGCTGGATGGCCGCCCCGAGTTCGCGCGCGCGGCCATGAAGCCAGGCGTCGGACATCTCCGCAAGCGCCGGCCGCCTGCCACTGGTCGTCGCGTCCTCGGTCAGCCGCACACACCCCCACCGTTGGAAACGCCGCTGGTCATCTGTTCGTCTGCTCCGCCGCCAGGATTCGAACCTGAACTGTCAGAACCAAAATCTGAAGTGCTGCCGATTACACTACGGCGGATCGATCCTGGTCAGGATAGCCATGCCGGGGACGCCCGCGTGCGCCCGGGGTTGCCTCACCTTCGCGGGCACTCCACAGGGGACGAAACCTCCTGTACCGTAACTTACGGAAACGTAGGTAAGGTCACCCTTAGGGACACCCTGGGGGTTGCGCACAGAAAAGAAGTGACTGCATGACGGCTACCCTGGACCGTTCCCAGAAGCCCGCGAAGGGCCCCAAGCCGGTAATCGAAGGACATCGATCGAGTGGCGTGCAGCTCTCGGTCTACCTCGGGGTCATCTTCCCGCTCGCCGCGTTGCTCGCGGCCGTCCCGTTCGCCTGGGGCTGGGGACTGACTTGGGTCGACGTCGGCCTGTTCGTGGTCTTCTACGCGATCAGCGGACTCGGTATCACCGTTTCGTACCACCGCTACTTCACGCACGGCTCGTTCAAGGCCAAGCCGTGGCTGCGCGTCGCGATGGCGATCGCCGGCAGCATGGCCGTCCAGGGCCCCGTGATCACCTGGGTCGCCGACCACCGGCGCCACCACGCCTTCTCCGACCGCGACGGCGACCCGCATTCGCCGTGGCTGTTCGGCACCACTCCGGTCGCCATCGCCAAGGGTTTCTGGCACGCGCACATGGGCTGGCTGTTCGACCGCGACCAGACCAACGCGGAGCGGTTCGCGCCGGACCTGGTGAAGGACCCGGCCATCAAGAAGGTCGACGACCTGTTCTGGCTGTGGAGCCTGCTCACCCTGGTGCTGCCCGCGATCCTCGGTGGACTGATCACCTGGTCGTTCTGGGGCGCGGTGACCGCGTTCTTCTGGGCCGGGCTGGTGCGTGTCTGCGTGCTGCACCATGTGACCTGGTCGGTCAACTCGGTGTGCCACATGATCGGTGAGCGCCCGTTCGCCGCCCGCGACAAGTCGGCCAACTTCTGGCCGCTGGCGATCTTCTCCTTCGGCGAGTCGTGGCACAACCTGCACCACGCCGACCCGACCTCGGCACGGCACGGTGTGCAGCGCGGCCAGATCGACATCTCCGCGCGGCTCATCTGGATCTTCGAGAAGTTCGGCTGGGCCTACGACGTGCGCTGGCCGACTCCGCAGCGCCTCGCGCGCATCGCCACTGAAAGCAAATAGCGAGGCCACGTTAGTCTTCTGCGATGGCGGGGAGAAGACGGACCAAACGTGAAGCGGTCACCGGGGCGCGTCCTGTCGCCCCGGTGGCCCGGGTGCGGATGACGGGGACCGAGCGCAGGCAGCAGCTGCTCAACGTCGCCAGAGCCCTGTTCGCGGAGAAGGGTTTCGAGGGCACGTCCATCGAGGAGATCGCGCACCGCGCGAACGTCTCCAAACCGGTGGTGTACGAGCATTTCGGCGGCAAGGAAGGCATCTACGCCGTGGTCGTCGACCGCGAGACCCAACTGCTGCTCGACCGGATGATCTCCACCCTCCACGGTGGACATCCGAGGGTGATGCTGGAGCAGGCGGCGATCGCGTTGCTCTCCTACGTCGAAGACTCGCACGACGGCTTCCGCATCCTGGTGCGGGATTCGCCGGTCGCGAGTTCGACGGGCACGTTCTCGACGGTGCTGAACGACATCGCCAGCCAGGTCGAGCACATCCTCGCGCAGCAGTTCGCCGCGCGAGGTTACGACGAGAAGCTGGCCGCGCTGTACGCGCAGGCGCTCGTCGGGATGGTCGCGTTGACCGGGCAATGGTGGCTCGACGCCCGGAAGCCGAAGCGCGACGAGGTCGCCGCGCATCTGGTCAACCTCGCGTGGAACGGTCTCTCCAATTTGGAACACAAACCGAAGCTGCGGCTGTACTGAGACCTGCGTCGCGGCCGTAATGTTTCCCCGCGATGAGCGCTAGGCCCCCATGGAGATCATCCGACTGGGCATCTTCGGCGTCATCGCCCTGGTCGCGTTCTTCGTCGCGGATCCGTTCACGGCGTCGAGCACCGAGGTCGGCGCCTGTCTCAAGGGCGACGTCGGCAACGCGAACAGCGTCGAGAAACCCGGATGCGGAGCGCCGGACGCGAACTTCAAGGTCGTGGGCAAACAGGATGGAAAGTCCGAAATCGGACTGGAGCTTTCGGGTGGATCCGAATGCGACGACTATCCGACGACCGACGCGTACTTCTTCCGGGGGGAGGATGGCAGCAGTGACGGCACCTTGCTGTGCCGCGAGGATCTGAAGAACCGGGTGAGCGGCCGCCGGTCGTCGGTGACTGTCTCCCGCCGATGTGGTCGAGGCGAAGAAACTCACGAAGGTGGACTGTGCGAACGCCGCCTACAAGGTGCTCGCCATCGAGAAGAACACGGCGATCCTCGTCGACGACAGCGCCGTGTGCGCCCAGGTGCCGTCGACCGACGAGAAGATCGCTTGGCAGCGGTCCGGCGGCGCCGGACTCCCGCAGTCGCGGGTGCTGTGCCCGGGCGAACTCGAGTAGCGGTCGTCAGCGTAGGAGGCCGGTGTCCCGCAGGTGGTCGAAGATGATCTTGTCCACCGCGGAGACCCGGTCCCTGTCCGTGTGACCGAGCCACTTGACCTCGTCGATCTCGCTGCTGGCCGCGAGTGTTCCGCTGAATTCGCCGGTGTAGCAGGTCATCCGGACGAGAAGTTCCGACGCGTGCCCATCGGCCTGCGCTTCGAAGACCCCGGCGGGCTCGATAGTCGCCGGATCGATCTCGACGGTCAGCTCCTCGCGGATCTCCCGGAGCAAGGTCTCGGCGTCGCTTTCGCCGGGTTCGCGTTTGCCGCCGGGCAGGTAGAACACGGACTTGCCGCGAGAGCGGGTGCTCAGGATCCGGCCGTCCACCAGGTGCAGCCAAGCGATCTTGTCGATCATGGTTCAGCCCAGCGCCGCGGCGGTCTCAGCGGTCGTGAGCACTTCACCCAGTCGCGGGAACACCTTCGTGATCGCCGATTCGTGGGAGATCGCGGCGATCCCGGCCATCGCGTCGGAGACGGCGATGGTCTCGTAGTCGTGGTCGACCGCGGCGCGCAGCGTCGATTCGACGCCGTACTCCGTGGCGATGCCGGCGAACACCAGCGTCTTCACGCCGAGCCCACGCAGGAGTTCGTCGAGCCTGGTGCCGTAGAAGGCGCCGATCGTGTGTTTGGTGACCAGGTGCTCGCCTTCGCGGGGCGTCAGCTCGGCGACCAGTTCACTGCCGGGCGGCTGCTCGTCGACGTTCGGCCGGTGCGCCCGCACGTGGACGACCGGAGATCCCGCCGCGCTGAAGGCTTCTCGCAGCAGGACGGCGTTCGAGACGACTTCGGTGCCTTCGAGGGGGACGGTCTCCAGCGCCACGATCCGCGTCTGCAGGTCGATCAGCACGAGCGCGGTCGTCGCCGGGTCGATCTTCGTCATACGGGCAAGCCTAGTGTCCCTATGCTGGAGGTATGGGGAAGCACAGGGAAGTCGTGATCACCGGCGGCGGAACGGGAATCGGCTACGCGGTCGCGGCGGCGTTCGCCGCGCGAGGTGACCGGGTGACGATCACCGGCCGACGCGAACAGGTCCTCATCGAGGCCGCCACGTTGCTCGGCGCGAACCCGGTCCCGTTCGACGCGGCCGACCCGGACGCGGTGGAGCGGGCACTGGCCGACCTGCCGGAGCACGTCGACGTCCTGGTCAACAACGCGGGCGGGAACACCGATTTCCGGAACGGACCGGCTGGAGACCTGAAAGCGTTCGCCGCGCACTGGCAGGCCAACCTCGACGCGAACGTGTTCAGTGCCGTACTGGTCACCCGCGCCTTGCGGGAAAGGTTCCCGGACGGCGCGCGGATCGTCACCATCGGCTCGATCGCCGCCCACACCGGAGCCGGTTCCTATGGTGCCGCCAAGGCCGCACTGGAAGCGTGGAACGTCGACGTGGCAAGGGAATTCGGGCCGCGGGGGATCACCGCGAACATCGTCGCGCCGGGACTGGTCGGCGGCACCGAGTTCTTCCGGGGCAAGCTTTCCGACGAGCGCCGGGCGCGGCTGATCGGCACCACGCTGACCAAACGCGCCGGCGAGCCCGCGGACGTCGCCGAAGTGGTGGCCTTCCTGGCGAGCCCGGAAGCACGGCACGTCACCGGGCAGGTCGTCCACGTCAACGGCGGCGCGCACCTCGGCCGCTAGGCGCTTCTGCAAGTCATGTTCGCGGTCTTCGCGCTTAGGCGATCCCTGACGGCACGGGCGGATGCGGCCGACCCGGTACGAGGCCGATCCGCCCGCACCGCCGGGAACCACCTGGATCACGAAGCCCATCGAACAGGCTCACAGGACAGCGCACCTAGGCGCCGGGGGTGACCTTCAGCAATTTGTCGTCCTCGCCTTCCGAAGTCGTGATGTAGAGCGCGCCGTCCGGGCCGCCGCGGACGGCACGGAGCCTGCCGAACTTGTCGTCGAACTCCGGCGGGAGCGTCACTTCGGTGACCTTGCCGGTGTCGTCGAGGCGGAACAGCAGGAGTTTCTGCCCCTTCAACGCGGTCACGGCGAGCGAACCTTCGAGCGGGCCCCATTGCGATCCGGTGAGGAAATCCGCGCCGCAGATGGCTTCGGTGATCTCACCGGTCGTCCACACAGGACCGACGGCGTCCGGGAAGCGTTGCTTGTCGGTCATCGGCACGCTCTCGTCGTAGCTGGTCTCGGTGCCGCCCTTCGACGGGTCCCAGCCGTAATTCGCGCCCGCGCGTTCCAGGTTGACCTCGTCGTCGATGGTCGGCCCGTGCTCGGCGGTGAACACCTGCCCGGTGCCCGGCCGCACCGTGAGACCCTGGACGTTGCGGTGCCCGAAGGTGAACACGCGTTGCTCGTTCGGGTTCGCCGACGAGATGAAGGGGTTGTCCGGCAGCGCGTTGCCCGTCTTCGCGTCGATACGCAGCACCTTGCCACCGAGACTCGTCCGGTCCTGCGGGTGCTGCGGCCGGGCCGTGTCGCCGGTGCCGACGAGCAGCGCGCCGTCCGCGCCGAACGCGGGACGGCAGCCCGAATGCCTGCCGCTGGAGTTCACCGGCAGCCCGGTCAGCAGGTCCTTGACCTTCGTGGCGTTCGCGCCGTCGTCGGAAAGCCGCCAGGTGACCAGCCGGATGTCGACGGCCTTGTCACCCTCCTTGTGGGTCTGGCAGGTGATGAACTCACGCGACGTCGCGAAGTCCTTGCTGATCACCATCCCCATCAGACCGCCTTCGCCGCGTACGTGGACGTCGGAGAAGTCGGCGGCGACGTCACGCTTCGTACCGCCGTCGACCAGGGCCAGCTTCCCGGGGCGCTGGGTGACGAGGATCTTCCCGTCCGGCAGGAAGCCGACGTCCCAGCCGTGTTCGAGCCCGGCCGTCACCTGCTCGACCTTGAGCGCCGTCACGGCGGGTTTCGAGGTGACCGGCGGCGCGCTCTGCACCGATTCGCTCGACGCCCCGGAACAGGCCGTGACCAGCAAGGACAGGGACGTGAACGCGACGACGGCGGTTCTGCGCATGGCATCAGCATGCCAGCCTGGCCCATCGCCCGCGAGGTAACGAACCGGTCATCCGGTGAGGATCGCGGCGGTTTCGGCGTCGGCGGGAAGGAACG
>Ga0196958_10000361_pt1 | contig 14833 bp, 16 predicted proteins | sample S1v_10metaG_FD_148654 | JGI IMG/M metagenome (GOLD analysis project Ga0196958, IMG submission 148654) | Soil microbial communities from Anza Borrego desert, Southern California, United States - S1+v_10 | ecosystem: Environmental > Terrestrial > Soil > Desert | place: USA: California | collected...
CTGCAGTACAAGAACGTGAAGCCGGACTACGTGAAGGCCTGGTGGAACGTCGTCAACTGGGCCGACGCCGCCGACCGCTTCGCCACCCGCGCCGCCTGACCTCCGGGGTCATGAGGGGATACGAGTGCCAGAGCACTCGTATCCCCTCACGCCTCGACGTCGCTCAGCCAGACATCTGCCAGGCGCTTGCCCTGGTAGATCGGGCTGGTGTAGAGGTCCTGCACCCGCTCGTTCGCGATCGTGTAGTCGAACTTCTGGATCGGGTAGAACGCCTGGCGGATCTCGGTCTCCATCCGCACCTGCATCTGCCGGTAGAGCTCGGCGCGTGCGGCGTCGTCGGTGGTCGCGCGGGACTGGGCGACCAGCTCGTTGAGCACCGGGTCGTTCACCAGGGCGTAGTTCTCGATCGACTCCGGGTGGAAGTCCCGCCACACCTGGTCGGGCAGGTGCACCCCGCGCAGGGCCTTGGTCAGCGCGAAGTCGTGGCTGCGGCGCCGGTCGATACCGGTGGCCGGGTCCACGATCTCGATCTCCACCTGAATCCCGACGTCGGCGAGGTCGGCCTGCATCCACTGCGCCTCGCGCACGTCCTCGTCGTCGACGCGCTGCACCATCAACGTGGTGGAGAACCCGTTCGGCAGGCCGGCCTCGGCCAGCAGCTGCCGCGCGTGCTCGGGATCGAACGGGCGCAGCTCGAGGACCTCCTCGCGGGTGAGCGCGGCGGGGCTGGTGTTGGGCCGCAGCATCGAGGTCAGGTTGAACCGTCCGCGGATGTTCTCGCCCATGCCGACCCAGTCGATGGCCTCCATCACCGCCCGTCGCACGCGGATGTCGTCGAACGGCTCCACGGTCGGGTTGATGTAGAAGCTGACCGGGGCGCCCGGGGTCTCGGTGACGGTGAAGCCCCCGCGCGAGGAGAACTCCTCGGCCACCGCGGCGTCGCTGGTGGTGCCGACGTCGAGCCGTCCGCTGCGCAGTGCCGCGGTCACGGCCGCCGTGTCGGTGAGGATGGGCATGCGGATCTCGTCCAGGTAGGGCCGGTCGGGGACGAAGTAGTCCGGGTTGCGCGTCAGCACCCACTCGACATCGGGCGTGTGGCTCTCGAGCATGAACGGGCCGGTCCCGATCGCCTGCGTGGCCAGGTCGTACTGCCCCTCGACGCCTTCCCGGGGCATGATCATGGCGAAGTGGTAGGCCAGGTACTCCAGCAACGGGCCGTAGGGCTGCTCCAGGGTGAACACCACGGTGTGCTCGTCCGGCGCGGTGATGGACGTGACCGGCTCGAACATCCAGGCGAACTGGGCCGGCGTCTGCGTGATCGCCTCGAAGGTGGCCACGACGTCGTCGGAGGTGAACGGGCGCCCGTTCACCGGCGGGATGTCGTGCCAGCGCACGTCGTCGCGCAGGTGGAAGGTGTACGTCAGCCCGTCCGGCGAGATCTCCCACGACTCGGCGAGGTCGGGCACGACCTCGAGGGTCGTCACGTCCGGTCCGGTCCGGAAGTCGACGAGCTTGCTGTAGACGGTGCCCGAGACGACCCCCATCGCCGCCGGGTCGGTCTGCTGCAACGGGTCGATGTTCGTGCTGATCTCCGCGGGCATGTGCAGCACGAGGCTGCCGCCCGGCCGCGGGTCGCCGACCGGCTCCGTCGAGCCGCCGCCGCCCCCACCGCAGGCGGAGAGCGCCAGCACCGCGGCGAGCGCGACGCCCAGCAACGCGCGGCGCCTCACGACATCTCCCGGTCGAGCTCGCCGGTGACGTCGAGCGGGACGAGCGGCACCGGCCCGGCGAGGTCACCCGCCGGTGCCGGCGCGTAGGCGAAGTTCTTGGCCCGCGCGCCCCCGTCGACCACGAAGTCGCAGCCGGTGATCAGGCGCGCGTAGTCCGAGCACATCCAGGCGACGCAGTGGCCGATGTCGGTCGGCGTCCCCGTCGTGCCCATCGGGACGAGCGGGGGCCGCTGCCCCGTCCACCGTGCCGGCCTGCGCCACTCCTCGTCGCCGGTCTCGCCACCGATGCCGTGCGCCCGCGGCCGGTCGAGCACGCCGCCCGCCCCGCGCTGCGCGATCAGCTCCGGGTTGTCGGGCGTCGGCGCGGTGGGTGTGAAGCTGTTGACGCGGATGCCGTAGGGGGCGAGGTCCATCGCCGCGGCGCGGACGAAGTTGTTCACCCCGCCCTTGTGGAACGCGTAGGCGATCACCCCGGCCGAGCCCGACCAGCCGTTGGACGACGAGATCGCGACGATGGAGCCGCGGATGCCGCGCTCGGCCATGTGCCTGCCGACGTGCTTGGTGTGGAGGAAGTTGCCCATCGCCGCCACCTGGACGGCGCGGGAGAAGAACTCGCTGCTCTCGTCGAGCACGCCCTTGCCGCCCAGCAGCGCGGCGTTGTTGACCAGGATGTCGATGTGTCCGAACTCGTCGACCACGCGGTCGAGGTAGCCGGTCACCTGCTCCTCGTCGGTGACGTCGCCGGGCACGGCGATGGCGGTGCCGCCGTTGCGCTCGACCCGGTCCGCGGCGGTCTTCGCCGCGGAGGGGTCGATGTCGTTGCAGGCGACGGTGGCGCCGTAGCGCGCGAGCGCCAGCGCGATGCCGCTGCCGATGTTCGGACCCGCCCCCGTGACCAGGGCGACCTTGCCCTCCAATGAGATGTCCACATTGCTCCCGTCTCGAGCGGTCAGGTATCCGTGGGTCCGGTGTCCTTCTTCTCCTCGGCCGCGCGGGCCAGGCTCGGGGCGAGCCCGGCCGGGGGACGCCGGCGCGCCCACCAGCGGCGCGCCGCACCGTCGACCGCGGGCCGTTGCAGGCGCGGGTCGAGGTGGTCGCGCAGCGCGTCACCGAGCAGGTTGAAGCTGAACACCGCCATCGAGAGCAGCGCGGCGGGCACGAGGATGATCCACGGTGCCCGCTCGACGTACCGCACGCCCTCGGAGAGCATCGCGCCCCACGACGGGGTGGGCGGCGGGGCTCCGATGCCGAGGAACGACAGCGCCGACTCCGCGATGATCACCCCGGCGAAGATCAGGCTGCCGAGCGTGAACACCGACGCGAACAGGTTGGGCAGCACGTGCAGGGCCAGGATCCGCGGCGTGCTCGCCCCGGTGGCCCGCGCGGCCTCGACGTAGCGCTCCTCACGGATCCGCAGCGTCTCCCCGCGGGCGATCCGGTTGAACGAGGGCGTGATCACGACCGTCAGCGCGATGACCGTGTTGCGCACCGACGGGCCCAGGATCACCGCGATGAACAGCAGCAGGACGATGCCGGGGACGGCCTGCACGGCGTCCATCACGCGCTGGATCACGACGTCGACGGCGCGCCCGAAGTAGCCGGAGACCACGCCGATCGCGGTGCCGAGCACGAGGCTGACGCCCGTGGTCGCGACGCCGATGAGCAGCGAGGTGCGGGCGCCGTGGATCGTGCGGCTCAGCACGTCCCGGCCCAGGTCGTCGGTACCCAGCAGGAACTGCCCCGACGGCTCCTCCAGGATGTGGCGCCGGAACTGCTCCAGCGGGTCGTAGGGGGCCAGCCACGGGGCGAGCAGCGCCGCCAGCACGAACACGGTGATCAGCACCAGCGCGACCGCGCCCAGCGGTTGCGCCCGGAGGAACCGGCCCAGTGCGGCAGCCGCCCCACGGAGGTTCCGGCGCGGCGGCTCGGGCCGCCCGCCCGGATCTCGGGCCCCGGTGGGGGCGAGCACCTCGGTCATGACAGCGCCCTCCCCGTCCGGATCCGCGGGTCGACCAGCGCGTAGAGCAGGTCGATGATGATGATCGTGACGACGAACAGGCCGGCGTAGAAGATCGTGCAGGCCACCACCACCGGGTAGTCGCGGTCGAGTACGGCCTGGTAGATGAGCTGCCCGGTGCCGGGGATCGCGAACATCTGCTCGAGGATCACCGTGCCGCCCAGCACCGTGGCCAGCTCGAGGCCGAGCAGCGTGAGCACCGCGATCGTGGAGTTCCGCAGCGCGTGCTTGAAGATCACGGTGCGGTGCCGCGCGCCCTTGGCGTGCACGGTGCGGATGTAGTCCGATCCGAGCGACTCGAGCATCGACGAGCGCGTCATGCGGGCGATCGAGGCCATGCCGCCGGTGCCGAGCGCGAGCACCGGGATGGCGATCTGCTGCACCCAGCTGACGAAGTCCTCGCCGGGGCCGGCGTAGACGATCGGGGGCGACCAGTAGAACCACAGCGCGAGGAACGTGAGCAGCAGCAGCCCGACCACGAAGTTGGGCACCGACAGGAACGCCACCGCGAACAGCCGCACGGCGCTGTCGACGACCGTGCCGCGGGTGACGGCGGCGACGATGCCGAGGGCGACCCCGAGCACCGCACCGACGACCATCGCGAGCAGGCCGAGCTGCACGGTCACCGGGACGCGGGCGAGGAACAGCTCGACCACCGGCTCGCCGCTGTAGAACGACGTGCCGAGGTCGCCCCGCACCGCGTTGCCCAGCCACGCCGCGAGCTGCACCCACACCGGGTCGTCGAGGCCGAACTCGGCGCGCATCGCCGCGGCCTCCTCCGCGCTGACCCCGGTGTCCTGCAGCTGCAGGGCCACCGCGTCACCCGGCACCAGCCGCATGATCACGAAGACGAAGACGGTGACGAGCACCATCACCACGGCGCCGTAGCCCAGTCTGCGCAGTGCGTAGGCGATCATGCGCTGGGCACCTCCAGCAGGTGGCAGGCCGCGGTGCGCTCGGCGGAGATCCGGTGCACGGCCGGGACCTCGGTGCGGCAGGCGTCGACCGCCTGCGGGCACCGGGTGTGGAACCGGCACCCCGGCGGCGGGGAGCTCGGGCTCGGCGTCTCCCCGTCCGGCACGGCACGCTCCCTGCGGCCGGACCCCAGGGCGTCGAACTCCGGGATCGCCGCGACCAGCATCTGCGTGTACGGGTGGCGCGGCTCGGCGAACAGGGCGTCGCCGTCACCGCGCTCGACGATCTCGCCGAGGTACATGACGCAGACCTCGTCGGACATGTAGCGCACCACGTTGAGGTCGTGGGCGATGAACAGGTAGGACAGCCCGAGCTCGGCCTGCAGCCGCTTGAGCAGGTTCAGCACCTGGGCCTGCACCGAGACGTCCAGCGCGGACACCGCCTCGTCGCAGACGATGAGGTCCGGCCCGGTGGCCAGCGCCCGCGCGATCCCGATCCGCTGCGCCTGCCCGCCGGAGAACTGGTGGGCGCAGGAGTACAGGTCGCGGGCCGACAGCCCGACCCGCTCCAGCAGCTCGACGACCCGGTCCACCCGGGCGCGGCCCCGGGCCAGCCGGTGCACCGCGAGCGGTTCGCCGACGGCCTCGAGCACCCGCATCCGCGGGTTCAGCGAGCCGAACGGGTCCTGGAACACGATCTGCATCCGCTTCCGCAGCGCCCGCATCTCGGCGTGCGAGGCGCGCCGCAGGTCGGTGCCGTCGAACCACAGCTGCCCCGACGTCGGCTCGAGCAGCCGCAGCGCCAGCCGGGCGACGGTCGACTTCCCGGAGCCGGACTCGCCGACCAGCCCGACCGTCCGCCCGCGCGGGATCGTCAGCGAGACGCCGTTGACCGCCTGCACCGCGCCGCGCCGGGTCCGGAAGTGCTTGACGAGGTCGCGGGCCTCGAACAGGGGGACGGCGCCGGATACCGGGTCAGACACCGGCCACCTCCGCGGGAACGTCGTGCAGCCAGCACCGGCTCGACCGCCCGGGACCGAGGTCGTACAGCTGCGGCTCGCTCGCGGTGCACCGGTCGAACACCGACGGGCAGCGCGGGTGGAACCGGCAGCCGCCCGGCATCGCCGACGGGTGCGGCACGTTGCCCGCGATGGCCGGCATCGGCACGTCGCGCGGGGTGGTCGGCGTGGGGATGGAGTCGATCAGCGCGCGGGTGTACGGGTTGCGCGGGGCGCGCAGCACCTCGGCCACCGGGCCCTGCTCCACCACCCGCCCCGCGTACATCACGAGCACGCGGTCGGCCATCTCGGCGACGACGCCCATGTCGTGGGTGATGAACAACAGCGCCGTGCCGTGATCGCGCTGCATCCGCCGCAGCAGCGCGAGGATCTGCGCCTCGACGGTGACGTCCAGCGCCGTCGTCGGCTCGTCGGCGATCAGCAGCGCGGGTTCGCACGCCAGCGAGATCGCCACCATCACCCGCTGCTGCTGCCCGCCGGACAGCTCGTGCGGGTAGGACCGCACCCGGCGCTGCGGGTCCGGAAGCCCGACCTCGCGCAGTAGTTCCACGGCCCGCGCCCGGGCGTCGCGGCGCGACACCGCCCGGTGCGACCGCAGCGCCTCGCCGATCTGGTCGCCGACCGTGAACAGCGGGTCGAGCGAGCTCATCGGGTTCTGGAACACCATCGCGATCTCGGCGCCGCGCAGCGTGCGCAGCCGCTCGGGACCCGCACCGACCAGCTCGGAGTCGCGGAACCGCACCGAACCGGCGGTGACGCGCCCGCCGCCGAGCAGCCCGAGCACCGCGAGCGACGACACGCTCTTGCCGGAGCCGGACTCCCCGACCACGGCGACGGTCTCACCCGCCGCCACGGAGAACGACACCCCGGCCACGGCCTCGATCACCCCGGTCGGCGTCGGGAACTCGACGTGCAGGCCGCGCACGTCCAACAGGGGCCGTGAGTGGATACGAGCTGTGTCGATGGTTCGCTCGGTGCGCTCGCTCACGACCCACCGTCCGCCGGGTAGATCAGCACGATGGCGTCCTCCGGCACCCCGAGCGCCGGGCCGAGCAGCGACCGCATGAGCGGTTTGGGCACCAGGCAGTCCTCGCAGGCGTCCGGGCCTGCGGTGATCCGCACCTCGACGCCGCTTCCGGACTCGGTGACGGCGAGCTGGTAGTCGTCAGCGGCCAGCGTGCTGCGCAAGCCGTCGAGAGCGCTCTCGTCGATGGTCATGAGCTACCTCCGATCGGGTGCGAGGTGCGCGACCAGCCGCCGAAGCCGAACGGGCGCACGACCATCGACATGGCCGCGTTGCGCGCCCCGGCGACGACGATCGGGATCTGCTGCGGGTCGGGCACCACGTGCAGGCCGTGGTCGTCGATGCCGGGCCCCTGCTCCCCGCGCAGGCCCTTGCCCGCGCGCTCCAGCTCGGTGTGGCTGCGGACGGCGTGCTCGGACAGCCAGCGCTGCACGTCGGCCTTGGTGAACCCGCCGCCGGCCAGCAGCTGGGCGTGCTCGACGCCGAGGACGAGCCCGGCCGAGGAATGCCGCCCGATCGCGGCGCCGGTGCGGGCGATCGTGTCGGCGAGGTCCCAGAGCACCTCCTCCGGGTCGGAGGTGTGCCGGTTGTCGACGAACTCGCAGGTGCGCAGCAGCAGCGCCGACACGGCGTCGGTGCCGGCCGCCAGCCCGTGCTCGACGGCCAGCGGCTCCCAGGGGCTCTCCTCCTCGTTCTCCCCGATGCACAGCGTGAACCGGCCGGGCACGCCCTGCGTGGACTGCTCCAGCTCGTGCGGGCGGATCCCGAGGACGTTGCGGACCACGAGGCCGACGGCGCGGGCGATGGTGGCGTTCGCGCGGAACCCGGGACCCAGGACGCCGCCGGTGCAGTTGATGCCCAGCTCGGCGCGGATCGGGCCGTTGACCACGATCAGCGGGGCCGGCCCGCTGGTGCTCTGCCAGCCGCCGCCGGTGACCACCCGCTGCCGCATCAGCGCGTCCCAGGCGGCCAGCACCACCGGCAGGTACTCCGGCCGGCACCCGGCCATCGCCGCGTTGACCGCGACCTGCTCGACGGTGCACGTCCGGCCCAGGTGGCTCGCGGTGGCGACCACCTGGTCGCGGTGCCGTGGCGTCGCCGCGAGGAACTCCTCGACGACGGATGCGGTCACCGGCACCACCGGCAGCCCGTCGGTCCAGCCCTGCGCGTAGGCGTGCTCGATGGCGCGGCGCGTGTAGTCCAGCCGGGCGACGTCCTCGTCCGCGTGGTCCCCCGCGTGGTCCGCCGGGCCGACGGCCGCGGTCACGCCCGCACCGCCGACGTCCCGGTGAGCAGCTCGACCAGCTCCGGCAGCGCCCGCCGGGCCCGCTCGCGCACCTCGTCGGCGGAGAGCGGCGCGACCGGGTGCGGCGTGCACGCGTAGCGGTAGCCGGGGCTGCCGGCCACGTCCGCCATCGCGTCCGCGCTCAACCGGAACGCGTCGCTGCAGATCACCGCGGCGGGCACGCCGGCGCCCTCGAACGCGATGCCGTCGGCGACGGCCGAGGCGCTGCACGAGCCGCAGTCGCCCACGCCGACCACCACCACGTCGCAGGCGTCGACCAGCTCGGCGAGCGTCTCGGCGGGAACCGGGTCGGTGATGCTCGTCTTCGTCCGCCGGACCACACCGGCGGTGGCGTGCTGCGCGGCCAGCAGCTCGCCGACGGCGTCGAGGAACGCCTCCGCGTTCTTCTTCGTGTTGGCCAGCAGCCCGACGGTCAGCCCGTCGAGCCGGGCCGGCCGGGCGGCGCGCTCGACCCCCGACGCCGCCCCGGGTGCGGCGGTGGGATCGATCATCGCTTCGAACATCAGGAGCCCCTCTCCCCGCGCGCTCAGGCCCGCTCGGGTCCGAGCACCGACTCGTGCCACGGGATGACGAACCGCTTCGCCCCGTTGACGACCAGGTACAGCAGGCACCCGAGTGCAGCCAGCAGCAGGATCACCGCGAACAGCTGCGGGGCGTCGAGCGCGTTGAGGCTCACGACGACCAGGTAGCCCAGGCCCTCGCTGCCGCCCAGGTACTCGCCGACGATCGCGCCGATCACGGCGAACACGACCGCGACCTCCATGCCGGCGAACACGTAGGGCAACGTGCTGGGCAGTTCCAGGTCGCGGAACGTGGGCCAGCGCTTCGCTCCGAGCCCGAGCATGACGTCGCGGTGCCCGCGGTCGACCGACCGCACCCCGAGCATCACGTTCAGCATGATCGGGAAGAACGCCAGCGTGGCAGCCATGATGATCTTGGAGGTGACGCCGAAGCCGAACCAGATCACGAACAGCGGGATGAACGCGACCTTCGGTACCACCTGCACGGCCACCAGCACCGGGCGCAGCGCGCGTTCGAGCCACTGCGCGCGGCCCAGCACCACCCCGACGACGACGCCGCTGGCGAGCGCGACCAGGAACCCCACCGTCACCTCGATCAGGGTGATCCCGATGTGGCTCCACGTCGTCGCGTCGGTGAGCAGCTCGCCGAGGGCCCCGGCGACCCCGGCGGGCGTGGGCAGGATGAACTCCGACACGCCGAACGCGGTGACCGCCAGCTGCCAGGCCACCAGCACCAGCAGGAGCACCACGGGCGTGCTGACCCACGGCAGCCACTTCATGCGCGGGTTCGGCTCCATCAGCCGTCCTCCTCGTCGAGCTCGTGGCGCAGCCGCCGCACGACGTCCTGGAACGCGGGCTCGCTCTCCACATCCAGCGAGCGCGGCCGGGGGAAGCCCACGCCGGTCACCGAGCGGATCCGCCCGGGCCGCGGGGACAGCAGCACCACCCGGTCGGCGAGGAACACCGCCTCGGTGATCGAGTGGGTCACGAAGACGACGGTGGCGCCGGTGACCACGGAGATCTTCTGCAGCTCCAGGTTCATCCGGTCCCGGGTCAGGGCGTCGAGCGCCCCGAACGGCTCGTCCATCAGCAGGATCGACGGGTCGTAGGAGAGCGCGCGGGCGATCGCGGCCCGCTGCCGCATCCCGCCCGACAGCTCCCGGGGCAGCGACTTCTCGAACCCGCTGAGCCCGACCAGCTCGCAGAGGTCGCCGGCCCGGGCCCGGCGCGTGCGCTTGTCCACCCCGCGCAGCTTGAGCGGCAGAGCGATGTTGTCCTCCACCGAGAACCACGGGAAGAGGTTCGCGTCCTGGAACACCAGGCCGAACCGGGCCGACGCGGCGAGGTCGCGCCTGCCGCCCCGCCACAGGTCCCGCCCGCCGGTGAGCACCTGCCCACTGCTCGGGCTCACCAGGCCGGCGAGGATCCGCAACAGCGTGGTCTTGCCGCAGCCCGACCGGCCGACCAGCGAGATGAACTCGCCGGTGCGGACCGACAGCGAGATGTCGCGCAGCGCGTGCGTCGTCGCGCTGCGGGCCCGGTAGATCTTGTCGACGCCGCGCAGTTCGAGCTCCGCCGACCGGTCGGGGGCCGTGCCGTCGGCCGCGCCGTCGCGGGCCTCGTCGTGGGTGTCGTCGTGGGTGTCGTCGTGGGTGTCGTCGTGGGTGTCGGTGTGCGCCCCGCGGGTCACGACGGCGCCCCGGGCAGCAGCTCGTTGGTGAACCACGCGGTCGGGTCCAGCCCGGCGGGCACCTGGCCCACCCCGACGGCCTCCGCGTAGATGGCCGTCCACTTGTCCGCCGGGGTCTCCAGCAGCGGCCCCTCGTTGGCCTGCCAGCTCGCGATGTAGGTGCGCAGCGTCTCCTTCGCCACCTCGGGCTGGTCCAGGACCGGGATGTCGTACTCCGAGCCGAGCAGCTCCAGCGTCTCGTCGAGCGGCTCGTCGGCGATCACCTGCTCCATGGCGGCCCGGATCGCGCGCAGGTAGCGCTGCACGAGGTCGCGCCGCGCGGGGTCGTCGAGCGTCTGCTGCGAGACCATGTAGACCTGGGTGCCGCCCGCGATGAACTGCGCCGGGTCCAGCACCACCGCGCGCGGCTCCGCCTGCGACACGACGACCGAGGCGTCCATCGCGACCAGGTAGGCGTCGATCCGGCCCTGCTCCACCAGGTCGTACACGCCCGGGCTGAGCCCCACGACCTGCTTGGACAGATCGGCGTCCGTGAGCCCCGCCGAGGTGGCGAGCGTGTCCACCAACGTCTCGCTGGTGCCGCCCTCCGACGGGATGCCGATCATCTTGCCCCGCATGTCCTGCGGCGTCGCGACCGGGCGCTCCGAGGACGACAGGACGCGCAGCGTCGACTGCTGGGACGGCTGCGCGACGGCCTTGACCGGGGCGCCCCGCTCCCCCGCGGCGACCATCATCTCGGTGTCCCCGACCCGCGTGATCAGCGCGCTGCCGGCGATGACGGTCTGGATCGCCTGGGCGCTGCCGCGCGTCACCTGGAACTGGACGTCGAGGCCTTCGGCGGCGAAGTGACCGCTGGCCTTGGCGATGATCTCGGGGGTGTAGGTCAGGCTCTCGATGGGGATGACGTTGAGGAACGTGACCGGGACGGGATCGTCCTCCGCGGCGTCCTGGCCGACCGGGGTGGTCCGCCCACAACCGGCGAGCAGGAGGGCGAGCCCCGCGACGAGCGCGGCGAGACCCCGTCGCCTGCGCGAGGCCGGGTGCGGACGGTGCGGGGTGGAGTCGTGCTGGCGCATCGGCGTTCCACTTCTTCCGGATCGGCTCTGATCGGTGTCGTCCGAGGACCGGTAGTGCGGTCCGTGTCACGCTAGGAGCGGGCCGCGGGCAGATCGACGTGCGGATGTCCGGCCCCGCGCGGCCACGACGGCGGGCCCGTCCGCGTCAGATGTCGCAGTTCCCGTCGCGGTCGCACCGCGCGGGCGGGCTCACGGCGGGCCCTCCCCGGAGGAGGGCGCGGACGCGTGGTCGTGGGCGGCGTACCAGTTCCACACGGCCCGCGGGTCGGGCGAGCAGAACCGCGCGCCGCAGCGGCAGGTACCGACGAGCTCGTCCCCGCTGCCGGGGTGCCAGACCACCCGCACGTCCGCCTCGCCACCGGGCAGGCCCGTGGGACCGTCGGGCCGGGGCCGGGGCCGGGTCATCGTTCCTGCGGGTGGGTCGCGAGCGGCTCGACCAGCACGTCCAGCCACGGCCACAGTGGCAGGGACGCGAGCGCGTCGTGCAGCGCGGCCGCGTCCTCGGCCGCGAACAACCCGATCCACCCGGCACGGCCCGGCACCCGCCACAGCCGCTGCAGCACCCCCGCGGCCCGCAGCTCCTCGGCGCGGGCGCGCTCGGCGCTGCGCAGCCCGGCGCGGTGCTCGTCGGGGAAGTCCGGAGGCATCCGGTTCTCGGCGCGGACCAGGAACTCCATCACTCTCCTCCCGTCGGTGCCGCCCGCAGCGTGCGGACCGGCCGCTGCCCTCCCCCGCCGTCACCAGCCCGCTCCGCGCCGTCTGTTCGCTGGGCGAAGCTCCGCTCAGCGCCGTCTGTTCGCTCCGCGAAGCTCCGCTCAGCGCCGTCTGTTCGCTCCGCGAAGCTCCGCTCAGCGCCGTCTGTTCGCTCCGCGAAGCTCCGCTCAGCGCCGTCTGTTCGCTCCGCGAAGCTCCGCTCAGCGGCCAGCATCCGTTCCAGAACCCGGCGCGCGCGCAGGGCCGCGAGGTCGGAGCGGATGCACGACTCGGTGACGACGCGGTCGTCGGTGGCGTACATCAGCTCCTGGGCCTCGAGCGCCTCGACGTCCTCCCGCATCACCCCGCGCTGCTGCTCGTGCTGGAACGCGGTGAGCTCGTCGTCGTCGACGAGGTAGTCCCGGGCGAGGGCGTAGAAGTCGAGGCTCACCCCCTCGACGGACGGGGTGAGCCCGTAGAACACCTTCATCCGGTACCCCTCCGGCTCGGGGGTGCCGGTCGGCGCGAGCCGGATGTGCAGCACGAAGACGCCCGGCGGGTGGAACTCGCCGTCCTGCCAGCGGTCCACCGGCCCGGTCAGGCCCATCGACCTGCGGTAGAACGGCGGGGCCTCGATCCCCACCATGCGACGCCGGAACGAGACCGCGTCGCCGCTCGTCGAGACCTCGATCGGGGTGTCGGCCACCGCCGCGCCGCCGATGCTCGAACTGTGCAGGAACGTCTCGTGCGACAGGTCGAGCAGGTTCTCCACGAGCAGCAGGTGCCGTGCCTTGACCGGCACCGTCCCGCGCATCACCGCCCAACGCGGGTCGTTCATCCACCCCAGGTCCGGCAGCAGGTCCGCCTCCGCCCGCGCCGCGTTCCCCGGCCAGAGCCACAGCCCGCCGTGGCGCTCGAGGAGCGGGTAGCGGCGGGCCGCGGCCCACGGGCGGTCGGTCTGCTCCGCCACGCCGACGCAGACGCCGTCCGGCCCCAGCCGGTAGCCGTGGTAGCTGCACTCGAGCACGTCACCGTCCAGCCGCCCCCGCGAGAGCGGGAAGCGGCGGTGCGGGCAGCGGTCCTCCAGCGCGACGGCCGTGCCGTCGAGGAGCCGGTAGAGGCACACCGGGTGCCCGGCGATCCAGCGCTGCTGGGGCAGTCGCCCGACCTCGTCCGCCCACGCGGCGAGGTACCAGCCGTTCTGCACGTGCGACACGGCAGCTCCTCCCCATCGGTGCGGACGACGCCGGGCCCGGTGCAGAACGCTAGGGCGCCCGGCGGGCCGGGCGAGTCCGGCCGATGACCCCTGTCACCCGGCGGGCCGTCCCGGCGCGGCTACGCCGGATGTCGCGGTCCCGAGCGGGAAGTGGCAGGCCGCGCTCCGGCCCGGGGCCCGCTCGGTCAGCACCGGTTCCTCGTCGGCGCACCGCTGCCGGGCACGCGGGCAGCGGGTGCGGAAGCGGCAGCCGCTCGGCGGGTCCAGCGGTGAGGGTGGCTCTCCCGGCAGCGGGACCGGCCTGCGCGCCCGGCCGGTGGCCGGGTCCAGGCCGGGGATCGACTCGAGCAGCGCGGCCGTGTACGGGTGCAGGGGGCTGCGGTACAGCGCCTCGGCCGGGCCGATCTCGGCGAGCTGCCCGAGGTGCATCACCGCCACCCGGTCGCTGACCTGCTTGACGAGCGCGAGGTCGTGGGCGATGAACAGGTACGACAGCCCCAGCTCGGCGCGCAGCTGCTCGAACAGGTTCAGCACCTGCGCCTGGATCAGCACGTCGAGCGAGGACACCGCCTCGTCGCAGATCACCAGCGCCGGCTCGAGCGCGATGGCCCGGGCGATCGCCACCCGCTGGCACTGCCCGCCGGACAGCTCGTGCGGGCGCCGCCTCCCGAACACCGACGGGTCGAGGCCGACGAGGTCGAGCAGCTCGTCCACCCGGCGCCTGCGCTGCCCGGCGCCCTTCACCCCGTAGCCGAGCAGCGGCTCCTCGACCAGCTCCGCGACCCGCCACCGGGGGTTCAGCGACCCGTACGGGTCCTGGTAGACCATCTGCATGTGCCGGCGCGCCTCGACGAGCGGGCGCCGCCGCAGCCGCACCAGGTCGGTGCCCTGGAACAGCACCTCGCCGGACTTCGGCCGCGGGGCCTGGATCAACGACCGCGCCAGCGTGGACTTGCCGGAGCCCGTCTCGCCCACCACGCCGAGCGTCTCGCCCGCGTGCACGTCGAACGACACGTCCGACACGGCGTGCACCACACCGCCCTTGATCCCGCCCGCGCCGCGCACGGCGAACTCCTGGACCAGGTTGCGCGCACGCAGGAGTGCAGGGCGCTCGTCGAGGACGGTCATCGGGGGTCTCCCTCCGGGTGCCAGCAGGCCCACCAGTGCCCGGGCTCGTGCTCGGTGAACGGCGGCGCCGTCGTGCACTGCTCGGTGGCCGATGCGCACCGCGGCCGGAACGGGCAGCCCCCGGGCAGCGCCGCCGGGTCGGGCGGCTGGCCCGGGATCACCGGCAGCAGCGCGTGGGACTCGCGCTCCAGCAGCGGGATCGCCCCCAGCAGCGCGCGGGTGTAGGGCATCCGCACCGACGCGAACAGGGTGTCGGCCGCCGCGTACTCCACCGCCCGGCCGCCGTACATCACCACGACGTCCTGCGCGTAGCTGGCCGCCAGTCCCAGGTCGTGGCTGATCAGGATCACGGCCATGCCGAGCCGCTCCTGCAGGTCCACGAGCAGCTCCATGATCTGGGCCTGCGTCGTGACGTCCAGCGCGGTGGTGGCCTCGTCGGCGATGAGCAGCCGCGGCTCCCCCGCCAGCGCGATGGCGATCATCACGCGCTGCCGCATCC
>Ga0196958_10000362_pt1 | contig 14829 bp, 14 predicted proteins | sample S1v_10metaG_FD_148654 | JGI IMG/M metagenome (GOLD analysis project Ga0196958, IMG submission 148654) | Soil microbial communities from Anza Borrego desert, Southern California, United States - S1+v_10 | ecosystem: Environmental > Terrestrial > Soil > Desert | place: USA: California | collected...
ATGGTGGCGGGCGCGAAGTACCGCGGCGAGTTCGAGGAGCGGCTCAAGGCCGTCCTCAAGGAGATCACCGACTCCGCAGGCCAGATCATCACCTTCATCGACGAGCTGCACACGATCGTCGGCGCCGGTGCCACCGGCGAGGGGGCGATGGACGCGGGCAACATGATCAAGCCGATGCTCGCCCGCGGCGAGCTGCGGCTGGTCGGCGCCACCACCCTGGACGAGTACCGCCAGCGCATCGAGAAGGACCCCGCGCTGGAGCGCCGGTTCCAGCAGGTGCTGGTCGGGGAGCCGTCGGTGGAGGACACCGTCGGCATCCTGCGCGGGCTCAAGGAGCGCTACGAGGTGCACCACGGCGTGCGGATCACCGACGCCGCGCTGGTCGCCGCCGCCACGCTGTCCGACCGTTACATCACCGCCCGGTTCCTGCCGGACAAGGCCATCGACCTGGTGGACGAGGCCGCGTCCCGGCTCCGGATGGAGATCGACTCCCGGCCGGTGGAGATCGACACGGTCGAGCGCGCCGTGCGCAGGCTGGAGATCGAGGAGATGGCGCTGGAGAAGGAGTCCGACGCCGCCTCCGTCGAACGGCTCGCGGCGCTGCGGTCGGAGCTGGCCGAGCAGCGCGAGAAGCTCTCGGCGCTCACCGCGCGGTGGCAGAACGAGCGCGGCGCGATCGAGTCGGTGCGCGAGCTGAAGGAACAGCTGGAGTCACTGCGCGGCGAGTCCGAGCGCGCGGAGCGCGACGGCGACCTGGGCCGCGCGGCCGAGCTGCGCTACGGGCGGATCCCGGCGCTGGAGAAGAAGCTGGCCGAGGCCACGGCCGTCACCGCGCCGGATGCTGACGTGATGCTCAAGGAGGAGGTCGGCCCCGACGACGTCGCCGACGTCGTGTCCGCCTGGACCGGCATCCCGGCGGGCCGCATGCTCGAGGGCGAGACGGCCAAGCTGCTGCGCATGGAGGAGGAGCTGCGCCGCCGCGTGGTCGGCCAGGGCGAGGCGGTGCGCGCGGTGTCCGACGCCGTGCGGCGCGCCCGCGCGGGCGTCGCCGACGAGAACCGGCCCACCGGATCGTTCCTGTTCCTCGGGCCCACCGGTGTCGGCAAGACCGAGCTGGCCAAGGCGCTGGCCGAGTTCCTGTTCGACGACGAGCGGGCGATGGTCCGCATCGACATGAGCGAGTACTCCGAGAAGCACTCGGTGGCCCGGCTCGTCGGGGCCCCGCCCGGCTACGTCGGCTACGACCAGGGCGGGCAGCTCACCGAGTCGGTGCGGCGCCGTCCGTACACGGTGGTGCTGTTCGACGAGGTCGAGAAGGCGCACCCGGACGTGTTCGACACGCTGCTGCAGGTGCTCGACGACGGGCGGCTCACCGACGGGCAGGGCCGCACGGTCGACTTCCGCAACACGATCCTCGTGCTCACCTCCAACCTGGGCTCGCAGGTCATCGCCGACCCGGCGCTGGACGACCGCGGACGCCGGGACGCGGTGATGTCGGTCGTGCAGAAGCACTTCAAGCCCGAGTTCCTCAACCGGCTCGACGACGTGGTGGTCTTCCACGCGCTGTCCACCGAGGAGCTCACGTCGATCGTCGACATCCAGCTCGACGTGCTGCGGCGCAGACTGGCGAAGCGCAGGCTCACGCTGGAGGTCACCGACGCCGGGCGGGAGTGGCTCGCGATGAACGGCTTCGACCCGGTGTACGGGGCACGGCCGCTGCGGCGGCTCGTGCAGTCCGCGATCGGCGACCAGCTGGCGAAGGAGCTGCTGGCCGGCGAGGTCCGCGAGGGCGACACGGTGCGCGTCGACCTGGACCCGACGGCGGAGGGCGGCACCGGCGCCCTGGTCGTCGGGCGCGGCCTTCCGGTCACCGCGGCCTGACCTCCGGGCGACGTGGGGGCAGATGACCCTGTGGCGTTCCCCCACGTCACCGCCCGCCGCCGTTAGGCTGCACGCCGTGGGCCTCTCGTCGTCGGTGTGGTTCGTCATCGCCGTGGTCGCGCTCCTGGTGGGCGCGGTCCTGCTGCTCGCCGACAGCCGCGGCGGGGGCGGGGCCAAGGACCGCAGGCGGTGGGCCGCGATGCGCGGCTGGGAGTTCCTGGACACCGATCCCGTGCTCCCGAGCCGCTGGCGCTACGGCACCATCCACCAGGGCGGCCCCGGCGTGGCGCGGAACCTCATCAGCGGGGACGTGCCGACGCCGGACGGGCCGCGGATGGCGTACGTGTTCGACCACGAGCAGGCCGGGCGGCTGACGTCGGTGCTGGTGGCCGTGCAGCTGCAGGACCAGCTGCCGGCGGCCGTCGAGCTGCGGCTCCCCTCGGCCCCGCTGCCCGACGACGCCGGTCTCGACCTGCTGCAGCCGGTGGGTGAGCGGTACGCCTTCGTGTCCGACGCCGCGGCGGTGCGCCCGCTGCTGACCCAGAAGCTCGCGGGGGCCGCCGACGCGCTGGGCGACGACGTCGAGCTGCTCTGGGGCGAGGAGTCCTGGGTGCTCGCCACGGCACCGCTGGGGTCGAGCGCCGAGCGCGTGCAGGACCTGCTCGCCGACCTCGCCGAGTTCGCCACGGCGCTCGAGCAGGGGCTGGGTGTCCGCCTCCGCAAGGAGGTCTAGGGTCCCCGCGTGCCCACTGCTCTGATCACGGGGGCGACGGCGGGGATCGGCGCCGCCTTCGCGCGCCGGCTGGCCCGCGACGGCCGCGACCTCGTGCTCGTCGCCCGCGACCGGGAGCGCCTGGAGGCCGAGGCCGCCGGGCACCGGTCGGCCGGGGTCGGGGTGGAGGTGCTGGCCGCGGACCTCGCCGTCGCCGAGCAGCGGGACCGGGTGGCCGAGCGGTTGTCCGACCCCGCGTCCCCGGTGGACCTGCTGGTCAACAACGCCGGCCTCACCCAGGGCCGCGGGTTCCTGGAGGCCGACGGTGCCGAGCTGCAGCGCCAGCTCGACGTGAACGTCACCACCGTGCTGCAGCTGACCAGGGCGGCGCTGCCCGGGATGGTCGAGCGCGGGCGCGGCGCCGTCGTGAACGTCTCGAGCGTGGCGGGGTTCCTCGCCGGGCGGGACTCGACCTACACCGCGGACAAGGCGTGGGTCACCGCGTTCACCGAGGCGGTGGCCGCGTCACTGGCCGGCACCGGCGTCCGGGCGCTCGCGCTGTGCCCGGGGTGGGTCCGCACGGAGTTCCACGAGCGCGCCGGCCTGGACATGGGCACCCGGCAGGGGCCGCTGTGGCTCGACGCCGAGCGCGTCGTCGAGGAGTGCCTCGCCGACCTGGCGAGGGGGAAGGTGGTGTCGGTGCCGAGCCGGCAGTACAAGGCGATCGTCACGTTGGTGGACCTGCTGCCGCGGCCGGTGCTGCGGCGGCTCCTCGCCATGGTCGAGCGGAGCCGCGGATGAACCCCGACAGCGAGCGGGAGGACCTGGCGGCGCTCGTCCGCGAGCTCGGGGTGATCCACGAGCGCGTCACCCTGTCCTCCGGCGCCGAGGCGGACTACTACGTCGACCTGCGCCGCGTCACCCTCCACCACCGGGCCGCACCGCTCGTCGGGCGGCTGCTGCGGGTGCTCACCGCGGACTGGGACTACTCCGCCGTCGGAGGGCTCACCCTCGGCGCCGACCCGGTCGCCGACGCGGTGCTGCACGCCGCCGCCGCCGAGCGCGCCGCGGACCCGGAGGTGCCGCCGGTGGATGCGTTCGTCGTCCGCAAGGCCACCAAGGAGCACGGGATGCAGCGGCTCATCGAGGGCCCCGACGTGGCGGGCCGGCGGGTGCTCGTCGTCGAGGACACCTCGACGACCGGGGCGTCGGTGCTCACGGCGGTCCGTGCGGTGCGGGACGCCGGGGCCGAGGTCGTCGGCGTCACCACCGTGGTCGACCGCGACACCGGTGCCCGCGAGGCCATCGAGGCCGAGGGCGCCCCGTACCGGGCACTGCTCGGGCTGGCCGACCTCGGCCTCGGCTAGCTGCGTCCCAGGATCACCGCACGGTGATCCGGACGACGTCGAACGCCGGGATCTGGTTCGCCCGCTGCATCATCGGGACGCGGTGCGACCCGTCGCCCGCCCACACCGCGCACTGCGCGGTGCCCGGCTCGGGCAAGCCGCCGGCCACGGGGACGTCCACGGTGTCCAGGCCGGCGCCGCCCTCGTTGTCCTGGGTGGCGAGGAAGAACGCCGGTTCGGGCTCGGCGTCCGGGGCCTCCCCGGGGTCGTCGAGCATGCGGCACGCCGTGTGGAAGTGCCCGCGCTGGATGCCCTCGTCGTTCAGGAACGAGCTCTCCTTGTAGTAGCCGCCGTCCGCGGCTCCGAGGAAGCGGTCGCGCACCAGGTTGCGGGTGCTCACCGTGAGCGTGAAGTCCTGGTCGGCCTGCACCGAGTCCGGTGCCTCGGTGATGAGCAGCGAGGGGCTCTGGTCCTCCGCGGCGACCTCGCCGAACGACGTCGAGACGCAGCGCGGTGCCTCCTGGAGCCCGTTGTGCGGCTGCAGCTCGCTGTTCGTGCAGTCGGTGCCGAGCACGTCGAGCCCGCCGTCGGCGTCGCCGCCCTCCCCTCGGGCGGCCTGCTCGTCCTCGCCTCGTGCGGCCGCGGCGGCGTTCCCGGCGTCGGCGTTCCCCTCGTCGTTCTCGCCGCCGGTCTGGTCCTCACCCGCCGCTGCGTCGGCCTGTTCACCGTCGGGCTGCTCCTCGGCCTGCCCGGCGGCCTCGCTGCCGTTCTCCTCGCTGCCGTTCTCCTCATCGGCGGAGCGCGGGTCGGCGGCGTCGGCCCCGCCGACCTCGACGACCTCGGAGCTGTCCTGGCCGGAACGGCCGTCCTCGGAGTCGGCGTAGGCGGCGCCGCAGGCCGTCGGCAGGAGCGTCACGACGAGGGCGGCGGCGCAGAGGGCGACCTTGCGGGCGGTCGATCGGTGTCGTGCGGTGCTGGTCGGGGACACGGGTCCTCCGTTCGGGGTCGGGGGGTGGAACTGCGGCGCGGGGAGCGGGGGAGCTGGCGCCGGGGACGCGGCCTAACGCCGCATCGAGTGCCGCGCGCGGGAGCGCGGCAGCCGGTGGGAACCGGACGTGGAGACGGCCCGCTGGGAGCCGGAGTCGCTCACGGCTCGGTGGGAGCCGGAGTCGGTGACGGAGGAGTGGGAGCCGGAGTCGCTCACGGGACGGTGGGAGCCGGAGTCGCTCACGGGACGGTGGGAGTCGGTGACGGAGCGGTGGGAGCCGGAGTCGCTGACGGGACGGTGGGAGCCGGACTCCCCGACGCCGCCGGCCGCGGCGCCGCGGGTGCCGCTGATCACGGGGATCGGCCCGGTGTCCTCGATCGCCGGGGCCCGCGGGGCCGGGATCGCGGCGACGGCGGTGAGCTCCGGCAGGCGCGGGGCGGTGCGCGGAACCGTGATGCGTTCGCTGCGTCCGGGGGTGCGGTTGCGCAGGGCCCAGAACAGGGCGACCGCGGCCAGCATCGCGGCGACGAACACGAGGAACGGCACGATCAGGTCGCGCAGCTGGGTGCCGCCGCCGAACAGGCCTGGCCCGCGGTGGTGCAGGGCCGAGTAGTCCACGAGCCCCGTGCTCTCCAGGTACTGGTGGTGGCGGCTGACGAACTCGTGGCTCGTCTGGGCGAACTCGCGGACGAGGTCGTTCTGGGTGCTGGCGCGCACCTCCGAGATGATCGGCAGCACTACCCCGTGGGCCTCGCGCAGCCGCTGGACGAACACGCGGTCGTAGTCGGACCCGGTCTGCGACGAGATCTCGTCCATCCACGCGTTCTGCTGGGCGCTGGGGGCACTCGGTAGCAGGACGCCGAGCTGGTTGGCGACGCGGCGCACCTCCTCGTCGAGCTGGGCGTGCTCGGCGGCGATCTTGCGCCCGACCTCCTTCACCTCGGCGCTGCTCGCCTGCTGCTGGGCCTGCTGGGCGGTCGGTCCCTCCCAGAGCCCGGCGAGGCGGACCCGCACGAGCAGGTCGCGGTCGGCGGGCCCGAGCGGGCCGAACTCGGTCTGCACCCAGCCGCCCGCGCCCGGCGTTCCGGCGGACCAGGACTGGTACACCGATGCGGACACGGCCAGCAGCACCGCGACGATGACGGCACGGCGGAGCAGGCGGGGGATACGGCGGAGCATGGGGTCCTTCCTCTGCTAAGCGAAGTCGAACTGCTCGGTGTGCACCCGCGTGTGCGGGACCCCGAGCACGTCCAGGACGCTCAAGGCGTCGGTGACCAGGGACGGGGGACCGCAGACGAAGTAGTCGACGTCCTCCGGGTGGGCGTCCCCGCTGCCGACCACGGAGAGCAGCTCGACACCGATCTCCCCGGTGTGGCCGGACCAGCCCGGCACCGGGCGCCGCAGCACCTCGGTGACCTCGAGGTCGAGGTGGCGGCGCAGCTGGGCGAGCTCGGCGCGGAACAGCAGGTCCTCGGGTGCGCTCGCGACGACGACGAGCCGGTACGGGCGCGGGTCGCGCCGGTCCGCCGCGGTGCGCAGCATGCTCATCATCGGCGTCACGCCGACGCCTCCGGCGATCATCACGAAGGCCGCGGCGCCGCCGGCGTCGTTGGTGAACGCGCCGTGCGGCCCGTCCACCCAGACCGTCGCGCCCGGCGGGAGCCTGCGCAACGCGCGGGTGAAGTCGCCGGTGTGGCGGATCGTGAACTCGGTGGCGTCGGTGTGGGCGCTCGACGCGATCGTGAACGGGTGCTCCTCGGCGGCCACCGACCGGTCCAGGCGCAGCCAGGCGAACTGCCCCGGCGCGAATGCCCAGCTCGTACCGTCCCGGTCGCCGCGGCGGCGCGGTTCGAGCACGAGAGTGCTCACGGTGGCGCTCTCGCGCCGCACGCCGCGGACCACGAACTCGGTGGACGGGTCGAACAGCGGGCGCCACACCCAGCGGTAGCCGAACACCGCCACCACCAGCACGGCGAACAGCCCGAGCAGCGTGCCGACGGTGGCGTCGCGGACCAGCTGGTCGAGCCACCACACGTGCAGCGCGGCGAACCCGAGCACCGCGGTGGCGAGCACGACGTGCGACAGCTTCCACAGCTCGTACGACAGCTGGGCCCGGTTCCGCAGCACCGCCAGAACGGCGAGCGCGACGAGCGCGATCGTGGCCAGGGTGGCGGCCTGGGCCCGGGGCGGCGCCGCGAGGAGGTCCAGGAGGGCCACGTTGGCGGGATCGGCGGCGACCACGCACGCGAGGTGGGCGAACACCAGCGCCGCGGTGACCACGCCGAGGAAGCGGTGCAGGTCGACAACCGACTCGATGCCGAACGCCCGGTTGAGCGAGCGCAGCCGGGACGGCAGCACAGCCGCGCACACGAGCGCCGACAGGGCCAGCAGGCCGGTCAGCACGGACAGGCGGTCCCAGAGCCCGCTGTGCAGCCGCATCGCCTGGGGCGCCGCGACGGGCATCGCGAGGTAGGCGAGCGCCGGCGCGCCGACGACACCGGCGAAGATGCTCAGCCACGTCACGCGCAGCAACCGCTGGTCCATGGCCGGGGACGGTAAGAGGTGGCCTCGTGCCCGGGTTGCGAAGCTGAGAGGGCAGTGGGCCGGAAGCATCGGCGGACGCGACGAGCGGCGACGGATTGCGCCGGACGTCGCAGCCGTTGGACCGAACGCGATGCGGCGCCTTCAGGCTGTGACCGCTCCTCCGCCGACCGTCGCCCTGCCGTGCCGCTCGGCGACGCTGCGTGTCCGCAGGAGGACGTCACGCCGCCCGCTCGCGGCGAACGGTGCGACGGACGGAGCGCCCGCCGGGCGAGGCGCGACCGCGCGGAGACGAACGCGCCGAGAGCCGGCCGAACCCCGTACGGCGTATTGCTATCGTTCTGCGTACGCCGTATTGAGTTGAGGGGGGCTCATGACGATCCTGGTGACGGGTGCGACGGGGAACATCGGCCGGATGGTGGTCGACCACCTGCTGGCCCGCGGGGCGGGCGCGGTCCGGGCGCTCACGACGAACCCCGCGAAGGCCGCGCTGCCCGACGGCGTGGAGGTCGCGGTCGGCTACCTGCGCAGGCCCGAGACCCTGCCCGTGGCGTTCGAGGGCGTGGACGCGATGTACCTCGCGCCGACCCCCGACACCGTCGAGGAGGTGCTCGGCCTGGCGCGTGAGGCCGGCGTGCAGCGGGTGGTCGACCTGTCCGGCGAGCACGAGAGCTGGTGGGGCGGGGTGGCGAAGGCGGTGGAGGCGAGCGGCCTGGCCTGGACCCACCTGTCCCCCGGCGACTTCATGGAGAACGCGCTGAGCTGGGCGCCGCAGATCGTCGCGACGGACGCCGTTCGCGAGCCGTACCCGCACGGCCGCAGCACCCCGATCGCGATGGACGACATCGCGCGGGTCGCCGCCGCGGTCCTGACCACCGCCGGGTACGAGGGCGAGGCGCTGCCCCTGACCGGACCCGAGATCCTCACGCGGGTCGATCTCACCGAGCGGATCGGCGCCGCGCGCGGCAGGCCGGTGCGGTTCGAGACGGTGACCCGGGACCAGGCGGTGGTGGCGCTGGAGCCGGACATGGGGGACACGGCGGAGTGGTACGTCGACACGATCCTGGCCGGCGCGGTGGACTGGCCCGCCGAGGTGCAGCCCACCGTGGAGCGGGTCACCGGCGCGCCCGCGACCACCTTCGCGCAGTGGGCGCAGGCGAACGCCGCGAGCTTCCTCCCCTGAACGCGCTGGATCCCGACCCGCGCGGGTCGGGATCCAACGGTCCGGGGGTCAGGGGACGAGGATCGCCCGGCCGCGCACCCGGCCGGCGTCGAGGTCGTCGACCGCCTGCCGGGACGAACGGGCCGTTCGTCCAGATGGGATCGTCTGCCCCGTGCACGGGGACGACGACGCGGGCGGGCCCAGCGAGTGGGCGGCGCCGGGGCAGGTGGGCGTGGGGCCGTGGCCGGGCGGACCGGAGGCCTGGCCGCGCGACCCGCGGTACGACGCGGAGCTGCTCGAGCACGGCGACGCGCGCAACGTGGTGGACGCCTACCGGTACTGGCGCCGCGACGCCGTGGCCGGCGACCTCGCCCGCCGCGCCCACCCGTTCCACGTGGCGATCGAGAACTTCGGCCACGACCACAACATCGGGACCGTGGTGCGCACGGCCAACGCGTTCGCCGCCGCCGGGGTGCACATCGTGGGGCGCAGGCGCTGGAACCGGCGCGGGGCGATGGTGACCGACCGCTACCTGCAGGTGCACCACCACGACGCCGTGGCCGGCCTCGCGGCGTTCGCCGGAGCGCACGGTCTCACCGTGGTGGCCGTGGACAACACCCCCGGCTCCGAGCGGCTCGAGACCGCCGAGCTGCCCCGGGCGTGCATGCTGCTGTTCGGCCAGGAGGGCCCCGGGGTGACCGGTGAGGCGCGGGCCGCGGCCGGCCTGACGGTCTCCATCGCCCAGTTCGGCTCGACCCGCTCGATCAACGCCGGTGTGGCGGCCGGCATCGCCATGCACACCTGGATCCGCCAGCACGCCGACCTGGACGCGGCCTGGTGAGCCTCCCGGTCGGCGCACACGGCCGGATGGGGTTGCCCGGCGGTGCGTGCGCGGCCGCCGGACCCCGCCGTTGACCGCCGGCGAGGGCGAAGCGCAATGATCAACGGGTGCGGTCGCAGAGCCGCATGACCGGGACCTGAGCACCGCAGGCGGCGATCACCCGGGGGATCCCGGACGGAACCGGCCAGCACGGCGCCGATCACCGCGCGCAGCGCCTGCCAGATCGGGCGCGAGCGGCGGCGGGCCCGGGCAGAGGCCCGTGATCACCGGCCGGGTGCACCAGCGGCCACGTGTGGCCGTCCCTGCACCGGGCCGACGATCGCCTCGTCGGTCGGCGGACCCGGGGCCACCGCTCCCGCTCCGGTCGCTGCCGCCGGCCCGGTCCGCCCGTGCCGCCTGTCCGTGCCGCCCGCCTTTGCCTGCCCCTGGCGGCGCCCTGCAGCCTCGAACTCCGGATCTCCCCCCACGATGCTCAGACGGGCATCAGCTCGTCGGCCGGCACCACCAGCAGCGCGGGGACCGGCGGCCCGCCGGGCAGCCGGTAGAGGTCGTTGGCGGCGAACAGCCAGTCGGCCGACTCGGGGAACGTGAGCAGGTGCACGTCGCCGCTGCGGAGCCGGATCCGTTCGCCCGGCGCGAGCCCGCGGCCGAGGCGGACGAGCTCACCGAGGTCGTTGAGCACGGTGGCCGCGATGGCGGGGGCGGTGGCGAACAGGATGAGCTCCGGGTGCCGGAACCCGGACAGGCCGACGGTGTAGACGTAGGGCGGGCCGTCCTCGTCGCCCGGCACGGCGTGCAGCGCCCAGCCGTGCTGCCGGATCGTCTCGCGCTGCCACGCGTCGTGCTGGTCGGCCCGGTGGGTGGAGGTGGTGTGGTCCATGTCTCGAACATACATTCGAACACCGACGAAATCGCGTGGGACTCGCCGAGCGGTCCTCCCTAGGCTGCTGCCGGTGCCCCCCGACCGCCTGACCCTCCTGTTCGACGCCGACGACACGCTCTGGGAGAACAACGTCCTGTTCGAGCGGGTGATCGACGCCTACCTCGACTGGCTCGCCCACCCGACGCTCGATCGGGCGGCCACCCGGGCGGTGCTCGACGAGGTCGAGCGGGCCAACGTCGTGGTGCACGGGTACGGCACCGCCGGCTTCCTGCGCAGCCTGCGCGACTGCTTCGAGCGGCTCAGCGAGCGCCCGGCCACCGATGCCGAGGCCCGCGAGATCGAACGGCTGGCGGCCGCGCTCGCGTTCGACGAGGTGGAGCTCGTGCCCGGCGTCGCGGCCACGCTGGCGGATCTCGGCACCCGGCACGACCTCGTGCTGCTGACCAAGGGCGACACCGGCGAGCAGCAGCGCAAGATCGACGCTTCCGGCCTGGCCCCGCACTTCGGGAGCGTGCACATCGTGGCCGAGAAGCGCGCCGACACCTACCGCGCGCTCGTGGCGGAGCTGGGCCTCGTGCCCGCGTCGACGTGGATGATCGGCAACTCACCGCGGTCGGACATCCTCCCGGCCCGCGCCGCCGGGCTGCGCGCGGTCTTCGTCCCGAACGCGCACACGTGGGTGCTGGAGGAGGACGAGCTCGACCACGCCGACGATGGAGTGCTGCACCTGCGGCACTTCCGCGAGCTCACGGACCACTTCTAGCCGCTTGTCGAAGGACCGAGGAGGACCGATGGCCGTCGACCCGCGCGTCGACCCGGCGGTGTCCTGCGTCTTCGTCTGCCACGACGGGGACGGTCGGGTGCTGCTGGCCCGCCGTGGGGCGGGAGCCCGTGACGAGCCGGGTACCTGGGACACCGGCGCGGGCGCGCTGGAGCACGGCGAGTCGTTCGCCGACGCCGTCCGGCGGGAGGTGCGCGAGGAGTACGCGGCGGAGGCCCTCGAGGTGCAGACGATGGGGGTCCGCAACGTCCTGCGCGGCGGCTCGCACTGGGTGGCCGTGGTGAACGCCGTGCGCGTGGACCCGGCGGGCGTGGCGATCGGCGAACCGCACAAGTTCGACGAGCTGGGCTGGTTCGCCCGCGACGCCCTGCCCGCGCCCCTGCACTCCCAGCTGCCCGCGACGCTGCAGCTGTTCCAGCAGTGGGCGGACAGCTGACCGAGGTCCGACGGCACGGCGGACCGATTCGACGAGGTCGCCGGCGGCGACGGCCAGGTGTGGCGCCCCGCGGGCGACGCCGTCGTGCTCGTCGGGGCGATCAAGGGCGCTGATCGCTGTGAGCAGCACCCTCACGAGCGGATCTCGGCGTACTCGCCCACCCGCTCCATGACGCCCGCGCCCACCTTGCTCGGGTGGCCCGCGTCGAAGGGCGGCTGCGGGTCGTACTCGATGAACACCTGCGCGGCCTGCGCCGCCACGTCGTCGACGAGCAACGCGACGAGCCGGATCGCCATGTCGATGCCGGACGAGACGCCGGCCGCGGTGATGATCCGCCGGTCCAGGTGCTCCACGACCCGATCCTGCACCGGTTGCGCGCCGTACCGGCGCAGGTGGTCGTGGATGCTCCAGTGCGTGGTGGCGGTGAGGCCGTCGAGCAGCCCGGCGGCGCCGAGGGCGAGCGACCCGCTGCACACCGAGGTCGTGAACCGCGTGCCCGGGTGCACCGCACGCAGCCAGTCCAGGTAGGCGCCGCCGGCGAGCAGGTCACGGGTGCCGACCCCGCCGGGCACGACGACGACGTCGGGCTCGGGCACCTCGTCGAAGGAGGCGTCCACGGTGAGACCGAGGAAGCCGTTGTCGGTGCGGACCTCGCCCCGCTGCGCGCCGACGAACACGACGTCGAGCGCCGGGACGCGCTGCAGCACCTCGTAGGGCCCGATCGCGTCGAGCGCGGTGAGGCGGGGGAACAGGGCGATGGCGACCTGCACGGTCGGCTCCTTCGGTCAGGGGTGCACCGCGAAGCGGCGCCGGTAGTGGTCGGGGGCGACGCCCAGGCGGCGCAGGAAGGCGCGGCGCATGGTCTCGGCCGATCCGAAGCCCGCGCGGGCCGCGGCGACCGTGACGAGCACGGGTTCGGACTCCAGCACCCGCCGCGCGGTGTCGACGCGCACCTGCTCCACGTAGTCGCCCGGCGAGCAGCCGAGTGCCCGGGTGAACTCGCGGCTGAAGTGCCGCTCGCTCATGCCCACGCGGGCGGCGAGCACGGGCACGCGCAGGTCGGCGGTGGGGTCGCCGTGGATGAGGTCCTGCGCCTCGCGGACGCCGGGTCGGCGCGCGGGCGGCGTCCACACCGGCCCGGTGAACTGGCTCTGGCCGCCGGGCCTGCGCAGGAACACCACCAGGTGACGGGCGATCTGCTGGGCCACCTCGGCGTCGTGGTCGGCCTCGACGAGCGCGAGGGACAGGTCGATGCCCGCCGTGACACCCGCCGCGGTCCAGATCCGGCCCTGCCGCAGGTAGACCGCATCGGCCCGGACGTCGACGGCCGGGTGGGCGCGGGCGAGGTCGGCGGCGTAGTGCCAGTGCGTGGTGGCGCAGAGCCCGTCGAGCAGCCCGGCGGCGGCGAGCGCGAAGGCACCGGTGCACACCGACACGACGCGCTCGGCGCGCGACGCGGCACGGCGCAACCAGTCGACGAAGGGATCGGCGCCGGACATCCGGAGTGTGGCAGTGCCGCCCGGCACCAGCAGCGTGCCGATCGGTCCCGTGTCCGGGAGCGGGCCGTCGGCCACCAGCTGCAGGCCGCCGAGGCAGCGGACCGGTCCTGGTCGCGTCGCCACCAGCGACACGCGGTAGCCCGGACCGGCGTCCCGGTGTTCGAGCAGCCGCGAGGCGCCCGTCAGCACGTCGTGCGGACCGGCGACGTCGAGCGGCTGGACGCCGTCGAACAGCGGGATCAGCACCTCGTGAGCGGGCACGTGATCAGCCTCGCCGCGCTTGGGGTGGGGCGTCAACGACATGCATCCCACCCTTCCGGCCATCGGGCAGACTGACCGGATGGCTGCGGCGGACGTCGACTGGTCGGAACGGGCGGGCATCGCCGAACGGGCGGTCGTCCGTCGGCACCTGCGCCGCCTCGGCGGCGTGCTGCCGGGCACCCGGATCGGCCGGGTCCGGTGGCCCCGCCGGATGCCCGCCGCGCCGGCCCCGTGGCACTACTGGTGGCAGGCGCACCTGCTGGACTGCCTGGTCGACGCGCAGCTGCGCGCCCCCCAGCGGCCGCGCGCGAAGGCGATCGCCGCCCTCGCCCGCAGCGTCCGGATCCGCAACGCGGGGTCGTGGCTCAACCGCTACTACGACGACATCGCCTGGCTCGGCCTCGCGGTGCAGCGCGGGGGCACCCTCGCGGGGCGCTCCGGTCCCTCGGCACTGTCCACGATCACGGCGCGGCTGCACGACGGCTGGACCGAGGGCGGTGGCGGCGGGATCTGGTGGCGCCGGGACGACGACTTCAAGGCCGCCCCCGCCAACGGGCCGGCCGCGATCCTGCTCGCACGGGACGGGCAGTCCGCGTTCGCCGGGGCCATCACCGACTGGATGGCCGAGACGCTCGTCGACCCCGAGTCCGGACTCGTGCGCGACGGCGTGCGGATCGCCCCGGACGGCACCGTCCGCGCCGTCGAGCCCTACGTCTACACCTACAACCAGGGCGTGTACCTCGGCGCGTGTGTGGAGCTCGCGGCCCGCGACGGGCACCAGCGCTGGACGGACCGGGCGATCGCCCTCGTCGACGCCGTGCGCCAGCGGCTCGCCGGACCGGACGGCGTGCTCCCCGGCTCGGGCGGCGGCGACGGCGGGTTGTTCGCCGGTATCGCCGCCCGCTACCTCGCCGACGCCGCCCTGCGGGTGCCCGAGCTCGCCGAGGCCACGCGGGAGCTCGTGTTCGCCAACGCCGAGGCCGCGTGGAAGGGCCGGGCCGAGATCGCCGGCGGTCCGGTCTTCTCCGCGGAGTGGCGCGACCCCGCGCCCGAACCGCGTCGCGGGCTGCCGGAGGCCGACCTGTCGGTCCAGCTCGGCGGGTGGATGCTGCTGGAGGCCGCGGCGCGGCTGCAGGTGACCTGAGGCCGCCGGGTCGCAGACCTGTCCGTGCCCCTTCCACCACCGGGACCGCGACGACGCCGAGGTCGATCTCGCATCGAAAGGCGTGGGATCGATCCGACCGGACCTGGTCGTTCAGCTGGCCCACCTGACGATCAGCTGAGCGATCATCCCGAGGACGCCGAACGGGAGTTGGCGTATCGGCCCGCCGCGGCCAGTACGGCGCCATCCACCCGTGCCCAGGTCGCGCGACCGACGTTGCCGAGACCGACGTTGGCGGCCGATCGGCAGCTCCGCGCGCTGCCGTGGTCTTCGCAGGGCCCCGGGCGCGGTGGGCCCGGTGCGAAGTGCGTAGTGGGTGTGCGAGGTGCGAGGGGT
>Ga0196958_10000363_pt1 | contig 14815 bp, 17 predicted proteins | sample S1v_10metaG_FD_148654 | JGI IMG/M metagenome (GOLD analysis project Ga0196958, IMG submission 148654) | Soil microbial communities from Anza Borrego desert, Southern California, United States - S1+v_10 | ecosystem: Environmental > Terrestrial > Soil > Desert | place: USA: California | collected...
GCGCGCCGCGACCCGGCCACCGCCCCGCGCGGCATCCCGGCGGTCACCTCCGAGGGACGGAAGGCGCCACGAGGCCCCGTGCCCGCCCCGCGTCCCCAGCACTGAGAGCCGCTCAGCCTGGACCGGGCCGTACGCCGACCTGAATGCGGCGCGTGCCTCCCGGGGCCACGGCGCCGCCTTGATCGTCCGTTCGGGTGCAGGTGCGGCCACATGCTGCCGTCCCCGCGCCGAATCGATGATCACCGCACGGCGGTTGTCCCTAGTCGCGGCCCGCCCGTGATCAGGCAGGCGCGAGGGCGCTGCATCGCTGTCCTCACCGGCGATGAGCGCGGCGGCCGATGATCACGGCCTCAGAACTCGGACCGCGCCGCCTGGCCCACCCCTGCCCGGCTCCGCTCAGCGCGGGTGTTCGCTCCGCCGGCTCCGCTCAGCGCTGTTCGGCCATCCGGTAGCCGACCCCGCGCAACGTCTCGATGCTGTTCGTGCCGAACGGTGTGTCGATCTTGCGGCGCAGGTAGCCGACGTAGACCTCCACGACGTTGACCTCGCCCTCGTAGTGGGCGTCCCAGACGGCGCGCAGGATGTCGGTCTTGGTGACCACCTCGCCCGCGTGCCGCATCAGGTGCTCCAGCACGCCGAACTCGCGGGGCGTCAGGGTGATCTCGGTGGCGCCGCGGTGCACGCGGTGGCGGGCGGGGTCGAGCTCCAGGTCCCCGACCCGCAGCACGGTGGGACGCGGCTCGCCGGCCCGGCGCAGCAGGGCCCGTAGCCGGGCCAGCAGCACGACGAACGAGAACGGCTTGACCAGGTAGTCGTCGGCACCGAGGTCGAACGCGTCGGCCTCGTCGTACTCGCCGTCCTTCGCGGTGAGCATGAGCACCGGCGTCCACACCTCCGCGGCGCGCAGGCGCTGCAGGATCCGGTAGCCGGACAGACCGGGGAGCATGATGTCCAGCACCACGACGTCGTGCTCGCCGGTGCTGGCCGCCGCGAGCCCCGAGATCCCGTCGTGCACCACCTCGACGGCGTGCCCCTCGGCCGCCAGCCCGCGCCGCACCATCTCCGCCAGCGGGACCTCGTCTTCGACCAGCAGCACGCGCACCCCTAGACCGTATCCGGCCACCCGTAGAGCCGTGTGGGGTTGTCGACGAGCACGCGCCGGCGCAGCTCGGCGTCGGGCAGCCAGGTGTCGAGCACGGCGCGGTGGTCCGCCTGCTCCGGCAGCGGGCCCGGCGGGGCGACGTAGGGCCAGTCGGTGCCCCACACCACCCGGTCCGGCGCCGCGTCCAGCACGGCCTCGACCCGCCCGCGCAGCGCGAGCGCCGCCGTGCCCTCCGGCGTTCCGGGAACCAGCCGGTAGGCGCCGGAGAGCGTGACCCACACGTCGCCCGCGCCGAGCAGCTCGCGCAGCAGCGGCACGACGGGATCGGGCTCGCCGGGCCCGGGTGCGGGCACCAGCCCGAGGTGGTCGAGCACGAGCCGGCCCCGGTCCGCCGCGGCGCGCAGCAGCGCGACGTGCTCGCGCGGATCCGTCCACACCTCGACGTGCCAGCCCAGCCCGGCCAACCGGTCCTGCATCGCGGGCAGCGCGGTGACGGGGGTGCCGCCCGCGAACCGGTCCTGCACCCGGCAGGCCCGGACGCCGGCCGCGTCCAGCTCCGCGAGCTCGTCGTCGTCCGCGTCCGGTCCGAGGACGGCCACGCCCCGCAGCCGGTCCGGCGCGGCCCGCAGGGCGTCGCGCAGCACCGCGTTGGCCGCGCCGTACGCGCTCGGGGTGACGAGGACGCCGCGGGCCAGCCCCAGGTCGTCGAGGTGGGCGAGGTAGCGCTCGACCGGGGCGTCGAACGGCGCGTACGCGGCCCCCGGGACCGCCGCGACCGGGCCGGTCATCACGTGGGCGTGGACGTCCGTGGCTCCCGCGGGCAGGTTCACGGCGCGGACTCCGTCAGCTCGGCCCCCCGGGTCCCCGGCAGCAGCAGTGCGCATCCCGCCATCATCACGTAAGCGATGCCGGCGAAGAGCGCGATGGCGACACCGATCGAGATGGCGTCCGCCAGCACGCCGACGAGCAGCGGGAACACCGCACCGATCCCCCGTCCGACGTTGTAGCAGAAGCCCTGGCCCGAGCCCGCAGCTCGCTGGGTACCGCTCGGTGAGCAGCGCGCCCACCCGCTGAAGTAGGCCGAGGAGGCGAAGCCGAGCGGCAGCGCCAGCGCCGTGAACACCGCGGTGGGCAGCTCGAGCAGCGTGAACGGCAGGACGATCACGAACGCCGCCACCGTGCACGCGACGAGCGCAGGCCGCCTGCCAGCCGGTCGGTCAGCCAGGCCCCGAACAGCACCCGGCTAAGGCCCCGACGATCACCAGCAGCAGCGTGCCGCCGATGCCCAGCACGTCCAGACCCCGCGCGCTCTTCAGGAACTGCGGGAGGAAGGTGGTGAGGGCGTAGTAGCCGCCCTGGGCGCCGGTGGAGAGCAGGGCGCAGACGACCGTCGTTCGCAGCAGGCCGGGCCGGAAGACCCCGAGGAACGACGGGCGGTCGGCGGCACGGTCCGCCTGCCGCACGTACACCTCGGGCTCGGGCACGTGCCGCCGGATCCAGAACACGCCCAGCGCGGGCACGGGCTGATCGCCCGGCACCGCGTCTACTGGGGGTGGGTCGGCGTCGGCATGCTGACCAGCAGGGAGCACCCGAGGTAGGAGGAGCGCGTGTCGCACGAGCCGCGGGACGGGGTGCTCGGTGAGGCCCACCGGGCCGCACTCACGTACGTCGCGACCGCGCAGCCGGTGTGGGACATCGAGCCGGGACGGCGGGTGCTGCTGCACTTCCACCCGGACCGGCCCACCTACGGGGCGCTGGACGTGCACCGGCGCCGCATCGGCGCCGCCCCTCGCTTCGGCTCGGCGCACCTGCGGCTCAGGGAGCGGGTCCTCGCTCGCACCACATGCTGCTTCCCCGACAGCGTCTTCGCGCCCACCGCGTTCGCGCCGGCGCAAGCAGCGGGCGGGCTCGTTGCGGCGGCGCTGGCGGCCGACCTCGACGTCCTCGACGAGTACGTCGAGGCGCAGGTGCACGGCCCGGTCCGGCTCCCGGACGACGTCGAGGCGATCGTGCTCGACCCGAGCCACCGGGGCACGTCCGTCGAGGAGGCGGCCGCCGGGTTGGGCTGCCCCGTGGAGTGGCACGGCGGGTTCCGGCTGGAGCCGGCCGAGCTGGCGCGACACGTCGCGTACCGCGGTCCGGAGCCGGTCACGCTCGGGCTCGCCCTCGCCGGGGAGGGAGCGCTCGATCCCGCGGTCCTCGGTGCCGCCGCCTTCAGCGCGCGGCACGACCCGCAGGTGCTGAAGGAGGTGTGGCACCTGCTCGCCCGCTTCGGCAGCGACGAGTGCTGACGAGTGGGACGAACGGGGCACGGACCGGACGCGGACCGGACATCCCCGCCGCTGGTGCCCGCACGTCGTGACACGCGCCACCGTGCGCCCGCAGAATCCGGGGCGGGCCTGCGCGCCTGCGACCACCTGAGCCCGGAAGGAACGCATGTCGACCACGACGATGGACGGACGCCGCGAGCACGTGCTCGCCGAAGCCGACCGGCTCGCGCGGATCTTCGCCGAGCGCGCCGCCGAGCACGACCGGGACGCCACGTTCCCCCACGACAACTACGCCGATCTCGCCGCGGCGGGGGTCCTGCGCATGTCGGTGCCCGAGGAGCTGGGCGGGTTCGGGGCCGGGCTGCCCGAGGTGGCCGCGGTCCTGGAGCGGGTGGCGGCCGGGGACGGGGCGACGGCGCTGTCGCTGGCCATGCACGTCTCCCCGCTCGGCCAGTGGGCGAGCGTCTGGCGGCGGACCGGCGACGACCGGCTCGCCGGCCTGCTCCGGCGGGCCGCCGAAGGAGGCCTGGTGTGGGCGTCGCTCACCGCGGAGCGCGGGATGGCCAACCGGATGACCGACGCCGCGACGGTGGCCGAGCCCACCGACGGCGGGTACCTGCTGACCGGCCGGAAGATCTTCGCCACGAACTCCGCGATCGCCACCGACTTCTCCACGACGGCGCGCGACCCGCACGCCGAGGGCGGCCCGCGGCTGCTGCTGTGCACGGTGTCCATGGACGCCCCGGGGATCCGGGTGCACCCGACGTGGGACACGCTGGGCATGCGCGCCACCCGCAGCGACGACCTCGAACTCGACTCCGTGTTCGTGCCGTCCTCCGCGGTCGTCCACTCGCTCCCCGCGGGCCACCTCGACCGGCGGGTCATGGAGACGGTGTGGGCGTGGGCCATGCCGGCGTTCGCGAGCGTCTACACCGGCATCGCCGCCGGGGCGCTGCAGTGGACGATCGACCGGCTCACCCCCGCGGGCCGCGCCGGCGATCCGGTGGTGCAGGACGTCATCGGCGAGTGTCACATCCTGCTGGAGTCCTCCCGCGCGCTGATCCACCGCCACGTCGAGGAGGTCGTCACCCGTGCACTGCACGCCCGGGGCGTGCAAGAGGCGGTTGCCCGGTGCGTCACCGTCAAGCACGCGGCGGCCAACAACGCCGTCGCCATCCTGCAGAAGCTGGTCGACGTGAACGGTGGCGCCGCGTTCGGCCGCGCCCTGCCCTTCGAGCGGATGTGGCGCGACGTCCAGGCCGGGCCGATCATGCCCATGGGCAACGTCGCCGCGCGGCAGTTCGTGGGCGCCACTGCCCTGGGCGTCGAGGTCGCGCCGGTGGCGACGTAGCCGGATCGCCGCGAGACCGGTCGGAGACCCCCGCCCGCCTCCTCACGTCAGCCCGCCGGCCGGATGATCGGTCCGAGAAGCGCGCCGACGCCCGGGTTGCGACCTCGCCGTGCTGCTCGCGGCGATCTTCGATCGATCCGGCCGCACCGCCCGCGACGCGTCACGAGGGCGGCAGCTCGAACCGGCAGCGCGGTCCCCGGTACCGCGTGCCCCGGTGGGGACGGTGCACGGCCTCCTCGACGAACCACCACGCGTCCGCCTCCGTGTCCGCGTACCCGTGCGACGACTTGCCACCGTCGAGCACGACGGTCCAGCGGTACCGGCCGGTCCGTTCGTCGAACGTCACGGTGCCCCGCTGCTGGGACTCGATCTTGAGTCGTGCCGCTGCCTCGTCCGCCGCCTCGCCCATCGCGAACCCCTCGCCCGTCTCGGTCATCCAGAACACCACCGGGCGATTCTAACGCCTTTAAGGCCAATCGGGACAGCGGTGCCGTTATCGACGTTACAGCCATTGCTGCTGCTCAGGCCGTAATCGGCGACGTACGGTCCGCCCGTGGACCTGCTGACGACCACCCAAGCGGCGCAGGAGCTCGGGGTGTCAGCACGCTCGCTCGCGAGGTGGGCCCGTGAGGGCAGGCTGCGACCGGCTCTCGTCACTCCCGGAGGCGACCAGAGGTCAGGGCGGTACCTCTGGGACTTGGACGATCTCCGCGAACAGCTGCGGAGGCTGCGAACCCGCCCGGAGTAGCGGCGGCCGAACCGGGACGCGATCGGTCACGACGGCTTCGGAGCCGGTGGTCGGGGTCGAACCGACGACCTACCGCTTACAAGGCGGTTGCTCTACCACTGAGCTACACCGGCCGGTACCGCCCGCCATCCTAGTGCCGTCCCCGGGACTCCTACTCTTGGCGCCATGCCGCACTCGATCGCCGCCACCGGTGGCGTCCGTCCCGGCGGGCCCGCATGACGACACCCGGTCAGAGGCCCGGTCAGACGCCCGGTCAGCGGTTCACCCGCCGTGTCCGCAGCGCCCTGCGCCGCGAGGCCTACGGCCTGCTGCACGCGGGGCCGCCGTCGGTGCAGTTGATGCGGCCGCTCGGTCCGAGCGTGCCGGACGACGCGCGGGTGCAGCAGGTGCTCGACCTGTGCATGCGCGTGGGCGAGGTGCTGCTGTCGAGCGGCGAGAGCGCGGACGAGACGACGCAGACGATGCTGCGGCTGGCGGCCGTCGCCGGGCTGTCCGCGGTCGACGTGGACATCACGTTCACGTCGATCACGATGTGTTGCCACCGCGGGATGAGCGCGTCGCCGGTGACGTCGATGCGGCTGGTGCGCTACCGCTCGCTCGACCTCACCAGGCTCGAGGCGGTCGCCCGGATCGTCGAGCGGCTGGAGCGCGCCGAGCTCGACATCGAGACGGCGGCCACCGAGCTCTCCGACGCGGTCAGCGCCCCGCACCCGTACCCGCGCTGGGTCGCCACTGCGGGGTGGGCCGGGCTCGCGGGCTGCATCGCGCTGTTGCTCGGTGCCGAACCGCTCACGGCGTTCGTGGCGTTCGCGGTGACGGGGCTCATCGACCGGATGGGCCGGCTTCTGAACCGGTGGGGGCTGCCCGCGTTCTTCCAGCAGGTGGTCGGGGGGATGGTGGCCACCGGCATCACGCTCGTGCTGCTCGCCGCCGGGGTGTTCCCACCCGGGACCACCCCGTCCCTCGCGGTCGCGGCGAGCATCACGGTGCTGCTGTCCGGCCTCTCGGTCGTGAGCACGGTGCAGGACGCCATCTCCAGCTACTACGTCACCTCGGCGGGGCGGGTCGCGGAGATCGCGCTGCTCTCCGCGGGCCTGCTCACCGGCGTCGTCTTCGTCCTGAAGATCGGGATCGAGTCCAACCTGCGCCTGGAGGTGGCGGCCGAGCTCCCCAGCGGCGCCGCTCAGTTCGGCATCTCCCTGCTCGCGGGCGCGGGCGCGGCCGCCGCGTTCTCGCTCGCCGGCTACGCGCGGCCGCGGCCGCTGCTCGCGGCCGGGTTCGCGGGAGCGGCCGGCTGGGGCACCTACGGTGTGCTGACCCAGGTCGTGGCGCTCGGGCCGGTGGCGGCCACCGGTGCCGCGGCGGTGGTGGTGGGGATCGCCACCGGGCTGCTGCGCCGGATGAACGGCATCTCCCCGCTCGTCGTCACGCTCGCCGGCATCACGCCGCTGCTGCCCGGGCTCACCGCCTACCGCGGCTTCTACCAGCTGGCCGTCGAGGGCCTCGCCGACGGGCTGGTGACGGTCACCATCGCGCTCGGCATCGGGCTCGCGCTCGCGGCGGGTGTGGCGTTCGGGGACTTCCTGGCGCGGCCTCGGCGCCCCACCCCGGTGGTCGTCGAGGCCCCATCGGAGGCCGAGCGGCAGTAGGCTCGGGTGCGCAGAGCGCACGAGGAGGAACATGCCGACGGCCCCAGGTCAGCCCTATGCCGACTTCGTCGTGGTGGCCAACCGGCTACCGGTCGACCTGGAGAAGCTGCCCGACGGGTCGCAGCGCTGGAAGCGCAGTCCCGGCGGCCTGGTCACCGCGCTCGAGCCGATGCTGCGCAGCCGCGAGGGCGCATGGGTCGGCTGGCCGGGTCTCGCCGACGCCGATGTCGAGCCGCTCGTCGAGGACGGCCTGCAGCTGCACCCGGTGCGGCTGTCCGCGCAGGAGGTCGAGGAGTACTACGAGGGCTTCTCGAACGCCACGCTGTGGCCGCTCTACCACGACGTCGTCGCGACGCCCGCGTTCCACCGCCACTGGTGGCAGGCCTACCGGCGGGTGAACGAGCGCTTCGCGGAGGCGGTGGCGGGAGTGGCGGCGCGGAACGCCACCGTCTGGATCCAGGACTACCAGCTCCAGCTGCTCCCGGCGGCCCTGCGTGAGCTGCGTCCGGACCTGCGGATCGGCTTCTTCCTGCACATCCCGTTCCCGCCCACCGAGCTGTTCATGCAGCTGCCGTGGCGCACGCGGATCGTGGAAGGTCTGCTGGGCGCCGACCTCGTCGGGTTCCACACACCCGGCGGCGCCCGCAACTTCCGGTGGCTGGCCACCCGGCTGGCCGGCGCGAGTCCCGGCCAGGGGCGCAACGAGGTCGTCGTGGACGGGCGCACGGTCAAGCTCGGGGCGTTCCCCATCTCGATCGACTCCGCCAACCTGGACCAGCTGTCCCGCAAGCCGGAGGTCCTCGAGCGCGCCAAGCAGATCCGCGCCGACCTGGGGGACCCGCGCTCCGTCGTCCTCGGCGTCGACCGGCTCGACTACACCAAGGGCATCGACGTCCGGCTGCGCGCCTTCGAGGAGCTGCTCGAGGAGGGCCTGGTCACCCCCGACGACACGGTGATGATCCAGCTCGCCACGCCCAGCCGGGAGCGCGTGGAGCACTACCAGAAGATGCGCAACGACATCGAGCAGGCCGTCGGCCGCATCAACGGCGAGCACGCGCGCGTCGGGCACCCGGTCGTGCACTACCTGCACCAGTCGCTGCCGCGCGAGGAGCTGGTCGCGTTCTTCGTGGCGGCCGACGTCATGCTCGTCACGCCGCTTCGGGACGGGATGAACCTCGTGGCGAAGGAGTACGTCGCCTGCCGGCACGACAACGGCGGGGTGCTGGTGCTGTCGGAGTTCGCAGGCGCCGCGATCGAGCTCAAGGACGCGGTCCTGGTGAACCCGCACGACACCGACGGCGTGAAGAACGCCCTGCACAGCGCGCTCACGCTCGCGCCGGACGAGGGCAGGCGCCGCATGCGGACCCTGCGGCGGCAGGTGCTCGGGCACGACGTGGACCGCTGGGCGCGCTCGTTCCTCAACACGCTCGGGCTGCCGCCCGCGGACGGCTCGTGAGCGGGCTCGACGCCGCCGTGCAGGCGCTCGCCGCGGCGCCCCGCCTGCTGGTGGCCCTCGACTTCGACGGCGTGCTCGCGCCGATCGTCGACGTCCCGTCCGACGCGCGACCGCTGCCGGACACCGCGGCGGCCGTCGAGGCGCTGGCCGCCCTGCCGGGCACCACCGTCGCGCTGCTGTCCGGGCGCGGCCTGGCCGACCTGGCCGCCGTCTCCGGGTTCGGGCGCCCGATCCGGCTGGTCGGCAGCCACGGCGGCGAGTTCGACGACGGCGACGGCGCGTCCCTGCTCGACGAGGAGCAGCGCTCCCGGCTCGACCGGCTGGCGGCCGAGCTGCGCGAGCTCGTCGACGGCGAGCCCGGCGTCAGCCTGGAGGACAAGCCCGCCGGGGTGGCCGTGCACGTCCGCAACGCGCCGCCCGAGGTGGGCACGCGCGTGCTGGACGCCGTCCGCGCCGGGCCCGCCGCCCGCGACGGGATCGAGGCCACCCCGGGTAAGTCGGTGCTCGATCTGTCGGTCGTGCGGATGGACAAGGGCGCCGCGCTCGACCTGCTGCGCGAGCGCGTCGAGGCCGACGCGGTGCTGTTCGCGGGCGACGACGTCACCGACGAGACCGCTTTCGCCCGCCTGCGCCCCGGCGACGTCGGGGTGAAGGTCGGGCCCGGTGACACGGCCGCCGGGCACCGGGTGGACGCACCACCGGACGTCGGGGCGCTGCTGGAGCGGCTGCGGGAGGCGCGCTCCGCGCGGCGATAGGCCGTGTGGTTGCCGCCGCTGCGCGTACATCTTGTCAATGGAAAGACAGTGAGTACGCTGGTTTCCGTGCCCTACCACCACGGCGACCTGCGCCGCGCCCTGCTCGACACCGCGCTGGAGGCCGTCGCCGAGCACGGGCCCGCCGCGGTGAGCCTGCGCGACGTGGCGCGGCGGGCAGGCGTCTCGCACGCGGCGCCCACGCACCACTTCCGGGACAAGGCCGGCCTGCTCACCGCTCTCGCCGCCGAGGGGTGGTCGTTGCTGGCCGACGCGCTGGCCGAGGCGGCGGGCCGGGGGTTCGGCGAGCTGGGCGTCGGCTACGTGCTGTTCGCCACCTCGCACCCGGCGCACTTCGCGGTGATGCGCGCCCCCGGGCTCGCGCGCGGCGACGACCCCGAGCTGGTGGCCGCGATGCGCCGGGCCGGCGCCCAGCTGCAGTCGGGGGTGGAGCGCTTCGAGGCGGACGGCGAGCGTGATTCCGAGGTCACCGCACTGGCCGCCTGGTCGCTGGTGCACGGGCTCGCCGCCCTGATCCTCGAGGGCGCCGTGGCCCCGGAACCGGGTTCCGACGTGGCCACGCTCGCCCGCGCCGTGACCGATCGCCTGCGCCCTCCGGCCGGTTGAACCGCGGTTGACGCGGGGCTCCGCCCTCACGCTGTTTCTTGACGCAACCGAACGGCTGCTATAGCTTGTGTAGCAACCCAAGAGTTGCTATCTGCTGGAGACCGACATGGCGTTCCCCGACCGCATCGAGCGGACCATCGAGCTCGCCCACCCGCCGGAGAAGGTGTGGGCGGCGATCACCACAGCCGAGGGGCTGGGCGCCTGGTTCGGCAACAAGGCGACGATCGACCTGCGCCCGGGCGGAGCGGCGGAGCTGACGTGGGACGACGGCCCCACGGCGAGCATGCGCGTCGAGCGGGTCGAACAGCCGCGGGTGTTCGGCTTCAGCTGGCACATCTACGGCCTGCCCGAGGGCGACCCGCGCCGCACCTACGTCGAGTTCACGCTCGAACCGATCGGCGGGGCCACCCGGCTCACCGTGGTCGAGAGCGGCTTCGCGCAGCTCTCGGACGACGCGCACCGGACGGCGTTCGACGGCAACACCGACGGCTGGGCCCGCGAGCTGGGCGAGCTGGTTGACTACCTCGATGCCGCCTGACGTCGAGGCCGTCGCAGAACAGGTCTTCGTCGCACTGGCCGATCCGAGCAGGCGGGCCATCCTGGCCGCGCTGGCGTCGCACGGGCCGGCCACCGCGACGGACCTCGCCGACCGCCTGCCGATCACCCGGCAGGCGATCGCCAAGCACCTGGCCCTGCTGACCGATGCGGGCCTGGTGACGGCGCAGCCGGGGGAGCGGCGGCGCGTGCGGTACCGGCTGCGCTCCGCCCCGATGCGGGTGGCGCAGCAGTTCCTCGCCGCGCTGGCCCGCGACTGGGACGGCTCCCTCGACGCGTTGCAGGAACACCTCAACCGATGATCAAGGCGGGAACCGACGATGAAGACGCCACAGGTCGTCTCGAAGGACGACTGGGACGCAGCGCGCGAGCAGCTGCTCGTGAAGGAGAAGGAGCTGACGCGCGCCCGTGACGCGCTGGCGGCGGAGCGCCGGCGGATGCCGTGGCTGGCGGTGGAGAAGGCATACGGGTTCGAGGGGCCCCGGGGCAGGGTGGGCCTGGTCGACCTGTTCGAGGGGCGCCGCCAGCTGGTGGTCTACCGGGCCTTCTTCGATCCCGGTGTGCACGGCTGGCCCGACCACGCGTGCGTCGGCTGCTCGATGATGGTCGACCAGATGGCCGACGTCTCCCACCTGAACGCCCGCGACACCACGCTCGCCGTCGTCTCGCGCGCGCCGCAGCCGGACATCGAGCGGGTGAAGGCCCGGATGGGCTGGACGGTGCCCTGGTACACCATGACGGACGACTTCGACGCCGATTTCGGCGTGGACCAGTGGCACGGCACCAACGCGTTCATCCGTGACGGCGAACGCGTGTTCCGCACGTACTTCATCAACGCCCGCGGCGACGAGGCGCTGGGCACCGCGTGGGCCTACCTCGACATGACCGCGCTCGGCCGGCAGGAGGAGTGGGAGGACTCGCCGGAGGGCTACCCGCAGACGAAGCCGTACGAGTGGTGGAACTGGCACGACGCGTACGGCGAGTCCGGGGCGCCGCCCGCGGGTGAGGAGCAGGTGCGCCGGGCGGTCGACGCGGGGTTGCTCGAGAACTGAGCCGGGCTGCGCAGGGGCCCCGGCGGGTCGGTGGTCACCAGCCGGAGAAGAACCGCTCCTCCGCGCGGGGACGCGCGCTCGTCGCGCCGACGACCAGCTCGGTGGGCAGGGTGACCCGGCGGGGCCGATTGCGGTCGCCGCGTTCGAGCAGCAGCTCGCCGGCGACCCGCCCCTTCTCGAGGACGGGCTGGCGCACCGTGGTGAGACCGGCGCGCTCGGCCTCCGGCACGCCGTCGAAACCGGTGATCGTGAGCTGCTCGGGGACCTTCAGGCCGCGGTCCGCGGCGTGCCGCAGCGCGCCGAGGGCGAGGATGTCGGAGGTGCAGATCACGGCCGTGAGGTCGGAGTGCGCCGCGAGCAGGGCGGCGGCAGCGGCCTGACCGGCGTCGACGCTGTGCTCGAAGCGCTCGTGCACGGGCACGTTCGCCCAGTCGACGCCCACCTCGGACAGCCCGTCGCGGATGCCGGCCAGCCGGTCGCGCTGCACGGGGTAGGTGGTGGCGGCCTGCCGCTCGGCGGAGACGGGGCCGTCGTTGCGGCCTGCCGCCAGGCGCATGCAGAGCACGCCGATGCGCCGGTGGCCGAGCCCGGCGACGTGCCGCGTGAGCGCGAGCATCCCGGCGCGGTCGTCGACGCCGACCCGGTCCACGCCCTCCACGCCGGTGGGCTGGTCGCAGACGACGGTGGGCAGCGGCCGCTCGAGCACGGCGAGGAAGTGCGGGTCGTCCTCCCGCACGGAGTAGACGACGAAGCCGTCGACACCCGCCTGGTGCACCGTGGTGACGTCCACCTGCTCGGGGCTGACCGGCACCAGCAGCAGGCCCTGCCCGGCCTGTTCGCAGGCGAGCGCGAGGCCTTCGAGGAACCCGGTGGCGGCGGGGTCGCGGAAGGCGTAGGAGAGCGCCTCGGTGAGCAGCAGCCCGACGGCGCCGGCCCGGCGGGTGCGCAGGGAGCGGGCCACCGGGTCCGGGCCGGGGTACCCGAGCCGACGCGCGGCCTCCAGCACGCGGGCGCGCAGGGGCGCGGAGAGCTGGTCCGGGCGGTTGTACGCGTTGGAGACCGTCGTCCGCGACACGCCCAGCTCGGCTGCCAGCGAAGCCAGGGTTGCCGGGCGGCGGACGTTGGAAGGCCCTGCCATCGTCGAACCGTAACGGTTCAGACACTCAGCGGGAAACCCATGTGACTGGGCCCTCGGGATCGATCCGGTCGTCACGAGTTAGAGTGAATCGACAACGGTTATCAGTACGTCTGACTCGGAGTCCACCCATGCCGTTCCGCCGCGCAGCCGTCGCCGCGCTCGCCGTCCTCGCCGTCGCCGGGTGCGGCACCGGCACCGAGGAGCCCGCCGCCCAGCCGACCGGCGACGAGCCGATCCCCGTCGTCGCGTCCACCAACGTCTACGGCGCCGTCGTCGAGGCGGTCGGCGGGGACCGGGTCAGCGTCGAGTCGTTGATCGACGATCCGGGGGCCGACCCGCACTCGTACGAGAGCACGCCCGCCGACGCCGCCGCCGTCGCCGATGCACGGATCCTCGTCGCCAACGGCGGTGGCTACGACGATTTCCTGACCCAGCTGGCGGAGACCTCCGGCGGCGACGCCACCGTGATCGAGGTGGCCGACGTCTCCGGGCTGGTTCCCGAGGAGGAGCACGCCGAGGAGCACGCGCACGACCACGGCGCCGGCGAGCACGCGCACGAACACGGCGCGTTCAACGAGCACTTCTGGTACAGCCTGCCCACCATGCAGGCCCTCGCCACCCGCCTGGCCACCGACCTCGGTACGGCCGACCCGGCCGGGGCCGCCGAGTTCACCGCCAACGCCGAGGCGTTCAACGGCCGGGTCGCCGAACTGCTGACGCGCGCCGAGGCGATCGGCGCCGCCCATGCCGGCGCCCGGGTCGCCGTCACCGAGCCGGTCCCCGGGTACCTCATCGAGACCGCCGGGCTGACCGACGTGACGCCGCCCGCGTTCACCGAGGCGATCGAGGAGGACACCGACCCGCCGGTCGCCGTCATCCAGGAGACGCTCGCGCTGTTCGAGGGCGACCCGGTGCGCGCGCTCGTGGTCAACGCGCAGACCCGGACCCCCACCACGGAGCAGGTGCGGGAGGCGGCGCAGACTGCGGGGGTGCCCATCGTCGAGATGAGCGAGACTCTGCCGGAGGGCGCAACCGACTACGTCAGCTGGATGGGCGGTCAGATCGACGCCCTCGCCGACGCGCTGAACGAGACCCCGAACGGGAGCTGATGCCCGTGGCCGCATCGCCCACGACGCCCGGGTCGCTGCTGCCCGTCGCCACGCCCGCGCTCTCCCTGCGCGCGGCGCGGGTGAGCTTCGGCGAGCGCACGTTGTGGGACGGCCTCGACCTCGACGTCGCGCCCGGCGAGTTCGTCGCGGTGCTCGGGCCCAACGGCTCCGGCAAGACGACGCTGGTCCGCGTGCTGCTCGGGCTGCTGCCGCTGTCCGCGGGCGAGGTGCGGATCGCCGGGTGCCCGCCGCGGCGCGGCAGCCCGAGCATCGGCTACGTCCCCCAGCAGAAGGCGCTGGATCCGGACCTCCCGCTGCGCGGGCGCGACCTCGTCGGCCTCGGGCTCGACGGGCACCGTTTCGGGCTCGGGTGGCGCGGCCGCCGCGAGCGGCGGGAGCGGGTCGACGCCGCGCTGGCCGCCGTCGGGGGCGGTGCCTACGCCGACGCGCCGGTCGGGCGGCTGTCCGGCGGGGAGCAGCAGCGGTTGCGGGTGGCGCAGGCCCTCGTCGGCGGCCCGGACGTGCTGCTGTGCGACGAGCCGCTGCTCTCGCTGGACCTGTCGCACCAGCGCACCGTCACCCGGCTCATCGACGAGCGCCGGCGGGCGGCCGACACCGCCGTGCTGTTCGTGACGCACGAGATCAACCCGGTGCTGCCGCTGGTGGACCGCGTGCTCTACCTCGTGGACGGCCGGTTCCGGATCGGCCGTCCGGAGGAGGTCATGACGTCCGAGGTGCTGTCGGAGCTCTACCGCACCGAGGTCGACGTGCTGCGGGTCCGCGGGCGTCTGGTCGTCGTGGGCGCCGAGGAGCACGGCGAGCACTGCCACGAGGAGTCGGCATGACGCTGATCTCCTTCGACGGGATCGGCGAGCTGCTCGCCGTCCCGTTCGTGCAGTCGGCGCTCATCGCCTGCGCCGTCCTCGGACTGGTGGCCGGCCTGCTGGCACCGTTGATCGTCTCGCGGGGCATGTCGTTCGCCGTGCACGGCACCGCGGAGCTCTCG
>Ga0196958_10000364_pt1 | contig 14781 bp, 15 predicted proteins | sample S1v_10metaG_FD_148654 | JGI IMG/M metagenome (GOLD analysis project Ga0196958, IMG submission 148654) | Soil microbial communities from Anza Borrego desert, Southern California, United States - S1+v_10 | ecosystem: Environmental > Terrestrial > Soil > Desert | place: USA: California | collected...
CGATCAGCGGGCCGGCGACCAACCCAGCCCCACCGCTCCGGTGCCGACGACCATCGGTGTACTGACTTGCCAGCTGCCGTTTCCCATCGCCCGAAAGTCGGAGAGGATGAATTGTCCTACAGCCCACAGCCGTTCGCCACCGACGTCAACCGTCGGAAAGGGGGTGAGCACTTCCGGCGTCTGGCTGAAATCGTGCCCGTCCGCGACCATGGCGGCGAGATAGCAGGTATACCGCAACGCCTCGTCGCGTTGAGTCCACGGAGGAGGGCCGGTCACTTTCGGTTTCTTCCGCCCCATTCCGAACCCCTCTGGCGATCTTGGCGAGCAAAATACGGGGCAGGATAGCAATTCCGCCAGGAATTACTCAGAGAGCACGTTACATCCAGAACCCGCATTCAAAACCGCGTAATGCTACGTTCTCCGAACTTCAGGCCTCGTGGAAGTCGTCGAGCCGATAGGCTTCGGCTGACGATTCCGTGGCGGCCAGCCAATGCGGATAGGTCACGTAGACCAGTTCTGTGTCCTCATCGGCCACGTAGACGACCTCGGTACCCGCCCGCAGGTAGATCACCTCACCCGCCCGAGCCGTCACCGACCCCGAAGGTCCCTCGACGGTGAAGGTGCCGGAAGTGATGACGAGAGCCTCGTCGTAGGTCATCTTCCACGGGTTCTTCTCGCCCTTCCCGTAGCGGGCGAAGCCGACGGACATCGCCGCGCCGCTGTCCTGCGAGAGGACGTCGGCCAAGAAAATCTGCTGGTCGAGGCGCTGGAACCAGGTCGAAGCGTGATCGCTCGTGAAGTGTGCGACGAACATCTGAGTCTCCTTAGGCGGAAATTCCTCCACTTAGTTAACTGGAGAAAGTTCCACTTGTCCACCCGTTAGGCTCACCAGGTGCTTCCCATCGCAGGGGCCGGAACTCCAGAGCGGGCGGACGCGGCTCGCAACCGGCGGAAGATCGTCCGCGCGGCGGCCAGACTCGTGGCGGCCAAAGGGATCGACGGACTCGCGTTGGACGAGGTCGCGGCGGAGGCGGGCGTCGGGATCGGGACCGTGTATCGGCGGTTCCCGGACAAGGGCTCGTTGGCGCAGGCGTTGCTCGACGAGAACGAGCGCGAGTTCCAGGAGGCGTTCATCAGCGGGCCGCCGCCGCTCGGGCCTGGAGCGCCACCAAAACAACGACTCAGGGCGTTCCTGGAAGCGTACGTCGATAGGCTTGAGACGCATGGCGAGTTGCTCATGGTCGCGGAGACGGAGACGCCGATGGCGCGGTTCGTCACGGGCGCGTACCGGCTGCACCACAGTCACCTGGTCGCATTGATCAGCGAAATCGACCCGGACGCCGACGCGCACTTCCGGGCCGATGCGATCTTGGCGCCACTCGCCGCGGCGCAGTACATCCACCAGCGGCGGAACGGTATGACGGCGGAGCGGATCAAAGCGGGGCTTAGTGACGTGTATCTGGCTCGAGGCATGCGATGAGCGAGTACCAATACTACGAATTCCTCGCGATCGACCAGCCGCTGGACGAACGTCAGCAGGCCGCCGTGCGCTCCCTCTCCACCCGCGCGAGGATCTCCGCCACCAGCTTTGTCAACGAGTACCACTGGGGCGACTTCAGCGGCGACCCGAACCGGCTGATGGAGCGCTACTACGACGCGCATGTGTATGTGGCCAACTGGGGAACACGCAGGCTCATGTTCCGTCTGCCACGCCGCTTCGTGGACCTCGACGCGGTCAGGGATTACTGCGTCGGCCACTATTTGTCAGCCTGGACGGCGGACGAGTTCCTCGTGCTCTCCCTGACGAGCGAGGACGAACCCGACGAATTCGACTACGAGGCCGAAGCGAGGCTGGCAGCTATCGTCGGAGTCCGCGCCGAACTCGCGGCGGGCGATCTCCGGCCCCTCTATCTCGCCTGGTTGGCGGGTTACGGCGCCTGGGAGCGAGACGAATGCGCCTTCGAACCCGACGCCGACGCCAACCTCGAGCCGCCCGTGCCACCCGGTCTCTCCACACTCACCGCACCGCAACGAGCGCTTGCCGATTTCCTGCGCCTCGACGACGAACTGCTCGCGAGCGCGGCCCGCACGAGCCCACCAATCGCGGAGGACCTCAGCCAGATCGCGGCCTGGATGACGAATCTGCCGCTCGCCGACAAGGACGAGCTTCTGCTGCGGGTTGTTCGAGGGGACGGCATCGCCGTGCGGATGGAACTGCTTCGCGGCTTCCGCGACGAGCACACCCCGACCATCACCGATCCACCACGACGAACCGTTGCCGACCTTCTCGACAACGCCGCGCGGTTACGAGCCAACGGTCATTCGCGAACCTAGACTCCTCGAAAGCCTGGAAGGGGTGGCATGGATCTCACGGTGAAATCCGAACTGGTCGAGCAGGTGCGCGCGTTCACCGAATGGGTGGGCGCGGGGCGCAAACTCACTCAGACCGGGCGGCTCACCTTGGCCGACGCCAGGGCGCTGGTGCCGTTGCTGGGGACCGGCGACGTGCTCGACCGGGCCATCGGCGACCGCGTGTACAAAACCAGGTCTAGCGAGGAGCTGCTCGACCTTATGCTCGTCGTGGAGTGCGCCAAGGTGGCGCGGCTGGTCCGCAAGACGGGCCAACGACTGGTGCCGGTGAAGAAGAACCAGGCGCTCCTCGGGGACCCGCAGAAGCTGTGGCTCGCGCTGTTCACCGGCTTCGACCAGCTGGGTCAGGCGTTCCTGCACACCGGATTCGGCGAGTCACTGCTGCGCCCGGAGTTCGCGCACGGCAGCCGCGCCGCGTTGGCGGCGTTGTACAACAGCACCGACGGTGCCGTCGGCATCGGGAGCTTGCGCGCGATCGTGTGGGATGTCGTCAGCGCGCCTTGGGTCTTGGACGATCTCACCGAACTGCAGTTTGAGCTGTTGCGACGCTCGAATGACCGCGACATCAAGGAGACGCTCGAGGTCCTACAGCGATTGGGAGCGGTGACCCTCCGGGGCGAATCGGCTGAGCTGACCGAACTCGGCCGGTTCGGCATGCGGCGGATCTTGGGCGAGCCGGAAGCGGGCGATCCGATCTACCAGGTGAAGATCACCTTGCTGGAGATCGAATGCCTTCCGGTGTGGCGACGGGTACTGGTTCCGGCGGCCATCCCGCTCGACCGGTTGCACGTCGTCATCCAGGCCGCGATGGGCTGGGAGAACTACCACCTGCACTACTTCCTCGATGGGCAGACCTACTACGGCGAGGCCGAACCTGAGCTGCAATACCGCGACGAACGGAAAGTGCGGCTGGAAGACTTGGTGAAGCCAGGTGACCGCCTCGAGTACAACTACGACTTCGGCGACAGCTGGGACCACGAGATTCTGATCGAGGAAGCCACGGTCGCCACGTCCGATGGGCGTTATCCGCGGTGTGTCGCGGGCCAGGCGGCGTGCCCGCCGGAGGACGTCGGCGGTACCGGCGGTTACGCGAGGTTGATCCAGATACTCGGCGATCCCGGCCACGAGGAACACCAGGACATACTCGGCTGGCTCGGCCTCGACGACCCTGACCAGTTCGACACCGCGCGCTTTGACATCGACGAAGCCAACCAGCGCCTGGCCACCATGGCCTAGTGGATCTCTACCGGCCCAACGCGTAAGACGCCGTCGTCCAGCGGCACGCAGCGCTTCCCGCCGCGGCCCCGCAGAGCACGGAAAGTACCAACGGGATAGACGACGTCCATCCACGCGCACGGATTCGCGGGCCGGTGGACCTCGAAGCGCACCGGACCATCACCCGAGTCCAAAGCGAGCACAGTGCCCCGCGGCACAGCGTCCACGTCGAAGCCCGACAGCACGATGTTCCGCCGGGCCAGTAGCGGATCACCGGGCACGGAGGCGGAGAACAGCGTGACCGCGGCGGAACGATGTGCGGGGTGGTTGAAGTAGCGGTCCCCCACCAGCCCCAGTCCCGCGCGCACCACGACGTGGTCGCGCGAGACCGGCGCGGGATCAGGGCGCGCCCCCGAGGAAGGACGGCCCTCGTAAGCGTGCACGGAAGAGACGTGCAGCGCGACGATCAGCGCTCGCCCAGTTGCCATTCCGGCCGCACGTAGTGGCAGGTGTAGCCGTTCGGGATGCGCTCCAGGTAGTCCTGGTGTTCGGGCTCGGCTTCCCAGAAGTCGCCGGCCTGGGTCACCTCGGTGACGACCTTGCCCGGCCATTTGCCGGAGGCGTCGACGTCGGCGATGGTCTGCTCGGCGATCTGCTTCTGGGTGTCGTCGGTGTAGTAGATCGCCGACCGGTAGCTGGTGCCGATGTCGTTGCCCTGGCGGTCGCGGGTCGTCGGGTCGTGGATCTGGAAGAAGAACTCCAGGATCTGGCGGTACGACAGCCGCGCCGGGTCGAAGACGATCTCGATGCCTTCGGCGTGCGAGCCGTGGTTGCGGTAGGTCGCGTTCGGCACGTCTCCGCCGGTGTAGCCGACCCTGGTGGAGACGACTCCGGGGTGCCGGCGGAACAGGTCCTGCATACCCCAGAAGCAGCCGCCCGCGAGAACAGCCTTTTCCGTCACGATTGATCTCCTCTGGTCGTTGACCTCCAGTACAACGTGCCGGACCGCGCCTGTCATCCCCGTCCGAGTGTGACGGAACGCTTACCTCCGCCGTGCGTCTCACGCTAGGTGAAGATCCTGCTCGCGGCATCGGCCCTGCTTTTGACCGCCTGTTCGACGCCGGAACCAGCGCCGACGGCCGAAGACGCCTTCCGGTTCGGCGGGATCTCGATGCCGGCGAGTGGCAAAGTGCTGGAGACGAAGCACGACCGGGGCATCGACTCGAGATACGTAGTCGTCCTCACCCTTCCGGCGGAGGACGTGCCCAAGCTGCTCGAGGCCTCCCAGTTCGCTCCCGGTGTCATGGCGGACGACCGGGCCGTCGACGGTCGCCGGGTGGTCCGGAAGGTCACCGTCCAAGGGACCACGGTGCACCTGGAGCTGTTCACGACGTGAGCACTCTGCGTGAAAAAGACGGTCCGTTCGGACTCGCCTGGGTGACGCCCTAACGTGTAGCTCCACGCACCACCCGCCGGAGGACGCATGGATCCGCTCCGTGTTCCGCCCGAGCTGTTCCGTTTCACCGACGGCAGCAGGTCCGGGCTCCCCCTGGCGATCCTGCACGCCTTCGGTGAGGCGAACGAGCGGCTCGTGACGGCGCTCGGCATCGACGACGTCCGCACGCGGCTGCGGGAAGTCGGCTGGCTGGAGACGCTCGGCGACGAAGAGCTGGTCAAGGCGCTGGACCAGCTGAGGACCCAAGGCCACCTCGACGTCGTCCAGAATCACGCGGGCGACTACCGGACGGCGTCCGAGTACGAGCGCCGCAATCTCCAGTACTCGCTCACTCGGCAGGGCGAAGCGGCGTACGCGGGTGTGGTCCGCGCGAACGAGGTGCTCAACGCGTCCGGGGCACTTCAGACGGCGACGCTCGAAGCGCTGGGTGAGCGGCTCGGTGAGCTCGCGAAGCAGCTCGAAGACGGCACCGACAGGCGCGTGTTCAGCACGCTTTCCGAAGTCGAGAGTCACCTCGAGGCGTTCCGCGACAACACGAAGCGCTTCAACGGCGACCTCCAGCGCCTGCTGCACGCCGAAGCCGACCTCGCGACGTTCCACGAGGTCAAAGCATCGACGGTCGCTTATTTGCAGGAGTTCCTGAACGACCTCGAGCATCACAGCCACACCATCGCCACCCGTATCAAGGAGATCGACGACCACGGCGTCGAGCGGGTGTGGCGGCGCGCGCTCAACGGCGCCGCCCTGCCGAGCCCCGATCAGCGCTGGCTGGAGCTTCGTAGAGCCCGCTGGGACGGGCTGCGCGCGTGGTTCCTCCCCGAAGACGGGACGACGCCACGGGTCGAGGACCTGCACAAGGTCGCACGACGGGCGATCATCACCCTGCTCCAGGTCTTGGACCGGATCACCGAATCGCGGCGGCGCGCGAGCAGCGCGGTCGCGGATTTCCGCGAGCTGGCGCGGTGGTTCACCGTCGTCCCGGCGCAGGAGGACCTGCATCGCCTGTGGTCCACGATGTTCGGGCTCAGTTCGGCGCGGCACGCGCACCTCGCCCACGCGGACCCGGAGATGGTCAGCACGACGGCGTCGTGGCTCGACGCGCCGCCGGTCGAGGTGTCGGAACTGCTCCGGTCGGCGGGCCGCACCGAGCGGTTCACCCGGACCGGGCGGGTTCGCGACGTCACCGAGATCCGGGCGGCCCGGGTCCGGCAGGCGAACGCGGAACGCGCCGAACTCGAGGCGGCGTGGAGCATGCTCGACACCGGCGGGGTCGTGCGGCTTTCGGCGTTCGAGAAGCTCGACCACACCGTTTTCGAACGGCTGCTGGACCTGCTGGGCCAGGCGCTGGGCAGCAGCCCCGGCGTGGACGGCACCCGGCGGAGCACGACGTCCGACGGTCAGATCGAGATCGTGCTGAGGCCGTCGCGAAACGGTGCTGTCGCACGCCTGACCACCACGAGCGGCGTCTTCCGCGGCCCCGACTACGAGATCGAGATCAGTACCGCCGGAGGCAGGGCGTGAGCCTCACGAACCAACTGGTCATCGCGGAACGCGAAGAGGTCGCGCGCGGGATCCGGACGCTGCTGGCCACCCCGCTGATCGGCGAACGCGGCTCCCCCGAGACCTTCGACCTCATCCGGCGCCGCCGCGAACCCATCCGGCAGTGGTTCGACTACTACTGCGGCTGGACGCTCACCGTCGAGCCCCGGCTCGGCTACGCCCGGCTGGTCAAGATCCGCGCGGCCGCCGATCCCACCCGCCCGGCGCGACGGGTGCGTTCCGGGCGCGCGGCGTTCGACCGCCGTCGTTACGTCCTGCTGTGCGTGGTAGCGGCCGAACTGCTCACGGTGCCGGTGACCACGATCGGCCTGCTCGCCGGCCGGGTCGCGAAGGCGAGCGCCGCCGACGACCTGGTGACCACCTTCGACGTCGCCATGAGGGCGGAACGCCTCGCGTTCGTGGACGTGCTCAACCTGCTGGAGTCCTTCGGCGTCCTCGAAGCCGCGGACGGCGATCCGGAGTCCTTTGTGGACGAAACGACCGCGAAGGTGCTGTTCCGGGTCGACGCGACGCTGTTGCTGCGGATGCTCGCCGCGCCGGTCGGGCCGTCGCAGCTGGCCGTGCCCGCCGACGACGTCGCGCTGCGGTTCGAGGAGCTGCTGGAGGCGGTGTCGTACGAGCAGCGCTATGGGCTCTCGTCGGGCCGTCACGAGGACACGCCGAGCGCGTCGGACGTCCAGCGGAACCTGTGGCTGCGGCACACGGTCTTCCGCCGTCTCGTGGACGATCCCGTGCTGTACTTCGCCGAACTGACCGCGGAGGAGCGCGCGTACCTCGGGTCGCCGACCGGGCGCCAGTTGCTGAGGCGTGCCGCGGAGCAGGGCGGTTTCGTCCTCGAAGAACGCGCGGAGGGGGTACTGCTCGTCGACGTCGACGGGCTGGCCACCGACGAGCGGTTCCCGGACGACGGCAGCAACGCCAAGGTCGCCGCGCTGCTGCTGCTCGACGTACTCGACGAGCCGCGGACGACCGACTACCTGGGCAACGCCACCGCCAAGCTGGTGAAACGGTTTCCCCGCTGGGCCAAGACCTACCGGGGCAAGGACGGCGTGCGACGGCTGACCGTCGACGCGCTCGCGGTGCTGTCGGGCTTCGGCCTGATCCGCACCGAAGGCGAACTCGTCCGGCCACTTCCGGCCGCCGCGAGGTACACCGACCGAAACGAGGAGGCGCCGTGACCGTGACGAGGTGGATCCCGTCCCGTGCGGGCATCCTCAACATCTGGCGCTACTACGACGAGATCTTCGAGTTCCACGACGGGCGGCTGCTGCTGCGCGGCCCCAACGGCAGCGGGAAGTCGAAGGCGCTGGAGCTGCTGCTGCCGTTCCTGTTCGACGCGAGCCTGCGTGCCAACCGGCTGTCGACCTTCGGCACCAGCGAACGCAGCATGCACTGGAACCTGATGGGCGAAGGCGCTTCCGGGGCCACGCGCGTCGGGTACGTCTGGCTCGAATTCGGCATGGCCGGGGACCAGTGGTTCACCTGCGGCGCGCGGCTTCAGGCGAGTACGCACACGAGCACGGTGCACGCCGACTTCTTCACCACCGGCCTGCGGGTGGGCGACGGCTTGCCGTTGGTCAACGAGACGGGTCAGCCGCTGACCAAGAACGCGCTGGAGGAGGCCCTCGGCGAGCACGGGACGGTGCACGCCGGCGCGGCCGAGTACCGCGCGGAGATCCGCGCGAAACTGTTCCCCACGTTGAGCGAACAGCGGTACGACGCGCTGATCACCGCGCTGCTCCAGCTGCGGATGCCCAAACTCTCGCAGCGGCTCGACCCGAGCCTGCTGTCCAATCTGCTCTCCCGCGCGCTTCCGCCGTTGGGGCAGCAGGAGATCGCGGAACTCGCCGAGGGTTTCGAACGGCTCGACGCGCAGCGCGAACGGCTGGGCTCGCTGGAGACCGAGGTCGACGCGATCCGCGCGCTCGCCGCGCGGCAGAAGACCTACGCCCAGCGGGTGCTGCGCGCGGGCGCCGCGAACCTCATCGCCGCGACCGCCGGACTCGACGAGTTCGCCGCGGCCGCCCGCCGTTCGGCCGAAGAGCACGACGAAGTCGCCGCGAGCAAGGAGGCCGCCGAGGAACGGGCGGCGAAGCTCGAAAAGGACGTCGAAGAGACGGAAGCCCGCTTGTCCGGGTTGACCGAATCCGACTCGTACCGCGAGGGCCGGGAACTCGACAAGCTGCGGCAGCGGACCCTGTCCACACGGGAGAAGGCGGAAACGCTGCGCGCGGACGCGGATCGGGTGCGTGCCGAGGCGGACGCCGACGAGGAGCGGTCGCGGGCGGCTGAGCAGGTCGCGAAACGGCAGGCCGATCTCGTGCGCTCGATGGAGACCGAGGTCCGTGCCGCCGCGACCCGCGCGAATCTGGCCGGGGTGCACGACGAACTCGTCACCGGGCTGACCGAAGCGGAACCGGCCCGGCTCCGTCCGTTGCTGCAGGCCGCCGTCCGCGGCAAACGCGACCAGGTCGAGAGCGTCGGCAAGGCACTGGACGCCCGTGATCGCGCCGTCGGCCGCCGTCACCAGGCGGAGGCGGATCTCGACCGGGCGAGGTCGGACTTCTCGGCCGCGCGGGAAAGACTGGATCTCACGACGGCGACGCGGGAGCTCGCGCTGAGCGATCTGCGCACCCGGCTCGCCGAATGGGCGATCGGCTGCCGTGAGCTGCGGTTCCCCGACGTGGAGGCGCTCGTCCGGGACGCCGAGGCGGAAGTCTCGTTGCTGGGCAGGGTCAGCGCGGTCGCCGAGACCGTGCTGGAGGACATCGTCCGGCGGGAGGCGGCGACCGGTGCCGCGCTCACCGCGGCGCGTGCCGAGCACGACGAACTCCTCGTCCAGGCCGGCATGCTCGAGACAGTGGACGTCCTCGCGCCCGAAGCGCCGCGCACCCGTACGGCGGACCGGGCGGAGATGAGCGGCGCGCCGCTGTGGCGGCTGGTCGATTTCGCCGGCTCGGTCCCGGCAAGCACGCACGCGGGGATCGAGGCCGCGCTCGAAGGCGCCGGACTGCTGGACGCCTGGGTGAATTCCCACGGTGTCGTCGAGGGACACGACGTGCTCGCGGAGACCGGGACGCTGCCGGTGGTGGCCTCCGGCCGTTCACTCGCCGACGTCCTCGTGCCGGAACCCGACGCGGAACTCTCCCCGGCGAAGATCCGCCGGATCCTCGAAGTGATCGCCTTCGACGACGTGCTTCCCGCCGGTCCCGCCGCGATCGGCGCGGACGGCGCCTGGCGCATGGGCGGCCTGTCGGGTAGCTGGACGAAGGACGCGCCGGCGTACATCGGTGCCGCCGCCCGCCTGCGCGCCAGGGAGCGCCGGATCGCCGGGCTGCGGGACGAGCTCTCCCTCCGGGAGAAGACGATCGCCGAACTGGAAGGCGAGCTGGCCGCGGTGCGCGGCAGGCGCGAGCTGATCAAGATCGAATGCGCCGCCCGCCCCGGCCACGATGATCTCCTTGCCGCGACCAGGGAATCGACCGCGGCCGAGGCTGGGCTGACCGCCGCCGACGCGGCCGTCCGGCACGGGGAGGCGACCGTCTCCGCGCTGGAGATCGAGGCCAAGACCGCCCTGCACGAGCTGACCGCGCAGGCTTCGAAAAACGGGCTGCCGACCGAACGCGCGCCGCTGACCACGCTCGCCACGGCGCTGCGCGCCTACTCCGACCAGGGCGAGAACTGGTTGTACGAGCACGGAAACCTGATCACCGCGAAGCAGCGGGCGGAGCTGTGCGCCGAACAGGCGGACCGGTCGGCGGCGAACGCCGCCCGGCGCGAGGACGAGGCCGCCGAAGCCGAGGCCGAACGCACCAAGCTCAGCGCGATGCTCGACGCGATCGAGGGCAGCGTCGGCGCCGGCCAGCGCGAGGTACTCGCCGAAATCGACGGCCTGCGCGCGAAACTGCGCGAGCTCGCCGTCGAACTCCGTGCCGCGAACTCCGCGGCCAAGGAACTCGCCGTCCGGCTCGGCGCGCTCGGTGTCCGGCGCATGACCGACGCGGCCGCCCGCGAGGACGCCGCCAAGAAGCAGGACGCCGCCGCCCACCGGTTCCGGAAACTCGCCACCGGCGTCTTCCCGGCGGACGGCGGGATCGAGGACCTGCCGAAGTTCCGGGCCACCCTGTCCGCCTCCGAAGGCGTGCGGTCGGCCCTCGACACGGCCCGGCTGGTGGCCGCGGCGTGGCCGTCCGTGCCGCACGCGCCGAGCAACCTCGGCGAGGCGCTGCACCGGCTGTCCGAGGCCGTGCACACCTGCCGGAACACGCTCAGCTCGCGGGCGGAACTCGATCTGGAGACCGACGAGGACGTCCAGATCTTCACCGCCGTCGTCGACGGACTGCGGGTGGGCGCGGCCGAACTGCTGAAGATCCTTTACGCCGAAGCGGAACAGAGCAGGCACGAGATCACCGACCGCGAAAGCGACCTGTTCGACAAAACGCTGACCGGCGACACCCGCCGCCATCTCGCGGCCCGGATCCGCCAGGCCAACGATCTCGTCGACGGCATGAACGCGCGCCTGGAACGCGTGCGGACCGCGTCCAGGGTCGCCGTCCGGCTGGTCTGGCAGGTCTCCCCCGACCTGCCGCCGGGTACCAAGACCGCGCGGGACCTGCTGCTGAAGGATCCGGACCGGCTGACCGCCGAAGACCGCGTGTCGCTGCACAAGTTCTTCCGCGAGCGCGTCGAGCAGGCGAAGGCGGACGACACCGCGACGAGCTGGGAGCAGCAGCTCGCGCAGGTCTTCGACTACACGTCCTGGCACCGGTTCGTGGTCGAGGTGGACCGCGCGAACGGGGCGGGCTGGCAGCTGCTGACCAAGAAGCTGCACGGCGCGCTTTCCGGTGGGGAGAAGGCGATCGCGCTGCATCTGCCGCTGTTCGCCGCCGTCGCCGCGCACTACCAGGCCGCGCCCCAAGCGCCGAGGGTGATCCTGCTCGACGAGGTGTTCGTCGGCGTCGACACCACCAACCGGGGACAGGTGTTCGGCCTGCTGTCCGCGCTCGACCTCGACCTGATGCTGACCTCGGACCACGAATGGTGCACCTACGCCGAACTCGGCGGCGTCGGGATCCACCAGCTCATCACCGGCGGTGACGGCGACGACGCGGTGACCACGGCGCGGTTCACCTGGAACGGCCACGATCTTCTGCCCGCCGGGGTGGGTTGACCGGTCAGGAGGTCATCGCCAGCGGCGGCCCCGCGAAGAGGGCTCCGACCACCCCGCCGCGGGGAAGGTGAGGAACGAGGCGCCGAGGATGTCGCCGGCGGTTCCCCAGCGCACGGCGGAGAATCGCCGATCGCGGCCGCGGCCCGCTCGGCGTTGCGGGCCGCGGCGAGTGAAGAACTCGAACAGCTCGGGCTGCCGAGGGCGCAGTCGTAGTCGCATGAAAGGGGGCCCACCCGGAAACCCGATCAAGGAAACCATCGGATCGGCTCAACCCGTGGTCCGATATCGGAGTCCCACCCACGGTCCGATCCGGAAACCGCCGTCTCCCAGCAGGCTTGTCGGTATGAACCCCACTTTTCCCGGCCGCCGCGTCGCCGCGGTCTCGATGGTCCTCGGTCCGCTCCTGCTGCTCACCGGAACACTGCTGCGGTCACGCTTCGACTTCTTCTTCCCGGAACAGCTCCGGGCGATGAGCGAGCATCCCGCCCTGATGACGGCCGCGTACACGTGTTTCCTGGCGGGCAACGTGGTGCTGTTCCCCGCGATCATCGCGCTCGCCACGGAAATCGGCCGCACCAGACGGGCACTGGCCGCCTGGGGTGGCTTGTCCGTCCTCATCGGACTCTTCGAGCGGACCTTTCACGCCGGGATCGACCAGGCCGCGCTGGGACTGGCCGAACGACGCGGCGCCGGTTTCGCCGAGAGCGTGGTCAGCGAGTCGTACCAGGACTTGCATCTGTTCAGTTTCCTGTCGTTCACGATCATGTTCGGCTGGTACGTGCTCGCCTTCGCCGCGTACCGCGCGAAGGTGCTCGGCGTCGTCGGCTCGATCGGGCTGGCGACGATGGGACTGCTGCCTTTGGGCGTGTTGAAGGGAACCGAATTCGTATCGATCATCGGCACCGCCGGACTTTGTGTCGCGTTGGTTCCGACCGGTATCCGCACCTTTCTGGAAAGTCCCCGACCGAGCCGGAAGACGATACTGCTCACGGCGGTGGCGATTCCGGCATTGGGCGCGCTCGCTTTCGCGAGCACGCTGGGCTGAGGATTTCTCCTCAGGCCAGCCGCACGGGTGTTTTCTCTTTTCTGCCACCGGATTCGTGATCGCGCCCCGCCGGGAGACAGCTCATCAGCAGTACGACACCGACCGCACCGAGAAGCAGGTGCCCGGCGAGGATGCACAGCCCACAGAATCCGATCCACAAGGAGATCTTCATTCTCGGATGGTAGGGCCCATTTCCGGAGCACGACCCGGACTTGGGAAAGAATTAAGGTCTCCTTTGGGCAAAGGGTCTGTTCGGCGTACGCGCGTGATACCGACCAGCGACGCGGTCACGGGGTGACCAGCGGCGCGTCGTTCGACAGCGATGACGAGATGGCCGGGGTCGCCGCGTGGTCGCTGATGCCCGGTTTCGCGGACCTGTGGCTCACCGGTGCGCCGCGGACCGAGCACCTCGAGGATCCGGACACCGCGGCCCGCGCCATCGCCCGGATCCTCTTCCCCTGAACCCGGATCAGACCTGCGCGGTCGGCATCACGGTGACCTGCTGGAGGTTCACCCGCGCCGGGAGCGAGGTCAGGAACGCCACGGTTTCGGCGATGTCGTCCGGCTTCAGCCAGGTCAGCGTCTCGCGCGCGCCGTCCAGCCACTCCAGCGCGCCGGCGTCGGTGACATGTCCCTGAAGCTCGGTCTCGACCAGACCCGGCTCGATCGCCGCGACCCGCACGCTCTTCGGGCCGAGGTCGGCGCGGAGGTTCTTCGACAAATGCGTCACGTACGCCTTCGACGCGCCGTACACGGCGAAGGACGGGAAGACGGCCTGCGCGCCGATGGACGAGGTGTTCACCAGGTCCGCGACACCCTTTTCGGCCGCCGAAGCCACCAAATGCGGGACGAACGCGCCGATCGCGTTCATCAGGCCCGTCAGGTTGACGTCGATCATGCGCTGCCAGTCACCGGTCGCGAGTTCGTCGATCGGCGCGGCCAGCATCACGCCCGCGTTGTTGAACAGCAGGTCGGCGCGGCCCAGTTTCGCCTCGACCTCGGCCGCCGCGGCCCGCATCGCCTCGGCGTCGGCGACGTCGGCCGCGAGCACGAGCGCGGTACCGCCGTCACGCTCGATCTCCTCGGCCAGGGTTTCCAGCCGGTCCGCCCGCCGGGCGATGAGCGCGACCGCCGCACCGGAGGCGGCGAGCCGCCGGGCGGTCGCCTCGCCGATCCCGCTGGACGCGCCGGTGACCACGGCGACCCTGTTCGCGTGCCGTGCCGGGAAGTTCGTCATCTCTGTGTCTCCTAAGTGGACTCGATCTCGCGCTGTGAGTCCAGGAAACCGGGCGCCGCCCGGAGATGACACGGTCTGTTCAGCCTGGGTCCGGCAGTACCAGACAGGAGTCAGGACGCGAGCGCGCCCAGGACGAGACCGGCGTGCTTGCGCCAGACGTCATCGCCCTGCGCGGAGGTCAATTCGACGATCCGGCCGAGTGCGAGGATCTGCAGGCCGATGTCGGCGGCGGTGATCCCGGCCCGCAGGCGCCCCTCCCGGTGCGCGCGTTCGACGAGGCCATCGAGGCTCTCCGCGAGATGCGCCCGGCAGGCTTCGAGGGCGCCCTCGGTGACAGTGAGCCCGTCCAGGAACGCCCGGTGACGAGCCATCATCGCCAGGGTCCGCTCGACGAACAGGCCGATCCCCTCCCACGGGTCCTCGGCGGCCTTCGCGCGCTCGGAGACGGCCGCCCACTCGGCGACGTCCTGCTCCAGCACGGCTTCGACCAGGTCGTCCTTGGTCGGGAAGTGGCGGTACAGGGTGGCGACGCCGACGTTCGCCCGCCGCGCGATCTCCCGGACGTCGGTCGCGAGACCGCGTTCGGCGAAGCATTCACGTGCGGCCTCCAGCACCTGCGTCCGGTTCCGCGCCGCGTCCCAGCGCTGACGTCGCGAAGTGGTCATGGCGGAATCCTACCTTTTCCGGAACGCGTGTTTCGGATACGGTGTTTCCGGATCATATGTTCC
>Ga0196958_10000366_pt1 | contig 14724 bp, 14 predicted proteins | sample S1v_10metaG_FD_148654 | JGI IMG/M metagenome (GOLD analysis project Ga0196958, IMG submission 148654) | Soil microbial communities from Anza Borrego desert, Southern California, United States - S1+v_10 | ecosystem: Environmental > Terrestrial > Soil > Desert | place: USA: California | collected...
CCGGCGCGCCGTCGACCAGCAGCGGCGCCCGGATGGGGTCGCCGGCCCAGTACGTCCAGACGCGGTCGAGCCGCGCGCCGTCCTCGGTCACCACCCGGCCCGTCCCGAGGCGCACGAGGTCGTAGCGGTCGCCGCGCCCCTCGCATCGGTCGAGGACCGCGACCTGGTCCGGGGTCGCCATCCAGACCGCGTGCGTCTCGACCGCGTCCGGCACGACGGCGAGGGTCGCCGGCCGCGCCCCGTCGCGGGCGCGCAGACCCGCTGCCCACACCGCGGCGAGCCCCTCGACCCGCGCGCGGAGCACCACGGCCGGCCCGGCGAGCCCGAGGTGCTCGCGCAGCCACGTCACCTTCCCGGGACACCGGTTGGAGCCGAAGGCGAGCACCGGCACCCGGTCGACCAGGGGCGCCGCCCCGCGCTCGGCGAGCCACCCGTCGAGGTCGCGCCCGTCGACCGTCCACCCGGCCGCCGCGCTCGGCGACGGCTCGAGCCGGTGGCTGGCCGCGTCGAGGTGCACGAACGAGAAACCCGGCGCGACCCCGGGGTAGGGGTCGGCCGGGTACTCGTCGTCGTGGTGCGCGGCCAGGATCCCCTCGGCCCTCAGTAGCCCCGCTCGCGGTACTCCTCGAGGCGCGGGGCCTCGTCGCCGATCTTCGTGATGTCGCCGTGCCCGGTGCGCACGATGGTGTCGCCCGGCAGCGTGAAGATCTTCTCCTCCAGCGTCCGGATGATCACGTCGAAGTCCGAGTACGACGGGCCGGTGGCGCCCGGTCCGCCGTTGAACAGCGTGTCCCCGGAGAACAGCGTGCCCAGGTCGGGCGCGTAGTAGCAGGTGGACCCGGGCGAGTGCCCCGGCGTGTGGATCGCCCGCAGCGCGATCCCGCCGATGGTGAACGTCTCGCCGTCGGTGACCGTGCCGTCGGGCTCCCGGTCCGGGTAGGTGAGGTTCCAGACCACCCGGTCGTCCGGGTTGAGCAGGATCGGCGCGTCGAAGGCCTCCGCGAGCGCCGGGGCGGCGTTGACGTGGTCGTTGTGCGAGTGCGTGCACAGGATGGCCACGACGTTGCGGTCGCCGACCGCCTGCTTGATCGCCTGCGCGTCGTGCGGGGCGTCGAGGAGGACGACCTCGGAGGAGTCGCCGACGATCCACACGTTGTTGTCGACGTCGAACGAGTTGCCGTCGATCTCGAACTTGCCCGACGTCGTCAGGTGCTCGACGCCCTCGCCGACCCTCTCGGCGCTCACAGGATCACCACCGAACGCAGCACGTCGCCGTGGTGCATCTTCTCGAACGCCTGCTCGACGTCGTCGAGCGAGATCCGCTCGGTGACGAACTTGTCGAGCGGGAACCGGCCCTGCAGCGCGAGGTCGATCAGCATCGGGAAGTCGCGGCTGGGCAGGCAGTCGCCGTACCAGGACGCCCGCAGCGACCCGCCGTGGGAGAAGAACGGCTGGAAGTCGGCCTCGAGCTTCATGTCCGGCGAGGGCACGCCGACGAGCACCAGCCGACCGGCGAGGTCGCGGGCCTCGAAGGCCTGCTTCCAGGTGGCCGGGATGCCCACGGCGTCGACCACCACGTCGGCGCCGAAGCCGTCGGTGAGGTCACGGATGCCCTGCACCGGGTCGCTGTTCTTCGCGTTGATCGTGTGGGTGGCGCCGAAACCCTTGGCCCACTCGAGCTTCCGGTCCTCGGTGTCCACGGCGATGATCGTCGTCGCCCCGGCGAGCGCCGCCCCCGCGATCGCCGCGTCGCCCACGCCGCCGCAGCCGATGACGGCGACGGTCTCACCACGCTGCACCTGGCCGGTGTTGATGGCCGCGCCCGCGCCGGCCATGACGCCGCAGCCGATGAGGCCCGCGGCCGCCGGGTCGACCTGCGGGTTGACCTTCGTGCACTGCCCGGAGTGGACCAGCGTCTTCTCGATGAACGCGCCGATGCCCAGCGCCGGCTTGAGCTCCTCGCCGGTGTCCTTGAGCGTCATCGGCTGCGCGGCGTTGTGCGTGTCGAAGCACAGGTGGTGCTGGCCCTTGCGGCAGGCCCGGCAGACGCCGCACACGGCCCGCCAGTTGAGGACCACGAAGTCGCCGACCTCGAGCCCGTCGACCCCCTCGCCCAGGGACTCCACGACGCCCGCCGCCTCGTGCCCGAGCAGGAACGGGTAGGCGTCCTCGATGTTGCCCTCGCGGTAGTGCAGATCGGTGTGGCAGACCCCGCACGCCTGCACCCGCACCACGGCCTCGCCGGGACCGGGATCCGGGACGACGATCGTCTCGACCGTCACCGGCTTGCCCTTCTCCCGGGAAACCACGCCCCGGACCTCCTGCGGCATGCGCCGCTCCTTCCGCTCGCCCTGTGCTCCCGGTCACTGCTGTGCCCGTGCCGGAAGCGTCGCATGCGCACCCCGCGATGGTCATCCCCACGCGGGACCGCGACGGGCTCCTCCCACCCGCCGCGGCCCCGCACCGGGTTCGACGCAGGCGCCGGACGCGCGGTTCCGCACGGGTCCGGGCACGCCGACGCGGGCGGTCACCCACCGGTGGCCGCCCGCGTCGAGAGCGAGGAGGTGTCAGGCGTGGAAGATCAGCGCGGAGCCCTGGCCGCCGCCGCCGCAGAGGCTCGCGACGGCGTAGCCGCCACCGCGACGCTGCAGCTCGTGGGCGCAGTGCACGGCGAGGCGGTTGCCGGTGCAGCCGATGGGGTGGCCGAGCGCGATGGCGCCGCCGTCGGTGTTGATCCCGTCGGAGGGCAGGCCGAGCTCGCGCGCCGACTGGATCGCCACGGCCGCGAACGCCTCGTTGATCTCCCAGAGCGAGACGTCGGACGGCTCGATGCCCTCGCGGCGCAGCGCCTTGAACGCGGCGTTGGACGGCTGCGAGAGCAGCGAGTTGTCGGGGCCGGCGACCCAGCCGTGGCTGCGGATCTCGCACAGCGGGGTGATGCCCAGCTCCTGCGCCTTGCGCGCCGACATGACGACGGTGGCCGACGCGCCGTCGGAGACCTGCGAGGAGCTCCCCGCCGTGATGGCGCCCTCCTTGTCGAACGCCGGCTTGAGCTTGCCCAGCCCCTCGGCGGTCGTGTCGCCGCGGACACCCTCGTCCTCGGTGACGGTGATCGGGTCGCCCTTGCGCTGCGGCACCTGCACGCCGACGATCTCGGCCTCGAAGCGCCCGTTCTTGGCCGCGTCGGCCGCCCGCTGGTGGGACGCGGCCGAGACCTCGTCCATCTCCTGGCGGGTGAGCCCGGCCGCCTTGGCGAACCGCTCGGTCGAGGCGCCCATCGACTCGTGGTCGTAGGCGTCGGTGAGACCGTCGTGGTCGGTGGCGTCGATGAGCTGGCCCGGGCCGTACTTGTAGCCCTGGCGAGCCTTCGGGAGCATGTGCGGCCCGCTGGTCATCGATTCCATGCCACCGGCGACGACGATGTCGTACTCGCCGGACTGGATCATCTGGTCGGCCAGCGCGACGGCGTCGAGGCCGGACAGACAGACCTTGTTCAGGGTGAACGACGGCGTGGACATGGGGATGCCGGCGTCGGTCGAGGTCTTGCGCGCCGGGTTCTGGCCGTTGCCGGCCAGGACGACCTGACCCATGATCACGTACTCGACCTGCTCGCCGCTGATGCCCGCGGCATCCAGCGCGGCCTTGATCGCGGTCGTGCCGAGGTCACCGGCCGTCATGCCGGCGAACGCGCCGGAGAGCTTGCCGATGGGGGTGCGCTTGCCGGAGACGATGACGGAGCCGGGCATACGGAGGTCCTCCTGGTCGATGGGTCGCGCATCGGTGGGCCGGGTCGACCGACCCCCGAGGTGGTCACGGCGCGCTGGGGCCTTCGCCCCGGGCGCAGAGCCGGAGTCCTGAACGTACCCGCGGGCCCGGTGTCGATATCAGGGTCGGGCGCGCCCGATCCTCGGGATCGGTTCAGCCGAGCCCGCGGGTCGTCAGCCCTCGCGCCGCGAGTGCTCGGCGACGGCGGCCAGCAGCGGCGGCCACTCCTGGCGCAGCGCCTGGTTGCCCATGAACAGGCCCAGGTGGCCGCCGGGCGCGGTGCGCCGGGTGACCTGGGCGGCCGGGGTGGAGACGTGGTCGGCGGCCGCGAACACCTGCACCGGCGGGGTGATGTGGTCGGTCGCGCCGCCCAGCAGGAACAGCGGACAGGAGATGTCGCGCATGTCCACCCGGCGCCCGCCGACCTCCAGCGTGCCCGCCACCAGCTCGTTGCCGGCGAAGAGGTGCTCGACCAACCAGAGGTAGAACGTGCCGGGGATGTCCTGGGTGTGCTTGAACCAGTCCTCGAACGCCTCGTAGCGCGCGATGGCCTCGGGGTCGTCGAGGTTGCGCAGCAGGTCGACGTGCTTGGCGATCTCGGCGTCGGGGCGGATGGCGATGAACCCGCCGAGGACGAACGATCCGGGCATGACGCCGCCGCCCGCCGCGACCATCGCGCGGTAGGGCAGCTGCCCGAAGCGCTGGGTCATCACCCGGGACGACGCGCCGATGGGCGTCTCGCCGGCGTGGAAGTCGATCGGTGCGCCCGCGAGGGTCAGCGTGTTGACCTTCTCCGGGTGCAGCGCGGCGTAGATCGTCGCGAGCCAGCCGCCCTGGCAGTCGCCCACGAGGTTCACCGCGTCGTGCCCCGACGTCGAGCGGCAGTGCTCCACCGCGCGATCGACCACCGCGATGTAGTCCTCGATCGTGCTGCCGGCGGTGGCCCGGGTCGCGCCGACCCAGTCGAGGGTGAACGCGCGGGTCAGGCCCGCCTCGCGGATCACCATCATCTGCGACTGGCGCGGCTGGAAGTCGACGATGCAGGAGTCGTGCCCGGCCTGCGGGGGCAGGACGAGCGTGGGGACGACGTCGTCAGCCGGATCCCCCGACGTGGCTGCGCCCTGCGAGAAGTCGCGCAGCCGCGCGATCGGGGTCTCGAAGACGATCTCGTGCTCGTTGTGCCAGCGCGGGCGCCGGCGGGACAGCACGTGGCGCCACCAGCGCCTGGCGTCGCGGCTGTTGCGGCCGGGCGTGGCCGTCTGGCGCAGCGCCCGGGACAGCACGTAGCCCGCGCCCTTGGTCACCTCCGTGGCACCGCGCAGCGCGGCGGTGACGTGGTACCCGCGCAGGTACGCGGCCGGGTCGGTGGCGGGGACCTCGGTCTGGACCGCCGTGGGGTCGGGGTCCGTCGACTCGGGGAGACCGTCGACGATCTCGTCGGTGGGGGCCGTCATGGCACACCTCCTCGCGCCCGGACAGCGGGCGCTCGATCGCACCCGGTTCTGGGTGCTTCACGGACCGTACGGGTGCTTGGGATGTTACGCAACGGCGCTTACCGGCGAGTAGGGCGTCCCGTGGCCTTCCCGCGGAGGCGATCACGGGATTCGATGGGGGCCGGACCGTGTGGTTCGGGCCACGTCGCGGGTACACGCCCGCCGACCGTCGACCGTGTCGAACAGCGAGGGAGCACGCATGGGTGACATGACCGGACAGGTGGCGTTGGTGACCGGTGGCGCCCGCGGCATCGGACGCGCGATCAGCGAGCGGCTCGCCCGGCGGGGCATGAAGGTCGCGGTGGGCTACTCGTCGGACCCGACGTCGGCGGAGGAGCTCAAGGCGCAGTACCCCGACCAGATCACGATCCACCAGGGCAACATCGGCAACCGCGGCGACTGCGAGCGGGTGTTCGACGAGGTCATGCACGCCCACGGCCGGGTCGATGTGCTGGTCAACAACGCCGGCATCACCGCGGACAAGATGGTGGCCAAGATGGAGGTCGACGACTGGGACCGCGTGGTCCAGGTCAACCTCTCGGGCACCTTCTACATGTCCCAGCTGGCCTACCTGAGCATGGCCGAGCGGGGCATGGGCCGCATCGTCAGCATCAGCTCGGTGATCGGCGAGAAGGGCAACGCCGGCCAGGTCAACTACGCCGCGACGAAGTCGGGCCTGTTCGGCATGACGATGTCGATGGCCCAGGAGGGCGCGCGCAAGGGCGTCACGGTCAACTGCGTGGCGCCGGGCTACATCGCGACCGACATGGTCGCCGCGGTGCCCGAGAAGGCGATGGAGAAGATCCTGTCGGGCATCCCGATGCGGCGCCTCGGGCAGCCCGACGAGGTGGCCCGGGTCGTCGAGTTCCTCGCCGACCCGGAGTCGGAGTACATCACCGGGCAGGTCTACTCGGTCAACGGCGGCATGCACATGAACGCGTGAGTGCTCGGGGGGAGTGCTCGGCGCTCCCCCCGACACCCACGCTCAGGCCAGCCGCGCGGTCAGCTCGGCGCAGATGTCGTCGAGCGCCGTGGCCGAGGCCCGGCACACGCCGGGGAAGGACAGGAAGCCGTGCACGGCACGGGCGTGGTCGGTGTGCCGCACCGGGACACCGGCCTCGCCCAGCCGCTGCGCGTAGTCGACGCCGTCGTCGTGCAGCGGGTCGACGGCGGCCGTGATGACCAGCGCGGGCGGCAGGTCCGCGAGGTCGGGCGCGAACAGCGGCGAACACAGCGGGTCGGTGGGGTCGCCGTCGCGACCGAGGTAGTGCGAGCGGAACACCTCCATGTCCGCACGCGTGAGCACGGGGCCGTCGGCGTAGCGCCCGACCGACGGCCGGCTGAACGTGAGGTCCAGCGCGGGGTAGAGCAGGACCTGGGCGTCGATCGCCGGCCCGGCCTCGCGCGCCAGCAGGCAGACGACGGCGGCGAGGTTGCCGCCGGCGCTGTCGCCCATGACCGCGAGGCGGTCGGTCCGCGCGCCGAGTGCCTCGGCCTGCCGCGCCGCCCACGTCACCGCGGCGTAGCCGTCCTCGCGGCCCGCGGGATAGGGGTGCTCGGGGGCGAGCCGGTAGTCGACGGACACGACCAGCGCGCCCACCCGCGACGCCACGTGCGCGCACAGCCAGTCGGACTGGTCGAGGTTGCCCAGCGTGCCGCCACCACCGTGGAAGTTGACGACGACGGGCAGGGCGCGCGCGGTGTGCGGGCGGTAGAGCCGCACCGGGCGGGGACCGAGGTCGGTGTCCGCGACGCGGTCGGTGACGAACACGCCGCGGGGCAGGGGGCCGAAGACCCGTGAGGTCACGACGTTGTGGCTCAGGCGCCGGGCCCGCGCGCGGGTGATCTCCTCCGGGCCCATGCGGCTGACCGCGACGGCGCCGGAGACGTCGGCGAACCACGTGAACATGCGCGTCCGGACGTCGATGTCCACTGCGCCCCCTCCCGTGACCTCCCGGAACGAGCCCCGCCGCTCCGTCCGGCGGGCCGACTGCGCTGTGTGACGCATCCGGCCCCACCTCCGGCGAGGATCGACAGATTGCCCCAACCGCTCCCGTCCAGGCGCCCCGGACGGACCACCGATCGGGGCCTGTCGGTGACCGGCCGGTGGAGCACGAGGACGAGCGGGTGGGACGCGTGTCGCAACGACGACACTCCCGGCGGTACCGCCGGGCGGTCCCGCCGGGCGGTCCCGCGCGCCGGCGGACGGCGATGCGGGGCGGCGGGCGGCGGCGGACGGCGGCCGGACGGTCGGGGAGGACCGCGGGCAACGAGCACGGCGGGGCGGGGGTGACGTCGACGACGACGGGACGGCCCGCCCCGGGCCCCGTGCTACGGTCGCCGCAGCGAGGGGGAGTAGCTCCCAACACCGTGCTCGACACACTGACGCCGCTCGCGGCGTCCGGGCGCGGCGGCCGGCGGGTCGGACACCGACCCGGCGGCGGGCGAGACCTTCGGCACCGATCCACGACCATGGACCGGGCCGGAGAGGACCCTCCGCGCCCCGGTCGGACCCCGGGAGGGCCCGAGACCGTGACCGGTTTCCTCGCCGCCACCGCCGTCAGCTTCGTCGTCATCCTCGTCGCCGAGCTGGGCGACAAGTCGCAGCTCATGGCGCTGACCTTCGCCACCCGCTTCCGCGCGCTGCCCGTCCTCGTCGGCATCACGGCGGCCACCGCCGTCGTGCACGCCGTGTCGGTGGGCATCGGGTACCTGCTCGGCGCCGCCCTGCCGACGTTCTGGATCTCGGTGGCCGCCGCGGTCGCCTTCGTCGCCTTCGGGCTCTGGACCCTGCGCGGGGACGCGCTCAGCCGGGACGAGCAGGAGAAGGCGTCGGGCACCACGCGCTCGGCGGTGCTCGCGGCGAGCGTCGCGTTCTTCCTCGCCGAGCTGGGCGACAAGACCATGCTGGCCACGATCACGCTGGCCACCCAGTACCCGGGCGCGGGCGGGGTGACGGGCGTGTGGCTCGGGTCGACCGTCGGCATGGTGGCCGCCGACGCCCTGGCGATCGTCGTCGGCCGGGCACTCGGACGGAACGTGCCCGAGAAGCTCATCCGCATCGGCGCCGCCGTGCTGTTCTTCGCCTTCGGCGCCTGGCTCGGCGTGGAGGCGTTCCTGACGCACTGAGCCGTCCGGGTCGGGCTGACCCGGCGACCACGCGTCCCGACGTAGCGTCGGGGTCGTGAGCACGCCGCGGGGGAACGACACCGCCGGGACGCGGCAGATCGAGAACCTGCTCGCCGCCGCCGTGGTGCTGGTCCTGCTGATCGGGGCCGGGGTCGCGGGCGTCGTGGTGGCCACCCGGCGCGGGCCCGACGCGGCGCCCGGCTACGCCCCGCCCGCCACCGCCCCGGTGCCCGCCGACGCGGCGGCGCGCAGCGCGTGGGCCGGCCGGCTCGAGGGGCGGACCGGCGTCCCGGCCCGCGTCCTGGCGGCCTACGCCGGTGCCGAGGCCGCCGCCCGCGGCGAGCTCACCGACTGCGGGGTCTCGTGGGTCACGCTCGCGGGCCTGGGGCGGGTGGAGTCGAACCACGGCCGCTACGGCGGCGCGGTCGTCGACGACGCCGGGCGGCCGTCGGAGCCGATCCGTGGGCCGCAGCTCGACGGGACCGGCGGCAACCGCGAGATCCGCGACACCGACGGCGGGCGCCTCGACGGCGACACCACGTACGACCGCGCCGTGGGGCCGCTGCAGTTCATCCCCACCACCTGGGCCCGGTTCGGCGCCGACGGGGACGCCGACGGCGTGTCCGACCCCGACGACCTCGACGACGCCGCGCTCGCGGCCGCCCGCTACCTCTGCGCCGACGACCGCGACCTGCGCCGCGGCGACGACTGGCGCGCCGCCGTCCTCGCCTACAACCGCTCGCAGGCCTACGTCGACCGGGTGCGGCGCGAGGCCGTCGGCGCGGCGACCGCGGCGGGCTGAGGGGGCCGAGGGGACCGAGGGGGTCGTGGGGTGCGGGCGCCTCAGCGCCGCGCGAGGCGGCGTCCGCCGAGCGGCCCCGTGCGGTACTCCAGCCCGTAGTGGGCGAACACCGCCGGCTCGTCCTCGGCCAGCAGCTCGCCGTCGGTGTCGATCGACGGGGCCTCGCGCACGAGCTCCTTGCCGAACGCGACCTTGACGTGGCCGGGGGCGACGACCGCGCCGGCCAGCGGGGTGAAGACCAGCTTGCCCTTCCCGAACAGCGACGACACCTTCACGGTCGCGAAGACGGGCTGGTCGTCGGCGGTGTCGACGTACACCGCCTCGAGCTCGCCGATCTTCGACCCGTCGGGGTCGACGACGGCGTGCCCGCGCCAGTCGCGGATGTTCTCGGCGGGGATCACGGGGCCTCCTGGGGGTGGGGTCACACCCCGCGCAGGGCGGGCGGCGAGACCGGGGGCGGGTCGGGGTGGGAGGCCGTGTCCGGCCGCGTCTGCTGGTCGCTCTCGTCGGTGGTGGGGAGGTCCTCGCGCACGACGCGGCCGCCGCGGGCGAGGGCGGCACCGATCGGGTAGCGGCACGCGGTCGCGGGCAGCGGTCCCTCGTCGCCGCCCAGGTGCACGCGCACGTCGGCGGGCTCGGCCGTGGGGTCCTCGGACAGGCCCAGGCGGCGCAGGGCCTGGCCGGCCACGGCCCGGGAGCTGTCGTGCAGGCCGGTGCCGGGCGGGAGCGCGGCGAGGATCTCGCCGACGACCAGCGGGTAGTGGGTGCAGCCGAGCACCACCGACCGGCAGCGGACCGGCGTGCGCTCGGCCGCGAGCGCGACGGCGTCCCGGACGGCGGCGGGGTCGGCGTCCTCCACGGCCCGCGCGAGACCGGGGCACGCGACGGCCGCCGCCTGGCCGGGCGCGGCGAAGCGCTCGAGCAGGTCGCGCTGGTAGTCGCTGCCGGTGGTGCGCTCCGTGGCCCAGACCGCGAAGGGCCGGCCCGTCGCCCCGGCGGGCTTGACCGCCGGCACCGTCGCCACGACGGGCCGCTCGGGCTCGACCGCCGCGCGCAGCGGCACCACGGCGGTGACCGAGGCGGTGTTGCAGGGCACGACGATCGCGTCGGCGCCGCGGGCCACGGCGCGGCGTCCCGTCTCGAGCACCCGGTCGACGATCCAGGCCGACGACTTCGAGCCCCAGGGCATGCCCTCGGGGTCGAGGTAGAGGTCGAGACCGAGGTCCGGGCGCAGGTGGCGCAGCCAGCCGGCGGTGGGCAACAGGCCGAACCCCGAGTCGATCAGGGCGATCCGCGCCGGGGGGCGCGTGGGCTGGCGGACCATCGCACCCACTGTAGGACCCGCGGGGATCCCGCGGCGCTAGACCATCGCGGAGCTGCCCACGTCCGGGTGCTCGCGGTGGTAGGCCACCATCGCGCCGACGTGCTCGGCGAACGAGGGGGCGCGCACACCCACCTCGTCGAGCAGGGCGGTGGTCGCCGCGACGTCGTAGACGGTGGGGTGGGTCAGGTAGTCCAGCACCGACGACGGCAGCTTCAGCAGCCGCCCGACGCCGGGGACGTGGTCGATGCCGAAGCGCGAGAGCGCCGTCGGGACGTGGACCACCTTCAACGTCCTGCCGGTGTGCGTCGCGAACGCCTCGCACATCTCGAGCACGGACGGCGGGTGCGGCGAGGCCAGCGCGACGGTGCGTCCGAGCGCGCCCGGGTGCGGGGCGAGCGCGGCGATCCCGTCGACGACGAAGTCGCTCGGCACCACGTTGAACTGCACCCGCGACGGGTCGCCGGGCAGCGGCACGACCGCGACGCGGCCCTGGCGGGCGATGAGCTGCAGCGCGTAGTACGGGCCGTCGTACTTCTGCGTCTCGCCCGTGCGGCTGTCGCCGACCACGACCGACGGCCGGTAGATCGTCACCGGCATGCCGGCGTCGCGCGCCTTCACCACGACCCGCTCGGCCTCGTACTTGGTGTGCTCGTAGTGGTTGGAGAAGGGCTGCCCGAGCTCGAGGTCGTCCTCGGCGAAGATCCCCGGGTAGCGGCCCGAGACGTAGCAGGTGCTGACGTACTGCAGGCGCACCAGCTCGTCGGCGGTGCGCGCGAGCGCGACGACGTTCCGCGTGCCCTCGACGTTGACCGACCAGGCCAGTTCGGCGGACACCGAGAGGTCGTACACCGCCGCGAGGTGGAAGATCTCCAGGGGCCCGCGCCGCAGCGCCTCGAGCTCGTCGTCGTCCAGCCCGAGACCGGGCCGGGTGATGTCGCCGACGACCAGACGCGTGCGGCCGGCGATCCGCGGCTCGTCGGCCTCGAGGCGCTCCAGCGTGCGCCGGGCCTGCTCGAGCCACTTCTCCTGCACCAGCGCGACGGCCGTGGCCTCGGGCGCGCGCTGCAGGGTCCGGGGCAGCAGGGCCGTCCCGAGGAAGCCCGGGAAGCCGGTGAACAGCACGGTCGTCGGCACGCGGGCCTCCCACGAGGGTGCAGTGCGGGTCGGGCGAGTGGGGGGCAGCAGACCACGCCCGGGGCCCCGGCGCCCGGCGGCGGCACCCGATGGGGGCTGTGACCGCGGTCATGGGTCAGGACGCGTCGGCCGGGGGAGGTGTCGTCAGCGCCACCAGGGGAAACTCACAGCGGACGACATCTGCCCCTGGGGCACGACGGGAGGACATCTCTGATGAGCGCGCAGCGCATCGTGGTGGTCGGCGCCGGGTTCGCCGGCTTGAAGTGCGTCCAGCGCCTCGAACGTGAGCTCAAGGGCGAGCTGTCGCGGGGCGAGGTGGAGATCGTCGTGGTCAACCCCCACGACTACATGCTCTACCTGCCCCTGCTCCCACAGGTGGCCGCCGGGATCATCACGGCGCAGTCGGTGACGGTGCCGCTGCCCCGGGCCATCAAGCGGGCCGCGCGCCTGCCGGGGCAGGTGGTCGGTCTGGACCTCGAGCGCAAGGTCGCCGTGGTCAAGAAGATCAGCGAAGAGGTCGTCGACCTGTCCTACGACCGCCTCGTCATCGCGGCCGGCAGCGTCACCCGCCAGTTCGACATCCCCGGGCTCGAGGAGCACGGGCTGGGCATGAAGAACCTCGGCGAGGCCGCCTACCTGCGCGACCACGTGCTCTCCCAGCTCGAGCTGGCCAACGCGTCCACCGACCCCGACGAGCGCGCCGCGCGCTGCAGCTTCGTCGTGGTCGGCGGCGGTTACGCCGGCGTGGAGACCGCGGCCTGCCTGGAGCTGCTCACCGACGCGGCGATGAAGCGCTTCCCGCGCCTGGACCCGACGCTGGTGCGCTGGACGGTCGTCGACATCGCCCCGCGCCTGATGCCCGAGCTCGGGCAGCGCCTCGGCGAGGAGGCCCTCGACCTGCTGCGCCGCCGCGGCATCGGCATCCGCCTGGAGACCGGCGTCGAGGAGGTCACGGCCGACACCGTCACGCTCACCGACGGCAGCACGATCCCGACGAGGACGCTGGTGTGGACCGCCGGCGTCACCGCCAGCCCGCTGGTCAAGACCCTCGGGGTCGACCTGGTGCGCGGCCGGGTCAAGGCCCGCACCGACCTGCGGCTCGACGGGTACGACGACGTGTTCGTCCTCGGTGACGCGGCGGCGGTGCCCGACCTGACCGCCGACGACCCGGACTCGGCGATCTGCCCGCCCACCGCTCAGCACGCCGTGCGCCAGGCGGTCACGGTCGCCGACAACGTCGTCGCCTCCCTGCGCGGCCAGCCGCTGCGCGAGTACAAGCACCACGACCTCGGCCTCGTCGTCGACCTCGGCGGGACCCAGGCGGTGGCCCACCCGCTGAAGCTGCGCCTGACCGGCATCGTGGCCCAGGCCGTCACGCGGGCCTACCACCTCTACGCGCTGCCGCTGACGCGCACGCGCGTGCGGGTCGTGGCCAACTGGCTGCTGCACCTGTTCGGCGGCGACGACTTCATCCGCATCGGTTTCCTCGCCGGACGCAAGGCCGAGACCTCCTCGTTCGAGGAGTCCCGCGAGTACCTGTCGGAGGAGGAGATGAAGGAGCGGGCCGCCGCGGCTTCCTGATCAGCGTCTCGACCCGTCCGGGAGGAGGACCGTGGCCGACGCGCCCGGGGAGCTGCACGACGACGTGATCGCTCCCGACGGCACGCGCCTGCGGCGCTGGGACAACGGCGCCGAGGGCGTGCCCGTCGTCGTCTCCAACGGCCTGGGGGCGAGCCCGAAGGCCTGGCCCTTCCTCCACGGCGAGCGCTGCGGCTACCACGCCACCAGCTGGCACCACCGCGGCCTCGGTGGCTCGGAGCGCCCGGCCGACGAGACCCGCATCCGCGTCGCCGACCACGCCGGGGACCTGCTCGCGGTCATGGACGCCGCGGGCATGTCCCGGGCGCTGGTCGTCGGCTGGTCGGTGGGCGTCGCGGTGGCCATCGAGGCGGCCCGGCGCGCCCCGGACCGCGTCGCGGGCGTGCTCGCCCTCGGCGGGGTGGCCACGGGGGCGTTCCGGGTGCTGCCCGTCCCGTCCCAGGTGCCCGAGGGCGTGCACCGCCGGGCCGCCAAGATGGGCGCCTGGCTGCTGCGCGTGGTCGGCCCGCCGGTGGCCGGGGTGATCTCCATGCTGCCGCGCGGGCTCGACGCCATGGGCCGGGCCGGCATGGACGCGGCGGCGCTCGACCCCACCGGCACGGCCTCGCTGGTGACGCTGGCCGAGGTCGCCCGCGAGTTCGCCCGCCACGACTGGACGTGGTTCTCGCGCATGGTGCTCGCCGCCGCCGAGCACGAGCCCCTCGACGACGCGGCGCTCGCGGCGATCCACGTGCCGGTCACGGTCGTGGCCGGGGACTTCGACACGCTCGCCCCGGTCGCCGACATGGCCGACCTCGCCGCCGCGCTGCCCGACGCCCGGCTCGTGCACCTGCCGGGCTCGCACTTCCTACCGCTGCAGTTCCCCGACGCGCTCGCCGCGCAGCTCGGCGAGCTGGCCGAGCGCGCCGGGCTCTGAGCGTCAGGTCCGGCGCACGAGCCGCTCGGCGAGGAAGCGCAGCGCCAGGTCGTAGCCGGTGATGCCGGCGCCGGCGATCACGGCCGTGGCCACGGGGGACACGTAGGAGTGCGCCCGGAACGCCTCGCGGGCGTGCACGTTCGACAGGTGCACCTCGACCACGGGCACCGGCAGCGCGGCCAGAGCGTCGCGCAGGGCCACGGACGTGTGCGTGTAGCCGCCCGGATTGATGATCACTCCGCCGTGGTCGGTCATGGCCTCGTGGACCGCGTCGATGAGCACGCCCTCGTGGTTGCTCTGCCGCGCGTCGACCTCGAGGCCGAGCTCGCCGGCGGTCCGGCGACAGCGATCCACCAGGTCGTCGAGGGTGTCGGTGCCGTAGACCTCGGGCTCGCGCCGGCCCAGGAGGTCCAGGTTCGGCCCGTTGAGGACCAGCACGCGTCGCGGGCTCATGCGCCACTCCATCGGGGGTTCATAACCACGCCCTTGTCATTCGGGGGTCAAGCGGACGGGTGGGACGACCGATGAGGGGATCAGCGCCCACCGTGCCCACCGTGGGCGG
>Ga0196958_10000367_pt1 | contig 14706 bp, 12 predicted proteins | sample S1v_10metaG_FD_148654 | JGI IMG/M metagenome (GOLD analysis project Ga0196958, IMG submission 148654) | Soil microbial communities from Anza Borrego desert, Southern California, United States - S1+v_10 | ecosystem: Environmental > Terrestrial > Soil > Desert | place: USA: California | collected...
TCGCGACCCCGCTTTGCTCACCAACCTCATCGCCGACCGCCTCAGCCTGCACGACCGGCCCGGCGAGACGACCCTCGACACCGTGCTCGCCCACCTGCGGAACCAGGCGCTTCTGCTCGTGCTGGACAACTGCGAGCACGTGATCGGCGCGTGCGCCGACGTGGTCGAGGCCATCCTGCACACCTGTCCGGGCGTCGTCGTGCTGGCCACGGGGAGGCAGTCCCTCGACGTCCCGGGCGAGCGGGTACTGCCGATACCGCCGCTTCCCGTCCCACCCGAGGCCGGGTCCGACGCGCCCATGGACTTCGCCTCAGTCCAGTTGTTCCTGGATCGAGCGCGAGCGGTGGTGCCCTCTCTCCAGGTCGACGAGGACACGATCGCCGACGTCGCGCTGCTGTGCCGGCGACTGGACGGTCTACCGCTCGCCATCGAACTGGCCGCGGCGCGGCTACGTGCGCTGTCACCGCGGCAGATCGCCGACCGCCTGGACCGAGGCCTGCCGGTGCTCACCACCGGTCCGCGCACCGCCCCGGAGCGACACCACACCCTGCGCGCCACCATCGATTGGAGCTACCGGCTGTGCTCGCCGGCGGAGCAGGCGGTCTGGCGGCAGGTCTCGGTCTTCGCCGGCAGTTTCGAGCTCGCTGCGGCCGAGTTCGTCTGCGCGGGGGCTGAGGCTCCGAACGTGCTCGATCCGATCGACGGCCTGCTGGACAAATCCGTCCTCCTGCGCGAGGACCACGGCGACGTCGTGCGGTACCGGCTGCTGGAGACGCTGCGCGAGTACGGCCACGAGCTGCTCGCCGAGTCCGGCGAACTGACCGAGACGATGCGGCGCCACTGTCAGTGGTACGACCGGCTGACCACGAGGGCCGAAGCGGAATGGGTCAGCGCCGCACAGGACGGCTGGGTGACCAGACTGAATCAGGAGCACGCGAATCTGCGGGCCGCACTGGACTGGGCACTGCGGCAACCAGGTGAGGCCGTGTCCGCGCTGCGGATCGCCACCCGGCTCGACGAGTACTGGACGCTGCGCGGATCGCTCGCCGAAGCCCGCACATGGCTCGGACGGGCGCTCGCCACGACACCTGCCGACCATCCCGACCGCCCCATGGGGTTGGCAGTCTGCGCGCTGCACGCGCTATGGCAATTCGACGTCGAGAACGCCGAGACACTGCTGACCGAGACGGACACACTGCTGCGGGCGACCTCGATGGAACCAGCACAGACCTTCGTCAAGCATGTACGCGCGCTGGGGGCGATGTTGCAGCGCGACTTCGAGTCGGCTGCCACGTTGTCAGCCGCCACCGCGGCATCCTTCCGGACCCAAGGAGATCTTCGCCGTGAATTCCATCCACTGTTCATCCTGGGCGTAAGCACCTCTGTACTCGGAGATCTGGACCGGGCACGCGAGGTTGTGAGACGGATGCTCTCTCTGACCAGAGCGGCGGGCGAGGCGTACTACCTCAGTATGGCCGAGTACGCCTGCTCGTGCGTCGAGGCACTCTACGGCGACGCCACGATCTCCATGGAAGCGTCCCGCTCGGGTCTGCGAGCCGACTTACGAATCGGCAACCGTTTCGGTGCCGCCCACCACACCGAGATTCTGGCGTGGGTGGCAGCACGGCAGGGCGACCACCTGCGGTCGGCGATCCTTTTCGGCGTCGCCGCCAGGCTCTGGCACCTCGTCGGGTCCTCCGCCGAGGCGGCAGGATCTCTTGCCGTGCCACATTTCGACCACCTGAACAAGGCTCGCGCCGCCCTCGGTGAAGCCCGCTTCGACCAGGCCCGTGCCGCCGGCGAAGCCCTGCCCGACGACACGGCGATGGCCTACGCGCTCGGAAAGACCATCACACCCGCGGACTTGGGCTTACCGGGCGAATCGCTCACCATCCGCGAACGAGAGATCGCTTCCCTCGTCGGCGCGGGACTGTCCAACCGGGACATCGCCGCAGAACTGGTCATCTCCGTTCGCACGGTGGAAACACACGTGCAGAACATCATGGGCAAATTCGGCGTGAGCAACCGCACCCGGATCGCCACCTGGATCACCTCCAGCGACTCTCACCGAACTGACGTCGCCGAGGGCCTGGGCAGGTGAACCGAAGTCGTGGGCGCCGAGCAGCAATCCACCGACCATCCGCAGCGGCGGCGAGCACCTGCGACGGCACCGGCTGCCCGCACTCGGCGGCCGGTCACGTCGCGGCTGTAAGACCCAGGGCCCAGAGGCAGCGGGCATGATCGATCCCCGGTCCGACGCGCGCGGGTGTCCCGCTGGAATTGACTGGCGGGCGACGCGATCGCACCGGACGGGAAGAAGACCTGATGCTCAAGTTCGACCAGCTCACCAAGCGACGAGGAGCGGCGACGATCCTCTCCGACGTCAGTTTCGAAGCGCGCCCTGGCAGGGTGACCGGATTTCTCGGTCCCAACGGCGCCGGGAAGTCGTCCACCCTGCGGATCCTGCTCGGACTCGACCGTCCGACCTCGGGAACCGCGCTGCTCGACGGCGTCCCCTTCGCCGAGTTGCGGGATCCCCTGCGCAGGGTCGGCGCCGTACTGGACGGCTCGGGGGCGCATCGTGCGCGCACCGGACGGGCGCATCTCAAGTGGATCGCCGCGGCGGGCGGCATCCCTCGTGGCAGGGTGGACGAGGTCTTGGCGGAGGTCGGCTTGTCCGAGGCGGCGGGCAAACGCGTCGGCGGCTACTCGCTCGGGATGGGGCGACGGCTGGCCTTGGCGGCGGCGCTGCTCGGCGACCCTGAGGTGCTGGTCCTCGACGAACCGGTCAACGGCCTCGATCCGGAAGGGATCCGCTGGATCCGGGGTTTCCTCCGCGAGCGTGCCGGGGACGGGCGTACCGTCCTGTTGTCGAGCCATCTCATGGGAGAACTGTCCGAGACGGTCGACGACGTCGTGGTCATCAACGGCGGCAGGATCGTCGCGCAGGGAACGCTCGCCGAAGTCGTCGGCGAGCACCGGAACCTGGAGAACGCCTTCTTCGCGCTCACGGCGGGGGCCGTGCGATGAGGGCTTATCGGGGCGAACTGCGCAAGCTTGTCTCCCTGCCGTCGGTCTGGGCCGCGGTCGCGGTCGGCGTACTGGTCCCGGCCACCCTCACGTTCCTCAACGCGAAGTCGGCGGTCGCGGCCGGTCGCGGCGGCAACGCGGACATCGGGTTCCAGGAACTCGCGTTCGGCGTGGTGGGCGCGGTGATCCTGGGTGTCGTCGCGGTGAGCAGCGAATACACCACAGAGGGAGAGAGCGCCGGTGGCGGCCGTCAGATCATCACGAGCCTCACGGCCGTGCCGTCGCGGCGGCGATTGCTGATCGCGAAGCTGACGGCGGTGATCACCGCGATCGCCACCCTGGCGGCGGTCTCCTCGGCCATCACCTTGATGACGGTCGAAGCACTGTTGGATGAGGGAGCCGGCGTCAGTGGCCTCGGACGTCTGCCCGGAGTCGTCCTCTACTGGGTACTGACGGCACTGCTCGCGTCCGGCCTGACTTTGCTGACGCGTAACGGAATACTGCCGCTCACCGTGCTGATCCTGAACACGTCGGTGGTCACGGTCACCTACCTGCTCGCGAAACTCACGCCGCTGGCCGTGTTCTTCCCCGACCTGGCCGGGATCCGGATGTTCGTCAAGCGAGTGGATTTGCCCGTCCAACTCGCGCCGGTCACCGGCGGCCTGGTGATGACGGCCTGGGTCGCGGCGTTGCTCGCCGCGGGTTTCCTGGTCTTCCGCGGGAGGGACGCATGACGAGCGGCCGGGCGATCCGCGCCGAGACACTCAAACTACTCAGCCTGCCGGCGACGTACTGCACCGTGCTGGGCACGATCGGCGTTGCGATGGTCCTCGCGATCGCGTTCTCACGGCAGGGCGTCTCACCCGTCGGCTACCCGCAGGCGGGGTTCATCGTCCTCGGCGTCATCGCCGCGACGTCGGAGTACCGCGACGGCCAGATTTACCTGACCCTCATCGCCATGCCACGCCGGATCGTCCAGCATCTGGCCAAAATGGCCGCCCTGCTGATTGTGAGCGTCCCCGCGGCCACCTTCACCGTGCTGGTCGGCGTCCTGGTGGCCGGCGGACCGTGGCCCGACGCGGTGGGAGCGAGTGTCTATCTTGTACTGACCTCTGTGCTGTCCGCCGCCGTCGCGACGGTCTTGCGGCGGAGTGTTCCGGCGGTGGCCGGGCTGCTCGGGTACTACTTCATCGTGGGCCCGCTTCTCCGGGATCGAGTCACGTTCGCGGCATACCTGCCGGACGCCGCAAGTCACGACCTCGTCGTGTTCGGCGATGCGACCATCGTGCTGGGCTGGGTGCTCGTCGCGGTGGGGTTCTCCGCGACCACGTTCCACCGGCGGGACGCTTGATCGCGTGCCTCAGCTTCGCGGAACCACCAGGCCCCGGTCGTACGCCGTGATCACCAGCTGAGCACGGTCCCGGGCCGACAGCTTGCTCAACAATCGGCTGATGTGCGTCTTCACCGTCTTGATGGAGATGGTCAACGTCTCGGCGATCTCGGTGTTGGACAACCCGCGGCCGACGAACGTGAGGATCTCGATCTCACGCTGGGTCAGCCCGGCAGGCGGGCGCGGGCTCCGGTGCGGCGGCGCCGCGACGTAATGCTCGATCAACCGGGTGAGGATGGCGGGCGCGAACAGGGATTCGCCGGCTCGCGTCCGGCGGACGGCGGCGATGAGCTCGTCGGGTTCGGTGTCCTTGAGCAGAAAACCGCTCGCCCCCGCGCGAAGCGCACCGTAGACGTACTCGTCCAGTTCGAACATGCTCAGCACGAGGATCCTGCACCCGGCCAGGTCGGGGCAGGCGCTGATCTCCTTGGTGGCCACGATGCCGTCCAGGCCGGGCATGCGGATGTCCATCAGCACGACGTCCGGGCTCAGCCGCCGCGCCATCTCCACCGCTTGCGGCCCGTCCTCGGCCTGTCCGACGACGACCATGTCCGGCGAGGCGCCGATGATGATCGCCAGGCTGTGCCGCAGCAGGCGTTGGTCGTCGGCGAGCAGGACCCGGATCGGTGGCTGTTCGGGATTCGTCACCATGCTCCGTCGGGTAGTCGTGCGGTGAGCCGGAATCCGGTCCCGGCCGATGCCGCGCGCAGGTCGCCGCCGAGCACCTCGGCGCGTTCTCGAAGTCCCGCCAGGCCATGACCTGCACCACGGGTAGGAGACCAGGCACCTCGCGGCCCGTCGTCCTCGACGGTCACGACGATCGCGTCGCTGTCACGCCGTACATCGATGTGAGTGACCGTCGGTCCGGCGTACCGCGCGGTGTTCGCGACGGCTTCGCGGACGATCTCACAGATTGTCGCCTGCACCCCAGGGGAAACATCCCCGAGCTCGCCGACAGTCAGCCGCGGCGTCAGCCCCAGCGACTGGGCGTCCTCGACGACGGCCGGAAGATCCGACAGCTTCCGCACGGGTCGCAACGGCGCGTCGTACTCGGCAGGGTCGCGAAGCACGGCCAGCATACGTCGGAGTTCGATGACCGCGTCCCGGCTCGCTCGCTCGATGTCAACGAGCGCCTGCTCGTGTTCCGCCTCCCGGATGTCTCCTTGGACCCGCCTCGCCGCACTGGCTCGCAGGGTGATCACGCCGAGGCCGTGGGAAACGATGTCGTGGAGTTCCCGGGCGATCCGGAGCCGTTCGTGGTGCGTGGCGTGCTCCGCCGCCCAACCGGTGAGGCGTGCTTCGTAGTCGAGGCGCCGCTTGCGCGCGCGAATCAGCGTCCACGTCGTCACTCCGATGGCCGTGGCCACGACGAGAACCGGCACTACAACCGCGCCGGGCCCATTCGCGCCGACAGCCAGCAACACGACGGCGGCTACGACCAGTACCGCGGAGGCGGCCAGCCACGCACGCGATCGCCATTCGGGGCGGTCCGGTGGTGTCATCGCCGGCCATCGTATTACCCCGGCGGCCGCGGCCGTGATCACTTCTCGCGGAAACAGCTCGCGGTCATCAGGCGGCGTGCGCCAGCGTCAGCGGCACGAGTCGGCTACTGGGGGTCCTCCAGCGGAACACACTGGATCGACCCGACGCGGATCATCAAGTGATCGATCGAAGATCAGAGATGGTGGCGGAAAACCCTCCCGGCCTGCGGAAACACCGTTAGATCCGGGTCTCTGAGACTGTGGGCCTTGGAAAACTCATTACAGCCCGTAAGACCAGGTCAGGGCCCTGGAACAGCTCCGTGAGAAGCTCCCCAGCCTCGCCGCACTGCGAATTCCGCAGTGCGGAGTTGGATACCGCGACCGATGGCGTTCTCTCTGGCGAGGTGGATCTGCCATCGGTCGGGAAGCCGTTCCGGGGGCACGACATGCGGCAGCATCTCGGTAAAGGCGAGCAAGCAGGCATCCCGCACCGGCAGCGCACGCAGGCGGCCGAGGTCTTCGGACGACAGCCCGCCCGCACCGGCGATCTCGACCGGCCCGGCAGGGATCGCGCTGCCATCGCCGAGTATGCGGGTGACGCCCTGCAGGCCTGCCAGGCACAGATCCACTGGAACCCGGGTGATGGCCTCGGCCACCGGCGACAGCTCCGAGGCGACTGACAGGGCCTCGAGCAGTCCTCGTTGCATCACGGGGAGGTACTCGGCTTGGAAGTACCCACCGACGCAGGGGATACCGCGGGCGAACGCGAGAGTCAGGAAACAGCTGAACAGGGAAGGCAAAAGGGAGCCGGTCCGCAAACCGTCGAGAACCGCGGCCGGCGTGAAGTCGTAGGTCGCGCCGCCGCCGACCAATCTGGGGACCGGCTGGTCGAGGCCGGTCATGGTCAGGGGAACGCGTCGCCCTTGCGTGTCCAAGGCCCAGAAGAACACCGTGCCGCCTGGTGGGTCGCCGAATTTCCAGCAACCCTTTCGACTGTCCAAAGCAGACAGAAGACGAAGGCGAGTAGCCGGTTCGAACAGGGTGAGTGTGGCCAGACTCGACGGATTAAGCAGATCCTCCGCGAGCAGTGCGGAGCAGACGTCTTCGATCTGGATGCTCACCAAGGGCGGCATGTCGCTATGCTCGGGAAGGCGCCGCCACAGCGCGGAGGTCACCCGGGCGGCCTGTTCGGCGTAGCTGGGCAGGCCGAGCACGGTGTCGTCGCCGTAATGTTCGGAGAGGACTTCGGCGGCCGAACGAGCCGTGAATGGAGTCAGCTTGTCCTCGCGAGCCGCGTCCCGCAGTCGGGCCAACGCTCGGATGAGCATGGTCCGATCCCAGGGCCCCGCCGCCCGCACCGTACTGCGCTTCACCCGGTTCGGAAGCACGGGAAGCCGCAGTGGTATCCGTTCCAGCGCCCCGTCTCCCGGATCGTCATAGAGCCGGAGTCCCATCGGATAGGTCAGGTTGTTCATGCTGATGGAGCCGAAACCCAGCACCACCAGTGCGTGCCGCCGCGAATCCGGCCGGACCGACGCCAACAGCAAGGTGCCCTGCACAGAATCGGCGAAGGTGTCCACTCCGAAATGGTTGGCGGTGGGCACGGCGGCGGCGGTGAGAAGTTCCCGTCGTGCCGCGTCGGCGGTGGCCGCACCGTACAAACCTGTCGCCTCCCGATGCACCGCCCGGACGAAATCGTCGCGCGGTTGCCAACCTCGGGTCGGCTGGTTGTGCAGGTGGTCCACCAGTGTGCCGAGCGAATGGCTGCCGAATTCGGTCAGCAACTTGCGCATCGGCCGCGAGTACTCCGTGGCAAGAGCGGCCAATTCCTTCCCGGCGGTCACCGCGGCCACACTCATTCCGGCCAGGGATACAGCAAGATTTTCCCGCATTCACGGGCAATCTGTGCCTCGAACGCGTCGGTGATCCGGTCGAGTGGAAGACGGTGGGTGATGTAGTGATCGAGTTCGCCGGGCACAGTGCGGATCACGTTGAGCAGGCGCTGGGCGTCGCGTAAGTTGATATCGAGGCTGCCTTGCAACCGAACTCCTTTCTGCACCAGATGATCGTCGATGTGGACGGGCAGGAAGGAACCTTCGGCGATGAAGGTGACGGTGCCGAGCCGGGCTACGCATTCGAGGGCGATTCGCTGATACGGCTGCTGTCCCGAGCACTCGAGCACGGCGTTGGCACCTTGTCCGCCCGTGAGGTCCAGGATTGCCTCCCGGGCGTCCGTGGCGGAGGGGTCCACCACGGCGTCACACCCGAGTTTGCCCGCCAGAGCCGTCCTGTAGGGACTTCGGGACACGCCGATGGCTCGCGCGCCCCTGGCCTTGACGTTGAGCACGCCACCCAAACCGACGGCGCCCAATCCGGTGATCAGCACCGAATCACCGGGGTGCAACAGGGTTCGTTGCAGCGCCCCGTAAGTGGGTCCGAGTCCACAGCAGATCATGGAGGCGTGCTCGTAGCTCAAGTCGTCGGGAATGGGAACCAGCAGATGCTCGGGCTTGATCGCGTACTGCGCGAATCCGCATTCCCCTGACTCACTGCCGCACACTTGGCGCGGGTCGTCCGGAGCGCAGCAGTGCGCGTAGTACCCATCTTGGCAGGGAACGCAGTGGCCGCAGGGATAGCCACACAAGGCCACCACCCGGTCTCCGGTTTTGAACCGCGATCCCGGCCGGGTGGCGACCACCTCACCCGCCATTTCGTGCCCCAAGGAATCGGGCCGGTTACGCTCCAGGTAGATCCCGTCGCGATAGGCCAGGTATTCGTTGCACATCGGGGCGACCCGAACGCGGAGCAGTGCGTAGTCCCGGTCGATGGCGGGCATGGGTTTGTCGGCGAGTGCGCACCGGCGGGGTCCGTCGATCCGGATGGTCCGCATCGTTGTCTCCTCGTCAGGTCAGATAGGTTTCCGGCCCGCCGGCCCGGCGCATGTCCGCGGTGACGCAGTGGAAGGATCCCCCGAAGCTGTACACATGCCGGAAGTCCACCGGAAAGCAGTCGAACCCGGCGCGGGTGAGCACGTCGATGAGTGGTTTCTCCTGACGCTCGACCACGACTGTCCGTTCGTCCAGTGAGAGTACGTTCATACTCACCCAAGGACTGCAGAAGTACATCGGCCACTCCGCCGGCAGCGTCGGCTCCGGCGCCTCGATGATCTTCCAGTCCTTGAACAGATCGTTGTGGATGTACCGCTCCGGGTTGACCAGCAGCACGCCGGGCGCGAGCGCCGCGAGAGTGGCGTCGATATGCATGGCGTGCGGGTCGTTCACCGTGATGCGGTGTACCTGGAACTCGTCCCCCAGCGCCCAATCCAGCCAGCGGATGCCGAACGCGTTCGTCACATGGGATTGCTGGGCCACGATGTCGTGGCCGAAACGGAGGAAGTCGGCCGCGTCGAACACCGGCTCGAACTCGGTGATCGCGTAGTCGGCCGACTCGTGGTCGTGCTCGGCGCGGAACAATTCGTCGGTCAACAGCGGCTGCGGCGCCTGCAGCCAGCCCGCCCCCGCCTGGAAGTAGGACTTGATCAGCTCCCGGTAGGCGTGGACCTCGTGGTAGCGGCAACGCCAGGACATCGGCGCCTCGACAATGGTGGTACCGGCGACCAGCAGCAGATCTCGCGGCATCGCGGCATAAAGCCCGCCGCTGGTGCGCCAATGCGGCGTGGCGAATTCCGCCGAGTGGTCGACGACCGCCGGTCTCCGTACTTCGATCCCCTCACGCGCCAGCATATCGGCGAAGTCGTCGAGTTCGCGGCAAGCGATTCCGAGGTGTTCGCCGGGGAGGTTCTGGCCGCCTCGGTACCGCAACAGCCCCGGCACACCGGGGGGCATGACCGCGGCCATGGACGGTTGCCAGGTGGGGAACACACCGCCGTCGAGTCTGCCGACCACCACCTCCTCGAGCGGATCCCACTCGGTATAGGAACTGATGACGGCCCGGCGGGGCTCGGTCAGGCTCATGCTCGTCTCCCCCATTGCTCGAGCCGGGCTTCTCAATCCTCGGCCAGCGGACACTTCGGATGAAGGTCTTCGTTGCTGTCGGTGAGAAAGTACTGACGCCATTCGTCGTCGGACAGTTCGTCGTGATCGCCCATGCTGGGATGTCTGCCCACTTCGTCCCAAGCGGCCAATCGCGCCCGGATCCGTTGCCGGGCAATGTCTCCGGCCGCCGTGCCCACCTCGATGCCGGAGAACACGCTGCGCAATTGGAACACCAGCACGAGGCAGTCGCACAGATTGCGGGAAAGCCGCCGCTCGTTCAACGGCGTCAGCGCGAACACGAAGATCGACTGCCCGGCGAAGCAGAACTGCCAGCCCGGCTCGGCCGGATCCCGTGGGACGTCCGCCGGCCACGGCTGGCCATCGTGATCGAGCAGGTAGGCCAGGATGGACCAGAAGCGCCGGTCGTAGTCGAGCTGGGTGCGTTCGGACTCGCGCGGCCGCACGAACACGGCCAGCGGCTGCCGTCGCCCCGGATGACTCAGCGCGGTGTGGACGAAGCGTCGCATGTCGTCAGGCAGGCGCGTCGGTTCAGCCTCATTGACCCAAGTGGCGTAAAGATCTCCGCGCAACAGCGCGGTCCGGCCGAAATTGCACGGATAGTCACCGCGAGAAAGCAACGTGCCGAACTTGCCCGACTGTTCGCGTACCCACGGCGGACCGTTCATCTCTTTACCGGGTTCGAGCGTGACCAACCTGCTGTCCGACTGCATGCCACCCCCTCGTGGACGATCATCGGGACCGCGGCGAACACCGAGTCGACCGCTTCCGTTGTGACACCCGGATTCGGACGGTAACACAGTCCTCGCGCGATTCGCCACCGACAGAAAGTATGGGAACCACCCGGTGATCATATTACTTGATCAAATTCATGTGACGGCGTCGATTGTCCATTGAGGAGTTTCCCGACCGGTACATGATTGTCCCGGTTGCCGGGTTCTTGGCAGAAGGGTAGCGTGCGCCATATCGGCACTTCTCAATGATTTGATCATTGTCAGGGGGAACCGTCCCATGCGTACAGAGTTTCAGGACGTGGGCTGTGAGATACTCGCCGAGGGATCCGAAAAGATCCATGACTGCGACCCACGGTCGGTGCGCGATCTGCTCGGCCGCCATGGCTGGATCGCCTTCACCGGTTTCGACGTGACCGTCCCCGAGTTCGAGGCGTTTTCCGCGCAGTTCGGCGTATGCGCCAACACCAGGACGGTACACTACCCACCGGGTGGCGAAGCGCTCGGGTTTCACGCCGAAGATGCCTACAACCCGTACCGCCCGGACACTTTGTGGTTCCTGTGCGTATTCGAAGGCAGTGACGGAGGGGCACCGACCGGAGTGGTCGACGGCGTGCGATTGCTCGCCGGACTCGAGGATCCGTGGCGGGAGTTGTGTTACCGCAACGAATTGCGCTTCGATCGACGATGGGCGGCGTCACTGTGGCAGCAGGCCCTCGGAAATGACGCCAAGGACGAGTTGACTGCGGCGTTCCGGCGGATCCCTCACCTGGAGTACACCTTTCTGCCGAATGATGACGTCCATGTGAGTTACCGTGCCCCCATTGTGACGAAGACCGTGGACGGTACCGACAGTTTCAGCAACACGATGCTGCAGGCCATCACCGAGCCGTCCTTCTACGGAATGTCCTTCGCGGACGGTTCACCGGTCCCTCCCGAACTGCCGGAGCTCATTCAGCGGAAGGCGCTGGCCGCCGAACAACATCTGCACTGGCGACGCGGCCGGGTGGCGGTCATCGACAACATCCGCATGATGCACCGCCGAGCCGAGTACTCCGGGAAAGATCGCGATCTCCGCGCGCGGCATTGCGAAAACTTCTACGGGTCCGAATTTCCGCCTGCCGACACCCCGGTCCGGGCATGGGTCAAATCGCTCATTCAGGGCGACGAAGCCTATCCCGTCGCCGTGGGCCCGCTGTCCAGGCGGGCCTGAACCGACCAGGGAGGGCGAATCATGCGAACCACCCCGGTCCCGTTCGACAAATACACGTCTTTCGGGAACAACTTCCTCATCATCGACGAGACGGCGAACCCGCTGCCCGGTGACAGCGAACGCGCCTCGCTGGCGAGGTGGCTGCTCGACGGCGCCTTCGGCCTCGGCGGTACCGACAACGTGCTCTACCTGACCCGGCTGGACAGAAATACGGCCGCCGGCTCGGTGGTCGCGACGGAGAACCCGGCAACGGGGGCCGCCGACTTCGAATTCCGCATCTTCGAACATGACGGCGCGGAAACCCTTTCATGCGGAAACGGCTTGCTCTGCACCGCGGCGTTCCTCAACGCACGCTACGGCCACCGGAACGCGGTCGTGCTCACCGAGGTGCCGACCGGTGACCCGCGTCCGGTCCGGCTCGGCACCGGCGAGCGGGAGGGGACCACGTGGATCAACGTCGGTGAGCCCCGGCCCGCGCCTGCCGAACTGTTCAATCGCACTGAACCACCACCGAGTTCCCGTATCGACCACGTGACCGGAATCGAGGTCCCGTTGCCCGCGGAGGCGGCGTGGGCGGGGAGTCTGCCCCCAGTCCTGCCGCTGAGCGGATACCTGACCTTCACCGGGGAACCGCATCTCGCCCTGATCAGTGGGCACGGTCTGCCGGAGGAACTGGAAAAGGTGCTCTTCATCGAGCCGGGCGGGCAGGGACCGGAACTCATCGGGCGGCCACCGGCCCCGGAAGTCCGCGCCACGCTGGCGCTGGTCGATCACCTGGGCCGCCACGTGAACGACACCTACCGCCACCTGTTCCCGCAGGGCGTGCACCTGAACTTCGCCCGGCGGCTCCCTGCCGGAGCCGTCGAGTACCGCACTTACGAACGGGCTATCGATCGCGAGACCCTCGCCTGTGGGTCAGGGGTCATCGCCATGGCTTTCGTGCTGCGGGCACTCGGACTGACCAGCGGGGAATCGACCCGATTCCGGCCGCACCGGTGCCGCTGGTTCGTCCCGGACGCGGAACTCGTCGTCACCAGCGGCGCCGACGGGTGGAGTCTGACAGGGATGCCGCTCCTGGTCGCCCACGGCGAAGCCCGAGTGCCCGCGTCGGTGCTGCGCTGAGCGCCACCGCGAACCGAGGGAAGTGGGAAAATGGCCGAAGCGGAACCCGATCCACTGGAAGTCACCCTGCGGGCCTCGGGCCTGACCGTGCGGCCGGTGCCCCGGCTGGAACGACCGTCCGCGGGCGAGATCGAAGAGTTGTTCACCCGTCGTCGCCGGCCGGCGATCCTGACCGGCATGATCGAAGACTGGCCTGCCAGGACGGACTGGACGCCACAGAAGCTGATCGAGCGCCACGGCGGCAAGACGGTCACCGCGCTGATGGGTCTACCCGCCGACGGTGTGCTCATGCCGGACCGGCAAAGCGCCTACGAGCGCACGCTCACGTTCGCGTCGTTCGTCGAAACCATGCTGACCACGACGACCGCGAAACCGTGCTACTTGGCGTACACGCGCGTCGCCGACATCCTTCCCAGCGGGGACTACGACTTCACCACCCTCCTCGGCCGGGCGCACGACGACACCGGCGACACCCGGGCGTGGATCGGCTCGGCCGGGACCAGATCGATGTTCCACTCCGACCTCAAGGACAACCTGTTCTGCCAGATCTGGGGTCGCAAGCACGTCGTGCTGCTGCCCTGGGAACACAGCATGGCCGCCTACCCGTTCCCGGACAACCTGGTCAACAGTCAGGTCGACCTGGCGGAGGTCGACCTCGGCCGGTTTCCCCGCCTGCGGGAGGCTCCGTTGCTGGCCGCCACCATGGACCCCGGCGACGTGTTGTTCATGCCGCGGGGGTGCTGGCACGACATCCGTTCGCGCAGCCCATCGATTTCGCTCAACCACTGGTTCGGGGAACCGATGGGATTCGCCGACTACGCCGGGCTGCTGACGCGCCTCGGGCCTCGGTACTGGTCGGCCACCCTGCGCGACTTCTTCCGATACGGGGTACTGGGTCAACCGCAGCGCGCCGACTTCTTCTTCACTCCCGCGCCGACGGGCAAACGCCTGTACGACCTGGTCCGGCACGGGAACTTCTCCAAAGACAACAATCCGGCGGACCGATGACCGCCGCCAGTTCTCCAGCGGAGGATCCCGTGTTCCCCCACACTTACACCCGGCCCGTCACCGACTCCGGCTTCGAGCAGCGGCTCATCGACGGCATCCGCCCCATCGCCGAGCATTTCCTGGCCGGTGCCCTGCACCACCTGTTCGACACCGGCGTGTTCGACGCGCTGGCCGCCCGGCCGGACGGCCGGACGCCGGAAGCGCTCGCCGAAGATCTGTCCCTGGAACCGGAGCGCCTGACCGGCCTTCTGCGGTACCTGGCCAACGAGGACGTGATCGCCTTCGACGGCGACACCGCCAGGTTGACCACGCGCGGCCGGGGATACGGGGAATTCCGGGCGTGGTACACGATCATGATCGGCGGCTACACCTCGACACTTTCCCAAATGGGGCCGGCCCTTCGCCGTGGCTCCGCCTACTGCACTCGTGAAGGCCGCTATGTCGGGCTCGGCAGTTGCGAGGTATCCCGGTATGACGGAATGCCGATGACCCGGGAGCTGCTGGCGCGGGCGGGCGCGGACTGCGAGGAACTACTCGATCTTGGTTGCGGAAACGGGTTGTATCTCGTGGACTTCTGCCGGTCGATGCCGGGATTGCGGGCCTGGGGGGTCGAGCCGGATCCAGGCGGCTACCAGGAGGCACGTGAACTGGTCGGAGAAGCCGGGCTGAGCGACCGGGTCCAGGTGATCAACGCCTCGGCCATGGACATCTTCCGCCC
>Ga0196958_10000368_pt1 | contig 14680 bp, 13 predicted proteins | sample S1v_10metaG_FD_148654 | JGI IMG/M metagenome (GOLD analysis project Ga0196958, IMG submission 148654) | Soil microbial communities from Anza Borrego desert, Southern California, United States - S1+v_10 | ecosystem: Environmental > Terrestrial > Soil > Desert | place: USA: California | collected...
CGCACCGCGGGCTCTCGGCCGCGTTCGTCGCCGGCATTGACGCCGCCCTCCGCCTCGGCGCCGACATCATCGTCAACACCGACGCCGACAATCAGTACCGGGCCGCGGACCTCGAACGCCTCGTCGCGCCGATCGTCAAAGGCTCGGCGGAAGTGGTGATCGGCGATCGTGAAGTGGCCAAATCGCCGCACATGTCCGCGCTCAAGAAATCGCTGCAGCGCCTCGGAAGCTGGACCGTCAGCCTCGCCTCGGGCGTCGACGTCTCGGACGTCACCAGCGGCTTCCGCGCCTTCTCACGCGAGGCGGCGATGCAGATCAACGTCTTCAATCCCTTCACCTACACGCTCGAGACGGTCATCCAGGCCGGCAACCGCAACCTCGGCGTGCAGAGCGTCGCCGTAGGTACGAACGCGCCGACTCGCCCCTCCCGCCTCTATCGCGGCATGGGGACGTACCTGCGCAAGTCGATCGCGACGATCTTCCGCATCTACACCCTCTACCGCCCGCTCAAGACCTTCTTCGCCATCGGCTCGCTGCTGATGTTCCTCGGCGTCGCCCTCGGCGCGCGCTTTCTCTGGTATTTCGCGCAGGGCGATCGCGGCGGACACATTCAGTCGCTGATCCTCGCCGCGGTCTTCCTCATCACCGGCTTCCACACGTGGCTCATCGCCCTGCTCGCGGACCTCATCGCGGTCAACCGCCGACTGACCGAGGACGTGCTGATCCGCGTCAAGAAGCTCGAGTCGCCGGAGAGCGATCGCAAGTCGCGCCGCGACCGCAACGAACAGCAGCGCGGCCAGCGCTTCGAGCGGCCGCAACGCGAGCCGCGCCACACCGCTCCCGCACCGGCGGCCCCGGCGCCGGCAGCAGCGGCCACGGCGAGTGCACCCGCACAAAAGCCTGCCGCCAAACCGGCGGAGATGCAGTGGGTGTGGCTCCTCGACGAGGACAAGCTCGAGAACCGCGGCAACAAGCCGGCCGCCGAACAGGCAAAGCCGATTGCACCGCGCGACGAAGAGGACGATTTCGCGGACGAGCCGGAGACGCAGACAGCGACGACACCGTCGCCGAATGGCCCGCGCCGCCGGCGCCGCCGTCGCGGCGGTGCCCGGCAGCACAATGAACTGCCGGGCAATCGCGGCAAGCACCTCGCCGGCGGCGACGAAGGCGAATAGCTACATCGTCGGCGGCGGGTCGTTGTGGATGTCGGGATCGATCACGACAGAGGCGGTGTCGTTTGCCAGCGTGATCATGTAGCTCCACGTCGCCGGCGCCGTGTTGTCGTAGGTGAGCGTCAGCGTCTTCCCGTCCGTGCTGCGCGTCGGGATGTACCCCGGCCCGCCGCTCTTCCACGAGAAAAAGTCCGACGCTGGAAACGTGGTGTCGGACTGTGCCTCCCACACGATCGTATTGGAGCCCGGCTTGCCGACGCGCTGCCTGTACGGTGCAAGCGAGACCGTGAGCGCGTTCGGGTTCTTCTGCAACAGACAGTTGATGTGGTGGTCTGCCATCAGCTACCTCCTTCATTTCCGCAGCCGTTCTGGCTGAGGACGATTTCGACCTCTCTCGTGTCGAAGCGACTCTGCTTCAGGCCTTCGAGGACGCGGCGCGAATCCTCGCAGCGCGAGCGGCGCGCCAGCACGCGCGCCCACAGATCGCGCTCCTGCACGTCGGTGCTCGACGCGACGAGCGCCTCGAGCACCTGCTCCGCACGTCTCCACGCCGCCTCGCTACGCGCCGGATCGGTCGGCGCGAGCACGTCGCCGAGGTAGTACGCGGCGCGGGCGAGCGTCATCTGCGACGAGCGATCGGACGCCGATTCCACGCGCGCGATCGCCTCGGTGAGGAGCGTGCGCGCGCGTGCCGTGGAACCGGTCGCCGCCAGCGCGCGCGCCAGTTCGAGATCGTTGTAATTGACGTAGATCGGCAGCGTGCGGTCGTTCGGCGCGCGGCGCTGCAGGGCGGCGAGACCATTGCGCGCGTGCTGCAGCATCGACACGGCGGTGGCGTAATCGCCGCGGCCATAGTGGTTGACCGCGATGCGGCGGGTCGTGACCAGCACGTTGCGTTGCCACGCCACGTTCTCCGGATCGCGCGCGGCGAGCTCGCGCTCGATGCCGAGCTCCTCGCGCCACAGGGCCTCCGCGCCGTCGACGTCGCCCATGTGCCAGTGCGCCAGGCCGAGGTACGTGAGACTCACGGCCATGCGCTGCTGCCATTGCGTCTGCTTCGGATCGGCAGCGACGAGCGCGCGATACGTTTCGAGCTCGCGGCGGAAGTAATCGCGTGCTCCGGCAAGGTTGCCGAGTTTCGACTGGATCTGCCCGACTTTATTGAGCGCCGGCGCGACTTCCGCCTGCAGCTCCAGATCGTCCGGTTTGCGGCGAAGCTGACCCGTGCGCGCGTCGAGACTGACGATGTAATGCTGCAGCGCGCCCACGAGATCACCCTGCGCCTCGAGGATCACGCCGACGGCATTGTGGCCGTACGCGCGCTCGAGCTCGTATTCGGGTTTCGCCGGATATTCGCGTGCGAGCTTCTCCGTGACGTCGCGATATTCGCGCATCGAGGCGAGGGCCTCGGGGAGCTGTTTCTGCTGGCGGTACGCATTGCCGAGCCAGAAGTGACTCGTGCCGTACGTGAGCTGCGCGTCCGCATTGTGAGGATCGCGTTTGCGCGCCATGTCGGACAGCACCAGTGACTGGCGGAACAGCGGCAGTGCCGCGGGAACGTCGCCCCGCGACATGCTCACTTCACCGAGCTGATGGAGAACTTTCGCATTGCGCGAGAGCTCGCCCACGCTCATGCGCGCGGGATCGAGATCGGACGCGTACTGCAGCGTCTTCTTGGCGACGTTGTCGAGAATCTCGAGACGACCGACCGGCTCGAGTTTGTCGCGCAGATCGCCGACCATGAAATTGATGAGGTCTTCCGCCTGCGCGCGCCGGCTTTCCGCCTCGGAGCGTGCCGACACGGCAATCGCGCGCTCGGCCTGCAGATCGACGGTATAGCGCCATACGCCGAGGACGGCGAGCAGTGCGATGACGGCGATGATCGTGCGGCGGGCAATGCGCTGCGGTCGCTGTTCGAGGAAATGCAGCCGTTCGAGCGCTTCGACGGCGGTGGGACGATCGGTCGGCGCGAACGCCTTCAATCGTTGGATGAGCGCCGTGACGTCGCGCGGCGCACCCTGCACCGGCGTGGTCTCGCCGCGCGCCACACGCAGGATCACTTCCCGCGCGGTCAGTCCGTCGGGATGCGGCTCCTGTCCCGTGAACAGCACCTGCAGCAGCAGGCCGAAGGAGAACATGTCGCTGGCCGGCGTGAGGGTTTCGCCGCGCGCCTGTTCGGGACTCATGTACAGCGGCGTTCCCAGGGTGATGCCGACGGCCGTGGCGAGGAACTCGCGGCGCCCGGATGGCGAGGCCGACGAGTCGGTGGCCGTCGGCATCACGAGCGTGTCGCCGAGGGCTTCACGCTTTTTCAAGGGAATCCTGGGTGAGGCGATGGCGGCGACCTTGTCCGACGACCGCGCACGGGCGCGGTTGAGCCAACGCGCCAGGCCGAAGTCGAGCACCTTCACTTCGCCCGTCTTCGTCAGCATCACGTTCTCCGGCTTGAGGTCGCGATGCACGATGCCGGAGCGGTGGGCCTGGATCAGCACTTCCGCGATCGAGACGGCGATGTTCAGCTTCTCGCTGCGCGTCATCCCCTGGCTGAGCGCGTCGTGCAGGGTGCGGCCGTCGATGTACTCGAGCACGAGCAGATCGACGTCGGTCTCTTCGATGTAATCGTGGATCCGGCAGATGTTCGGATGCTCGAGCTTCGAGAGGGCCCGGGCCTCACGCAACAGACGCTCGCGGGCCTCGCCGTCGAGGCGCTGGTCCGCGTTGAGGACTTTCAGCGCGACCTTGCGCTCGAGCTTCTCGTCGTACCCGGCGTAGACGTCCCCCATCCCACCCTGGCCGACGACTTCCGTGACGACAATGTGCCCGAACCGCCGCCCCAGCAGCTCCATAGGACCCCCGATTGTGGTTGGAATGAACCCGCCCGAATTGTAGCGCGCTTCCATCTGGGGGACGCTCGGCTGGAGAAGGTGCGGCTGGATCATCTGGTGAGTTAGACGGCAGCGGCGTGTGGATTTCCCACGTCCTTCCTTCTCACCGCTTTTGGTGGAATTACGACCACCAGGTCTTGGTTTTTGACGGTCCCTTCACAAATTCGCAAGCAAGTCGTTGACAGCTTTAGTGGGTCGACCGTAATCTCGGGACACCCACCGCAGTCCAGGTCCAGTCAGCAGAAAACGCAGTAGGCAGTTGCGAGTCGAGCTGTGCCTTGTCGTTTTTCAGATCCATCTTTTGGAGGAGCTTCGTTTGAAAAAGACCCTTTTGTTGTGCCTTGCGGTAGTGTTTGCGGCCCTTCCGATGGCCGCCCAGGAAGAAGCGCTCGCCCCCGCACCGGGACTCGACGTGCGAACCGCGGCGATCCAGATCATCACTGACGAAGAAGACGGCACGAGCCGCATCATCGGCAGCGACAACATCCCCTCCCCGCAGGCAAAGGCGAAAGCGGAAGCGCGCCGTGAGGCCGTCCGCCAGCAGCTCGCCGCGCGCCGTAAGGCCGGGAAGACGCACCAGGTCGCTCGCGGCCAGTACGTCGACTTCCCGATCGAGCGCACGGATCGCATCTTCGTCATGCTCGTCGAGTACGGCGAGAAGGGCGGCTGGATCACCTCGCCGGCCAACCCGGGCATGTCCCAGACCGCCGGCCCGCTGCACAACCAGATTCCGCAGCCGAACCGTGCCGTGGACAACACGACGATCTGGCAGCCGGACTACAGCCGCGAGCACTTCGTGGACATGTACTTCAACCAGATGAAGGAGTACTACCTCGCGCAGTCGTCGGGCCGCTATACGTTCGACGGCGACGTCCTGCACTGGGTGAAGGTGCCGTTCAACGGCCCGCGCTACGGGAACAACGCGATGGGTCTGGCCACCGGTACGTGGGCGCTCATCTCGGACACGATCAACACGTGGACCGCGCAGCAGCTCGCCTCGGGCAAGACGCTGCAGGAAATCACCGACTACCTCAAGACCTTCGACCTCTACGATCGTTACGACTACGACCAGGACGGCAACTTCGATGAGGCCGACGGCTACATCGATCACTTCCAGATCGTGCACGCCGGCCCGGGCGAAGAGACGAACACGACCGCCTTCGCGGACGCCATCTGGTCGCACCGTTCGGTGGCCTTCTACCACCTCCGCAGCGTCGTCGGCCCCTCGTACAACAGAGGCGGCGGCGTGCAGTTCGGCGGCGGCTGGGGCACGAACCCGACCGGCACGACCCTCGGCACCTCAGGCGGTCACGTCCGCGGCGTCACGACGGCGGCCAACGTCGGCACGATCACGAACGCACACGCGGCGTCCCCGACCGGCATCTGGGTCGGTGACTACACCATCCAGCCGGAAAATGGCGGCCTCGGCGTCTTCGCGCACGAGTACGGCCATGACCTCGGTCTCCCCGATCACTACGACACTGCCGGCGGCAACAACGGCACCGGTTACTGGACCATCATGTCGAGCGGTTCGTACCTCGGCACCGGTGACGTCTCGGTCGGCGAGCGTCCGGGCGACTTCAGCGCGTGGGACAAGCTGCAGCTCGGCTGGCTGACGTACGACCAGGCCGAAGTCGGCAAGTTCTCGGTCCACAAGGTCGGACCGGCGGAAGCGACGACGAAGGCCGCGCAGGCGATCGTCATCCCCCTCCCCGCCAACCAGAACTTCCGCTACGAATACGACGCGCTCGCGGTCGCCAATGCGACCGGCCGCGTGTGGTACAGCGGCACGGACAACAACTACGAAGCGTCGATGATCCGCTCGATCGACGTCCCGGCCACGGGCGCGACGCTGAGCATGCGCATGGCGTTCAACATCGAGGCGAACTGGGACTACGCGTACGTCTCCGTCTCGACCAACGGCGGCACCTCGTGGACGAACCTGGCCAGCACCGGCACGACCACGACCACGAACCCGAACGGCCAGAACCTCGGCAACGGCATCACCGGCTCGACGGCTGGTGCGTGGCGCAATGTCTCGTTCAACCTCGCGCCGTACGCGGGTCAGACCGTCCTGATGCGCATCCTCTACAAGACCGACCTGTTCGACTTCTTCTGGGGTCTCGCGGTCGACAACATCGCCGTCGGTACGTTCTCGGATGACGCCGAGGCTTCGCCGAATGGCTGGACGATCAACAAGTTCAAGACCTCGCTCGGCAAGGTCGCCACGAACAATCCGCACTACTACATCGCTGAGTTCCGCCAGTACCGCGGCTTCGACACCGGCCTCCAGACCGGTCCGTACGCGGGCACCGGCTACCTCAACGGCATGGTCGGCCACTACCCGTACCAGGACGGTCTGCTCGTGACGTACGCGGACGAAGACTGGTCGGACAACAACACCTCGGTGCACCCGGGTGAAGGCTTCGCGCTGCAGGTCGATGCCCGTCCCGCCGCGATGACGCGCCTCGCCACGCAGGAGCCCGGCACGGACCGCTTCTGGAACTTCGCGGCGTGGACCCCGGCGCTCCAGGTGTTCGACGCCACGTTCGGCCTCGAACCGACTGATGCGCTGACGCTGCCGTTCGTCGGCAACCTCCCGGCCCTGCCGGGAAGCCCGGCCGGCTCGCCGCTGCGCCGCGTGCAGTTCTCGCTGGACATCGCCTCGAAGCCGGCCGAGCCCGTCTTCAGCGACCTCCTCAGCTACTGGTCGTCGGTCATCCCGTCGTCGAGCGTCATGACGCCGCAGACCGGCACCTCGATCCGCATCATCTCGACGTCCGCCCAGGACTCGTTCATGCACGTCCACGTGAACGGCAACTGAGCCAACGCAACGCAGTTGCAGTGAAAAGGCGGAGCCTCACGGCTCCGCCTTTTTTTGTTCGAGCGCCGGCGCCGCGCCGCCGCTCCCTACACGTCAGATGGCCGCGATCGTACGCCTCTGCTGGCCGTTCAACACCTGCCGTTTCGGGAGGCAGGTCACCCCTCCGGATGGGTGGCAAGTCCTCTACGCGAACGCGTTCACAAAATGCGCGCTGACTTCCGCCGCGAGCAGAAGCTCGAACGGGACGTGCACGAGCGGGTGGATCGCGTTGTAGGTATGGCTCGCGCGGTCGATGACCAGCAGCGACGAATCCGCCGCGCGCGAAGCAAGCAGGCGTCCTTCGTCGACCGGCACGCTCTCGTCGCGCGCGCCGTGGACGACGAGCAAAGGCACGTGCAGGGACGAGGCGGCGGCGACCACGTCGAGGCGTTTGCGGTTCGCGTCGTAGTCGTCGAGGATTCTCGTCGACATGCGCATGACCTGTTTCGTGCGCGCGTTCTCGATCTCGGTGTGGCCGCGGCGGCGCCATTCTCGTTTAGCGGCGTCGTCCCAGCGATCACAGCGCGCGATCGGGCTCCAGGTCACGACGCCGTGCAGGTTCGGGACGTCGATCGCGCCGAGCAGCGCCACGCCGCCGCCGCGCGAATGGCCGAGGAGAAACGTCGGCAGTCCCGCGACCTGCTGCTGCGCGTGGCGCACCACCTTGCGCAGATCCGCGAGTTGCACCGAGTACGTGTCGTGCTCGAAGAGATCGAGGCGCTCGAAGGTCTCCGGATCTTCACCGATCCCCGAGCGCGACATGTTGAAGCGGCACACCGCCAGGCGGTGCTGCATGAGCCGCTGCGCAACCCACGGAAAAAAGCCCCAGTCCTTGAAGCCCTTGAATCCGTGCACGATCACCACGAGCGCACGCGGACGATCGCCCACGTCCAGATTTCCGCGAATGGGAAGGTTCTCGTCGGAGGTGAGAGTGAAATCCATCGAGGTCAAACGTTGAACCGGAACAGGATCACGTCCCCGTCCTTCACCTCGTAATCCTTTCCTTCACTCCGCATCTTCCCTGCAGCCTTCGCACCCTGCTCGCCGCCGAGGGTGATGTAGTCGTCGTAACCGATCGTCTCGGCGCGGATGAAGCCGCGCTCGAAGTCGCTGTGGATCTTGCCCGCCGCCTGCGGCGCCTTCGACCCGCGGTGGATCGTCCACGCGCGCGCCTCTTTCGGTCCGGCCGTAAAGTACGTCTCGAGGTCCAGCAGTTTGTATGCCGCACGGATGAGCACGTTGAGGCCGGGCTCTTCCAGACCCATGTCGGAGAGGAACTCGCCGCGCTCGCCTTCCGGAAGCTGCGAGATCTGCGCCTCGAGCTCGCCGCAGATGACGACGATCTCCCCACCCTTCGCCGCCGCCACCGCACGCACGCGCTGCAAGAGCGGCGTTTCTTTTCCGAGGTCGGCCTCGGCCACGTTGGCGACGTAGAGGACGGGCTTCATCGTGATGAGGTTCAGGTCCGCGATGGACGCGCTCTCCTCCTCGGTGAGTCCGGCCGCGCGCAGCGGCGTCCCCTTCTCGACCGCGCCGATCGCTTTGGTGAGCGCCTCCGCCTGGCCGATGTACTCCTTCTGTCCGACCCGCGCGAGACGGCCGACGCGGTCGTTGCGCTTGGACAGCGCGTCGAGGTCGGCGAGCAGGAGCTCGGTCTCGATGACTTCGATGTCGCGCTCCGGATCGACGCTTCCCTCGACGTGCACCACGTTCGGGTCTTCGAAACAGCGGACGACGTGGAGGATGGCGTCGGTCTCGCGAATGTTCGCGAGGAACTGGTTCCCGAGTCCCTCACCCTTGCTCGCGCCGCGCACCAGACCCGCAATGTCGACGACTTTGAGGTCGGTGAAGACGACCTGCTTGCTCGCCGCGAGCTCCGCGATCTTCTGCAGACGAGGATCGACGACAGGCACGATGCCGACGTTCGGCTCGATCGTGCAGAACGGATAGTTCGCGCTCTGCGCGCCCGCCGCCGTGAGCGCGTTGAAGATGGTGGATTTGCCGACGTTCGGAAGTCCGACGATGCCAACTGATAAGCCCATGCGGACGGCCCTAACCTGTGTACGGCGAAGGGGATTCCAGCCGGGCCGGGGAACGGGGGCGGGGACGGGGGCAAGGAGGAAAGCGGAAGGATGAAGGCGGAACCACGCCGCGAGAGCCGCACGTCCCCGCGACGCCCCTCATCTCTCATCTCTCATCCCTCATCTCTCATCCCTCATCTCTCATCCCTCATCTCTCATCCTTCATCTCTCATCTCTCATCCGTCATCTCTCACCTTCATCTCTCATCCCTCATCTCCCCGCCTCCCGCCTCGCCCCCTCCAGCGCCCCCAGCACGCCCACCTCCTCATTCACGATCAGGTGACACGGGATCGTCGTCATCAGCTCACGGAAGCGGCCCTTGCGCGTGAAGGCTTCCACGAACCGTCCGTCCGTGAACGCATGCACGTTTTTCGCGGCGATGCCGCCCGCGAGGTAGATGCCGCCGCGAGCGAGGATGCGTAACGCCATGTTCCCCGCCTCGGAGCCATAGATGTCGACGAACATCTCGAGCGCGTGCACCGCCAGCGCGTCGCCCTGCTCGGCGCGCTCGGCGATCTCGGCGGGGGTGATCTCCTCTCCGCCGAGAAAAGTAAAGATGTTGACGAGCCCCATGCCGGAGAGGAGGCGCTCCCAGCTCACGTGGCCGAGCTGGCGATGCAGGTGCAGAAAAAGGCGCGCCTGCTCCTCGTCCTGCGGGGCGAAATCGCCGTGGCCTCCCTCGGTCGGCACGACATGATGCATGCCGCCGTGCCGAATGAGAATGGCCTCTCCGAGCCCTGTGCCCGCGCCGAGAATGCCGATCGGTGCGGCGGGATCGCGGGTGCCCGTCTGCAGCGAGATCAGATCTTCGGGGCGCAGCAGCGGGACGCCGAGGGCGATGGCGTAGAAATCGTTCACGAGAGAGACCCGCGGGATCGCGAACGAACGCGAGAGCGCGTCCTCGGAGAGATCCCACCCCACGTTCGTGACCGTGGCACGCGCCTCGTACACCGGACCGGCCACCGCGAAACAGGCGGCGTCGACCGCGCCCGGCACGCGCGAGACGAACGCGTGCAGCAATTCGTCGAACGTCGCGTAGTCCGCGCTTTCGTACCGCTCCTCGAGTGCAGTGACGCCATCCCCCTCGACGTACCGCAGCAGCACCTTCGTCCCGCCGATATCTCCCGCGATCAGCCGCATCGTCACGCCTCGTCCGCGCTCGTGCCGTACATCGCCGGCACCGGGATGTCGAGCAGGCGCAGATACACGCCGAGCTGCGCGCGGTGGTGCACGGTGTGATTCATCAGGATCGTCCGGATCACGGCCGCCTTCGGAAGCGTCAGCACCACCTGCGAGCCGCGCCGCAGTGTGAACGTCGCCTTGAGCGCCGCGTCGTCGAGCGTCGCGAGGAACGCGCGCAGGTCCGCGAGATGGCGCGCGTAGGCCGCGACGATGGAGGCCGTGTCGTCTGGAGGATCAGGAGGACGCGCGGAGAGGATGTCGAACTCGCTCTCGCGCAACATCAGTCCGATACGGGCCGGAAGCGTAGCGATGTGCCACGCCAGTTTGCGGATCGGCATCGACTTCGGATGCGGCGTCCAGTCGGGGTTGTCGTTCGGGACGCGCTCGAGCATGCGCGTCGTGTTGCGCGACTCGTGATCGAGCTCGCCGAGAAACGAATCGATGATCGGCATCAACGGTCCTCCTAGCGCCAGCGAATATACTGCGAGCCATGGGTCCAAACAGCGACGACGACGGCTCGAGTGCGAAGCCGGCCACGGGACGCGTCTGCGTCGTCGAAGACGCGTATCGGGATCTGTCCGGCCTGCTGCGCGACATCGCGGAGAAGAAGTTTCACATCCCCCCTCTCGATGCCGCGGGCGTGGTCAACGAGGTCTTCACCTCGTTCATGCTGCGGCAGGACAGCATCCGCGACCCGCGCCAGTGGCTCATCGGCGCCGCGTGTCACGCGAGCCGTGCCTACTGGCGCACGGCCGGAAAAACGTCGCAGCTCCCGCTCGATTACAGCGATACCATCGATCCCGATTCGTCGCAGCTCGAAGGGCGTATCGTCGATCGCGTTACGATGGCGCGCGCACTGGAGCACCTCGGTCCCAAGTGTCGTGAAACTCTGCAGATGTATTACGCCGAAGGCTATTCAGCCGCCGAGATCGCCGTCCATTTCGGCACGACCGTCGGTTACGTCAACCAGCTTCTCCACACCTGCCGCAAGCGCGTGAAACAGGCGTACGACGCCTTGCGCGAGGGGAAGCGATGAACGCGCACTACGACGAGCTCACGCTGCAGGAGTACCTCGACGATCCCGAGTCGTTCGAGGGCCGCGCCGTCCTCGAGACGCACCTCGCACTCTGCCGTACGTGCAGCCTGCTGCTCGAAGAGCTGCGCGCGTTCGAGGCGACGCTCAGCCGCGAGACGAAGTGGGAGCTGGCGTCGGCGGCAGTCCATGACCAGAATCCACCGCCGGAGATCCGCGCACTGGCCGAGCTCCTCGCCGGAGAAGACCTCGATGCGGCCGTGATGCTCTCCCCGCTCCTCGGCAGCCCGGCGTCGTTCCGCCGCGCGAACATCACGGCGATGCCGCTGATGCGCACGGCCGGCATCGTGCGCCGTCTCTGCAGGGAATCGCGTGCGCTGCGCGAGCGCCAGCCGATGCACGCGCTCGTCGTCGCGGACGCGGCGATCGCACTCGCCGATCAACTCTCGCACGCGCGCTATCCGCAGACGCTCCTCGACGAATTGCGCGGCGACGCGTGGCTCGAGCGGGCGAACGTCCTCCGCTACCTCGGCCGCCATGAAGAAGCGCTCGATGCCGCGGACATCGCCGCGCGCGCGTTCGCGCAATCGCCGGTGGCCGCGTACTCGACAGCGCTGGTCAACTATCTGCGCGGCGTGATCTACGTCGAGCTCGAGCGACTCCCCGAGGCGCTGCGGTTCGTGCGCAGGGCCGCGCGGGTGTTTCGGGAGTTCGGCGAGGAAGAACGCTTCGTGCACGCGAAGATCGTCGAGGCCACGGTGCTGTTCGACCAGAACCGCGTGCGCGAGGCGCGCGATCTCTTCCTCTCGCTCGTCCGCATCGCGAAGAACATCGGCGAGGCGCCGACGCTGGCGCGGCTCTACAACAACGTGGCGAACTGCCAGTTGCGCCTGCACGAGCTCGAATCGGCCGAGGTGTATTACGCCCGGGCGCTGTCCCTCTATGAGGCGCTGGGACTCGAGACCGAGCGCATCCGCACGCGCTGGAACATCGGCTGTCTGCGCATCGCCACCGGCGACCTTGGCGACGGGCTCGCGCGCCTGCGCGAAGCGCGTCGCGAGTTCGAGCAGCTCGGCCTGCGCAGCGACGCCGCGCTCGTGACGCTCGACATCGCCGAGGCTTTGCTGGCGACGGGCGAGGCAGCGGCGGCACGCGAGGCGGCGGAGCTCTGTTCGGCTATCCTCGAAAGCTTCGCGTCCGTCGGCATGACCGGCCACGCACTCACCGCCCTCGCCTTCCTGCGCGAGGCATTTGCCACCGGCAGCGCGACCCCGAGTCTCGTCCGCCACGTCCGCCACTACCTCGAAACGCGACCCGATCAGACCGGCGTCCCGTTCCTTCCACCCTCCCACCTCTAAGGTTTTCCGGACTCACGACACTCCCCTGTGAGGGCGCCCTCCATCAAAGCCGCTGAGGCGGAGAAGGAGGGGTGTGCGTGGAACTCGTGCTGTTCCTCGGCACCATCGTGGTGCTGTACCACCGTATGTCCATTCCGGGAACCTAGTTGCTGTACCCGGGCGGCGGATGAAGCTTCCGAACACTCCTTCGAAGACACTCACCTTCATTCGCCGCCCGGCCCCGGCGCGGAAAGCAGCACGCTAGAATGCGCCGGTCGATGGCAAGCGAGACCGAAAGCAAGCGCATCCTCAACTCCATCCGCCAGCTCGTCCGCGCGTTGCGGCTGTTCGATCGCGAGGCGCAGCAAAAGTACGGCATCAGCGCCGCGCAGATGTTCGTGCTGCACGCACTCAGCGAAGAAAACGTCCTCTCGCTGAACGAGCTCGCCGAGCGCACGGCCACGGACCAGAGCTCGGCGTCGGTGGTCGTCCAGCGCCTCGTCGACGCGGGCTACGTCTCGCGCGTGCAGAAGAAGGAAGACCGGCGCCGCGTCGAGCTGCGTCTCACGGCCCGCGGTCGCACGGTCATCCGCAAATCTCCCCCGCCGGCACAGCAGAAGATTCTCTCGGCCATCACGGCGATGCCGGCGAAGGAGCGCAAGCTGTTCGCGACGATGCTCGAGGCGTTCGTGAAGGACATCGGCGTGCGCGGGAAAAAAGCGCCGATGCTGTTCGAGGAGTAGCGGTCACTTCGGCTGCGCGACGACCGCGCAGCATTTCGGGTCGTTCTTCAGCGTCACCTCACCCTTCGCCTCGGTGAACGGCTCCACCGGGTCGAGCTCCACCTCGGCGCGCTCGACCTGCTCGTCCCCGCGGAAGAGGATCACCTCGACGACGGCGTTCCTCACCGTCTGATCGCTGTCGTTGCGCACCGTGACGGGAATGCGGAACGTGCCGTCGCGACGCACGGGCACTCCGGCGACGATGCGGAGATCCGCGACCGAGCCGCCGCCGCGGGTGAAACGCCATACGACGTAGCCGAGGCCCGTCGCGATGATGACGGCACACACGGCGATGACGAGCCACTCCCTGCGATTCCGCACGTTGCAGCAATACCGCAATTGTTCAATCCGCCGCAACTGCCACTGCCCAGCGCGCTGTGCACCGAATTCGCATAGGAGCTCCGGCGTGATGGGCGTGAGGCGAGCACTGGTGATCGACGACGACGCAGGGATCCGGGTGCTCGTGACCCGCATTCTGGAACGGAACGGCTTCGCGGTGGACGGCGCGCGCGACGGAGCCGAGGGGATCGAGCGGCTGGCCTCCGCGGATTACGGCGTGATCGTGCTCGACCTGATGATGCCGCGCGTCGACGGCACGGCCGTCGTCAAGTACCTCACGCTCTACTGTCCGGAGAAACTCCCCAATGTGATCGTGACCACCGCCTTCGGCTCGGCGGCACTCGAGAAGGTGTGTCCCCCGGTCCATCACTTCCTGGAAAAACCGTTCGACGTGGCGATGCTCGTGGCGCAGGCAGTGGATTGCAGCCGGGCTTTGTAACGGTTTTGCGTTTCACGCAAGCGGTCTTTCCGCCCCTCTGCGTGGAATGCAAGCCGCATAATGCAGGCTCGAGAGATTCGCCCCGGAAATCCGCACTTGGGGGCGCAGGACGGACGGTTTACGATGACTCCCATGATCGGAGTGAGAATTCGCGAAGCGCGCCTGGCTCAGAGCCGGTCGCTGGCCGACGTTGCAGGCAAGGCGAAGATCAGTGTCGCCACGCTGTCGCGCGTCGAGAACGACAAACAGTCGGTGGACCTGGCGCTGTTCATCACGCTCGCCCGCGTGTTGCACGTGCCGGCCAACGACCTCCTCGGCGATGAAGCAGGCGGCAGCTCCGAGCCACTCGCCCGCCGGATCTCCACGCTGCCGCCGCGGCAACGCCAGGAGCTGTGGTGCGATCTCGCCGCCGAAGCGCGCGCGCGCCGCAGCACCCGGCGCGGCGGCAACATGCGCGAGATCGGCCAGCAGGTCGAGGAGCTGCTCGCGCAGATGGAGTTCCTGCGCGAAGAGCTCGAAGCGGTGCGCAAGCGCGTGAAGAAGCGGTAGCGCGCGCGCTGTTGCTCG
>Ga0196958_10000369_pt1 | contig 14676 bp, 12 predicted proteins | sample S1v_10metaG_FD_148654 | JGI IMG/M metagenome (GOLD analysis project Ga0196958, IMG submission 148654) | Soil microbial communities from Anza Borrego desert, Southern California, United States - S1+v_10 | ecosystem: Environmental > Terrestrial > Soil > Desert | place: USA: California | collected...
CACGCGCGGCGGCCGCGAGAAACGTCAACGCGAGAGCAGCCAGCGTTTTCATGATCGTTGACGATAGCGCCGGCGCGGGCCACGAGCGTGTGACGCAGCGCGCACCGCGATCGGGTGAATGCGAAGCCGCTCGACTTGCAGCCTCAGCCGTTGCAAGATCTCACGCGATTTCCACGTGAGGAGCGCGATGGCTTTTTCAGCTCGATCCGAATGGCTCATCCCGGCCCTGTTGATTCTCCTGAGTCTCGTGCCGTCGATCGCCGGCACTGCGAGGCTCGCCGAGCTCGCGGGCGGTGGCGAGATCACCCCCGCGAACGCGCGGTTCTTCGCGACGCCGCTGCCGGTGGTGCTGCACATCCTCGCCGTCATTCCGTACAGCATCGTCGGTGCGTTCCAGTTCGCCCCTGGGTTCCGGCGCCGCAACCGCCGCTGGCACCGTGCGGCGGGAGCCGCGCTCGCGGCATTGGGACTCGTGGCCGCACTGACCGGTCTGTGGATGACGCACTTCTACCCGTGGCCCGAAGGCGACGGCGTGCTCCTGTACCTCCTCCGCCTCGGATTCGGCTCGGCGATGTTCGTGTCGCTCGTCCTGGCCCTCGTTGCCATCCGCCGCCGCGATTTCATCGCGCATGGAGCGTGGATGATTCGCGCATTTGCAATCGGTCTCGGTGCAGGCACGCAGGTCTTCACGCACCTGCCGTGGTTCCTCTTCGCCGGGACACCCGGCGTCCTCCCGCGCGCGCTGATGATGGGCGCCGGTTGGGTCATCAACGTGATCGTGGCGGAGTGGATCATCCGCAGGGAAGCGCGCGCTCGCTCGGCCGCGCGGCCGGATCGCGCGGCGCCCACGGCGGGCGCGCGCGGTCTCGCCGCGGAGATGCCGACCGTGTGAGTGCGCCGTGCGGCGCACCCGCTACAGCAGCTTCAGCTCGCGCGCTCGGGCGATTGCCTCGACCCTGCCGCGGACGGCGAGCTTGGCGTAGATGTTGTCGAGGTGCTTCTTCACCGTGCTCGCGGCGATGAAGAGCTTGCGCGCGGCGTCCTGGTTCGTGGCGCCGGAGGCGACGAGGCGGAGGACTTCGAGCTCGCGTTCGCTGAGCCCCTCGGCGGTTCGAACCGCGGGTCGTGGCGCGGGTTCGCATGACGCGATGACGCGGTCCGCGAACGCACGATCTGCGGCAATGGACGCAGCGCGTTCGAGCAGCGGACGGAGGGAGGCGCCATCATCGAGGAACGGGCGGACGTAGCGCGGCGCGGCGGCGAGATCGAGCGCATCGCGCATCGCGTTCGTCGCGTCGTCGATGCGGCCGCGGCGTGCTTCGAGGAGTGCGCGCACGATCAGGTTCTCGATCTGCGCGACGAGACGCCGAGTGCGCACGGCATCGGGCCGGATCGCGTCGAGGATCTCCACTCCCCTCTCGTACCGCTCCTGCTCGATCAGCATGCGCACGGCGAGCAGCAGCGGCGCGTCGCAATGAAAGCCGGCGATGCGGCGCGCGTCCCACTGCAGCAGGCGATCGACGAGGTTGCCGGTGCGGAGCCAGGCGTCGACCGCGTCAAAGTCGGCGCGTTCGCCGGTGCTCTGCCATCGGCGAAAACGAACCATGTACACGAGCGTGGCCGCGTCGTACACGCCGGCGTCGTTACCGATGTTGCGCACCGCGCGCTGGGCGTCATTCGCGGCGCGCTCGGCGAGGTCCCACTCCCGCGACGCGAGTACGACCTGCGCGAGCGCGCGGGCGGCTTCGAACGCGCCGATCATGATGCTGCCGCGATGCGCGCGCTCCACGGCACGCTCCGCGAGCTCGCGCGCGGCGGTGAGCTCGTTCCGCGACCATTGCACCGTCGCCAGTACCGCCAGCGGCAGCGCGTCGAGCGGCCGGCCGTCGATGAACCCTTCGGTGAGATCGATCCAGGCGAAGGTCTCGTTCGCGAGCCGCAGCGCTTCGTCGGGCTCGCCGCGCCACCACGCGCCGAACGCGGTGAACGTCTGCGCGAGCACGGCGCCGACGATCTCCCGCGGATGCTGATGCCGCGCGCGCACCGGTGCGAAGGCGTCCGCGATCGCGCCGGCATCGGCTTCGAGCATCGTCTCCATGCCGAGGAAGTAGTGGACGAAGGAGTGCCAGAAGGGATCGTTCGCGACGAGTGGCACAGCGCGGCGGAGGTGCTCGTTCGCGTCGTCGTGACGGCCGAGGGCGCGCTCGACGGCGCCGCGCAGACCGATGGCGGCGCCGTAGCGCGGCGCGGCGGGATCGTCGTGCAGCAGCTCGATCGCGCGCAACGCGCAGACGTAGGCGCGCGGGATCTGCCAGTCGCCGAGGAGGGCCATGCCGCGCGCGAGGACGAGCTCGAGATCGTGGTCGACGCGCTCCTTCGGAATGCGGTCGAACCAGCGCACCACGGTCTGGCAGTCACCGCCGAACATCCGCGACATCCCGTGTTGAAACACGATGCCCACGCCGCGGTCGACGTCGTTCGCCGCCAGCGCATGCTCGAGCGCCGCCTCCGGCATCCCGTTCGACTCGTACCACGCCGACGCGCGCTGGTGGAGCTCCGCGATCTCGGCCGCACCGCACGCGCGTGCGAGCTGGTGCTGCAGCAGCGTGGCGAAGAGATGGTGATACCGGTACCAGTAGCGAACGTCGTCGAGCGCGATGAGAAACAGGTTCGCCGCGTCGAGCTGCTGCAGCATCGCCTCGCTGTCGCTCCGCTGCAGGACCGCGTCGCAGAGCGGAGGACTGAGGCGCGTCAGGATGGACGTCGCCAGCAGGAACTGGCGAACATCCGCCGGCTGGCGGTCGAGCACCTCGTCGGTGAGGTAGTCGAGCACGTAGCGATGCGAGCCGCTGAAGCGCTCGATGAACGGACGCGCCTTCGTGCCGCCGCTGAGCGAGATGGCCGCCATCTGCAGCCCCACCGGCCATCCTTCCGTGCGCTGCTCGAGCTCCGCGATCTCATCCGGCGCGAGCGTGAGTCCCATGGCCGTGTTCAGGAACGCCGCCGCCTCGTCCGCGTTGAAACGAAGGTCGCTGCCGCGCAGCTCGACCAGCAGCCCCCGCGCGCGAAGCCGCGACAGCGCCAGCGGCGGATCGACGCGCGTGGCGATGGCGAGATGCAGATTCGGCGGCAGATGATCGATGAGGAACTGCACCGCGTCATGCACGTCCCGCGACTCGATGACGTGATAGTCGTCGAGCACGAGCGACACGGGCGCGCCGCGCGCGGCGATCGCGTTCAGCAGCTCCGTCGCCGTCGCGCGGATCGCCTCCGGCTTGAGCGACAGCACGTCGAGCCGCTCACTCTCGTCGAGACACCGCGCCGCCCGCAGCGCCTCGATCACATAGCTGAGAAACTGCCGCGGCTCGTCATCGGTCGGATCGAGGGAAAGCCACGCCACCCGCCCCTGCGCCCCGAGCGCCCACTCCGCGAGCAGCGTCGACTTTCCCCAACCGGCAGCCGCGGCGACGAGCGTCACCCGCCCCCCGCGCGCCGCCGCGAGTCGATCGCGCAACCGCGCGCGATGCACGACGTGGTCGCGCGGAGCGGGGACGAACAGCTTCGTCGCCAGAATCGGCGCGTCGCTGCTGACTTGAGGCATGAGGGTAGTTTAAGACGAGACCGCCAGCGGCGGCGCGGCGCTCAAGACTCGAGCGTGATCACGACACTTCCCGTCTTTCGACCGGTGTCGACGTACCGGTGCGCCTCCACGATCTCGTCGAAGCGATACGTGCGGTCGATGACCGGCCTCAGCTCCCCCCGTTCCGCCAGGCCGGCGAGGAAGCGGAGGTCCTCGGCGGTCGCCGTCGCGGTGCCTCCGACGACCTTCCGGCTGTCCGTGAGCGCGACCCACGGAATGCGCAGCAGGTCGCGCAGTCCGCCGAGGACGACCAGCAACTGCCCGCCGTCCCGGAGCGATGCCCTGCTCCGCGCGAACGGCGCGGTTCCTGCCGTGTCGATAATGACGTCGTACGCGCGCCCGTTGCGGGTGAAGTCCTCTTTCGTGTAATCGATGACGTGATCCGCCCCCAGCGACGTCACCAGGGCAGCGTTTCGGCCGCTGCACACCGCGGTCACCTCCGCACCGAAGTGCTTCGCCAACTGGACAGCCGCCGTGCCGACCGCGCCCGACGCGCCGTTCACCAGCACACTCTTGCCCGCGCCGAGGCGCGCTTTGCGAAGGAAATGGAGCGCGGTCGTTCCGCCGAACGAGAGTGCCGCCGCTTGCGCGTGACTGAGGTTCGCCGGCTTCCGTGCCACGGCCGCGTCCTGCGCCATGCAGCGGTATTCCGCGTGACAGCCCATCCGCACGCCGGGGAAGGCGAAGACCGCATCACCGGCCTTGAACTTCGTGACGTCTCTGCCGACCGACGCGACGACGCCCGAGAGCTCCGTGCCGAGGATCGGCTGACGCGGCCCTCGGATGCCGAGGGCGAGGCGCGAGAGCAAGCCGAAACCAGCAGGGACTTCGAGACTCCGCACCCGCCAGTCCCCGGAATTGACGGTGGTCGCGTGGATCCTGATCAGCACCTCACCCGGCCCGGGCACCGGCATCGGAACCTCGGCGAAGCGAAGCACATCCGGACCACCATACTGCTTGTACACCACTGCCTTCATCACACACTCCCGGAAGTTCACCTTCTCAAAGATTGACGGACACCCGGCGGGTGGCCGTTGTCGTCTCTTGCGGATGTTGCTCGGATGGACTGACGACGCTCTTCACTGCCGACATCATGCCGCCTCGGAGGTTCGGCGCGTCGAAGACCACTTAACGCCTGATTCGACCCTCGTCGCGCATGCTGCGGCGGGTGATTTGCGGGGCGGATGCGCGCCTACGGCGCGAGTCTCTGTATAAGGAAGCTAACCCACGCGCGAGCGAACCACCTGCATGACGCGTGAGGCACACGCGGGCGCGTCGCGCGAGATATCGTGTTCCCAGAGCCGAATCACCTTCCACCCCTCACGCGTGAGGATTCGATCCGTCTCGCGGTCACGAAGGCGATTGCGCATGATCTTCTCCTTCCACCATGCTGCTAACCCGGCAACGCTGCCGCGGTGCCGCTTGCAGCCATGCCAAAAGCAGCCGTCGACGAAAACCGCAACGCGGGCACTCGCGAAGACGAGATCGGCGCGCCTGCGGAACGTTGCCACTGGACGTGCGTCCACCCTGTATCGCAGCCCCGCTGCCCAGACGAGACTTCGAAGGACCATCTCGGGCCCGGTGCCGGTACGGCGCTGACGCTGCATCCGCCGGCGAACGTCCGACGAAGCACGAGGCGCGGGGCCGAGCGGCTGGCTCTTCTTTCGAGGCATCTTCAGGTCTGGCGACGCGAAGAACTCCACTCGTCGTAGTTCTTGTCCGAACTACGGACGACCGCGATAATCTTCCGAGACGATGAGCGTATCTCCGACGGTGGTGTCTTTGTTCAGCGGGGCGGGCGGGTTGGACATCGGCCTCGAGCGCGCAGGGTGGCACACGGTCGTGGCCACGGACGTCGATCCCGCCGCGGTCGCGAGTCTGCGTGCGAGTCAGGCGGCGAACATCCCCGTCGCAGGAAACGCAGACCGTACGCACCTCTCCGGCACGAAGATCCTCGAAGCCGACATTTGCGATCTCCGCGGCGCGGATCTTCGTCCAGCCGGCGCAAAGGCGTCGTGGAGACCGTCCCTTCTGGCAGGGGGACCGCCTTGTCAGCCGTGGAGCTCGGCAGGATTGCAGCTTGGGTTCAAGGACTCACGCGGCTTACTCATCGGGCAGATGCTCCGGCTGGCGGACGAGTTGAAGCCGCGTTACGTGCTGATGGAAAACGTACGCGGTCTACTCACCGCCGCCGGACCGCGCGGACAGCACGGCGAGGCGATCCGGATGATTCACGCGGAGTGGGAAAACCTCGGATATGCGGTGAGCTGGGCGCTCCTAAACGCTGCTGACTACGGAGCGGGACAGCGCCGCGTCCGTCTGGTCATGATCGCGACGGCCGACCAGCACCTGCCCGCGTTCCCGCCACCGACGCACGGCGAGGAGGCAGGTTTGCATCTGCGGCGCTGGGTGTCGTTGGCGGACGTTCTGGCCGCCGTTGCGAAACCGGACCCGGCCGACGTCGTCCTCCCGACCGGCAAGCGGGCGGAGGAGATCCTCGCGCTGAAACCGGGAACGGGCATCCGGACCGGCGGCACCGTCGAGCACCAACGTCCCGGAGGCCACTGGGGGTATCGCCAGGACAGTTTCCTCGCCGACCTCTCGCTCCCGTCACGGACGATCCGTGCCGCGTCGACGCCCGACTGGATCAGGACGGACGGTGTGGTCCGCAGGTTGACCTGGCGCGAGTGCGCTGCGCTGCAAGGGTTTCCGCAGGAATGGTGTTTCGAAGGCACCCGCGACGCGAAGTTTCGCCTTATCGGCAACGCCGTCCAAACGGACATGGCTCGGGCGGTCGGGCACGTATTGCTGGCGGGCCTGAGCCTCGGCGTGGCCGCAACTCGTCCCGTCTCGCCGCCATGGCCTGCGTACTTTGACCGGCGAATCCGGGGAGCCGCCGCCGATCATCGAGCGAACGTCGCCTCCCGCAAGCGGCATCAGCGCACGGAGAAAGCCTCCTAAATGGCAGGGGGCGGATTGGCTTCTCCGCCCGTCTGGAGTCCGGAACAGCTGAAGACCGCACGCGACCTGAGAGAAGCTGCATTCCGTCAGGCATGGCGTGCCGAAGGGCCGGACGCGGTCGTGGCGGCCTGCGACGAACTGCGTCCGCAAGTCGAAGCTTTGCTGCAAGCGACCGACAATCTCCGGCGCATCGACGGCGACGTGTTCAGAAACGACCCCGACGTATGGCAGTTGCTGCGGTACGTCTGCGCTCCCGTGCTCTCCGAGGAGAACTTCTGGACGTTGGTCGGCAGCCCGAAGTCGAAGACGGTTACGGCCAAGTACGCGGACGACGCGGCCGAGGTCATCGTCCCGGTTCTCGATCCGGTCCGGTTTCCGTGGGTCCGGGAGAACCGCGACCCGACCGCGACCGAAAGCTACGCCGCCGTTCTGGCGACGGTCGTTCTACTTGCCGCGCAGCGCGTGGGTACAGGCGCACGCGGCGGCGCGTCGAAGCGTCAGGAAGCGGCGGTCGCGGCTGTCCTCGCCGCTGCCGGGTACTCGCGCGACGAAGGATCGACGCGCATCGACTTCATCGACGACCTCGCCCGAGGCTCGTACAGCAACGAACGACGTGTCGGCGGTGCAAAGTGCGACGTGCCCGTACGCCTCCGTGACGGCCGGTTGATGACCATCGAATGCAAGGTCTCCATCGGCCCGAAGAACGGTTGGAAGCGCATCAACCGCGAGACCGGCGGAAAAGCCGAGACGTGGCGTAACCATTTCGGCGCCGGTCAGATCGTCACCGCCGTGGTGATCGACGGCGTCTTCGACCTCGGATGCCTGCTTCAAGCGCAGAACCGGCAAGGCGTCACGATTTTCTGGGAGCACGAACTGGGACCATTGGCACGCTTCTTAGAGGCCGCGAAGTGACGCCGCCGCGACATCCGCACTCTACGTAATGTAGCGCTCCAGCGCCGTTCCTAGATTTTTTTGGCCTTCTGCAACTCCTGATATGCATCGAGGAGTTCCTGGTGGGCACGCTCGGAGAGCTCCAGCACTTCGAGAATGTCGTACACCCGCCAATCCCCGCGGTTCCGCGTCTGCTCCATCTGATCTCGTAGCCACTCGACTTCCTTAGCACGCGACGATGGCTCTGCCATCGACCCGATGAGATAGCCCTCGACTTGACAGTCGGGAAAGCCTTTGTCCGACAGCCACCGCTTAGCTTCCCTCATGTAGTCCTGCAATTGCCGAAGATGGGTGCCGTCGAGCGATGTGTTGGGCGCCTTCAGCTCGACAATGACGAGTCGACGTAGACCGCTGCTCCCCAACAGGAACACGAGATCCGCGCGGGTTCGTTCGCGGCGTTGCCGTAGTCGTCAATTCCAAGAACTTCGGCGAGCTTCTCGAAGGTGGTGTCGATCCGCTGATTCGACGTCAGGAATTGCGCAAAGGTCGCGTTGATCAACCACGGCGCGGTCTTGAAAAGGTCATGGAGTTCTTTCTCGTTTTTAGCGGCTTTGAAGTTCACGTCCATGCAGATCTTTCGCAGCGCCTCAATGCCGAAGATCCTGCCATGCGCGAACCGCACGAACTCGCCTAACTCCCGCGACGCGAGCTGCGTCACATGCGCCACGAGACGGTTGATGTCGGGCTTGTCTTCCTGAGCGAGATCGCCGAGAAGCCGCAGTAGCGTGCCTTGTCCGAGACCATCGAGGAAGATCTGCACGCGCTCTTTGTACTCGTCGCTCTCCTTTCCGTCCTGACACAACGAAGCGATTTTCCCTGCGAGCTCGTACGCAACCTTCTTTTTGTATTGCGGCAGTTCGAGCGACTCGACCAATTCCGTCGTGAACGTATCCTCGGAAACGTCTTTCTCCGATTTTTCGTCTCTGTACTTCTGATATGCAGTACAAGCCTTACGCATCTCGTCGCTGAGAAACTCGCGGAGCGGCGTTAGTAGAGGCACTTCCCACCGGAGCGACTGCCGATCTGTTGCGATGTATTCGGTCGGTTGCTCGTCGACAAAATCCGCATGAACGATTCCGTCCAGATAATCGGTCATTCGGAAGCCATGCATGCCAGTGGGCAGGTCCAGCAGATCAGGAGCCGACGCGAGTCGTTTATGCGCGTACACCCGAACCCCTCGTTGTCGAGCAGGTAAGCTCTTCTCGGTAAAGCGAATTCGATAGCTGAACATCTGGGTACGATCGTCCGGAAGGACAAGTTGATGGTTGACGAGTTCGGTCACGTCTCGATCCGGTTCGGGATATGCGTAGACGAGTTTCCGCGGAGTCGGCTCTATAACTTGATTGTTGAGTCGAATAGCAAAATCGTCCGTGTCAATGAGCGCAAAGTGATCCGCTATGGCATGAGCGAGCGTAGCCTCGCCCGTCTTCATCGGCTCGTACACTAACCGGGAGAGGACAATTCTCGTCCCGCCTGATTCCGGCAACCCGCCGCCATTAGGAACGACTTCATCAGGTATCTCGATCTCGTCGACCGACTTGTTCTTGATCAATTCCTCGTACTCGAGTCGGATCTTCGTCGCGTGCGGCTCGCCGCTCTTGCGCGTGATCACTTCGACTCGATGAGCGACGCCGAAGCCCGCTAGCTTCCCCAAGCCTTTGCGACCCATCAGGAGGCGCCCATTTGCGGTCCGAATCGACGCTTCTTCGTCACGCCGGCGTCGGCCTGCCACCAGAAACTTCTTTTCCAAGTCCTCACGAGCCATCCCATGTCCGGCATCTTCAATCGTTATTGTGATGTCGTCGGGGAGGGTAACCTCCTCGAGGGGCGGTGTAGCTGTCCCTTTAGCTCGTGCGAGTTCCCACTCTTTCTTCAAGATCACTCGGGCGTCACGGATGGCATCCTGGTCCATCGCGACGTTAGCGTACGCAGAATCGGCGTCGTAGGCGTTCGCGACGAACTCGACGAGAACACGAGGGAGATTCGTGTATAGGTTGAGTCCGAGGTCTTGCACGATGTGCGGAGCCACTTTGAAGCGAAGCGGCTTAGGGGCGGTCGGAGCCTCGAGTGCAACGATTGCCGTCATGTTTCTTCGGATCCCTTCTACGACACAGGACCATCGTACCTCGGACGGGCGTACGCGATAGACGGTGGTTCCTTGGTCACGCCGCAAAATAGCGCAGCATCCGCGGGTCCGGCGGCATGCTGAATAGGATTCGTGAACGGCACCGCTGCGTTCGCCCCCCCGCGGACATATCGGCTGGTCGGCGGAGGTTCAGCCCCGCCCGGACGGTCGCTGGATCTCGACGATCTGCCCGGTCTTACCCCTCCTCCCTCACCACATGCGTCAATGAAACACGGTAGCCGAAACGGCGGAGGCGCTTCACGACGTTTCGGAAGTTCAGTTTCGAGAGGAACGGGAGCGAATGCGGCCAATCCGTCGTCGTACCGCCGATGATCGCGAACATAACCTCGTACTCCTGTGGCTTGGGAGGATCCACCGGGATCAAGTCGAACACGTTTGCACCGAGCTTTACCCGAAGTTGCTCGCGGAACTCGCCGTCGTAGAGGAAGGCTTCACCGCTCGCGAACGCCTGACCGAAGAGATGACTCAACGTTGAGGAGCTTGTCCGTGGTTTCACGTGCACGATATGCTTCGAGGGGCTAAGCAGATCGCAAAACTCCATCGGCGTGCGCGCGCCGGCGGGCTTGACCGTCTGGCGGTCAGTGAGCACCCAATCCAGCTCCTTCGCTGCTCGTTCGTTGTAGTTCCGCTCGTCTTCATCCGCGGCGGCCGCCGGCAAAACGAGAGTCGCAACCTCAAACTGCTCCATGAACGTGCGCACCGACTCGCTGAGGGTTTTGGCGACGACGTACCACTCGCCCTCCGAAAGAACGTACGAGCGGCTGTCGTACTCCGTCTCGACGACGAGCCCTTTGTACACAGACCAACTCGTCACCGGTTCGTCGTAATCGGCCACGCGGAGACCGATCTGGTGCCGCTTCAGCATCGCGAGGCTGATCGATTCGGGGCCAGCGTGTAGCGCCTCGAGGTAATCGGAGACTTCCGGATCGGGCCGCATCACGTCGTCGGATTCCACGCTGAAGGTGTAGCCGACGACATCGTCGTAATCGATCACGCCAGGTGTGGCGAGATGCATCCGCGTCGTGTCACCTGCGCGCAAACGTTGAAGAAGATTCTGCTGCAGCGCATCGATGAGGGGCGGCGCCTTGATGAGTTGAAGGTCGTCGACCCAATCGAAATCAGCGCGATACGCCGTAGATTCTTGTAGCGCCAACAGCCTTTCCGCCTGCGTTTGCAAATCCGACAGCAGCACGCGCGCGTCGAGCACCAGCGCGTCGCGTCCGGTAAGGCGGACAGCAAGCGTCGCGTCGCGCGGCTCTCCCGTTACGCTGCGCAAAAGGTCACTCGTCACGTCGACACCGAAGCCCTGAAGCGTCGTTGCCCGACTGGCCTGCCGGCGCGTTTGAAGAGTCATCTGTTCGAAGGCGCGCGAGTCGAGACTCCGAAGCTTCTCCGGATCTACCGCGTTAAGTGCCACCTTCAAGCCGAACGTGAATTCGATCGAATCGGGCCGCAGAAACGCCCTACCTCGACCAAAGCAGTATGCGATGAGGTCTTCACCCGACCGGACGAAGAGAACTGCTGCAGTGCTCGTGTTGGCGAGATCCGGCAACGGCTCCTTCGTACCCTGTTCAAGGAAGGGGACCCATGGCGGTGTGCTGCTTTTCGGCGATCTGATGAAGAGGACACCATCCAAGCCCGAATCCGGTTTGAGCTCGATCATCTTCAGCGACGCCGGCTCTTTCAGAGCCTGTGTCGGAAGCTCGATGTTCCTCTTCAGCAAAAGAACGGTCAGACGGCGAATCGGTATCTCGGCCGCTTTTTTCTTCGGCATGAACGCACTCCAGTCCTCAGCGCGCCGGGAACTCGGCCGAAGGATCGAAAGTAAAGACACCCTTTCGGTTCGAAAGTGGTGGAGTGGAGGGCCGCGCGGACCTTAGTCCTTCCGCGACTTCGGCGAGATCCGCGGTCCACGGTCGAAGACCTCGACCAGGTCTACCACCCGGCATTCGAGCGCTTCCGCCAGCCGAAGAAGCATCGCGAGCGACGGCGCGGTCATCCCGCGCTCCAAGTTGCTAATGAACGGTACATTTGAGCGGCAGCGATCCGCGAGCTGATTCTGGGTCAGGCCTCGGGCGGTACGTAGCTCGCGTAGATGCGAGCCGAAGACTTCGGCCTCGTGGCTACGTGTCAGCAATCGTGCTCCACGTATTGACAAACGACGAGTCAGAGCTTATCGTACTTGATAAGTCACGAAGGAGCGCGAACATGCCTAACCAAGACCTCATCAACCGCATCCGCATCATTTTCCTCCACCAGCGCCCGCACGTCACGATCGCTGAGGCTACTGTACTCCTCGGGTGGTCGCGGGGAGAGATGTCGCGGGCGATTGCCGCCGGGGAGGTGGAGGTCACGTCCACGTCGGTGGGAAAGTGGCTGTGGCGGGAGGAGTTGATGGCGAAGGCGCTGGAGCTCTGGTCGGCGGAGGTGATCGAGGAGGCGCTTGGGGCTGATGCGGACGGGGTGTTGCCGGAGGCGGTCCGGCTGATCGACCTGCATGTGCGGTTACCGCGGCATCAGGTGGCGATGCTGGAGCATTTCGCGGAGCGGGAGCAGACGACGGTCAGCGGGGTGCTGGCTCGGGAACTGGATGGGGTGGCGAGCGCGAACGCGGAGGAGCTTTCGTGGGCGGTGGCGGGATTCGCGGATGCGCTGGCATGGCCGGATGCGGAGGCGGCGGCGCAGGTCCCCTGCTGATGATCGTGCGCGTGCGCATGCGGCCCCCGCTGCAGCCGGCGCGCCGGTGGCGCGCGGCTGAGCGGCTCATCGCCTGCTGGCGGCCGTGGGATGTGGATGGATCCGTAAAGCGTGAAGCCTCGCGCTTGCCGTGGCAACAGCGTCAGCCGCCCGGCGCGCCGCCCGCAAGCCGATCCTACAACCTCGCGCTAAACCCCACCGCCATCCTCCCCGCCGCCCGCGCGTGGATCTCCGCCGTATCGAACACCGGCACCGGCGAATCCGCCTGCCCGATCAGCAATCCGATCTCCGTGCAGCCGAGGATGATCCCCTCCGCCCCCCGCGCGACGAGATCGGCGATCACGCGGCGATACGTCTCGCGCGCGCTCTCTTCCAGCTTCCCGAGCACCAGCTCCTCGTAAATCACCCGATGCACCTCCGCGCGATCCGCCGCCTCGGGGATGAGCACGCGCAGGCCACGCGCGGCGAGCGCATCGCGATAGAACTCCTTCTCCATCGTGAACCCGTCGCCAGCAGGCCGACGGTCGTTGCGCCGGCCTCGCGCACGGCGGCGGCGGTGGGATCGGCGACGTACAGGATGGGGATGCGGATGGCGCGGGCGATCTGGTCGGCGACGATGTGCATCGTGTTCGTGCCGATCACCAGAAAGTCGGCGCCGGCCTGCTCGAGCCGCGCGGCAGCGTCGGCGAGCAGTACGCCGGCCTCCTCCCAGAGGCCGGCGTACTGCAGTTCCTTGATCTCGTGAAAATCGACGCTGTACATCAGGATGCGCGCGGAGTGATGGCCGCCGAGGAGCTCGCGCACGGTTTCGTTGAGGACGCGGTAGTACGGGACGGTCGACTCCCAGCTCATCCCGCCGAGCAAGCCAATCGTTTTCATTGCAATCACCTCTATGCCAGTTGCGGGACGACGCCCGCGGGTTCGGGCTGCGGCGTTGTCTCTTCCGCGACGCCGGGCCATTTCACGATGCGGAGATCGAGGACGCAAATCGCGTAGATCACCGGGACGAGCAGCAGCGTCAGCGCGGTGGCCACGAGCAGGCCGCCGATCTGCGCGTAGCAGAGCGCTTCCCACAATGGTCCGCCGTGCGAGGCAAGCGGGAAGAGCCCGAGGACCGTTGCGCCGACGGTGATCAGTACGGGCCGCAGACGGACGATGCCGGCATCGAGCAGCGCCTCGCGCAGCGGTTCACCCTCGGCCTGCATCTCTTCAATGAAATCGAACAGCACGATGACGTGGCTGACGATCACGCCGATCAGACTGGCCACGCCGAGGAAGGCCATGAAGCCGAACGGCGCGCCGACGATGTAGAGCGAGACCAGCGCGCCGACGATGCCGTACGGAATCGCGGCGTAGACGATCAGCGGCTTGATGGCGTTCTTGAATTGCAGCACGAGCGCGATGTAGATCGCGACGATCGACACGAGCATCACCACGGACATCTGGCCGAAGCCCTTCTTCGCCTCTTCCTCCTCGCCGCCGATCTCGAGCCGGTATCCGGGCGGCAACTCCTTCGCCACCGCATCGACGTTCGCGCGCGCCGCGCCCATCACCTCGGACGGCAGCACGCCGTCGGCGGGATAGGCGGAGACGGTGATGGTGCGGAACTGGTTGCGCCGCCGCAGCTTTTCGGTCTCCATGCCGTACGCGATCTTCGAGACCTGCCCGAGCGGCACGCGCGTGGTGCTGTTCTCCGACGCGACGTAGAGGTTCTGCAGATCGCTGAGCTTTGCGCGCTCCTCGAGACGCAGGCGGACGACGACCGGGATGAGGCTGTCGCCGTCGCGGAGCTGCGTGACGGTGCGGCCGTTGACGGCCGAGGCGGACGAGGTGGCGACGTCGTAATTCGTGAGGCCGGCGAAGTTCGCGCGGTCGCTGTCGATGTCGAGGCGCAGTACGGCGCTCTCGTCACCCCAGTCGTCGCGCACGCGCTCGGCGCCCGGCGTCGCGCGGAGGATGCTCTTCAGCTTCTCCGCCTCCTGCCGCAGCACCGCCACGTCGTTGCCGCTGATGCGGATCGCCACCGGCACGCCGACCGCCGCGGTCTCGAGCTGCCGTGCGTCGATGCGCGCCCCCGGCACCTCGGCCGACAACGCTTTCTGCAGCCGCGGCACGAGCGCGCCGCACGCACTTGACCCACGGATGAGAGGGCGACGGGAGATCGAGTAGGGGGCGGGGCGCACAGGCCCCGCCTCCCCCTCACACCACCGGACGTACGGGTCCGTATCCGGCGGTTCAGGAAGTGCTGTTAAGTTGCAGCCATCGATCTGAGAGCGATTGC
>Ga0196958_10000370_pt1 | contig 14655 bp, 9 predicted proteins | sample S1v_10metaG_FD_148654 | JGI IMG/M metagenome (GOLD analysis project Ga0196958, IMG submission 148654) | Soil microbial communities from Anza Borrego desert, Southern California, United States - S1+v_10 | ecosystem: Environmental > Terrestrial > Soil > Desert | place: USA: California | collected...
TTGAGAATCGCGTCGATTCCCGCGTGGATGTTCTGCGTGGATCGCATCTGTATAGCGCGTTCGCACGAACGGCAGCGGCAGCAGAACGCACCGAGAGATACCCGTCCCGCCGCATGGCAACAGCCTTCGTTCCTCCCTCGTGTACCATGCCGGCCCATGGCTGCGACCGGCAGGGCGATTCCTCTTCACACGAAGATTCTGATCGGGCTGGTGCTCGGGGCGATCGTGGGGGGAACGCTCAACAGCCTCATGGGCGCCGGCGCGCCGAACCTCACGTTCATCGCCGACCAGATCACGAATCCCATCGGCCAGCTCTTCCTCCGCCTCCTCCTGCTCATCGTCGTGCCGCTCGTGTTTTCGAGTCTCGTGGTCGGCGTGGCGGGACTCGGCGATCTGCGCCGCATCGGGCGCATCGGCGTGAAGTCGCTCGTCTATACATTGATCATCTCCGCGATCAGCGTCGTCATTGGGTTGACGCTCGCGAACACGATCAAACCGGGCAAGCGCATCGACCCGTCGGTCGGCGCCGCATTGCAGGAGCGTTACTCCAGGGACGCGCAGGAGCGCGTCTCGAGTGCGATCGGTGGGGCGCAGGCGACCGACGCGCCGATGCTCAAGGTCGTCAAGACGATCGTCCCCACGAACTTCTTCTATTCGGTCGGACGCGAAACGCCTGACATGCTCGGGCTGATGTTCTTCGCCCTCTTCCTCGGCATCTGTCTCACGCTCGTGCCGAAGGAAACGGCCGCGCCGCTGGTGAGCGTCCTCAATGCCGTGTTCGAAGCCACGCAGGTGGCGATTCAGCTCATCATGCGCATCGCGCCGGTCGCGGTGTTCTGCCTGCTGTTCACGATGACGGCGCGATTCGGCTTCGGCCTTCTCGCCAGTCTCGGCTGGTTCGTCATGACCGTGCTGCTCGGCCTCGCGCTGCACATGTTCGGCGTGTTCAGCGCATCCGTCGCGCTGTTGTCGCGCATCAGTCCCTTCGAATTCTTCCGCCGCATCAAGACGGTGATGATCACCGCGTTCTCGACCTCGTCGTCGAACGCCACGCTCCCCACCGCGTTGCGCGTCTCCGAGGAAAACCTCGGCGTGCCGCGCGACATCAACTCGTTCGTGCTGACGGTCGGCGCCACCGCAAATCAGAACGGCACCGCCCTTTTCGAAGGAGTCACGGTCCTCTTTCTCGCGCAGCTCGCGGGCGTCGACCTCACGATCGCGCAGCAGATCATGGTCGTCTATCTCGCGATTCTCGGCGGCGTCGGGACCGCGGGTGTGCCCTCGGGGTCGATTCCGTTCATCATCGTCGTGCTCGCGCAGATCGGGGTGAATCCCGCGTTGATCGCCATCATCCTCGGCGTCGACCGCATCCTCGACATGTGCCGCACGACCCTCAACGTGGTCGGCGATCTCACGATCGCCACCTACGTCGCACGGTCGGAAGGATTCGAGTTGCTGCGCGAGACGCCGGAGCCGCCGCAGGTCGATTTGTAGCCCGGCTGCTAGAATGGCTGGTCCACCCTACGGTGGAGTGTGACGGGCATGAGCGTAGGGAACATCGACCGGGTCAAACGCCGGATGCTGCAGCAGGCGGTTGCGGAGAACCTCGACATCATCCGAGGTGTGCCTCCTCGTGCTTTGCGGCCGGCGAAGCGGTGGTCGCGGCTGTGGCTGCGGCGCGCACCGTTCGTGCTGATCCCGCTCACGCTCCTCGGCTCGTCGTTCATGATCGCGAACGCGCCGGAAACGATGGCGACGAAGGTCGTGCCGGCCGTGCTGAAGCGCGAAGTGGTGCGGCGTCCGGCTCCCGCCGCCTCCACCACGAGCCCGATCGAGAGAGTCGCCGCGTCGGCGTTTCCGCTGGCGGTGAAGAGAGTGGTCCTCGATGCAGGGCATGGCGGCACCGATCCGGGCGCGACCGCGGCGCAACTGCTCGAGAAAGAGATCACGCTCGACATCGGCAAGCGGCTGCAGTCGCTCCTCGAAGGCGACGGATTCGACGTCATCGTCACGCGCGATGCAGACCGCACCATCGCATTGAAAGAACGCGCACGCCTGGCGAACGAGTCACGCAGCGACATCTTCGTCTCGATCCACGTCAACGCGATCGTGAAGCACACCGAGAGCCGCGGCGTCGAGACGTACTACCTCGGCGCGACGAACGATCCATCCCTCACCGCGCTCGCCGCGGCGGAGAACCGCGTATCCGGCTATTCGGTCAGCGACATGCGCAAGCTCCTCGAAGGCGTGTACGCGGACGCGCGCAGCGGCGAATCGCACGACCTCGCGACCACCGTGCAGAAGAAGCTCTACACGACGCTGCGCCGCGAAGATCCGGGTCTCGAGAACTGGGGCGTCAAGCGCGCGCCGTTCCTCGTCCTCGTCGCCACCGACATGCCGGCCATCCTCGCGGAAGTCGGCTGCATTTCGAATGAGAAGGAAGCCGCGATGCTGCGCCGGCCCGAGTACCGGCAGACGATCGCCGATGCGTTGTTCGCCGGCATCCGCGCATACGCGGGCAAGAAAGGAAATGAGAAGAATGGCTGAGATCCTCAACGTCGGCATCGACCTCGGCACGTCGCGCAGTGCCATCTCGGCGTCGAACGGCGAGCGCTTCGTCGTCGACAGCTTCGTCGGCTGGCCGCTCGACATGGTCGCGCGCAAGGTCCTCAAGCGCGATGTGCTCATCGGTCACGAAGCCGTCGCGAACCGCACGATGCTCGACCTCCACCGCCCGCTCGAACACGGCCTGCTCAAGGAAGGGTCGGAGAAAGACGTCGAGGCCGTGCGCGAGCTGCTCAAGCATCTCCTCCGCCTCGTCGGCGTCAACGGCAAGCACGACGCGGCCAACGTGCGTGCAGTCGTCGGCGTCCCCGCCGCGGCGCTGCGCACGAACAAGCAGTACCTGCGCAACTCGATGAAAGGCATCGTCGACAGCCTGCTCATCGTCTCCGAGCCGTTCGCGGTCGCGTACGGACTCGACGCGCTGCTGCACACGATGATCATCGACATCGGCGCCGGCACCACCGACTTCTGCGTGATGAAGGGCCGCTATCCGACCGAGGAGGACCAGCGCACGCTCACCGTCGCGGGCGACTCGATCGACACGCAGCTCCTCAAGCTCGTGCAGGAGCGTTACCCGCAGGCGAACGTCACGATCTTCATGGTGCGCGAGTGGAAGGAGAAGCACAGCTTCGTCGGCAATGCCGGCAACCGCGTGCTCGTCACCGCGCCGGTGAAAGGTGTGCCGACGGAGCTCGACATCACGAACGAGATGCGCGCCGCGTGCGAGACGGTCCTGCCGCCGATCATCGAGACGATGCTCGACCTGCTCGCGCGCGTCGAGCCGGAGTTCCAGGAGCGCGTCCGCAACAACATCATCCTCTCCGGCGGCGGCGGCCTGATTCGCGGCCTCGGTCACGCGATGGAAAACGCGTTGCGCGACGTCGGCGGCGGCAAAGTCCGCTACATGCAGGATCCCGTGTTCATCGGCAGCGACGGCGGCCTGGCGCTGGCGACGGATGCCCCCGAGGGGGATTGGGAAAAGCTGACGGCCTGAACGGTTGAGCGTCGGGCTTCGGACGTCCGGGATTTTTGACATAGAGTCCCCTCCGTCTGAAGCCCGACGTCATGACCCGTTTCCTCATCTTCCTCCTCATTCTCCTCGCGGCCTTCATCGCCTTCGCGCACTACCTCCGCCGCGTGGGGATGTTCTTCCCGGACCGTTTCCCCGTCGGCCGCTGGGACGCGCAACAGTTCATGATCGTGCCGTCGGAGCACACGTTCGCGGCGTCCGACGGCGTGAAACTGCACGGCTGGCTCTTCCAGTCGCCGCAACCCGACGCACCCGTGATGATCTGGTTCCACGGCAACGCCGGAAACCTCACCGATCGCGCGGAGATGTGCGTCGAGCATGCGAAGCGCGGCACGTCCGTGTTCGTCTTCGACTATCGCGGCTTCGGGAAGAGCGAGGGAAAAGCCTCCGAGAGGTCGCTGTACCGCGACGCGCTCGCCGCGTACGACTACATCGCCAAAAGCAGGCGCGGCATTTATCTCTACGGAGAATCGATCGGCGGTCCTTACGCCGCGTACGTGGCGAAGGAGCGCAAAGGCGTCCGCGGCGTGGTCCTCGAGAACACGTTTCCGTCGCTGATGGCGATGGGGAACGCGCTCTACCATCCGATCCCGCTCGGATGGACGGCACCGTTCGCGATGCAGACGACGCGCTGGCTGAACCAGGCAGGAGTGCCGGTACTGGTCATGCATGGCAAACGCGACGAGGTCATACCGTTCGCCCTCGGGCAGCAGTTATACGAGGGGCTGCGCGTGCCGAAAGAGATGCTGACCTCGCACGCCGGCCATTGCGAGATCCCGCTATTCGACGCCCAGCGTTACTACGAAGCGGTCGACCGCTTCGTGAAGTGAAACCAACAGGAGGAACCGAATGAAGCTGTTTCGCCTCGCCCCCGCGGCGTTGCTCGTCGTAGCGTGTGCGACGACGACCCCGCCGCCTGCAACGACTCCCGCACCGGAGCCCGCCACGACGACCGCGACCACGCCCCCTGCCACACCCGCTCCTGCGACGACCGCCACGGCCGCGCCGGCATCGCTGCAGGTGCCCGTCGAGTATCACAAGCTCGACAATGGACTGAAAGTCGTTCTCTCCCCCGATCGCACCGCCCCCACCGTCACGGTGGCGGTCTATTACGGCATCGGCTTCCGCGTCGAGCCGCGCGACCGCACCGGTTTCGCGCACCTCTTCGAGCACCTCATGTTCCAGGGCTCGGACAGCCTCGGCAAGATGGAGTTCATCAAGCTCGTGCAGTCGAACGGCGGCGTGCTCAACGGCTCCACGCGCTTCGACTTCACGAACTATTTCGAGATCGTCCCCTCGCACACGCTGGAGACCGTGCTGTGGGCGGAAGCGGATCGCATGCGCTCGCTCACGATCACGCAGGACAACCTCAAGAACCAGCAGGACGTCGTGAAGAACGAAGTGCGCGTGAACGTCCTCAATCAGCCGTACGGTGGATTCCCCTGGCTCGACCTTCCGCAGTACGCGAATACGAACTGGTACAACGCGCACAATTTCTACGGCGATCTGTCCGATCTCGACGCGGCGACGCTCGAGGACGCGCGCAGTTTCTTCAAGACCTATTACGCGCCCAATAACGCCGTCATCGCCGTGACCGGCGATTTCGACACCGCCCAGGCACTGACGTGGGTGCGCCAGTATTTCGGCGGCATCGCCGCGCAGCCGCAGCCGGCCAAGGTCGACATCTCCGAACCGCGCCAGACCGAAGAAAAGCGCGCGAGCAAGACGGACGAAAAAGCAACGCGGCCCGCGCTCGCGGTGGGCTGGCATGCGCCGCAGGCCGACACGCCGGAGTATTACGCGATGGGGATCATCGACCAGATCCTCGCCTCCGGAAACGACTCCTGGCTCTATCAGGATCTCGTGCAGACGCGCGGCCTCACCGGTGAGGTCAGCTCGTCGATGAACGTCCTCGGCAACATGTTCAACATCAACGGTCCGACGCTGTACATGGCGTGGCTCTTCCACGACAACGACAAGACCGCGGAGCAGATCCTCAGCGCGGTGGACCAGCAGATCACGCGTCTGCAGTCGCAGCCGGTCGACGCCGCGACGATCGAGCGCGCACGCACGAAAATGCGCTCGTCGCTGTATGACGAGATCGAGGCCATCTTCGGCTTCGGCCGCGCCGATCTCCTCGCCTCGTTCGCCCTCTTCTATGACGATCCGAACCGCATCAACACGATCGAACAGCGCTTCGCCTCCGTCACGCCGGAGTTGATCCAGAGAACGGCCCAGGAGTACCTGCGGCCGACGAACCGCACGATCCTCACGATCGTGCCGAAGAGCCAGGGGAACCAATAACCATGCGCAAACTCACCTTCGTTTTCGTCGCGCTCTTCGCCACTGTCGCCTTCGCACAGAAGCAGACGCCGCCCGCGCCGGGCACACCGCGCAATTTCACGATTCCGTCGATCCATCGCGTCGACCTGCCGAATGGTCTCAAAGTGCGCATGGTCGACTACGGCTCCGTCCCCAAAGCCACCGTGCGCCTCGTGACGCAGACCGGCAACGTCGACGAGCAGGGCACCGAAGTGTGGCTCGCCGACGTCACCGGCTCGATGATGGAGCAGGGCACGAAGACGCGCTCGGCCCAGCAGATCGCCAATGAGATCGCGCTCATGGGCGGGGCGCTCGATGTCTCCGTCGGCATGAATCAGACGACGATCGGCACGGACGTCTTCTCCGAGTCCGCCGACGAAGCCGTCGCGCTCATCGCGGACGTCGTTCGCAATCCGCTGCTGCCCGAAGCCGATCTCGCACGCGTGCGTACCGACCTCGCGCGGCAGCTTTCGATCCAGCGCAGCCAGCCGGGCCAGCTCGCGGCAGAAAAGTTTTCGTCCGTGCTGTTCGGCAATCATCCGTATGGCCGCTACTTCCCCACCGAGGCGATGCTGAGCGGGTACACGCTGGACCAGGTGCGGGCGTTCCACGACCGCAATTTCGGCGCGGCGCGTTCGTACGTGTACGTCGTCGGCCGCTTCGACCACGGCGCGGTGGAGCGCGCGATCCGACAGCACTTCGGCGACTGGAAAGCGGGCAATCCGGCGGCGAGCGTCAGCGTGACGCCGACCGCCAATCGCGCCATTCACTTCATCGATCGTCCCGGCGCGGTGCAGTCGACGGTGTACATCGGACTGCCGGTCGTGCACGCGGGACATCCGGAGTATCTGCAGCTCACGGTCATGAACGCGCTCCTCGGCGGCTCGTTCGGTTCTCGCATCACGAGCAACATCCGCGAGCAGAAGGGCTACACGTATTCGCCGACGAGCACCGTGACGACGCGTCTCGGCGCGGCGGCGTGGGCCGAGATCGCGGACGTGACGACGAACGTCACCGGCGCGTCGATCAAGGAGATCCTCGGCGAGATCGAGCGTCTGCGCAACGAGGCGCCGAGCGAAGCGGAGCTGCGCGGGATCCAGAACTATCTGGCCGGCACGTTCGTGCTGCGCAACTCCTCGCGTCCCGGCATCGCGGCGCAGCTCGCGTTCCTCGATCTGTACGGGCTGTCGGAGAACTACCTGCGCAACTACGTGCAGCAGGTCTACGCGATGACGCCCGCGGACGTGCAGCGCATCGCGCGCACGCACATCGATCCGGCCAAGCTCGCGATCGTGGTCGTGGGTGACCCGGCGCAGGTGCTCACGCAGCTCGAGCCGTACGGTACGGTCACGCGGTAAAACCCCCGGGCTTCAGGCGTCGGGTGGCCGGGCAGGAACGCCTGGACGAGCCATCCCGGACGCCTGAAACCCGATGTTCATGCAGGGTAAACTCTCCCCTGCATGAAACCCGGCGATACCCTCGATGGCCGCTACACCATCACCGACCGCCTCGGCGCGGGCGGGATGGGCGAGGTCTACAAGGCCACGCACACCTTCCTCGGCTCTCCGCGCGTCATCAAGGTCGTCCATCCGCACATCTCCGGCAACACCGATGCGCGCGATCGCTTCCTGCGCGAGGCCCGCGCCGCGACGAAAGTGCAGCATCCGAACGTCGCCACGCTGCACGATTTCGCCTCGCTGCCCGACGGCGCGCATTACATGGTGTGGGAGTTCATCGACGGCGAGAACCTCGCGCAACGCCTGCGCACCGCGGGCACGCTGCCGCCGCGCAAAGCACTGCGCATCACGATCCAGGCATTGAAAGGCCTCGACGCCATTCATCGCGCGGGCATCATCCATCGCGACATCAGTCCCGAAAACCTGATGATCACGAAGGAAGACGAGGTCAAGATCATCGACCTCGGCGTCGCGAAAGTCGAAGACACGGAAGCGGTGTCGCAGACGCGCACGGGCATCTTCGTCGGCAAGCTGCGCTACGCGGCGCCGGAACAGCTCGGTTTCATCCCCGAGGGAGAGAAGATCGACGCCCGTGCGGACCAGTACGCGATGGCGATGGTGCTCATCGAGCTGCTGACCGGCCGTCCGCCGTACGAGGCCAAGTCGCCGCACGAATACTTCATGCTGCACGCGCGCGAGCCGGTGAAGAAAACCGTCGAGCTGCCGCGCGAGCTGACCGGCAGCGGCGCGCTCGAGGAAGTGCTGGAGAAGGCACTCTCGCGCGATCGCAATCAGCGCTTCGCCAGCACGCGCGAGTTCGCCGCGGCGCTCGAAGAGATCGAGCGCATGCTGCCGGACACGCGTGAGCAGGCCACGGTGTCGATGCCGCTGCCCGATGGCGATGAAACGATGCGCCTGCGCGGCACGGCCGTCGACACGCTGCATCGCAAGACCGAGAGCACGGTCGCTCCGCCTCCCCCACCGCCTGCGCCGGTAGCCGCGGCGCCGACCGTGCTCACGCCGTTGCCCGCCGGCCAGCCGACGATCGCAGCGGAGACACCGAAGCTGCGCAAGGGCGTCAATCCGGCGGTGCTCGTTGCCGTCATTGCGCTGATCGCGCTTGCGATCGGTGCGGTGGCCTTCTGGCCGGGCAACAAGGAGACGACGACCGTCGCCGACATGACGACGAGTGCGCCCGCGACCGCGCCGGCCACGACGGTCCCACAGCCGCCTTCGCAGAATGCCGTCGGCTCGATCACGGTCACGAGCGAGCCGGAGCCGGCGGTGCCCGTCACGACGACGACTTCGCCCGAGCTCTCCGCGCCCGTCAAAGGCGTCGTCACCGACACGACGGGCGAGCCGGAACCCGGCACCACGCCTCTCCGCAATCGCATGCGTGACATTCGCCAGCAGCGCCGCGAAGAACGCCAGGAGGAGGACGCGGAAGCCGAGGCCGAGCCGGCGGTGCCCACGGTCGCCTTGACGTACGTCGACGGCGCGGACAGCGGCTCGAACGATCGTGCGATGGAGCAACTGCGCAACGCCGTGCGCGGCGAGCGCGTGATTGCGCTGCGCGCGGGCGGGATGCAGGCGGAGCTCGCGCGCGCGTTGCGCGAGCACATGCCCGACCTCGAGTTCGAGGCGTATGCCCCCGTCGTCATCCGCTTCGACGGCAAATTCGAGCGCGCGGGTGTGGGTCGTAAACGCCGGGCGGCGTCGGCCGTCGTCGAAAAAAACGGCCGCCCCGTGTTCCGCTACGAGCTGCCGGACGAGGTGTATCGCGTGGGAATGTCGCCGACGTCCGCGTTCGCACGCGTGCTCGCGGACGCATTCGCGCAGTAGGTTTCGCGCGCCGCCCCTCCCGTGTCCAAAGCACAGGAGGGCTCATTCATGCGCGCGACTTCGCAGTCGCTCAACTCGGACATCAACGTCACTCCCCTCGTCGACGTCTGCCTCGTCCTGCTCATCATCTTCATGGTCGTCCTGCCGACGATGGTCAACGGCGTCGAAGTGCAACTGCCGGAATCGTCGAACAAGGGCGCGCTCGATGAGCGCGCGGTGCCGATCACGGTCAAGGAAGACGGCAGCGTGTACGTGAACACGCTCGTCATTCGCCGTGACGAGTTACCCGCGGCACTGCAGCGCCTGCGCGAAACGGCGGCCTCACGTCCCATCGCGGTACGCGCCGACAAGAAAGTGCCGTATGGCGACGTCGCCAGCGTCCTCGGCGAGTGCCGCACCGCCGGATGGACCGACGTGGCGCTCGTAACGACGCCGCCGCCGGCCGCTCAGTGACGCTGCAGCACGCGATCGCTCCACGTCAGCGAGTCTTTGCCAAACGTGATGCGATCCGGGCCGTCGTCGCTGTACCACTGCACGAGGAACGCATCGCCGCGGGCGCGCGTCATCCGTCCGCGGCGATCGCCCATCGTCGCGTGCAGCTCGCCGTTCTCCTCGCGCACGATCATCGTGCCGAGCGCTTCGTCGGTGTACGTGCCGGTGTAGGACGCGAGCGCACGGTCGCTGTCCTGCGATTCGGAAGCGAGCTTCTGCAATTGCTCGGCGAAGCGTTGCGGTCGCGCGAACACGCGTTCGCGGACCTTCTGAATGTCCTCGTCGAATTGTGCGCGCGCGGTGGCGCGGCCGAGGAGCGTGTCGTATGCGAGCAGCGCGACGGCATCCGGAAGAGGGGCGTAGATGTTCGCGAGCACGACCACGCCGATGTTGCGGTCCGGCATCCACGACACGTGCGCCCACGAGCCGGGATAGCTGCCGAAGTGATGCATGACGAGATCGCCCTGGTAGTCGGCGTGATACCAGCCGAGGCCGTAGGCATAGCGATCGAGGCGGCCGAAGCGGCGCGAGAGGTTGATCTGCGGCGCGTGCACTTCGCGCATCACCGTTAGCGGCACGATGCGTTTGCCGTCGAGCAGGCCGTCGGTCATGTTCACGCGCAGCCACCGCGTCATGTCGCCGAGCGTGGAGCAGAGACCGCCGGAGCCACGGTTCATCGTCTTCGCCGACTTCGTCGCAATGCACGGCTCGGCGCTCGTCTGCGTCATGCCGATCGGTGCGAGCACACGCGACTTCAGCACGTTCGCGAACGACTCCCCTGCCGCGCGTTCCACGGCGTAACTCGCGAGCATGTAGCCGAGGTTGTCATACGAGAACTGACGCGGCGTGACGGTGGTGTGGCGCGCGAGGATGGCGAAGAGTTGCTCCTCGGTCCAGTCGCCGGAGTACGACGTGCGCCAGACGACGGCGCCGTTCTGGAAGCCGAGGCGGTGCGTGAGGAGATCGCGGACGCTCATGCGCGCGGGATCGAGCGGCGACGGGAGCTGCAGCGTGGGCAGCATCGACGTCAGCGGCGCGTCGAGATCGAGCTTCTTCTCGTGCGACAGGAGTTTCGCTGCGAGCGCCGTCATCGACTTCGGCGCGGAGGCGAGATAGAAGCGCGTATTCGCATCGCTGCCGAACGTCTTCTGATAAATGACGCGATCGCCCTGCACGACAGCCACGGCGAGGGCCGTGGTTCCGGTGTCGCGCATGGCCTGCTCGATGGGAGCGTCGAGGGTGAGCGTGGCGGCGAGGACGAGTGCGGCGAGCATACCCACTACTACGCACGCCGAAGGGAAACGTTAGCAACGCTCCTTTCCTCTCCCCGCGGCCACGGGGAGAGGAGAGGGTGAAGGGTCACGATTCGATGAGCGCGCGCAACTGACGCGAGGCCACCGACAGCATCGCCAGGTCCACCGTCGTGGAGGCCCGGAAGTCATGCATGGTCTGGTCGACCCGCTCGACGGTGCGCGGGCGTTGCGCGAGCCAGGCGTCGACGGAGTCGGTCTTCTCGGCGATCACGCGCGACGCGAGCACGCTCTGGTAGCCGTAGAGGTCTTCGATGATCGCGGAGAGGGCGTTCTTCTGCCACGGCGTTTCGGCGGCGATGTTCTGCGACGACGCGCGGAGCTTGTCGAGGGCGAAGCGCTCGCCGATGCCGAAGTAGACGCGCGCGACGTCTTCGACGCGTTGCGCACCGTCGGCCCGGGCGATGCGGATGATGTCCATCGCCGAGCTCATGACGTCGAGGCTGGCCACGCGCCGCGCGAGCGACTCGGGGATGCCGTCTTCCATCAGCTCCGCCTGGCGCACTTTGACGCCGCCGAGCATCGCCGCGGGGAGCACCTCGACGAGGTTGTTGCCGATGGCCTCGATGCGCGGGCGGAACTCGTTGATGAGCCCCGCGATGTCGAGCTTCTCGTAGTTGCTGCGCAGCAGCCAGAGGATCGCGCGCTCGAGCAGGAGCGCCACGGCGATCATCATGTCGAGCTGCACGCTGGCGGGGAGTTTGTTGTCGAGCGCCTCGATCTCCGCCCACACCGTGCGCAGGTCGAACGAGTCGCGCATGATGATGAACGCGCGCGCGATGTCCGCGTAGCCCTTGGACGTGTCGTCGCACATCTGCCACGCGAACGTCGGCCGCACGCGGTTGATCATGGCGTTCGTGACGACGGTGGCGATGATCTCGCGGCGCAGGCGGTGACGCTCGATCGCCGGACGGAAGCGCACGCGCAGGTCGTCGGGGAAATACAGCACGAGGTCTTCCGCGAGCTGCGGATCGTCGGGCAGGTCGGTCTTGAGCAGGTCTTCGAAGAGGACCATCTTCGCGTACGCGAGCAGCACCGCGATCTCGGGACGCGTGAGACCGAGGCCCTGGGCGTGACGCTCGGCGATGGTCTCGTCGTCAGGCAGACCCTCGATCGCGCGATTGAGCTTGCCCGCTTTTTCGAGGCCGCGCATGAAGCGCGTCTGCGTGTCGAGCAGCTCCTCCCCGATCGTATGCGTGACGGAGATGGCCTGCGTCTGTTCGTAGTTGTCGCGCAGCACGAGACGCGCGACGTCGTCGGTCATCTCGGCGAGGATGCGATTGCGCTCCTCGATGCCGGTCAGCTCGCCGCGGGCAATCGCGTCGTACAGCAGGATCTTGATGTTGACTTCGTGGTCGGACGTATCGACGCCCGCGGAGTTGTCGATGGCGTCCGTGTTGATGCGGCCGCCGGAGAGCGCGTACTCGATGCGGCCCTGTTGCGTGAAGCCGAGGTTCGCGCCTTCGCCGACGACGCGGACGCGGAGCTGCTGGCCGTCGACGCGGATCGCGTCATTCGCACGATCGCGCGCGGCGGCGTGATCTTCCGACGACGACTTCACGTACGTGCCGATGCCGCCGAGCCAGAGCAGGTCCGCGCGCGCGAGCAGGATCGCGCGCATGAGCTCCGCCGGCGTCGTGACTTTCTTCGGCAGCTCGAAGCAGGCCTGCACCTCGTCCGACACGGTGATCGTCTTCGCACTGCGCTCGAACACCGCGCCGCCTTTCGACAGCAGCTCGGTGTTGTAGCCGTTCCAGTTGAGGCGGTTGTCGAACATGCGCCGGCGCTCTTCGAAGCTCACGGCGGGATCGGGATTGGGGTCGACGAAGATGTGGGAGTGGTTGAACGCCGCGAGCAGTTTGACGTGCGGCGAGAGCAGCATCGCGTTGCCGAACACGTCGCCGGACATGTCGCCTACGCCGACGCACGTAAAGTCCTCGCTCTGCGTGTCGAGGCCGAGCTCGCGGAAGTGGCGTTTGACGGCTTCCCACCCGCCGCGCGCGGTGATGCCCATGCCTTTGTGGTCGTAGCCCGCGGAGCCGCCGGACGCGTACGCGTCGCCGAGCCAGAAGCCGTACTCCTTCGAGATGGAGTTGGCGATGTCGGAGAAGGTCGCGGTGCCTTTGTCCGCGGCGACGACGAGATACGGATCGTCGCCATCGCGGCGCACGACGTCGCGCGGCGGGACCACTTCGTCGCCGCGCAGGTTGTCGGTGATGTCGAGCATGCCGCGCAGGAGAGTCTTGTACGACTCGATGCCTTCCTGCTGGAACGTCGCGCGATCGGGCGACGGGTTCTTCACGACGAAGCCGCCCTTCGAGCCCATCGGCACGATGACGACGTTCTTGACCATCTGCGCCTTCATCAGGCCGAGGATCTCGGTGCGGAAGTCTTCGCGGCGATCGGACCAGCGCAGGCCGCCGCGCGCGACCTTGCCGCCGCGCAGGTGGATGCCTTCCATCCACGGCGCGTACACGAAGATCTCGTACATCGGACGCGGCAGCGGCAGCTCCGGCACCTGCGCCGAGGCAAGCTTGAACGACACGTACAGCTTGCGATTGCCCTGTTCGTCGCGCTGGAAGTAGTTCGTGCGCAGCGTGGCCTCGATGAGGCTCACGTAGAGACGCAGAATGCGGTCTTCGTCGGGATTCGTGACGCGCTCGAGTGCGTCTTCGATCTGCGAGCGGATGCCGAGTGACGCGCCTTTGCGTCCCATCCCGGCATCGCCGATCGCGGGATCGAAGTAGTTGCGGAAGAGCGCGATGAGGTTGCGCGTGATCTGCGGATGCTTGGCGAGCGTCTGCTGGATGTAGGTCTCGCTGAGCGTGACGCCGACCTGGCGCAAGTACTTGGCGTACGCGCGCAGCACGACGACGTCGTCCCAGTCGAGCTCCGCACCGAGGACGAGGCGATTGAAGCCGTCGTTCTCGGCCTGATTCGTCCAGATGCGGATGAACGCTGCCTGGAACTTGTCCTTGATCGGCGAGAGATCATCCTGCATCCCCTCGGCGTCGAGACTGAAATCGCGGATGCGCACCGAATGCGCCGCCCCGCGCGGCCACACGTCGTACGACACCTCGGTGAGGACTTTGAGGCCCATGTTCTCGAGGCGCGGCATGATCTCGGAGAGCGGCACCGGCTGCCCGGCGTGAATGAGCTTGCAATGGAACTCGCGCTCGTCGGTGCGGTGGCGATAGAGATCGACGACCAGCTCGCCCGTGGCGAGGACGTGCTCGACGTGGCCGATGTCGTACAGAGCGGCGTCGGACGCGAAACGCTCCGCGTACGCGAGCGGGAACGCGCGCTTGTAGCGGCGATGGAGATCGATGCCGACCTCCTCCCCCTGCGACGAGCAAAGCGTGTCGAGCAGGCGATCGCTCCACGTGCGCGCGACCTCGCCGATGATGGCTTCGACGCGGCGCACGTCGACGTCCCGAATCTGCCCCGGAGTCGTGCGCACGATGAAGAGGCCGCGTGCGAGCGCCGAGGTGGTGATGTGGTCGTAGACGACGGTGTCGCGGCCGTTGAACTGCTCTTCCAGCACCTGCCGCGCGTGTTCCTTGAACTCGGGCGTGTAGCGGTCGCGCGGCACGAAGACGTAGCACGCGACGAAGCGCTCGAAGACGTCCTTGCGCAC
>Ga0196958_10000371_pt1 | contig 14636 bp, 17 predicted proteins | sample S1v_10metaG_FD_148654 | JGI IMG/M metagenome (GOLD analysis project Ga0196958, IMG submission 148654) | Soil microbial communities from Anza Borrego desert, Southern California, United States - S1+v_10 | ecosystem: Environmental > Terrestrial > Soil > Desert | place: USA: California | collected...
GTGCCGGTGAGGTCGGTGCCGGTGAGGTCGGTGCCGGTGAGGTCGGTGCCGGTGAGGTCGGTGCCGGTGAGGTCGGTGCCGGTGAGGTCGGTGCCGGTGGAATCAGTGCTCGTGGAGCCGGTGCTGGCCGAGTCTGTGCTCCGGTAGAAGTAGGTCGTGAGCTCGGTGCAGTTGTCGTCGCGGTAGGAGCCCGCCGCTGCCGTACCGACACCCAGCGAGCCGATGAGCAGCACACCGGCGCCGAGCATCAGGGCCCGGCGCCCCATGGCCTGTCGTGGCATTGCTTCTCTCCGTTCCCGGCCCGGTGCCGGTCCGTCCGTCCCGCGTTGACGTCGCCCCGTCGACGATCATGTGTCGGTGCTCACCCGCTCGGCGTTACGGATCCCCCGCATCGTGATGAAAGCGTTAGCACGATCGCCGAGGGTTCTCCCACCGAGGAGCGGCGTGTCGGGGGCCGGCGCCTCGCGTGACCCTCCGCGTACTGGTCACGGCGACGGCGGGCGCAGCGTCGACCCGCAGATCCAGGCCGTACGGTCCCCGCGCAAGTAGGGGGCATCCGTCCGCGCGAAGCCCTCGGCGGCCCGACGGCGAGCCGCCGCGAGCGACTCCGGGTCCGGGACGGCATCACGGCGCACCCATGTGCCGCTACCGGGGTTCGGTGCGATCAGCAGGACGTAGTCGCGGGCAAGGCGGGGGTCGGCCAGCAGCCCGGACCGTGCGGCGCCCGCCCACCCGCCATCGATCTTGAAGAAGGTGGGCCGGACGCCCTCGAAGACGTGGTCCCGGAGCCCCCGCGCGTCCTGCTGGCGCCACAGCTCGGCGATGCGCGCGTCGGCGAGGCCGGACAGGTCGACGAAGCGCAGCCGACTGGTCAGCGCCGTCCCGCCTCCGTCGACGGCCAGGAGCGTGCCGTCACGCACGCGGAGGACGTCGGCGTACTCGTTCACGCGCATGCCCACGCTGGCCGCGACGAAGCACAGCGGCGCGGTGGGATCCCGCCGGAACGCGTCCGCTGCCTCGATCCACGCCGTGGCGGAGACGACCATGGCCAGCGCGCCGGCGACGGCGGTGATCGCTCGGCCCCTACGCCCCACCCCGCGCCACGCGTCCGTGACGGCGAGGACGGCGACGAACGCGCCGAGCGGCCACACGGGGGTCGCGAACCGGTTCTGCTCCATCCAGTCCGGCGGCAGGACCGCGAACGCTGTCAGCGCGAGCGCGAGCGGCACGAGCAGGACGCCCACGACGGTGCGCACGCGGGACGGCCGGGTGATGACCACGGCGACGGCGCCGACCGCGACCAGGACTGCCAGCCAGCCGGTGTAGGTGACGAGCTCCGCGGGTCGCAGGAGATCTGTGGGGCCCGGCAGGCCCTGCCGCTTGGCCCGGGCGGTGTTCGGCAGCCAGTCGCCGAAGGTGGCCACGCGCCATACGAGGTACGCCCCGACGGGTACGAGCGCGGCACCGACGGACCAGGTGCTGGACCGGACGACTTGCCCAGGTCGACCCGCGTGGAGGAGGCCGACGACGAGCGGATAGGCCGCCACGTAGAGGAGCCCGTCTGGTCGGGTCAGGGCTGCGAGGCCGGCCAGCGCGCCCGCGACGACCGCCACGCGCCGGTCCAGCAAGTGCCCCGCGATCGCGGCCTGAGCAAGACAGCCTCCGAGCGCGACGACGAGGAGGGCGTAGAGGGCGTTCTCCAACCCGCTCGTGGTCCAGATCGCGAAGGACGGCACGAGGGCCGTCACGGTGCCCGCGGCGACGGTCAGCGCGACCGGCCGCCGCGCCACGGAGCGTGCCACCCCGAACAGGACGGCGAACATCGCCGCCGCGCAGCCCAGAGCGACGAGCTTCGGGAAGAGGACCAAGTCGGGCACTCCGAACCAGGCGCCGTGGTCGAACAGCCCCACCGCGCGCCCGACCACCAGGATCGCCAGCCAGAGCGGGTTCGAGTAACCCTCGACCGGTTCGGCGCCGGGCTGCAGCACGGGTCCCGCTCCGGTCGCCAGCGAGCGGGCGTAGGCGAACGTGATCCCTGCGTCGTCCTCGATCCAGGGACCGTAGAAGGCGGTGTGGAGCGCGAGCACGAGAGTGGGGACGCCGACGGCGACGATGCGGTCGCGTCGCGACGACGATGTGCCCTGCGTGGGGCCCCTCACGACGGCCGTCGCATCCTCCGCCCGGGACGGATCGTCGGAGGGTGCCCGAGACGGGCCCCGAGGCGAGCGTTCGTCGGGCTGCTCGCCGACCGTCTCCAGCGAGCTCACCGCTCGCCGCCGGCCTCGACCCCGATCTCCCGTACGGGCCGGGGGGTGGGAACGGGCTCGGCGTCGACGTCGGTCCCGCCGACGTCCGCCACCCCCGTCTCCGGGGGCCCGGCAGCCTTCTGCCCCCGCTGCCGTCGGCGGTCGCGGAACAGACCGGCGCGGTCCCGCGCTGCCCGCAGGACCTGCTCGGCCCGGTGTGGCGGGAGGAAGGCGAGGTAGAGCGTGATCATTCCGAGGCTGAAGAAGCCGACCGCCAGGGTGACCTCGATGGACAGGTGCAGGAGCACACCGAGCGCGAGCACCCACGGGCGGGCAGCGCGGTTCCAGACGAGGACACCGATGGCGGCTTCCGCGGCCAGGGTGCCGTAGGTGGCCAGTTCGCTCAGTACCAGCGAGTCCGTGACGAAGGTCGGTGCCGGCAGACGGGTGAGGTCGCCGATGCGCAGCGCGAACGACACCGCCGAGCCGTCGCGCCAGAGCACGCCGTCGGCCTTCTCCCACACGGTCGCGAGATAGATGACGCTGAGCTGGATCTGCGCCAGCCGGAGCGCCCAGGGCGCCCGCCGCGGGAACGCCCACAGTCCCTCGGGGTCGCTGCGCCACCGGTCCAGCGAGGCCGCCGACCCGACCGGCATGAGGAGCACACAGAAGGAGATGACCCGCAGGAGGCCGTCTCCCGCGTTGAACGCGAGGGGCGCCTGCCGATTCACCGACACCATCACGACGAAGACGAGCAGTGCGGCCAGGCGGCTGCGGTACCCGACCGTGAGGGCGCCCGCGCCGAGCACCCCGACCAGCCAGAGCACCCAGACCAGGGGGGTGCCCTGGATCAGGGTCATGAGCGTCCACCCGAGGGCGGGGAGGTCGGGCGGCGGGACCGCGCCGTCGCGCCCGAAGAAGGGGACCATGATGGGCGCCAGCGAGAGCATCCACGCGGTCGCGACGGCCCCGAAGGCGATGCGGAGGACCTCGACCGGTGCCGTCGACCGGGGAGCGAACCAGAAGCGCTGCCAACCGTCGTGCAGGCGAGTCCAGGGCGCGGTCATCGCATGCCCACCGTCGTCGTGGAGAACGTGATCTCGCGCCACGGCTCGGTGTCGGGACCGGGACCCGGCGGCAGGTTCGGCCGGGTGGTCCGTACCAACGTCACGCGCAGCGGCCGGTGCCCCGCCGCCCGGTCCTGCTCGGCGATCCAGCGCGCGAACGCCGCACGTTCCCGCTCGGTCGACGTCCGGATCCACAGCTGCTCGCCGTACTTGCGCCAGCGATAGTTCCAGTACTCCGAGAGCCCGTTGCCGGACTCGACGGGGTAGACGCCGACCGTGCCGTCCGCGCGTTCGACGCGTGCGGCGACGTTGCTGGTCTCGAGGCGCGGATTGGGGGCGAACACGCCCCAGCGCTGGTCGAGTCCGGTGATGAGGATGAAGGGACGGACAACGGTCAGGAGCCCGCTCTTGATCGTCGAGTCGGGCGCGTTGCTGGCCAGGAGGCTGAGCAGGATCAGCAGGATCAGCGCCGAGATCGCGAGGCGCTCGCCGGGGCGCCCCGCGAGGCCCGCCTCGTCAGGTGCGTCGGACGTCAGGCCCGAGGTGTCGGTCTCCTTGGTCGTCACCGTGTGCCCCCGTCTCGTCGCTCGGCTCGCGGGGCCGGCTGCGGCGAACCCGTCCTGGAAGGATCGGCCCAACGCGATGAGCGTTACGGAGGCGGAGCGACTCGGCAATGTGGTGCCCTCCCGGGCCGGCCACACGCCCACACGGGCGCCAGGTGCGCCGCCCGGACGTATCGTCAGAGACGGCTGTCCGATCTCGGGCACCGCGCCGACCCACCGAGGTGTCGATGACGATATTGGTGGCCGTCACCGCCGACGACGAGGGCGTCGCGGCGCTGGAGCAAGCGCTCGCCGAGGCCCTCTTCCGCGACACGGACGTGGTGGCGCTCAACCTCCGTCCGACCCCGCTCGAGGTGTCGGGCGGAGCGCGCGTCTCGGTCGTGGACCGCACGTTCGGCGTGGAGGACGGCGACGCGGTGCTCGAGCAGCTGGAGAAGGAGGCCGATGTCGACCTCCTCGTGATCGGCGTCCGTCGCCGCAGCCCGGTGGGCAAGGCGCTCCTCGGCGACCTCGCCCAGCGCCTGCTGCTCGAGGCCCCCGTGCCCGTGCTCGCGGTGAAGCCCGAGTTCCCCACGACCTAGCGGACGGGCGCGGCGCTGTCCGGCCGGGTGGTCGTCCTCTGCGTGCCGTGTGCCCGCCGGGGAGGATCACCCGGTGCCGCGCTCCGTCGAGATCCGCCTCGCCGTCGCCGGCGCCGCGGTGGTGGGCGTCGCGTTCGGGATGGGCCGGTTCGCGTTCGGCCTGACGCTGCCGGCGGTGCGCGCGGACCCGGCGCTGTCGGCGGGCGGGCTCGACGACGCCGTCCTCGGGCTGATCGCCTCGGGCTCGTTCGCCGGCTACCTCGCCGGCCTCCTCCTCGCCCCGGTCCTCGTCCGCCGTCTCGGTCCGAAGGCGCCGACGACCGTGGGCAGCGCGTGCGGGCTGGTCGGCGGGACGCTCGTCGCCCTCGCCCCGTCGGTCGGCCTGCTGGCCGTCGGTGCCGTGCTCACCGGCAGTGCGGCCGGCTGGGTGTGGGCGGCCTACTCCGACCTCGCGACCGCGGCGGTGTCCGCGCCGCGTCGTCCGCGGCTGCTGGCGGTGATCAGTACGGGGACCAGCGGCGGGCTGGTCGTCGTGGGCCTCGTCGGCCTCGCCGCGACCGGGGTGCCCGCGTGGCGGGTGGTGTGGGCGGCGATCGCGTTCGGTTCCGCACTCGCCGGCCTGCTCAACCTGCGCTGGACGCCCCGGGTGGCGCCGCGGCGGCCCGGCGTGGGCGGCGTGGCCCTGCGCGGCCTGGCCGTCCCGATCGTCTACTCCGTCGTCTACCACGTCGGCACCACGACGTTCTTCACGTGGGCGGCCGACATGCTGCGCCGCGCGGAACTCGCCGCCGGCTTCGCCCCGGCGCTCTACGTGCTGGTCGGGCTGACGGGGCTGGTCGCGCTGGCCACCGGCGGCGCCTGCGCCCGGTTCGGCACGGTCCGCGTCGCGGCCTCGTGTCTCCTGTCCGTCGCGGCGGCCCTCGTCGTGCTCGGGACGGGCGCGGCCTCGTGGGTCGTGGCGCTGGGCGCGGCCATCGTCTTCGGGCCCGGCTACATGTCCGGCGCGGCGGTGATGGCCGTGTGGACCGCCGAGCTCGTCCCCGAACGGCCCGGCGAGGCGCTGACGGTCGTCGTCGCCGTCGGGGCGCTCAGCGCGGTGATCGCCCCGACGATCGTGGGTCTGCTCATCGGGGTCGTCGGCCTGCCGGTCGTCCTGACGGCTCTGGCGCTGCTGCTGCTCGTCGTCGCGGCGGGTCTCGTCCTGCGACCCGCGATGGGACAGGCTGCGCAGCCATGAGCATGCCCGAGGAGCGGTGGCTGGCGATCCTGCTGTTCGACGGGGTCGAGGAGCTCGACGCGGTCGGGCCGTGGGAGGTCCTGGCGTTCTGGACCGAGCACCACCCCGACGACGGCTACCGGGTGACGACGTTCTCCGTCGACGGAGCCCCCGTCCGCTGCGCGAAGGGGATGACGATCACGCCCGACCGCGCCGCGGACGGACTGCCGCCGCTCGAGGTGCTGGTGCACCCGGGCGGGTGGGGCGCGCGCCGGTTGCTCGAGGACGCCGGGCACCTCGACCGCGTCCGGCGGTGGCGGCGGGACGTGCCGTTGATGACCAGCGTGTGCACGGGGTCGCTCGTCTACGCCGCCGCCGGGCTGCTCGCCGGGCGACCCGCGACGACGTATCACGACGCCGTGGACCGGCTGGGTGAGCTCGACCCGAGCATCGAGCTCCGGCACGACGACCGCTTCGTCGACGACGGTGACGTCGTGACCAGCGCCGGCGTCTCGGCGGGCATCGACATGGCCCTGCACCTCGTGGCGCGGCTGGTGGGTCCCGAGCGCGCCCGCCAGGTCCGTCGCGGCATCCAGTACGACCCGGCGCCGCCGGTGTAGAGGTCAGCCGCGGGCGGCGAGGCGGCGGAGCATCGCGAGCGCGTCGTGGCGCCGCTCCCACGGCACGAACAGGTGGTCGTGGTGGAAGCCGGCGACGGGGTTGGTGCCGATGCCGGCGTCGGCCAGCGCACGGGTGATCACGGCGAGGAAGCCGACGGCCTCGAGGGCCGAGTGGACGCGCAACGTGATCCCGGCGCACGGGAAGACGCCGTGGAGCCCGTGCGCGGTGGCCTCGTCGGCCGTGACCACGGCGGACAGGCCCTCGTCCTCGCGGATCGTGGCCCGCGGGACGAGCCCGTCCGGGAGCGCCGGCGCCGAGACGAACACGTAGCGCTCCGGGTGCAGGACGGGGTCCATCCCGGCCAGGAGCCGGGTCGGGTCGGTGTCGCCGGGCACGGACGGCAGTGTGGACCCACCTCAGGCGTAGAGCGCCTCGGCGTTCCCGGCGAGGGTCAGGCGGCCGAGCTCGCCGTCGCCCATCGCCTCGGCCATGCGCGCGAGCTCCCCGGTGCGGTCGCCCCACGGCTCGTCGCTGGCGAACAGGACGCGGTCGTGGCCCACGCCGCGGCGCTCGATCTCGGCGGCGAGCCAGCGCGGCGCGAAGCCGATCGCCCAGCTGGTGTCGGTGTAGACCTGCTTGCCCGCCGCGATCCAGTCGAAGAAGCGGCCGCCGATGAGCTTGATGTGCCCGCTCATGCCGCCGCCGAGGTGCACGAGGTGCAGCTTCACGTCGTCGGCGTAGCGCTCGACGAGCTCGCCGACCTGGTCGATGTCCGACGCCGCCCCGGGCGAGGTGTGGACGTGCACCACGCGCCCGTGCTCGCGCGCCGCGGCGAAGATGGCGTCGAGCTGGGGCCGGCACTCCTCGTCCGACGCCCGACCACCCAGCAGGAAGCTGATCTTGATGACGCGCACCTCGGGCTCGGCGGCGAGGGCGAGGGCCCGCGCGGTCATCGCGGCGTCCTGCGCGCGCGGTGAGGCCCAGATGCCCGCGCGGATCCGCGGGTCCTCCTGCGCCGCCTCGAGGCAGAGCTCGTTGAGCGCGAAGGAGGCGCCCGCGTCCGGCACCCCGTAGTTGGGGATCACCACGGCCAGCTCGGTGCCCTCGGCGTCGAGGTCGGCGCGCAGCTCGTCGATCGTCGCCCGCGCGCTGACGTCGGGGTTGACCGGCGGGCCCCCGTAGAACGGGTACGCGGGCAGGACGCCGAGGTGGCGGTGGGCGTCGTGGACGGCGGGGACGGCGAGGGCCATGGACGGAGTCCAGCAACGGTGCGTTGCCGGGTGATTGCGTCCGGACTACGCCGTGTGACGCGGTCGGCGCCGGGGCCGTGGCACCCGCGCGGCGTGAGACCGTGCCGGGCGTGCGCACGGTGCAGGTGGTCGGGATCGGTCTGGGTGAGCCGGGTCAGCTGACCCTCGACGCGGTCGAGGCGCTCGGCGCGGTCGACGTGGTGGTGCTGCTGCACAAGCCGGGCCCGGCGGACGAGCTGACCGCCATCCGGGCGGGGATCGTCGAGCGCTTCGCCCCGCAGGCGCGGGTGGTCGAGCGCGACGACGCCGTGCGCGACCGGAAGGCCGCCGACTACGAGGGCGCCACCGAGCGCTGGCGCGACGAGCGGGCCGCGCTCTACGAGCAGACGCTGCTCGACGAGGTGCCCGACGGCGGGTCCTGTGCGCTGCTCGTGTGGGGCGACCCGGGGATCTACGACGGCACCGTCGAGATGCTTCACCGCCTCGACGCCCGTGGCCGGGTGGCGCTCGACTGGCGGGTCGTGCCCGGCATCGGCGCGCCGTCCGTGCTGGCCGCCGCACACCGCACCACGCTCACCCGCACCGCCCGTGCCGCGACGATCACCCCGGCCCGCCGCGTGCTCGACGACAGCGTCGACTCCGGGGAGGCCGACCTCGTCGTCATGCTCGACGGCTCGCGCGACCACGGCCTGGAGCACCTCGACGACGACGCCACCGTGTACTGGGGCGCCTACGTCGGCACGCCCGACGAGGTGCTCGTCGCCGGCCGGGTCGCCGACGTGCGCGAGCGGATCCTGGCGACGCGCGCCGAGCACCGGGAGCGCAAGGGCTGGATCATGGACACCTACCTGGTGCGGCGCCGCTGATCGGCGACGGTGGGGCCCGGCCCGCCACGGGCTGGATTGACCCGGTCCCCGGCCACACTTCATCATCTGATGAGGTATCGCCTAGGTGATCATCGACCGGCCCGCCGGAGCGGGCGTGGAGCGAGGAGACGTCCGTGCACATCGCCGAGGGGTACCTGCCCCCCGTCCACGCCGCGGCGTGGACGGTCGTCGCGGCCCCGTTCGTCGTCCACGGCGCGCGGGCCCTCGTGCGCCAGGTCCGTGCGGACCCCGACGCGAAGCTCCTGCTGGGCGCCGCGGGCGCGTTCACCTTCGTGCTCTCCGCGCTGAAGATCCCGTCGGTGACCGGGTCGTCGTCGCACCCCACGGGCACCGGGCTGGGCACCGTGCTGTTCCGACCACCCGTCATGGCCGTGCTCGGCACGATCGTGCTCCTCTTCCAGGCGCTGCTGCTCGCGCACGGCGGCCTCACGACCCTGGGCGCGAACGCCTTCTCGATGGCCATCGCCGGCCCGTGGATCGGCTACGGCGTCTACCGCGCCACGCGCCGGATCGGCCTGGGCGTCTCGGTCTTCCTCGCCGCGATGCTGGCCGACCTCTCCACCTACTGCGTCACGTCCCTCCAGCTCGCCCTCGCGTTCCCCGACCCCGTCTCGGGCCTCGGCGGCGCGGTGGCCAAGTTCGGCTCGATCTTCGCCATCACCCAGATCCCGCTCGCCGTCGCCGAGGGGCTCCTGACCGTGCTGATCGTGCGGCTGCTCGCGCGCAACAGCCCCAAGGAGCTCCTGCGCCTGGGCGTCCTGCGCCGGTCCGACCGCCCGGCCACGGACGTCACCACCGCTGCGGTGCCCGCCGAGGAGGCCCGCTCGTGACCCGCTCCGCCCGCACCGACCTGCTGATCGTCCTGGCGGTCGTGCTCATCGCCGCCGTGCCGCTGCTGCTCGGGCTGGGCCGCGGGGAGGAGCCGTTCGCCGGCGCGGACGCCCAGGCGGAGTCGAGCATCACCTCCGACCACCCGACCTACGAGCCGTGGTTCTCCTCGCTGTTCGAGCCGCCCTCCGGTGAGGTCGAGTCGGGGCTCTTCGCGCTCCAGGCCGCCCTCGGTGCCGGCGTGCTGGGGTACTGCGTCGGCGTGGTCCGCACGCGGCACAGGATGGAGCGGGGCCGGACGCCGGTCCCGGAGCAGGAGCAGGAGCCGGCCGGGCCACCGACCGCGACGCGACGACCGTGACGGAGCCCGACCCGATCGCATGACCCGGCTCGACACTCGGCTCGACACGCTGGCCCACACCGGGCCCTGGCGCGGGCGTCACCCCGCGGACAAGGCGTTCCTCGCGCTGGGCCTGCTGGGGTGCGCGGTGGCCCTGCCGCCGTGGCCGGGTGCCCTCGTGGTGGGTGTCGTCGCCCTGGTCCTGCTCGCCGGGCCGGCTGCGGTGGGCCTCGGGCGATCGGTGCGCCTGCTGCGCGGGCCGGCGGCGTTCATCGCCGTCGGGGCCCTCCCGCTGCTCGTGTCGGTCGGCGGGACGCCGCTGCTGCGCTTCGACCCGGACGGGCTCGCCCGGGCCGGTGAGCTCGTGGGCCGCTCGGTCGCCGCGACCCTGTGCCTGCTGCTCTTCGCCGCGACGACGCCCCTGGCCGACGTACTGCCCCGCCTGTCGCGGCTCGGCGTCCCGCCGGCGGTCGGGGAGGTCGCCGCGCTGATCTACCGCCTGCTGTTCCTCCTGCTCGACACCGCCCGCACCGTCCGCCTGGCGCAGGCCGGCCGCCTCGGGTTCGCGACCCGCCGGGCGGCGCTGCGCTCGGCGGCGGGGCAGGCGAGCACCGTGTTCCTCCGCGCCTTCGACCGTGCCAGGCGGCTCGAGGAGGGGCTCGCCCTGCGCGGCTACGGCGGTGACCTCGCGGTGGACCTCGACGGCGCCCCGCCGTCGCGCCGGTTCCTCGGCGCGAGCGCGGTGCTGATCGTGGTGGTCGTCGCCGCGAGCCTGCTCCTGCGCCCGGTCCTGCGGTGACCCCCCTCGGGCGCCTGTCCGGGGTGCACTTCGCCTACGAGCCCGAGCGACCGGTCCTGCGCGGGGCCGACCTCGACATCGCGCACGGCGCGCGCCTGGCCGTCCTCGGGCCCAACGGCGGCGGCAAGACCACCGCGTTCCGCCTGCTCACCGGGCTGCTCACCCCCGACGCGGGAACGGTCGAGGTGCTCGGCACCCCGGTGTCGCGCTCGCGCCGGGCGCTGCTCGAGCTGCGGCGCCGCGTGCAGCTCGTGTTGCAGGACCCCGACGACCAGCTCTTCGCCGCCACCGTCGCCCAGGACGTCTCGTTCGGGCCGACCAACCTCGGCCTGCCCCGCGTCGAGGTCCGTGAGCGGGTCGACGCCGCGCTCTCCGCCCTCGGCGTCGCCGACCTCGCCGGCCGCCCGCCGCACCTGCTCTCCTCCGGCCAGAAGAAGCGCGTCACCATCGCCGGCGCCGTCGCGATGCGCCCCGACCTGCTCGTGCTCGACGAACCCACCGCGGGCCTCGACCCCGCCGCCGTCGAGGCCACCCTCGCGACCCTCGACGAGCTGCACGCGGCGGGCACCACGATCGTCCTGTCGACCCACGACGTGGACCTCGCCCACCGCTGGGCCGACGAGGTCGCGATCCTCGCCGGCGGCGTCTTCCGCACCGGCGTCCCCGACGAGCTGCTGGTCGACGAGGAGCTGCTCGCCGCCGCGCACCTCGGGCCTGCCTGGGCGCCGGCCGTACGGGCGCTGCTGCGCCGCCACGGGCTCGAGCACCTCGAACCGGCGAGCCCGGCCGACGCCCTGCGGGCCGCGCGGGCCGGGACCGGCCGCTCCTGACGTCAGCCCAGGAGGCGCAGGACCCCGGCCACCGTCGCGCACACCACGATGCCCAGGGCGAGGGGCAGCAGCGTGGCCACCGCGGTCCAGCGCACGCTGCGCGTCTCGTGCCAGATGGTGAGCACCGTGGTGCTGCAGGGGTGGTGCAGCAGCGTGAACAGCATGAGGTTCACCGCGGTGAGCAGCGTCCAGCCGCCGGCGCCGACGAGCACCGTCCCGATCTGCGCGTCGTCGCCGAGGTCGAGCATCACGCCCGGCTGCGCCCCGGCCCCGCCGCCGAGGGTCAGCGTCAGCATGACGATCGTCGGGATGATGATCTCGTTGGCCGGCACGGCGACGAGGTAGGCGAGCAGGATGACGCCGTTGAGCCCCATCAACCAGCCGATCGGGCCCAGCGCCGTGACGAGGTGGGCGGCGAGGCTCGCGTCGCCGAGGTGCACGTTGCCCACCAGCCAGATCACCGCGCCGGCCGGGGCCGCCATGACCACGGCGCGGCGCAGGACCTTGAACGTGCGGTCGATGATGCTGGTCCAGAGCGTGCGCAGGATCCGCGGCGGGCGGTAGGGCGGCAGCTCCAGGGAGTACGCCGAGCTCTCCCCGCGCAGCACCGTGCGCGACAGCGCCCAGGACACCGCGAGCGTCACCCCGATCCCGAGGACCACCACGGCGATCACGGCGCCCGCGGCGACGACGCCGGCCAGCGCGGGCGGCACCACCGCGCCGACGAACACCGTCCCCATGAGGATCAGCGTCGGCCAGCGGCCGTTGCAGATGCTGAAGTTGTTGGTGATGACGGCGATCAGCCGCTCGCGGCGGCTGTCGATGATGCGCGTGGCCGTCACGCCCGCGGCGTTGCAGCCGTAGCCCATCATCATCGTCAGCGACTGCTTGCCGTGCGCCCCGGCACGGGCGAAGAGCCGGTCGAGGTTGAACGCGACGCGCGGCAGGTAGCCGAAGTCCTCGAGCAGCGTGAACAGCGGGAAGAAGATCGCCATCGGTGGCAGCATCACCGCGATCACCCACGCCGTGGCCAGGTAGACCCCGTCGACGAGCAGCCCCGTCACGACCGCGGGTGCGCCCAGGGCGACGAAGCCCTCGCGCAGCCATGCGTGGCCGTTCTCCACCAGCAGCGTGTAGAGCAGGTCCGACGGCACCGCCGCCCCGGCGATCGTGAACCAGAAGACGCCGAAGAACAGCACGCCCATGGCGACGAACCCCCACACGCGGTGGGTGAGCACGCGGTCCAGGGCGCGGTCGACGGTCAGCCGGGCCGCGGCGCCGTCGCGGTCGACGCTCGCGGCCGCGATCCGGGCGGCGTCGGTGTAGAGCGATTCGACGATGCGGTCGCCGACGTCGTCGGGCAGTCCGCGCCGCAGCCGCGCGGCCTCGTCGAGGAGGTCGGTCATCCCTGGACCTCCGCGGCCGCCACGCGGGGGGCGGCGAGGTCGCCGAGCGTGCCGTCGCGCACCGCCGCCTCGATGCCCGGGTCGCCCTCGAGCAGGCGCAGGGCGACCCAGCGGGTGTTGGGCAGGGTCGGGAACCGCGCCGCGACCTGCTCGGCGAGCGCGGCCACGGCTCGCTCCAGCTCGGGGTCGTGGTGCACCAGGCGCATCGGCGGGGGCGGATCGTCGGTGGTGGCCACCTGCTCGATGGCCGCGAGCAGGTCGGGCAGGCCCTCGCCGCGCCGGGCGGCGGTGGCGACGACGGGGACCCCGAGCTCGCGGGTCAGGTGGCGCACGTCGACGGTGATGCCGTGGCGGCGGGCCTCGTCGACGAGGTTGAGGGCGACGACCACCCGCCCGGTGATCTGGCGGATCTGCAGCACCAGGGGCAGGTTGCGCTCCAGGCGCGTGGCGTCGACGACGACGAGGGTGACGTCGGGTCGGCCGAAGAGCAGCACGTCGCGGGCGATGTCCTCGTCGGCGCTGGCGGACAGCAGCGAGTAGGTGCCCGGCAGGTCGATGATGCGGTAGCCGACCCCGCCGTAGGAGAAGCCGCCCTCGGCGCGCGCGACGGTCTTGCCCGCCCAGTTCCCCACGTGCTGGCGGAGGCCGGTCAGCGCGTTGAACACGGTGCTCTTGCCGGTGTTCGGGTTGCCGGCGAGCGCGACGACGTAGGAGTACCGCCCCGGATCGAGGCCCAGGCGGGCGAGGCGCGCGGCGTCGGGCGCGAGCGCACACGAGGCGCACCCGCCCCCGGGGTCAGGGTCGGCCGACGCCCGTCCCACCCCGGGTGTCGGGAGCGGCGTCGCCACGGGTCAGCGGTCCTCGGGCTCGACGTGCACCGCGCGGGCCTGGTCGCGACGCAGGACGACCAGGGCGCCCCGCACGTCGTAGGCGGTGGGGTCGCCGAGCGGGCTGGTCAGCTCCGCGTGCACCGCGGCGCCGGGCAGCAGCCCGAGGTCCATGAGACGGCGGCGGGCCCCGCCCCGGATGTCGAGCGCGGTGACCACGGCGCGGTCGCCGCGGGGGAGCTCGTCGAGCGTCATCGTCACCACCCGTTCCCCAGCGCGGTTTCGCCGTACCGGTGACCCAGAGTTCGTCTGGCCGAACTCCGTGCCGGAGATGCTACGTCGCGGGACCCCGGGGGGCCACCCCTCGGACGACCTCGCCGACCCACAGCGCCTCGGCCAGCTCGGGCCCGAGGTCGAGCTCCCGCACCGCGTGGGTGTCCGGCTCGCCGACCCGGACGAGGAACGGCCCCCCGAACGGCCGTCGGGCGAGGAGCTCCAGGGGGACGCCCAGCTCGAGGTACTGCTCGCGCAACCAGGCGAGCATCGCGGGATCGGTGTCGTCGACGCGGGTCAGCCGGCCCCGGTCACCGGGGTCGAGCGTGGAGAGCCGCCGACCCTCGAACGGCGCGACGGTGCCGTCGGCCGCCGGGATCGGGTCACCGTGGGGATCGAAGCGCGGGTGCCCGAGCCGGGCGTCCATGCGGTCCAGGAGCGTCGGTGACACGTGGTGCTCGAGTACCTCGGCCTCGTCGTGCACCTCGTCCCAGCCGTAGCCCAGCTCGCTGACGAGGTAGGTCTCGAGCAGCCGGTGGCGGCGCAGCACGTCGAGCGCGGCGCGGGCCCCGGCGTCGGTGAGCCGGACGCCGCCGTAGGGCCGGTGCTCGACGAACCCCTGGTCGGCCAGGCGGCGCAGCATCCCGGACACCGAGGACGCGCCGATGCCGAGCCGACGGGCGAGGCCGGTCGTCGTCGCCGGCCCCTCGCCCCGCTCGTCGAAGGCGTAGATCGCCTTGAGGTAGTCGTCGACCGCCGCCGTGCGCGGGGCGGCCGTCTCGGACATGGCCGTGAGCGTAGCGGCGGCCCGGGGTGACGGTCCGCGACGAACGGGCGCGGAGACAAGGGGTGGCCACGGCGATCCTAATACGATACTGTCCGGTACACAATCTCAACTCAAG
>Ga0196958_10000372_pt1 | contig 14635 bp, 17 predicted proteins | sample S1v_10metaG_FD_148654 | JGI IMG/M metagenome (GOLD analysis project Ga0196958, IMG submission 148654) | Soil microbial communities from Anza Borrego desert, Southern California, United States - S1+v_10 | ecosystem: Environmental > Terrestrial > Soil > Desert | place: USA: California | collected...
GCCGGCACGAAGGTCGGCGACAAGGTCGGCGACGTTGAGTTCACCGCCGAGCTCGCCGCCGCGATCACCAACCCGAAGGCGTGGGCCGACGAGCAGTCGGCCGACTCCGACGAGTGACCCGAGGGGGCGACCATGGCCGTGACGCCGGAAGACATCGCGCTCGAGCTCGGCCGCCCCAACCCCGACCCGAGCACCCCCACGTACCAGCAGTGGCAGCGGTGGATCAACGACACCCTGCTGCTCATCGAGGCTCGCTTCGGATCCCGGTTCGTCCTGATCAACCCCAGCGTCCTGGACTACGTCGTCCGCCAGGCGGTCGCCTCGCGCGCCCGCAGGCCGGACTCGGCCTCGTCGTACACCGTGAGCGTCGACGACGGCTCGGTCACACGGCGCTACGAGAACGGCGACCAGGCGGGCAGCGACTACATCCTCGACGAGTGGTGGGACCTGCTCGACCCCGGTGATGGCGACGGCCGCGCTGAGCGCGCGTTCACCATCCACCCGGCGCGACAGCCCCGCGGGTTCTGCCAGTGAGCCTGTACGACGCCATCAGCGGCGCGCTCCTCGAGCTGCAGGCCGAGGCCGAGTCCCGCATGACCCTGACCCTGGAGTTTCGCCGCTCACTCGGATTCGCCTACGACCCAGCCGTCGGCAAAGAGGTCGAGAGCTTCCAGGTTCTGCTCACAACGAAGGGCCGCGTGAAGTCTGCCGGCGCCTCGCGTGTGACGCAGACCGAGGCGGGTGCCCGCGAGGTGACCGTAACGACCCGCGAGCTGCACATCCCCATCGCCTCACCCACCGTGCCGCCGGGCGCGGACGCATTTGTGACAGCCGTTGGTCCCAGCGACGACCCGACCCTGCTGGACGCCCGGCTGCGCATCGGCGCGCAGGCGCCCGGCTCACAGACCACGGCGCGCCGCCTGACCATCAAGGAGGTGCTGACGTGAGCGAGATCTCCGACCTTGGGCGGGACCTTCAGGCCGAGGCGGCTGCGATGGTCGCCGACGTCGTCCGCGTCTTCGACTCCGAGGGGCGTGAGTTCGCCCGACAGTGGAGCCGTACCGCCCGCCTCACCGCCGGCAAGCACGGCAAGCACTACCCAAAGAGCATCACCCACGAGCTGACTGCGGTCGGACTGGTCGTGCAACTCGACGTCGGCCCCGAGCGCGGCCGACTGCAGGGCAGCATGGGCCGCGGGTTCGAGTTCGGCTCGGTCAACCAGCGGCCCCACCTGGACGGCGCCCGCCACCTGCGCGCCGTCGAGCGCAGGATCGAACGCGCTGCCGACGCGGCCATCGAGCGGCATATCCCGTGAGCCCGCTGTGGGACGCGGTCCGCGCACTGGCGCCGACCGCGGAGCGGGTCTATGCCCCGGACGAGATCCCGGACCTACCCACCTACCCGTACCTCGTGCTCGAGGTCATCGCTGCCGAGCCGGACGGCTACACCCTCGACGCCACCCATGGGTTCAGGCATGTCGAGATCGTCGTCCAGTCGTTCGGGCGCACCACGACCGGAGCCTCGGACTACCTCGAGGACCGGTTCCTCTACTCCGTCCTCGACGCCCGCCCCGTGATCGCCGGCTGGCGCGCCGAGCAGATCCGCATGCAGATCCCTCCCGTCCCGACGGCAGATCGAGACGACTCCGGCGTCTACGGCCTGACCGCGACCTGCACCTTCACCGCATCCAAGGAGACACCGTGACCGACTACGTCCGCGTCCGTCAGGCCGAGACCGGCCACGAGCTCAGTGTGCCGCGCGGCCACTACGAGGCCGCCCCCAAGGGTGGCTACGTGCTGCTCGACAAGGCCGCCGCCTACCCCGGCGGCGACCCGCTGCCGCCGAAGTACAAGACCACGGTCGCACAGGCCGCGGAGAAGAAGGCCGGCACCAAGGCCGTCCTCACCGAGAAGGAGTAACCCATGCCCGCCATCAAGCCGGCCCTCCGACGGGCCTACGGCAACGACGCCTGGGGGTTCGTCCCGGCCGTCGCCAACATCAACGCCCCGACCGTGGCGGAGATGACCGCAGTGACCGGGTTCAACCTGTCCTGCTCCGTGTTTTCCGAGCAGGAGGGTGTCACCGCCACCACGGAGAAGGTCACCCTGCCGACGCTGCTCTGCGAGACCACCAGCTACGAGTCGAACGGCGCGACCACCTACGCGATGGCCGACCTGCAGATCTCGTTCCAGCCGCAGGCTGCCTCGGGCGCCGACGGCAAAAAGGCGTGGGAGACGCTGGACGACAACATCAGCGGCTTCCTGTGGCGCCGGCAGGATGTGCCGTCCTCAACCGACCCGGCCACGGGGCAGTTCGTCGACATCATCCCGGTGCAGCTTGGCGTGAAGACGCCGACCAAGACGGGCACCGACGCCGCGGGCGTCTACTCCTTCACCATGCCCGCCTCGGTGACCGGCAAGCCGTCGTTCAACGTCGCGATCGTCGCCTGACCCTGACGACCCTCGCCCGCGCTGCCAGGTCGCGGGCGGGGGTCTCAAACCTGGCTGCCTGGCGGAGGAACCATGTCCGACTACTCGCTTATCCAGCGAACCCGCGAGATCCTGCTCTACCAGGGCGACGACCTCGACAAGCTCGATGCCCTCGCCGAGGAGATCGAGCGCCTGCAGGCCGCCAGCGACGACAGCGAGGCGCCACGGCTCCTCTCTGACGCCGACCCGCTGGCCGACGCCATCGCGGAGCACAATGCGCTCGTCGAGGGGGCCCGGAAGCGCGCGGTCGTCGTGCGCCTCAAGCCGCTCGGCCGGCGCAAGTTCCGCGACCTGGTGCGCCAGCACCCGCCGCGCGAGGGCAACAAGGTCGACGAGATGCGCGGCTTCAACGGGGATGACTTCCCCGAGGCGCTCGTGCCGCTGTCCATCGACGCGCCCGACCTGACACAGGACCAGATCGCCGCCTTCCTCGACAGCCTGACCGACCGGCAGTTCGAGGACATCTACGACATGGCGTTCTACCTGAACCGGAGCCCCATCGCGGACCCAAAAGCAGTGCCGACCTCCGAGCCTTCCCCGAGCGACGACGAGACCTCGAACTAGCCCGGGAGTACGGCGCAGGGTTCTTCGACCTGCCTGCCGACGAGCAGGCCGAGGCGGTCGCGGACTGGGAGCAGCGCCGCCTCGAGAAGGCGGAGATCTGCCCCCGCTGCGGCCACAAGCGCTCCGAATGTTCCGATCCGGAGCGCGACTGGTTCCCACAGCGGCACATCGACTACGCCGAGCTGGCCCTGACCTACGCGAAGTGGAAGTACGAAGAGCTGCACAAGGGGCGTCCGTACCACGACGGCACGTTCTCGTCGTGGTCGGAGAAGCAGTCCGACACACACCCGTTCCACTTCGACGCCGGGGTGCACCTGTGGGTGTCGACGGACGACCTGACGCCGGGCGACCGGTTCCTCGACGACCCGGACGCCATGCCAGAGGGCATCAGGAAGGCGCTCGACCGCATCGAGCAGGAGAGGGAAGGAGGCGCGCCTGATGGCTGATCGGACAGTGACCTACCGCTTCCGCGGCGACGTCTCCCCACTGACCTCCTCGATGGCTCGTGCCGGCGCCGAGGCTGAGCGACTGGACCGTCGCCTGGATTCGGTCGACGCCACGACGATCCACACCAGCCGCAGCATCGCCACACTGGGCCAGAACGTCCAGACCGCCTCGGGCCAGTTCCGGGACGCCAATGGGCGGCTCCGGGACGCAAACGGTCGTTTCGCCTCCCTGCGCACCGAGGTCGACGGCCTGGGTGGCCCGTTGCGCCGATCCTCCTCCGACCTGAATCAGTTCACCGGCCGGATGGGCCTGCTGATTCGCCTCGCCGCCGGCCTGGGTCCCGCCCTGCTTCCCATCAGTGCCGTCGCCGTCCCTGCCGTGACCGGCCTCGCCACCGCGTTCGCAGCGGTCGGGGCGGCCGGGGGGACGGCGATGCTCGCGTTTGCGGGGATGGGTGATGCGTTCGGCGCGCTCAACCAGTTCCAGCTGGAGCCGACCGCCGAGAACCTCACCAAGATGGAGCAGGCCTTCGACAAGCTCGGGCCAGCCGGCGAGAACTTCGTCCGCTCCCTCGACGACCTGTCCCCGGCGCTCGACGGGCTGCAGCGCACCGCGGGCGCCGGCCTGTTCCCAGGCCTGCTCGACGGCATCGACCAGATGACGGGTGCGCTGCCCGAGGTGCGCGAGTTCATCAGCGAGATCGCCTCCGTCACCGGCAACCTCGCCTCCGACGCGGCCTCCTCACTCGCCAGCGACGACGACCTCCGCGCGTTCTTCGAGTACCTGCAGAGCGACGCGGCCCCGACCCTGGACCAGTTCGCCCGCTCGGCCGGCAACTTCACCGCCGGACTGGCGAACATCATGACCGCGTTCGCGCCACTGTCCCGCGACTTCAACTCCGGGATGCTGGAGATGTCCCGCTCCTTCCGCGAGTGGTCGGCCGGACTGTCGGACTCCCAGGGCTTCCAGGACTTCCTCGACTACATCCGCGAGGCTGGGCCGCAGGTGGGCGAGTTCCTGTCGGCCGTCGGCCGCGCAGTCGTCGGGCTGGCGGAGGCCCTGGCGCCGTGGGGCAGCGCGGTGCTGCCCATCTTGACGGCCGTCGCCGAGGCGTTCGCAGCCATCGCATCCTCGCCCATCGGTCCGGCGCTAGCGACTGCCGCTATCGGCATGGCGACGCTGGGCCGGGCGACCCGCACCATCGGCGGCGCTGTCGGCCAGACCCGCACGTCCCTGGTTGGCATGCGCAACGACTTCCGCGAGCTGCGGAACTCGCGCGACGTGTTCGGCCCGATGACCGCGGGCGCGACCCGAGCGCAGGACCGCATCAACAAGCTCCGTGGCGCCGCTGTTCCCGGCGCCGCCGCCATTGGCGCGATGGCGCTCATGTCGTCCGGTGCGGCCGAGGACATGGGCATGATGAACGCGATGACCCTGACGATGGCAGGGTCCATGGTCGGCCCATGGGGTGCCGGCGCCGGCTTCATGGTCGGCACGCTGATCGACCTCAAGGCACGCCTGGAGGACGGCGCCGCGGCGGGCGAGTCCTTCCACAACACTCTGTCGAAGCCGCTCAGCATCAGCGGCCTGCAGAGCGCGATCACCGAGTTCCAGACGGCCGGCGGGGCAGGCAATGCGGCCTTCGGGTCGATCCTGTCCGACGTCGCACCCGAGCGGATGGCCGAAGCCGCGCGCAAGCTCGCCGACGCCTACGGGGTAACGATCACCGCCACCCGCGGCACCGCCGAGGAGACCGCCCAACTCGACCGGATCCTCGAGCAGGCCGCCCCGGCGATGGCCGCCCTGGGCATCTCGACCGAGGACATCATCCGCGCAGCCGGAGACGGCACGCTGGATCAGCTGGTCGGGCAGATCCAGCGGTACGGCGACGGGTCGCAGGCGAGCGCGGCAAAGGTGCTCGGGCTCAAGCAGTCGATGGAAGAGGTGACCGCAGCCGCGCAGCGCCAGAGCGACGCGCTGCTCGCGGCCATCGACGCCTCAGTCGCATTCGAGCGCTCCCTCGATGAGCTGAGCAATGCCAAGGGCAATGACGCTGGCCTGAGCGAGGAGACCGAAAAGGGTCGCCAGAACATCGAGACGACCACCCAAGCGATTAAGGACTACAACGCCGAACTGGCCAGCAAGTCACCCCGGGAAGCCCTGGGCGACTACCGCGACCTGCGACGCGAGATCCGCGCCTTCGGCGAACGCACCAACGCCACCGAGGCCGAGGTTGCCCGGATGCTCCGCACCGTGCAGAAGCCGGCGATCCTGCGGATTACCAGCAACGCGATCCGAGAGAAGGACCGCGTCCGGGAGCTCGGCAAGTATCTGAAGGACATCCCGCCCGAGGTCATCACTGACATGAAGGCGAACGGCCTTCCCCGGACCCGCAAGGACGTCCTGGACCTCGCGGACAAGTACGACAGCCTCGACAAGAAGGACATCAAGACGCTGATGTCCCTCGTCGGCGCCGGCCTCACTCAGAAGCAGCTCCGCGAGATCGACCGCCTGCTGGACAAGCTCGACGGCAAGAAGCCGAAGCCGAAGGTCACGGCGGACACGGGCCGGGCGCGCAGCCTGCTCGATTCGGTCGGCAAGACCATCCACGACATCGATCGTCAGCGACCGAAGCCGAAGGTGTCCGCAGATATCGGCTCCCTGCGCAACAACGTGGGTGCGGCCGAGAGGGAATTGAACGGGGTCGACCGCAAGCGGCCCAAGCCAAAGCTGTCCGCCGACATCGGCAGCCTCATGAGCAGCAGCGGCACCGCTCAGCGGGCACTGCGCGAGGTCGGCGCGATGCACCCTAGTCCGCGGATCACGGTCACCTCGAACGCCTCCGAGGTCGCCGGCTCGGTCACCAGCATCCTCAACGGCATCGGGGATGAGGTGGTCAACATCTACACCCGCCGCGTCGGAGGGAACGCCCTGGGCGGCATCTGGAAGGGCAACATTCGCACCTTCGCGGCCGGTGGCATGGACGTGGCGAACGCCCACCCGCCGCACATCGCGGCCGCTGGGACCATGCGTCTGTTCGCCGAGCCTGAGACGCGGGGCGAGTCGTACATCCCGCATGCTCGCGATCACCGCCTGTCGCGCTCCATCGACATCTGGGAGCAGACGGGCCGGATCCTCGGCGTGCAGTTCGAGCGCTATGCCGACGGCGGCATGAACCGGGCGCTCGACACTCAGGCATCGCGCTCGATGCCCAGCCGTCCCAGCGGCCGGCGCCGTGGCGGTGGCAGCAGCACCATCCGCGTCGCGATCGGCGGCCCGGTCGACCTGGTGCTCGAGGACGGCACCGCGCTGCGTGCCCTGATGCGCGCCGAGGCCGAGGACGTGGTCCTCGCCTACGACGACATGGCGATCGACGGGGAGAGGGCCGACTGGTGACCATCAAGACGATCCCGATCACCGCCTACTCGGTGCAGTCGGCTCGCCCGACACACGCCTACGGCCAGCCCGCGGTGGTCCCGATCCGGAACAGCCAGGCGAACGTCTACTGGCGAGCACCCCTGGACCGCATCCCCGACAACGCCACGATCGTCTCGGCGGTCGTCCGCTTCTTCGGCCGATCCAACGAGTCCGGATCGCGCACGGTCCGCCAGCAGCCGGTCAGCGAGTCGTGGAACAGCCGGGTGACGTGGAACAGCCGGCCGGACGCCGCTGGCACGATCAGCGTGCTGACGAAGTCCTCCCCCCAGGAGAGCGACGCCTGGGACTGGAACGTCACCACGGCCGTCCAGCAGGTGGTCTCCGGCGACCGCGTGGACCGCGGGTGGCAGATGTGGGGCGACGCGGCCGACGACAACACTGTCCTGTTCGCCGGCTCGGGTGCCGCGGGTGGCTGGCCTCGGCTGATCGTCGAGTACACGATGCAGCCGGAGCCGCCGGAGAACCTGCACCCCACCTCGGCAGTGTCGGTCGCCAAGCCGATCCTGACCTTCGACGCCGACGACCGGATCACCGCACTGCAGATCCAGATCGACCCGGCCATGAACGCCACTACGCCGCAGTTCGACTCGGGCGAGAGGGCGGCGGGCGGTGGGTTCCTCGACCTCGCGGACACGACCTACGCAGGTCTCGCCGTGGGTGCGACGACCAACTGGCGTGCCCGGCAGAAGGTGGGCAGCCGGTGGTCAGAGTGGTCAGAGTGGGTGGACTTCTCCCGCCTGGCGAAGACGACCGTCGCCATCACCACGCCGCCCGCCGGCAACGTGGACGACGGCACCCCGACGCTGTCCTGGACGGTCTCCGGCGGCGTGATGACCGCGTACTACGCCCGCCTGGTGAACGCGCAGGGCGACATCCTCGACGAGTCCGACTACACCCCCGCGTCCGGCACGACCGGCGAGTGGACCCCGTCGCGCGGCCTGACTCGCGACGGGCAGAACGGCACGTTGATCCTCGACGTCTACGACGACCAGGACCGTGCCGCCAGCGCCAACGACCCGGAGTACGTCCAGGTCACGCGCAGCATCACCCTCGCGCTCGACGCCACCGTCACGCCGGTCACCTCGATCAGCGCCGACATGGACCCCCACCTGCCCCAGGTGGTCCTGACCGGCACCCGGGCCAGCATCCCCGACGAGGTCGACGTGTTCCGCGACACCGGCTCGGGCGAGGAGCGCATCATGCGCGTGCCTGGCGTGGACGTGTTCACCGGCACCGCGTACACCATCGTCGACCGACGCCCCATCATCGGCCGCGCTTCGACGTACCGGGTTGCGCCGCGGGTCGCCGGCAAGACGGCGAAGGGCGGCCCGACCGACAGCCTGACGCCGCGCCAGACGGGCATCTGGCTCACCGACCTCGAGTCCAACCAGCGTGTCGTGATCTACACCGAGCGCGGCAACGCTCCAGAGCAGACCACGACCGAGATCGCCATCGAGCACCGCCCGCTGAATGAGGTTAAGGGCGTGGGCGAGGTGGTGCGTCGCCGACTGGTCCGCTTCCCTGTCGAGGGGGCGATCACCGGCATGCTTCGCGACGCCTCACCGGGCGTCACTGGCCTCCCGTCCGCGCAGACGTGCGAGGACCGTCTGCGGGCGTGGGCCAAGCAGGACGCCGGCCACCGCTACTGGCTGACCTTCAACGAGTTCTCCGGCGAGGTGATCCTCTCCATCGACGAGCCGAAGGAGCGCGACAACCCCTACCCGGAGAATCGCCAGGTCGACGTGGCGCTGAAGTACTGGAAGGTCCGGACCTCCGCATGATCCCGCCCGGGGTCCTCGGCCTGGCCAACCAGAAGCAGCAGCGCGCCTACCTACGCCGCCTGTTCGGCTCCCACGACTACAGCCTGCGCGTGCAGATCCTCACCCAGAACGAGCACCTGCAGGGGTCGGCGCACTTCCTGGGCGGCGCGAAGCAGATGCATGCCGGCGCCCCGATCCGCACCTCGGCCTCGCTGACCATCTCCGACCCCGAGGGCGCGCTGGACTTCTCCGGCGCCTCCCAGTGGGACGGCCGCGCAGTGTGGGCGGACCGGCTCATCAGGGTCCGCCACAGCATCTACGTCCCGGACCTGTCCCGCAGCGTCGAGCACACCGCGTTCATCGGCTACGTGACCGCGATGAAGCGCAACGGCGCCGAGGTGGCGGTCGAGTGCCAGGACAAGATGGTCCGGGCGATGCGCGGCGTGCCCCCGTTCACCGTGTGGAAGGGCCGCAACGCCGTCGATGCGATCAGGGCGATCTTCCGTGAGCGCTGCGGCGAGTTCCGGTTCCGACTGCCGAAGTCCAAGCGCCGGCTGTCGAAGTCCTACACGGTCGGCTGGACCGAGAAGGCGACCCCATACAAGGTGGCCGCCCGGATCGCCCGCGACGAGCTCGACATGCAGCTGCTCTACTCCACCGACGGCTACCTGCTCCTGCGTCCCCGCCCGCGGCATGTGTCGCTGCGGGTGCCGCTGGTCACCGGCCTGCCCCAGAACGACGTCGACTTCAAGGATCTGGACAACTGGGTCCGCGTCTACGGCAAGAAGACGACGAAGCGGAAGAAGCAGGGCAGCAAGATCATCACGACCACGAAGCAGCCCACCGCCACGGCGCGGATGCCTGCCGGTCGGTCGCTGTCGGCGGAGTCGCTGAGGCGCAAGGGCGTGCCGTGGTACTGGCCGCACGTCGAGGAGGACGACGGCCTGCGCAAGATGACGAAGGTCAAGAAGCGCGCCCGGGACATCCTCGCCCGCTCCGACCAGCTCGAGGACGCCCCGACCTACACGACGATCCCGTTCTTCCACGCCGACCCCGACGACCTGGTCGAGCTCGAGACGCCCGAGGGCGACATGCGGGTGCGCCTGGGCGAGGTGACGATCCCGTTCGACACCAGCGGCGACATGTCGATCGGCACACGGCGTCCGGCCTCCCGGGCGCCTGGCGTGCGGGTCAGGGGCAACACCATCCGCACGCGCACCGTGCGGGTCCCGCGCAGGAACAACGACAACGACAACGACGGCCGTCGCGGTGGACGCGGCGGGCGCGGCGGACGTGGACGAGGAGGGAGACGTGGCCGTTGATGGTCTCCTCATCGAGGTGGTCGAGCGGGCGGTCGGCTCGCACGCCACCGCCCCTGTCGCGATCGGCGGCACGGTCATCCCCGTCGAGGACCCCACGCCGTTCGTGGACGGCGGCGGGCGCGTCCTGATCGCCGGGGTGGAGTACGACTACCTCTCGGTCACCGACGACGGCGACACGGGCACCCTGACGCTCGCCGACCCGCTGACCGCTGCCGTGCTGGAGTTCGACACGATCACCACGGTCACCGGCATCGAGGAGACCACCGAGGTCTACGCGATCGTCAGCCTCGACGACGACGAGCTGGAGGACACCGAGCAGGGCCGCGTCGAGGTGCTGCTGGGCTTCGACCAGATCGCCTCATTCCCCGTCGGCGTCTACGACCCGCCCGTCCCGGTCGTGCTCAGTGACGACTACGACGAGGTGCTCGACGTCCCCGGCTCCCTGCCGCTGATCGACGCCTCCCGCATCGACCTCGACACCCTCCCCGACCCCACCGCCCCCGACGGCCTCCCACCGGCATCCTCCCCGACCCCGACGGTGCTCGGCGGCATCGGCATCCTGCACGTTCGTTGGGCGCCGGTCGAGAACCACGATGCGGTCACCTACGAGGTGCACGTCTCGGCCACGTCCGGCTTCACCCCGAGCGCTGCGACCAAGGCACTGGAGTCCGGCGGCGGCTCGGCCACGATCCGCACGCTGCCCAACGGCGACCCGCTGCTGTATGGCACGACGTACTACGTCAAGATCGTCGCCGAGGACGTCGACGGCCCAGCTCCTGCCAGCGCCGAGGCGTCCGGCCAGATGTTCCAAGTGACCGGGCCGGACGTGTCGGCGGAGTACGTCTACGCCGGGACGATCAACGCGGACCGGATCATCGGCGCCGCGATCGACGCGGACGGCATCGTGTCGCGCACGGTCCGCACGGCGCTGGCGGGTGCCCGGACGGAGATCGACGAGACCGGGATCAGGGTCATCAACTCCGCGGGTCAGGTGATGATCGACCTTGCGCCGGGTGCGCCGTTCTTCCGTGGCGCCGCGGTGCTGGAGGACGTGACCACGACCGGCACGCTGCGGATCGGCGGCACCGACAACGAGGTCATGCAGGGCGTCACGATCAGGTTCGCCGACAAGACGAAGGCGCCGAACCAGGCGCCGGCCTACTACACCGCGCGGATCGTCGTCCCGGTCGCAGAGGCGACCCGGGTCGGGCTGGCCTCCCTGGACGTCACGTTCTGGGTGACGACGAAGCCGCGCATCGGCGGCGGGTACCACCTGGTCAAGGTCAACAAGTCCAACGGCACAGAGACCGTGATCTACTCCGGCGCCGAGGCCTCCGTGGACCCGCCCGCTGGGGTGTTCGTGACCCCCGGGCTGCACATCTACGTGGTGCAGGTGTTCGGCGGCAACGGTGGGCGCCTCTACGTCACACAGCACGACATCGCGACCGGCGCCTGGACCGGCCCGTCGGGAGGCTCGTTCAACTTCCCACTGTCCAGCATCCCCGGCACCCCCACGGCCAACGAGGCCGCCGCCGCTGGATTCGGGTACGACACCGCCAACAGCCGCGTGCTCATGGCGTGGGTGGACGCCTCGGCGGGAGACACCATGAAGGTGTCGTCGTGGACCCTGGCCGGCGCGAGCCACACCACTCTCACCCTGGACCGCACCCGGCCCGACGGCCAGACCCCGGTCGGCATCCACCGCACGACCGAGTTCACCGGCGCCTCCTACGTCATCCAGACCGGCGGCAACATCGAGGTGTTCTTCGCCGACACCGGCAGCGAGCGCATCGACCTGGAGTGGGGTGCGGGCGGCGCGGGCCACGGGTTCGCGCACGACGGCACGAACTACTGGTCGCTGCAGACCGCCCAGTTGCTCAAGCACGAGGCCGACAAGGGCGTCGTCGACTGGTGGGTGGCCTACGAGTGGTACGACTCGGTCGCGCCGACGAACCGGACGAACCTCGGCAAGGCCACCAAGATCCCGATCACCAACAACAACCGGCGGATGATCGTCACGCTGACCTCGGCGCCGATCCCCGGCACCGGCGGGAGCGACCAGCCCAACCAGGCGCGGTTCTACGTGGCCGTGTCCGACTCCGCCGCCCAGCCCGCGGTCGGATCGTTCTGGCTGCAGGGTGCCGCGAACGTGCCCGGCCGGGTGTCGGAGCAGATCATCCTCCCCGCGACCTCGGGGACCGCCGCCACGGCCACCAACGGCTTCGTGGCGGGCGGCGTGGGAACCGCGGCCAAGCTCACGTCGGAGGCAACCGACGGCGCCGGGCCGCTGTGGTCCCTCGACGGCTCGGGCGTGTGGCGTCTGGGCGACCTGAACGGCAGCGGCTCGGGCGACACCTGGCACACCATCACCCCGCTGAACAGCTACACCGCGGGAGCGCAGACACCGAAGTACCGGATCGACCCCACGGGCCGGGTCGAGCTGCGGGGCCACATCGACTCCAGCGCGGCCACCAACGGCGCGGTCCTGTTCACCCTGCCCGTCGGCTACCGGCCCGACCAGACGATCAACCTGGCCTGCGTCACCTTCCCGGCCACGTCCTCGACGGGCCGGATCATCATCGGCTCCAGCGGCAACGTCGAGCTCTGGGACGGCATGGGCGCCCCGACCGACTTCCGCCTCGACGGCGTCTCGTTCTCCACCCGCTGATCCCGACCACGTCACCAGCCAGTCACTCAGGAAGGCGGAGTCCCCGTGCACCAGTCCGAGGTGATCATGTACACCCAGATGGATACCCAGCTGCGGCTACGGGTCCGAGCCCTCATCGCCAAGCAGAACGTCGCCGCCGGGCTGGACCCGGAGCCTGAGCAGGATCTGGATCGGATCCTGTGGGAGATCGCCGTCGACGCCCAGACGCTCTCGTTCATGGGCACCACGTTCGCCGACCAGCAGGCGGTCTCGGCGAAGATCGCCACGGCGGGTGACAACGCGCTGCTCACCGTGATCAACCGGGCGTTGGCATGAGCGACGACATCACCATCGGCGAGCTCGGCCGCACCGTGGTCCGCATCGAGTCGGACGTCCGCGACATCAAGGCTGGGCACCGCACGTTCATCACCCGCGAGGAGTACGAGCGGGACCAGCAGCAGCACGAGAAGGACTTGCAGGACCTGCGCACCGACATCCGCGTCGGGTTCGCCGAACTGAAGGCCGAGAAGCCGAAGTGGTGGCAGGTCGCCCCGATCCTCATCTCGCTGCTCATGGCGATCATCGCGATCGCGGCACTGGCGAGATAGCCATGCCCGACCAGCGTCCGGATGACCACAACACTCCGGGCGCGATCCCGCGAGACCCGGCCGTGACCGCCTCGTGTCCCGCCTGTGGCTGGCACACCGACATGTGTCACTGCCCGAGCGAGTCCTGATGATGCTCTGTCCGGCACTGGCCCACGCCGAGTGTCTCTTTCCAAAGGACATAGCGACACCGCACGCCTGCCACGAGGCGTGCGCGCTCGACCCACATACGCCCCGGCCGGAGAGGTCAGACGTCGCCGACGACCCGGCCGGGGTGAGTACGTCAGTCGGCGGCGTACTCGCGCAGGAAGCGGACGACGGCCGCTGACAGCGTCTCCTCGCGCTCGGCGGCCTTGGCCTTCGCGGCCTCCCGCAGTTCGGGGTCGATGCGGATGTTCAGGTTGACGGACTCGGCGCCGTTCGGTCGGCGCGGCTGGCGCTTGGCGGCCACGGTGCCATCCTCCCGGAGCACGCGCTGCCCGAGTACGCAGGTCGCGTAGTGAGTCGTGGCGTTGAACTTGGCGTCGCGGTGCCGACGAAGCGTCGGCCCTCGCCATCCACACTGGCAGGTGGCGCGATAGCCAGTGTCGACCTGGACGACTGCGATCATGCCGCACCACCCAGGACCGTCTCGCAGCAGACGGCATCCTCGGTCGGCACTCCGGCCCACCACGCAGCGGCCGGCATCTCGGCGGCGTCGGTCCCGCAGCTCTCGCAGGTGATCATGACTCGGCTCCTTCGGGGGATGAGGCCGGGGCTCGGAGTGAGCCCCGGCCGGGGGGATCAGAGGACCGGGGTGACCCGACCGTCCTCGGCGATGTCGACGATCTGCGCCGACAGCCCCGAGATGAGGAAGCGGACCGACACGACCGCCAGGTCGGCGTCGGCGTTGGCCGCGAAGAACTCGCGGGCCTGGTGACGGGCCTCGGCGAGCGAGGTGACGGAGGAGAAGTGAGCCATGGGGCTCACCCCCCTTTCGGGAGACCGGCCGGGCCGGGCGGCCCGGGGGAACCGGAGTGTTCGTGGTCTTCGTCCTCATGTCTCTATCTTGACACTACGTCATTACGTATGTCAACACGTAGCGCACACAATGTCAGGGAGGCCCGTCGTGGTCACACCGCTGCCGATCCACGGGGTCGACTGCTCACACCACCAGCGCATGGACCTGGACTTCGTCCGGGCGAAGAAGGCCGGCGTCCGCTGGGTCTACGCCAAAGCCACCGAAGGCACCACCTTCAAGGACCGGACCTACGCCGAGCGTCGACGCATCGCGCGGGAGGCCGGGCTCGTGGCGGGCGCCTACCACTTCGCGCGCCCCGAGCTCGGCGACGCTACCGCCGAGGCTCGCGCGCTCCTGGACGGC
>Ga0196958_10000373_pt1 | contig 14591 bp, 16 predicted proteins | sample S1v_10metaG_FD_148654 | JGI IMG/M metagenome (GOLD analysis project Ga0196958, IMG submission 148654) | Soil microbial communities from Anza Borrego desert, Southern California, United States - S1+v_10 | ecosystem: Environmental > Terrestrial > Soil > Desert | place: USA: California | collected...
TGGGAGAGCGCCGGAGGGGGAGGATGGTCGTGGCAGTCACCCGGGCCGAGGTCGCCCGTCGGGCCGGTGTCTCGCCGGCGGTCGTGAGCTATGTGCTGAACTCCGGCCCGCGCCCGGTGGCCCCGGCCACCCGTGCCCGGGTCGAGGCCGCGATCGCCGAGCTGGGCTACCGGCCGAACGCGATGGCGCGGGCTCTGCGCGGCAGCGGTACGAGATCGATCGGCCTGATCGTCCCGGACCAGGTCAACCCCTTCTTCGCGGAGCTGGCGCACGAGGTGGAGGACGCGTCCTTCGAGCACGGGTACGTGCTGCTCGTCGGCAGTGCGACGGAGGACCCGGCGCGCGAGGTGAGCTATCTGCAGACGTTCCTCGACCGCAAGGTCGACGCGATCCTGCTCATCTCGGTGCACTCCCGTCCGGACCTCGCCGCCGTGACCGCGGCCGGTGTGCCGGTGGTCGTCCTCGACCGGATCCCGGCCATCGACGGGGTGTCCACCGTGACCGTGGACGGGAGCGAGGGCGCGCGCACCGGCGTGCAGCACCTGATCGGCCACGGCCACCGCACCGTCGCGTGCATCGCGGGCCCACCGCGGCTCGGTTCCGCCGAACAGCGGTTGGCCGGGTGGACCGCGGCGGTGCGGGAGGCCGGGCTGCCGCACGGCCACGCGATGGTCGTGCAGGAGGCGTTCACGGCGGCCGGGGGGTACCGGGCCGCCCACGCGCTCCTGCAGCGCGCCGATCGTCCCTCCGCCGTCTTCGTCTCCACCGACGTGCAGGCCCTCGGGCTGTTGAGCGCGTGCAGCGAGCTGGGCGTCGACGTTCCGCGGGACCTCGCGGTCGTCTCGTTCGACGGGAGCGAAGCCGGCCGCTACAGCGCTCCCGCCCTGACCTCCGTCGCACAGCCGGTGGAGCAGCTCGCCCGGCGTGCCGTCGCGCACTTGCTCGAGGCGGTGCGCGACACGGGGACGGCTCCCGCGCACGACACGCTGGAGACGCGGCTCGTGGTACGCCGCTCCTGCGGGTGCGGGAGCGCTTGACCGGCCTACATCGTCAGGACGACCTTCCCCTGCACCTCGCCCGCCTCCTGCATCCGCTGGGCCTCCGCCGCCTCAGCCAGCGGCAGGGTCGCGCCGACGTCGATCTGCAGCAGCCCGTCGTCCACCCAGCCGGCGAGCCGGGCCAGGTGCTCGCGGTCGGGTCGGACGAACAGGTACTGCCCGCCCAGCTCCAGCACGGCGGGGTCGACGATCGAGGTGATCCGGGTGCGGTCGCGGGCGAGGGCGGGGCTGTCCTCGAGGGCCCGGCCGCCCGCGAGGTCGAGCACGGCGTCGACGCCGCCGGGGTGCAGGTCGCGGACCCGGTCGACGAGCCCGTCGCCGTAGGTCACGGGCGTGACGCCGAGGGCACGCAGGTGCTCGTGGTTGCGCTCGCTCGCGGTGCCGATCACATCGGCGCCGAGGATCCGGGCGATCTGCACGGCCATGCGGCCGACGCCACCCGACGCGGCGTGCACGAGCACGGTCTGGCCCGCCTGCACACCGAGCCGCTCGGTGAGCGCCTGGTACGCGGTGAGCCCGACGAGGGGCAGCGCGCCGGCCTGTTCCCAGGACGCCCTCGCCGGTCGCGGCCCGACGGTCCGCAGCGGCGCGGCCACCAGCTCGGCGTACGTGCCCCACTGCAGGTGGTCCTGCCGGTCGTAGGCGATCACCTCGTCGCCGGGCCGCACGTCCGCGACCGCGGGGCCGACGCGCTCCACCACGCCGGCCACGTCCCAGCCGGGGATCACCGGGAAGTGGGCCGGGATCAGCGCGTCGAGCCCGCCCTGGCGGAGCTTCCAGTCCACGGGGTTCACCGACGCCGCTTCCGCCCGGATCAGCACCCAGTCCGGGCCGACCTTCGGCTCGGGGAGCTCCATCGGCTCGAGCACCTCGGGGCCGCCGTACTGCCGGAACGCCATCGCCTTCATGCCGGCGGCGTACCCGTGAGGCGTTCCGCGGAACGTTCCCGCCGGGCCCGGCGCACGTCACCACGGCGCGGCCACCGGGCCGGATTACGCTGGAGCCCATGCTCCGTCGTCTCGACCTGCGCGCTGCACCCCTGCCCCGCACCGCCCGCCTGCGCGGGCTGCTGCCGCGGGCCGAGCAGGACGTGGACGCGGTGCTGCACCAGGTGCGCCCGATCGTCGATGACGTGCGCGAACGCGGGGCCGAGGCGGCACTGGACCTCGCCGAGCGGTTCGACCGCGTGCGGCCGACGGGCGTGCGCGTGCCCGTCCAGACGCTGCAGGGCGCGCTCGCCGCGCTGGACCCGGCCGTCCGGACAGCCCTGGAGACCTCCATCGAGCGTGCGCGCGCGGTGCACGCCGAGCAGCGCCGCACCGACCTGGTCACGCAGGTGACGCCGGGTGGCACCGTCACCGAGCGGTTCGTGCCCGTGCAGCGGGTGGGCCTGTACGCCCCGGGCGGGTTGGCGGTCTACCCGTCGAGCGTGGTCATGAACGTGGTGCCGGCGCAGGCCGCGGGCGTCGGGTCCATCGTGCTGGCCTCGCCGCCACAGGCCGAGCACGGCGGGTTGCCGCACCCCACGATCCTCGCGGCGGCGGCGCTGCTGGGCGTCGAGGAGGTCTGGGCCGTCGGCGGCGCGCAGGCCGTGGCGCTGCTGGCGTACGGCGGCACCGACACCGACGGCGCCGAGCTGGAGCCGGTCGACATGGTCACCGGCCCGGGCAACATCTACGTCACCGCGGCCAAGCGGCTGCTGCGCGGCCTGATCGGCATCGACGCCGAGGCCGGCACCACCGAGATCGCGGTGCTCGCCGACGACACGGCCGACCCGGTGCACGTCGCCGTCGACCTGATCAGCCAGGCCGAGCACGACCCGGCCGCCGCGTCGGTGCTGGTCACCGACTCGGTCGAGCTGGCCGACGCGGTCGACCGCGAGTTGGCGACCCGGGTCGCGGCCACCAAGCACACCGAGCGAATCCGGGAGGCGCTCGGCGGGCCGCAGTCGGGCACCGTGCTCGTGGACGACCTCGACGCGGGCCTCACCGTCGCCGACGCCTACGCCGCCGAGCACCTGGAGATCCAGACCCGCGACGCCCGCGGGCTCGCGCTGCGCGTCCGCAACGCCGGCGCGGTCTTCGTCGGGCCCTACGCGCCGGTGTCGCTGGGCGACTACTGCGCCGGCTCCAACCACGTGCTGCCCACCGGCGGGTGCGCGCGGCACTCCGCGGGCCTGTCGGTGCAGACGTTCCTGCGCGGCGTGCACGTGGTCGAGTACACGGAGGCCGCGCTGCGCGAGGTGGCCGACCAGGTCGTCACGCTCGCCGGCGCCGAGGACCTCCCGGCGCACGGCGAGGCCGTGACCGCGAGGTCCGCCCGATGACCGCGGTGCAGAACGCGGTCGGTGGTGACGTCACGCTCGACGACCTCCCCCTGCGCGAGGACCTGCGCGGCCGCAGCCCGTACGGCGCCCCGCAGCTGGACGTCGCGGTGCGGCTCAACACCAACGAGAATCCCTACCCGCCGCCGCCCGAGCTGGTCGCCGACGTCACGAAGGCGGCCCACACGGTGGCCGAGGAGCTGCACCGCTACCCGGACCGGAGCGCCGTCGGGCTGCGCACCGACCTCGCCGCCTACCTCACCGCGGCCACCGGCGTTCCCTTGACGTGCGCCAACGTGTGGGCGGCCAACGGGTCCAACGAGGTGCTGCAGCAGCTGATGCAGGCGTTCGGCGGACCGGGGCGGGTGGCCGTCGGGTTCGAGCCGTCGTACTCGATGCACCCGATCATCGCCGCGGGCACCCGCACCGAGTGGCTGCCCGCGCCCCGGCGCTCGGACTTCTCGCTCGACGTCCGGGAGGCCGCGTCCGTGCTGCGCCAGCACGCGCCCGACCTCACGTTCCTCACCAGCCCGAACAACCCCACCGGACAGAGCCTCGAGCCGGACGAGCTGACCGCGCTCGTCGACGCCGCGCCCGGGCTGGTGGTGGTCGACGAGGCCTACGCCGAGTTCTCCGACCGGAGCAGCGCGATCACGCTGCTCGGCACGCACGGCCACAAGCTCGTGGTGTGCCGCACGATGAGCAAGGCGTTCGCGTTCGCCGGGGGGCGGCTGGGCTACCTCGCGGCGGCACCCGCGGTGGTCGACGCGCTGCAGCTCGTGCGCCTGCCCTACCACCTGTCCGTGCTCACCCAGGCCGCGGCGCGCGCGGCGCTGCGGCACGCCGACGCCACGCTCGGCTCGGTGGCGCTGCTGCGCGCCGAGCGGAACCGCGTGGTGCCGGCCCTGGCCGCGGCCGGCTACACCGTCGTGCCGAGCGACGCCAACTTCGTGCTGTTCGGCCGCTTCCGCGACGCGCCGCGGGCGTGGCGCGCCTTCCTCGACCGCGGCGTCCTGATCCGGGACGTCGGGATCCCCGAGCACCTGCGTGTCACGATCGGCACGCCGGAGGAGAACGACGCGTTCCTGCAGATCGCAGTCGACGTGGCTGACAAGGAGCTCCAGTGAGTCGGATCGGGCGCGTCGAGCGCGTGACCAAGGAATCGAAGGTGCTGGTCGAGATCGAACTCGACGGCACCGGCACCACCGAGATCGCCACCGGCGTGCCGTTCTACGACCACATGCTCGACGCGTTCGGCAAGCACGGCGCGTTCGACCTCACCGTCCGCGCGTCCGGCGACGTGGAGGTCGACGTGCACCACACCGTCGAGGACGTCGCGATCGTGCTCGGCCAGGCCGTCCGGCAGGCGCTGGGGGACAAGAAGGGCGTGCGCCGGTTCGGCGACGCCTGGGTGCCGATGGACGAGGCGCTCGCGCAGGCCGTCGTCGACGTCTCCGGCCGCCCGTACACGGTGCACACCGGCGAGCCGGACGTGATGCAGGGCTTCGTCGTGGGCGGGCACTACCCGACGGTGCTCAACCGGCACGTGTTCGAGTCGCTGGCCTTCCACGGCCACCTCGCGCTGCACGTCCGCGTGGCGGGCGGGCGCGACCCGCACCACGTCACCGAGGCCGAGTTCAAGGCGATCGCCCGCGCCCTGCGCGCCGCGGTGGAGCCGGACGCGCGGATCACCGGGATCGCCTCGACGAAGGGCACGCTCTGAGCGAGGCGCTTCCCGGCGACAACCACGTCCACACCGAGTGGTCCTGGGACGCCGTCGAAGGCGCCATGCAGGCCACCTGCGAGCGGGCGGCGCAGCTGCGGCTGCCGTCGGTCGCGTTCACCGAGCACGCCGACCTCACGCCGTGGGTGGTCACGCCCGACGACCACCTCTCCCCGGTGCTGCAGCGGTGGCTGCAGGACGGGCGGATCGTGACACCGGCCCTGGACGTCGCCGGCTACCTGGCGTGCATCCAGGGCTGTCGCGAGCGGTTCCCCGGGTTGCGGGTGCTGTCCGGTGTCGAGGTCTCCGAGCCGCACTGGCACCCGGAGCGGATCGGTGCGTTGCTCGCCGACGTGCGGCCGGACCGCGTGCTGGGGTCGATCCACTCGGTCGGCGGGCCGCAGCGGCCTCGCCTGGTCGACCACGCGATGACCGACCGGCCCGCGCCCGACGTCCTGCGCGACTACCTGGGCGAGGCCCGGCGCCTGGCTGCCTCGGACGCGCCGTTCGGCGTGCTGGCCCACATCGACTACGCGGTGCGGCACTGGCCGGAGGCGGCCGGACCGTTCCGCCCGGCCGACTTCGAGACCGAGTTCCGCGACGTGCTGGACGCGCTGGCGGGCAGCGGGCGCGCGCTGGAGATCAACACCCGGATCCCGCTCGCGCCGGAGCTCGTGGCCTGGTGGGCCGACGCCGGTGGTGACGCGGTGTCGTTCGGCAGCGATGCGCACCGGCCCGCGGACGTGGCGAAGGGCTTCGCGGCGGCCGCGGAGGTGGCGCGGAGCTGCGGCTTCGGTCCCGGGAGCGACCCGGCCGACCTCTGGTCGCGCCACCGCTGAGCACGGGTATCAGCCGCCGCGCCTGCGCGCGGTCGCGGGCACCAGCTCCGGGGCCGCCCGCACGTCGGCGCGGATGTCGAGCACGAACCCGACGCACATGGCGATCAGGACCAGCACGAACGGTGACGCCGCCACGATCGCGCCCCACTGCAGCGCATCCAGCCCACCGATGATCAGCAGCATGAGGGCGACCAGCCCGATCAGGGAGCCGAACACCAGCACCAGCCATTTCTTCGGCTCCGGGTCGCCCCGGGAGGCGAACGTGCCCAGCACGATCGCGCCCGCGTCCGCCCCGCTCACGAAGAACACGGCAGCCAGGATGATCACGGCGATGCTGGTGACCAGGCTGAGCGGGAACGCCTCGAGCACGGTGAACAGGGCGGCCTGCGGGCTCTCCGCGGCGGCGGCCCCGATGTCGCGCTGACCGGTGAACTGCAGGTTCAGGGCGGTGCCGCCGACCACGGCGAACCAGACCACGGTGGCCGCGCTCGGTGCGACGAGCACCCCGAGCATGTACTCGCGGATGGTGCGGCCGCGGGAGATCTTGGCGAGGAACGAGCCGACGTAGGGCGCCCAGGAGATCCCCCACGCCCAGAAGAAGATCGTCCAGTTCTGCATCCAGGTGCCGTCGTCGAACGCGTTGGTCTCGAAGGCGAGCGGGATGAAGTTGAACAGGTAGCCGCCCATCGCCTCGGACATCAGGTCGAGGATGAACGCGACCGGCCCGAGCACGAACAGGTACAGCATCAGCGCGACGGCGAGCAGCGCGTTGAAGTCGGCCAACCGCTTGATGCCCTTGTCGACGCCCGCGACGGCGGAGAACAGGAAGCCTCCGGTCAGGACCACCACGACGACGGTGAGCACCCAGTTCGAGCGCTCGATCCCGGCGACGAACCCGAGCCCGGCGATGATCTGCAGCGTGCCCAGGCCCAGCGTCACGGCGTTGCCGACGAGCGTCGTCACGATCACCCAGGTGTTGATCGCGCGGCCGGACGTGGTGTCCACCCGGTTGCCGAGCATCGGGCGCAGCGTCGAGGTCACCAGCGACGGGCGGTCCTTGTTGTGGGTGGCGTAGGCCAGGGCGAGCCCCGCGACCCCGAAGAACGCCCACGGGTGCAGGCACCAGTGGAACAACGAGTACTGCATCGCCGAGATCGCCGCGGCGTCGGTCTCCGGCGGCGGGCCGCCGGGCGCGGGGGCGGTGTAGAGCAGGGCGGGCTCCGCGGCCCCGTAGAAGATCAGCCCGATGCCCACGCCGAGCGCGAACATCATCGAGATCCAGGAGAACGCCGAGTACTCGGGGCGGCTGTCCGGCCCGCCCAACCGGATCCGGCCGAACTTGCTGAAGCCGATGCCCAGGAGGAAGAACACGAAGGCCGCGGTGGACAGCACGTAGACCCAGCCGAGCTTCTCGGCGATGAACGTGTAGATGTGCGAGGCGCCGATGCGCACCTGCTCGGTGAACAGCAGCCCGGCCGCCAGGAACACCAGCGTCAGCCCGGCCGCGATCACCGCCACCGGCAGGTCGATCCCGGCGCGCCAGTTGCGTACCCCGACCTCTCCGGGGTCGGTCGGCCCGGTCTGCGTCGCCATGGTGTGACCTTAGGCACACGTGCCCGGGCCCGCTGCTTCAACGCGGCAGCGGGTCCAGCTCCGTCCCGGACACGCCGCCCACGCTGCACAGCTGCTCGGTGGTGACCTCCGGCGCGGGCATCTCGGTGGCGGTGAACCCGTAGGGCGCCATCAGCGCGAGCAACCCGCCCTCGGTGCGCAGCGCGGCCAGTTCCCGGTTGAACGCCGCACGCAGCTCCTCGTCCGGACCGCGGAACGCGGCGGCGCCGCAGCCGAGCTGCGGGGCGCCGTCGATCGTCGGGGTGAACGGCTCGACGAGCTCCACCTGCTCGGCGGCCGGGGCGGGTGCCCCGGGGAGCGGTTGGTCCTGCCGGGCCCGCTCGAGCAGGCTGCGCAGCGATACCGAGGTCAGCGCGAACGCATCCGCCTCGCCGGACGCGACGGCCTCGAGGCCGTCGTCCTGGCTCCCGACGGCGACGATGCGGTCGGCGGGCACGCCGACGGCCCGGGCGTAGTCGTGCTCCACGGCACCGCCCAGCACCACCAGGCGCGCCCCGGCCCGCGCCACCGAGGCGAAGTCCCGCAGCCCGAGCGGGTTCCCGCTCGCGACCAGCAGGCCCGTGGGCGCGCAGTAGACGGGGTCGGAGAAGGAGACCAGGTCGCACCGGTTCGCCGTGACGAACATGCCCGCCGCCACCGCGTCGTAGCTCCCGCCGGTCAGCCCCTCGATCAGCTCGCCGAACGGGCTGAGCACGCCCTCGACCTCGATCTCACCGATCCTCCGGAACACCGCGCGGTGCACCGCGGCGGTCGCGCCGACGAGCTGGTCGCCCTCGAAGAAGGCGTAGGGACGTTCGCCGGCGATCCCGAGCCGCACCACCCCGGCCTCCCGGATCCGCCCGAGCGTGTCCCCGAACCCGAGGGCGCCGCACCCCGCCGTCGCCGCGACCCCGCACGCGAGCACGGACCCCTGGAGGAAGCGGCGCCGCGACCATCCGTGCTGGTCCATGCAGGCACGGTCCCGGATGAGAACCGTCCTCGCCACTTCTGACGCAGGCGCGCCCGGGTGAGCGCGTACCCTCGGGGTGTGTCACGGATCGTCGTGCTGGACTACGGATCGGGCAACCTGCGTTCCGCGGAACGCGCGCTGCAGCGCGTCGGTGCCGACGTCACCGTCACGGCGGACGCCCGTGCGGCCCTGGAGGCCGACGGGCTCGTCGTCCCCGGGGTCGGCGCCTTCGCGGCGTGCATGCGGGGACTCGCGGGCGTCGACGGCCCACGCCTCATCGAGCGCAGGCTCGCGGGCGGGCGCCCGGTGCTGGGCATCTGCGTGGGCATGCAGGTGCTGTTCGACCTGGGCGTCGAGTGGGGCGAGCAGACCCCGGGCTGCGGGCAGTGGCCGGGCACGGTCGAGCAGCTCAAGGCCGACGTGCTGCCGCACATGGGGTGGAACACCGTGCGGGCCCCGGCCGGCTCCACGCTCTTCGCCGGCATGGACCCCGACACGCGCTTCTACTTCGTGCACTCGTTCGGCGTCCGGCGCTGGGAGCTGGAGGAGTCCGACGTCCTGAAGCCGCCGCTGGTCACCTGGTCCCACCACGGCGAGGACTTCGTGGCGGCCGTCGAGAACGGCCCGCTCGCGGCCACCCAGTTCCACCCGGAGAAGTCCGGCGATGCCGGCACCACGGTGCTGCGCAACTGGCTGCGCGACGTCGTCGGATAGCCCGCTCCATCGGACGAACGGCACGCTCGTCCGAGAGAGCTGTACGGGCGTGCCGCTCGTCCGACGGCGCCCGCCCGTTGCGCGCAGCCACGGGCGCGAGGCCCGGGTGCTGCGTCCCAGCTCGGTAGGCTTGACCGGTGAGTTTCACGTTGCTTCCCGCCGTCGACGTGGCCGACGGCCAGGCCGTCCGGCTGGTGCAGGGCGAGGCCGGCACCGAGACCGGCTACGGGGCCCCGCGCGAGGCGGCGCTGCAGTGGCAGCGCGACGGCGCCGAGTGGATCCACCTCGTCGACCTGGACGCGGCGTTCGGCCGCGGCTCCAACGCCGAGCTGCTGGCCGGGGTCGTCGGTGAGCTGGACGTCGCGGTGGAGCTGTCGGGCGGCATCCGCGACGACGCCTCGCTGGAGCGGGCGCTGGCCACCGGGTGCGCCCGGGTGAATCTCGGCACCGCCGCACTGGAGGACCCCGCCTGGTGCGCGCGGGCCATCGCGCGCCACGGCGAGCGGATCGCGGTCGGGTTGGACGTGCGGATCGCCGACGGGCAGCACCGGCTCGCCGCGCGCGGCTGGACCCGCGACGCCGGCGACCTGTGGGAGGTCCTGGAGCGGCTGGACCGCGACGCCTGCGCCCGCTACGTGGTCACCGACGTGAGCAAGGACGGCATGCTGCGCGGCCCCAACCTGGACCTGATGCGCGACGTCGCCGCCGCCACCCCGGCCCCGGTGATCGCCTCCGGCGGGATCTCCGAGGTCTCCGACCTGGTGGCGCTGGCCGAGCTGGCCGCGTCCGGCGTCAAGGTCGAGGGCTCGATCGTCGGCAAGGCGCTCTACGCCGGCCGGTTCACCCTCCCCGAGGCGCTCGAGGCGGTGCGCGCGGTGCGGCCCGCGGGCAGGGCGGCCGGCTGATGGGGGTCGCGGTCCGCGTCATCCCGTGCCTGGACGTCGACGCCGGGCGCGTGGTGAAGGGCGTCAACTTCACCGACCTGCGCGACGCGGGCGACCCGGTGGAGATGGCCCGCGTCTACGACGCCGAGGGCGCCGACGAGCTGACCTTCCTCGACGTCACCGCGTCGTCGGGGGAGCGGGCCACCATGCTCGACGTCGTGCGGCGCACGGCCGAGCAGGTGTTCATCCCGCTCACGGTGGGCGGCGGCGTCCGCAGCAGCGACGACGTCGACACGCTGCTGCGGGCCGGCGCCGACAAGGTCGGCATCAACACCGCGGCGATCCTGCGACCGGACCTGCTGCACGAGGCGAGCCGCCGCTTCGGCGCGCAGTGCATCGTGCTGTCGGTCGACGCCCGGAAGGTCCCCGAGGGCGGCGAGCCCACGCCGTCGGGCTGGGAGGTCACCACGCACGGCGGGCGCCGCGGCACCGGCATCGACGCCGTCGAGTGGGCGGCCCGCGGCCAGGAGCTGGGCGTGGGGGAGATCCTGCTCAACTCGATGGACGCCGACGGCACGCGGGCCGGCTTCGACCTGGAGATGATCGCCGCGGTGCGCGCCCGGGTGGACGTCCCGGTGATCGCGAGCGGCGGGGCGGGGGCGGTGGAGCACTTCCCGCCCGCGATCCGCGCCGGGGCCGACGCCGTGCTCGCCGCCAGCGTCTTCCACTTCGGGCAGCTGCGGATCAAGGACGTCAAGGAGGGGCTGCGGGCCGCGGACGTGGAGGTCCGGTGAACAGGGTGGCGGATTCGGCCCTCGATCCGGCGGTCGCCGCCCGGCTCAAACGCACCCCCGACGGGCTCGTGTGCGCCGTCGTCCAGCAGCGCGGCACCGGCGAGGTGCTGATGGTGGCGTGGATGGACGACGAGGCGCTGCACCGCACGCTGACCACCGGCCGAGCGACGTACTGGTCGCGCTCGCGCGAGGAGTACTGGGTCAAGGGCGAGACCTCGGGCCACGTCCAGCACGTGCACGAGGTGCGCCTGGACTGCGACGGCGACGCCCTGCTCGTCGTGGTCGACCAGACCGGGCCGGCCTGCCACACGGGCACCCGCACCTGCTTCGACACCGACGTCCTACTGTCGGCCCGGTGACCGAGGAGCTCTTCGCCACCGACGCCTACCGCCGCTCGTTCGAGGCCCCGATCAGCGAGGTCGACCGGGACGCCGGGCGCGTGGCGCTGGCGCGCACCGCGTTCTACCCGGGCGGCGGTGGCCAGCCGCACGACCTCGGCACGCTGGACTGGGGCGGCGGGCCGGTCGCCGTCACGAAGGTGAAGCGGGAGGCGGGCCGCATCTGGCACTGGGTGGACGCGCCCGAGCTGCCCACCGTCGGCGCCGAGCTGGCCGGTGAGATCGACTGGTCGCGGCGGCACCTGCTGATGCGCACGCACACCGCGCTGCACGTGCTGTGCGGGGTGGTGTGGACCGAGTTCGCGATCCCGGTCACCGGCGGCAACATGGAGCCCGGATCCGGGCGGCTGGACTTCCCGCTCGAGTCGATCTCGGCCGAGCTGGGGAAGCGGCTGGAGACGCGGATCAACGAGGAGCTGGCCGCGGCCCGTGCCGTTGTGGTCGACTTCCTCGGTCGCGACGCCGCCGACGCCGACCCGGCGCTGATCCGCACGGCCGCGAACCTGATCCCGCGGGAGATCGACCCGCTGCGTGTGATCGACATCATCGGGCTGGACAAGCAGGCCGACGGCGGCACGCACGTGGCGAGCACCGCCGAGGTCGGCGCCGTCCGCGTGACGGGCACCGAGTCGAAGGGCAAGGGCAACAAGCGCGTGCGCATCGAGGTCGTCGACGCGCCCGCCTGACGCGCGCCGCGTCCCGGCCACCCCCCACGACGGCCGGGACGCGGCTCCCCCGCTACCCCCGCCGGCGCTCCCCGCCGCCGACGAGGGCGAGCATCCCGGCCACCGCGAGGGCGAACCCACCCAGCAGCCCCGTGACGTGAGCCGTTCCCGATGCCGTCGTGCCGTTCGCGTAGCGTGCGCGGCCATCGCGACGACCACCGGGTAGAGCCCCCAGGAGAACATCGCCGCGCTGCCTGTCCAGGCCGCCGCGGTGGCCATCCAGGGTGATCCTGCCCGGGAGCGGACCAGCGCCACCACACCCGCCGCGCCGGCCACCGCGAGCGCGGCGTGGGCCGCGTGCACCCCCAGCAGCACCGCCGAGCCGCCCGTCAAACCGACCCCGAGGTGCAGCACGGCACTGGAGCCGGCCATCACGCACCCACCGGTGGTGATCACGCGCAGCAGCGGCACGAGTGGCGTGGGCGGCGCCGCGTCCGCGGCCACCACGCCCGACCAGCGCCGCACCGCGTGCGCGACGAACGCGGCGGTGAGGAAGACGCCCTGCCAGGCGAACCCGCCGTAGACGACCGGCTGCAGCCACGGCTCGAACACGCCCGGCGGCGACGTCGTGGTGAGCGTGTGGACCACGGCCGCCGGGAGGATCGCGACGGCCATCGGGACGAGGAAACCGCTGCCGACCCACATGGGCAGCAGCACCAGCCACGCCGGCAATCGCTCGCCCCAGGGGGAGGTGAGGGCGAACGCCAGCACGACCACGACGAGGTCCATCGCGAACGTGATCGCGTTGGCCACCACGGTCGTCGGGTCGGACAGGAACGCCGGCTCGCGGGCGCCGACCGTGCTCCCGGAGAGCCAGAGGAGCTTGATGATCAGGTAGGGCAGGGTGCCCGCGGCGGCGAGCAGGCCGAGCGCCCGGACGCCGACGGGGACGGCAGCGGAGGGTGCCCTGGTCGGGATCGCCTGTGTGGTCATGCCGATGACGATGTCGGCGCGGCCGGCCCGGCGGCTCCCGCCGCGGGGCGATCCTGCTCCCTCGGTCGGGGGAGGGGGGTGGCCGTCCGCCTCTGCGACGATCTGGGCGTGCCCCGCCTGCTCCGGCGCCTGCTCGCCCCGCTCACCGACGGGCTGACCTACCGCCGGTTCGTGCACCTGCTGCTGGGTGCGGTGATCCTGCTGCCGTACATCGCCCTGGTCGTCCTGATCGTCTCGGCGGTGACCGAAGGCGACCTCGACACCTTCGGCCTGGTCCTCGTGCTGGTGCCGACCACGGTCATCGCGGTGGGGGTCGCGCTGGTGCCGGGCGTGCGGGCCCTGGCCATCACCGCGGCCCGCGCGCTGCTCGGTGCCGAGGTGCCGGAACCGGACCCGGAGACGGTCGACAGCTGGCCGGCCCGCCGCCGAGCCGCGGGCTGGCTGCTGCTCAACGCTGCGGCGGGCGGGCTCGCCGCGCTGGTGACGCTCGTCGTCGCGCCCACCACGATCGGCTTCCTGTTCGCGCCGTGGCTCGAGCTCCCGCCGTTCCCGAGCGGCGGCAGGGCGTGGTGGCTGCCGCCGGTGGGGCTGGCGCTGCCGGTCGTGCTGATGCACGCAGCGTCGGCCGCGGGTGCGGCGCTGGCCCGGCTCGCGCCGCGGGTGCTCGGGCCGACGCCCACCGAGCGCATGGCGGCCGAGCTGGCGGCGGCGCACGCGGCGGAACGCGCGCTGGCCGAACGCAACCGGCTCGCCCGGGAGCTGCACGACTCGGTGGGCCACGCGCTCACGGTCACGACGCTGCAGGCCGGGGCGGCGGCGCGGGTGCTGGACACCGACCCCGCATTCGTCGCGAAGGCCCTCGACGCGATCGCCGAGGCCGGCCGTTCCGCGCTCGCCGACCTCGACCACGTCCTCGGCCTGCTGCGCGGCGGGGACGACGGCGGCGACGGCGACGCCGACCGTGCGCCGCAACCCGACCTCGGTGACCTCGACGCGCTCGTCGACGGCGCCCGCTCGGCGGGCGTGCCGGTCGACCTGCACCGCGACGGTGCGACGGAGGCGGTGCCGCGCGCGGTGTCGCGCGAGGCGTACCGGATCGTGCAGGAGGGGCTGACGAACGCGTTGCGGCACGCGGGGCCGGTGCCGGTGGCGGTGCGGATCGCGGTGCGCGACGACGCGGTCGAGCTGGAGCTGAGCAACCCGCTGGCCGACGTCACGCGGGCGGTGCACGGGGGCGGGCGGGGCCTCGCCGGGATGCGCGAGCGGGTGGCGGTGCTGCGCGGCGAGCTGAGCGCCGGCGCCGAGGCCGGACGGTGGCGGGTGTCGGCTCGCCTGCCGCTGGCCGGACCGGAGATGATGCCGCGATGATCGGCGGGAAGATCGGCGTGCTGCTCGTCGACGACGAGGAACTGGTCCGCACGGGGCTGAAGGCGATCCTCGACGCCGAGCCGGACATCGAGGTGCGCGGCGAGGCGTCCGACGGCGCCGAAGTGCCCGGCCTCGTGCGCCGGCTCGCGCCCGATGTGGTGCTGATGGACGTGCGGATGCCCGCCGTCGACGGCATCGCGGCCACCCGGCACCTGGTCGGCTCGCTGCCGCGGCCGCCCGGGTGCTCGTGC